>ERZ773062.499-NODE-499-length-20386-cov-4.233781_pt1 | contig 20386 bp, 14 predicted proteins | sample MGYA00580626_ERZ773062 | MGnify/ENA primary metagenome ERZ773062 (study PRJEB29015, sample SAMEA2738003) | human oral metagenome | biome: human oral; feature: human-associated habitat; material: dental | place: China | collected 2058 ...
GACTGTTAATCAGAGGGCCGTTGGTTCGAGTCCAACCGGGGACGCCATTTTTTTTTGCAAAACTTCATAAGAGTTTAAAACAAAAAGGACATAAAGCATTGCACAGTATGTTAATGAATGAGACTGTTATAAATATCAAAATAGTAATTGCAAGAATATTGTTAATTAAACAAGAAAACTTTCTTTAAAAAGGGTTCTTGTCTTTTTTTGTAAAAATATTTTGAAACTTTTCTTAAATTTACTAATATTTTAATAATTTCAGTTAAAAGTTTTTATTGTAGTAGCATATATAAATGCTGTGTATAAGAGTTATACATTTATTATATTGATAAGATTTAATATTTTTAATTCTTCGTATTTTATTCTAATATATTAGATTTGTTGTTTTTTTCTTTGTCGTGTAGTATAATAGTAATAATGAGAATATTTTAGTAAAAAATTATTTTAAGTGAGGCGAGAAGAATGATAGATATAAATAAAATTAGAAAAAATGTAAAAAAATATTTGGATGAAAAAAGATACAATCATGTGGAAAGAGTTGTAAAATGTGCTGTAGAGCTTGCAGAGATTTATAATGTTGATGTGGAAAAAGTTGCAGCTTCGGCTTGGCTTCATGATGTTGCAAAATTTTTTGACTTGTCAGTTATGATTGACTTGACTAAGGGTAAATATTCTGAAGTGGAGGATAGAATGTCAAAGTCTACAGCTGTACTTCATGGATTTGCAGGAGCTGAGTTTGTACGGCAAAATTATGAATTGTTTGGAATTGATGATGAGGAAATTTTGGATGGAATAAAATATCATACGATTGGGAAAGAAAATATGAGTACTCTTGCTAAGATTGTTTATCTTTCAGATGCGATTGAGGAAGGGAGAAGCTGGGAAGGTGTGGAAACAGCTAGAGAACTTGCAAAAATGGATTTAGATAAAGCAATAAAATTTGAAATTGAGGAAAAATTAAAATATTTACTTTCAAAGGATTCGATTATTCATCCCAATATTATAAAATTTAGAAATTCAATAATAGCCAACCAGGCATAAAATTTAAAAAAATTAGATTTAATCTAAAAAAAATGCTTTAAAATATAACTGAAAAGGCATTACTTTGACAGGTTTTAGGCATATTTTACTAGAATTTTATAATTTAGATTAATACTAAACTTCATTAAAAATAAAAAATTATAATAATTACAATAAGTTTCAAATACTTGTTAAATAGCATAATTCAAAATTTATGAAATATGTGTTATTTAAATTAGGAATAGTACAATTTGATACATTGAACAAGACAGAGGGAAAATATGGGAAATAAAAAAAAGAAAGAAAAATATAAAAATATTGAAAATAACAATAAAAATTTTCATAAGGGAAAAAAATTTAGTGGAAAAAATTACAATATGAAAAAAGAAAATGAAAAAAATCAAAAGATGGAACTTAAAGAAGAGCGTGAATTAAAGTATTTGCGGCAAGTATTGGCAGAGTATGAGTTTACTTTTCAGGAAATATTGCAGCTGCTGGAATGGAGCCAGAAAAAGCGGAAAATGTATAAGCAGCTTTTGAATGCATGGGAAGAAAGTGGAGATATTTATTTGAAAAGAAATGGAAGATATACCTTGCCTGAGAAGGAAGGATTTGTGAAAGGGGAAATTTCTATTTCGAGCGGAAATTTTGGATTTCTTGATATTAATGGAGAGGCTAGCGTCTTTATTCCTGGAGCTTATTTGAATACAGCTATGAATGGAGATACAGTTTTAGTACGAATTTTGAAGGAAAGTTTAGATGGAAAGAAGCGTGAAGGGGAAGTTTACAAAGTTGTGAAAAGAAATCGGGATGTTATTGTTGGCGTTTTTGAGCATAATTTAAGTTTTGGCTTTGTGCGTCCAAGAAATTCTCCAAAGGATATTTATATTCCAAAAAAATTAATAAAAGGTGCAAAAACTGGAGATTTGGTGGCTGTAAAGGTAGATTTCTGGGGAGATGAGGAAAGAAAGCCTGAAGGAGAGATTGTAAGTGTTCTGGGAAGTCCTAAGGATACAGAGGCACTAATTTCATCATTGCTTTTAAATGAAGGAATTGAGGAGAAATTTCCAAATGAAGTCTTGCAGGAACTGGACAAAATTGATGAGAATTTTTCAGAAGAACTAAAAAATCGAAAAGATTTGCGACATCTTGACATTATTACAATTGATGGCTCTGATGCGAAGGATTTGGATGATGCGGTTTATGTGGAAAATACAGAAGATGGATACAAACTTTTGGTAAGCATTGCCGATGTTTCTTACTATGTACGCGAAAATACCGAGCTTGATACAGAAGCATTGAAGCGTGGGAACTCAATTTATCTTGTAGACAGGGTAATTCCTATGTTACCAAGAAAATTGTCAAATAATCTTTGTTCGCTTAATCCAAATGAGGATAAACTGACTTTTACTGTAGAAATGGATTTGGATAAAAAAGGTAAAGTTGTAAGAAATGATTTTTACAAATCGGTTATAAAATCCAAATACAGAATGACTTACGAAAATGTAAATACGATTTTGGAAAAGAATGAAGAATCTGAAGAATATCGAAATCTATATGATAAATATAGAAAAATTGATGAAATGCTAAAAAATATGCTGGAATTATCTAAAATCATCAGAAACAACAAAAAGAGACGTGGGAGCATTGATTTTGAATTACCTGAGATAAAGGTAGCCTTAGATGAAAATAAGGCCGTAAAGGATATTGTATTGCGTTCTAGAGGGGAAGCTGAAAGAATTATTGAAGACTTTATGGTTATTGCAAATGAAACTGTCGCGGAAAAACTTTTCTGGGAAGAAATTCCAGCAATTTATAGAGTCCACGAAGATCCTGACAAGGCAAAAGTTCAGGCATTGAATGAAACTCTGATAAAATTTGGATATTCCTTAAAAGGACTGGAAGAAATGCATCCTGGTAAATTTCAGAACATAATAGAAAGAACGACAGGACTGCCAGAAGGGTACTTGATTCATAAATTAATTTTACGGGCAATGCAGCGTGCAAGATATGCCAACAAAAATCTGGGACATTTTGGTCTGGCTTCTAAATATTATTTGCACTTTACATCACCGATACGTCGTTATTCTGACTTAATTGTTCACAGAATGCTTGGGCGTTCGATTGAAAAATTTATGAGCGAAAAGGAAAAGGCTAAATATGGAGCTAATTTTGAAGCAATTGCCTCAAGTATTTCAAGAACTGAAAGAGTAGCGGATAAACTGGAAGAAGACAGTGTAAAAATCAAGTTAATTGAATATATGCAAGATAAAATTGGGCAAGTTTATATTGCTAGACTTAGCGGGATGAATAAAAATAAGATATTTATGGAACTGGAAAATCACATAGAAGTGGTTTACAATGTTACAACAGCACGTGACAACTTTATTTATGATGAGGAAAACTTTAAAATTGTGGATAAAAGAAATAATGAGTCCTACACTATGGGAAGTACAATGAAAGTGAGCATTGTAAGTGCAAGTTATGCAAAAATGGAAATTGAGGTTATACCTTATGTGGAAGAAAGAGTAAAAATTGACGAAACTGAAGAAGAATAAAAAACAAAATAGCAAAAGGAGGGAAAATGCCAGTATTAGCTAGAAATAAAAAGGCTTTTCATGATTATTTCATAGAAGATAAGCTTGAAGCAGGAATTGAGCTTGTGGGAACAGAAGTAAAATCGGTAAAAGCTGGGAAAGTGAGTATAAAAGAAAGCTTTATAAGAATCATACGTGATGAAGTTTTTGTAATGAATATGCATATTACACCTTATGAATTTGGAAATATCAACAATGTAGCAGAATCTCGTGTGAGAAAATTACTTTTGAATAGACGTGAAATAAAAAAATGGAGCGAAAAAATTAAGGAACAGGGTTATACCATTGTCCCAATTTCAGTTTATACAAAGCAAAGGCTTGTAAAAATGGAAATAGGGCTTGCAAAAGGTAAAAAGATGCACGATAAGAGGGAATCGCTTAAAAGAAAAGATATTGACAGGGATATGAAGAAAATTCAAAAGAATTTTACTAGATAAATATTTAGATAAAGAAATAATAAGTTTATAAAAATAAAAAAAGAGGGACTATCATAAGATTTGTCTTTCTTTTTTATTTTTAAATACTAAAAAGAAAAACTACTTATTCAAATTATCCCTAAATTTTTAATTCTATTAAAATTTTTAAAGCTTAACCAAGTATTCAGTTAATTCCTCAATTGTGTTAAAAACTGTACCGTAATCTAAAACAGGACGTTTAATTGCCAAAATTGTAACACCACATTCCTGACAAGCTTCTACTTTTTGCAGTTCTCCTCCAGTTTCGCCACTTTCCTTTGTAATTAAGTAATCTATTTTTAGGTCTTGCAACATTGCAATGTTCATATTTTTTGAAAATGGTCCTTGCATAGCAATGATATTTTTAGGTAAATATCCAAGTTCTTCTGCACTTTTTATCGAAGAAGTTGTTGGTAAAATTCGTACAAATAAATTATTTTTATCACTAATTTCGTTTATTTCGGCTAAAGTATTGGAACCCAGCGTACTAAGCACATTTTTATTTTCAAATTGTTGTAAGTATTTGATTACTTCCTGTAAATTTTGAAATTTGAATACATTCTCGTTTCCATAATCAACCATTTTTCGCTCAAATCTTATATATTTTACTTTTTTTTCTTGATTAGCTCTTTCATTTAAGTAACTTACCATTGAGATGACTGTACGACTAATATTTTGTGCGTATGGATGACTCGCATCAACAATTAAATCAATATTTTTTTCCAAAATCATATCTTCAATTTGCAATACATTCAATCTTTCTGAAATTACTTCCACATTCTCATTTTTAGCTACATCTTCAAGCAATTTTCCTCCATATTCAGTTGCAGTGCTAATAATAATCTTTTTATCTTTCATTTTTAAAATCTCATCTAAAATATTTCTAGAATCTTTCGTTCCACCAATTATCCAAATTCTCATTGTATTATTTTCTCTCCTTAATTTTTTTATGTATGTTTGGAATTTATTTAATACTATAAAATTATTTTACAAACTCTTTAATATCAGATTATTAAAATCAAATATTATTAGGATTTGAGGATATTTTTTATAGTATTATAAAATTTTCAAAATTTCTATTTCTTTGTATTTTTCACAAAAGTTAAAATAATCTATTTTCATAAATTTTAAAAAATTACTTCATAGTGTATTTTCCATTTTTGTAAACAAAAATTTTATATTCTCCATTACCAATTAATTTTCTTTCATCCAGAGCATGTGATTTCTTATTTTCGATACAGTTAAAAAATAATTCCAAAACAGTTCCATGTGTAATAACTAAGATATTTCCATTACTGTTTTGCTCTGTAATTTTATTCAATCCTTGTAAAAATCGTTCTAGCCCATCTGTCAACTCTTCCCCTTGGACATTCTTTGCACAATAATTTTTTACATCATAGAAATAATTATGAGCTTCTTCAGGATATTTTACAAAGATTTCTTTAAAGCTCATCCCTTGCCATTTACCAAAATAAATTTCATTTAATTCATTCAATTTTTGTAATTTCAATTTTTCATGTTGATTTTTCTTTTTCTCCACATTATTATTTTCTAAAAGAATTTTAGCTGTTTCAATTGTTCTTTCCAGTTCACTTGTATAAATGGCTTTAAAGTCAATATTTGCAAGACTCAAGGCTGTGTTTCTAATTTGATCTTTTCCCTTCTCTGTAAGAGGTGAATTTAACTGCCCTTGAAATTTCTCCAGCACATTCCACTCAGTTTGTCCATGCCTAACAATATACAAGTTCAATATTTCTTTCATTTCTCTTTTTACGACCAATTACAATAACCTTTTATTTATAAGATAAATTGTAATATTAAATGGGATATTACATTTATCTAGTTTTTATAAATTTAATTTTAAAACCATTTAAATAATTTCAATTTTTTATTTTCAAAAGTATGCTGTATTAATTTTTTTTAGTCGTATTCTCCTTTCTACACTTTTTAATTATTATAATAATATTTTGAAATTAAACTCAAAAGTTATGGATATTTTACTCAAATCTCAAAAATATTTCATTTAATGATAGCTTTTATCGAAAAAGTTAGTTCAATAAAAAAAATCGAGTATAATTTAAAATATTATTCTCTAAAAATTAACTTAATTTTTAATTTACGAATACTTTATATCATATTGAATAAACTTTTTCAACACTTTTTTATTTCTTTTTTAAATATAATATTGAAAAAAGTTTTAGAATAATTTTGTACTTAATTCTAGGTCTTTATATTTTATTATTACTTAAAAAAGAATAAAAATTTCAATGTTTATTAAATTTTAAATGATATCAAAACTATTTATACTAAACCCTATTTAAATAACGAAATTATTTCAAACTTTTACTGCAAGATAAGGTTTTGCGGCAATGAGCAATCCTACGAAAATAAAAAGAAAAAACATAAGATTATGAAAAAATATTTATTAATCAAAATATCTAAAAAATAATTTAATGATTATAAATTAGCTATTAAACAAGCCTATTATAAAAATTAATTCCTATTTTTAAACGAGAAATGATAGTAATTTATTAAATAATCAAATAAAGTAAATAATAAAAATATATCAAAAATTAGAAGCAGAAAGACAATAATGAATTTAAAATAAAAATATGTATAAGAGAAGCACTTTTTAAAATTAACTTTAGATACTATATTTTTTTTAAATCCGAGTAAAGAAAAAATTAAAAGGATTAACTTCTGCTTTATACAGAAATCAATCCTTACTGTGTAGTTAAATTGTATATCTAACTTTTTAGATTAGTTCAAAATCGATATTAGTATAAGATAACTTTTGTTAAATTATTTACTTTGTACTTGTGTTTGTATTTGAAGTTGAATTTAAAATATCTTTGCTTAGTACAGAGTAAAGCAGGTTAATATATCTTTTGGCTGCATGAGGTTTTGGATGTGTTCCGTCTTTGTAGAAATACTGCTGTTTACCTTTTGAGTATGAATACCAGTCAATTACCTTTATATTTGGATTCTCAGCACTTGCCTTTTTAATTTCCGCATTAACACTATCTTGCCATGGATCAGGCATAACTGTGTTTATAAAGTAAATATCATGTCCCTTCAATGTTTCCAAAACAGATTTCATATCCTTTTCGTAAATTGTACCATTTGTTCCAAGTGCAATTACTATAATTTTTTTTAATTTTCCATTCTGAGCATAATTTGTTAACATCTTTGGTAATTCATAAAATTGACGTCCAACTTTTGTTTCAATAATTGCGTTTGGATATTTTTTCTTTAAGTCAACTTTTGTCATATCCAATACAGAATCTCCGATAAACAATATTTCCCGTTCATCATTAGGATATTTTTGCAAAATTTCATCTTGAATTTTTGATTCTTCTTCAATACCTTTTGATGGAGTATTTATTGCATTAAGAAGTTCGTCCATTGTTAAATTTCCAGTTTGTGTTGCTGCTGGAGTAGTTGTAGGTTGAGAAGGTTTAGTATCTTCTGTAGTTGCCTTAGCTGCCGCAGCCTGTGCTGCTTTCATTTCCTCTAAATCTTTATTTTCATAAATTGGAGAGTATATTAAAATTGCAAAAATAGAAATTAAAACAGGATAGCTTATATATTTTATACTTTTTTTCTCAAATAAAAAGTAGCTTAATTCCGAAATTGCCACTAAAACAATAATTTGAATAAAAAATTGCTGAGCGTTGGATAGTTTTGTCCATTTAAAATATTCACGTGCAAATATCATAACTGGATATTGCCACAAATAGTATTGATACTGATGTTGTCCTAATCTTATTATTGGATTAAAGATTTTTTTATATTTTGAAAGATTGAATTTTTGCAATTCAGATTTTGAGAATAAAACAATTGTAAAACCTATCAAAATACTTGATAAAAACATTAGTCCATAATAATTGTAAGCACTTCTGTAATCTAGTCCAAAACAAAAGAAAATTAATGAAAATAACCCTAAGATTCCTAAAACAGATATAATTTTTTTCTCGGTATTATTTTTTATTTCCCTATTTGTATAAAAACATGCTATTGCAGCAGGACAGAAGAATGCAAAGGCTCTCGTGTCAGTTCCATAATATATTCTTGAAAAATCTGCTCCTTCTGGAGATTTTGAAGTTGTATAAAATACGAAAGCCATTATTAAAGCAGAAATTATCCCAATTCCTGAAAAAATAATTCCAATTGTATTATTTTTTAATTTCATTTTTTTAAGTCCTTGTACTAAAAATGGGAAAAATATATACATTTGTATTAAAAATGATAATGCCCAAATATGCGTTAACGGCAATATAATCCCAAAATTATCAAAATAGGACATTTTTGAAAAAATCTGATAAATATTGTTTAATCCCAATATGGAAAATAATGCACTATATTTATATTTCATTTCAAGTCCGTTATTTACAAAATATAATGCAATGGTTGAAGCTAGAATTACAATTAACAAACTTGGATAAACTTTTCTTAGCCTTCGGTTAATTACTGAAAAAATTGTAAAATCTCTGGAAAGAAGACCGCTTGTAACCAAGTATCCACTTAGTGCAAAAAATATAACAACACCGATGTAAGTTCCTTTATAGGAAAACCAATGATAAACACAGATAAGTATAAGTGCAATTGCCCTTAGTATATCTAAACTCTGTATTCTTTCTTTTTTCATAAATAATAAAATTCCTTTCTTTAAAATTTGTATTTTGTAAAATAAAAACTACCTTAAAACAAACTTTTTAAAATTGTATGAAATAATACAGCTTAACTTTTTTAGTTTGAAATTAAAGTAGTTTTATAAAAATTATTTAGTCAAATTAGTTATTTTATTTAATTGAATATTTTGGGCTTTGGCTATATTTGAAGAATTATCTTTTGAAGATTCAGATTTTCCAGTTTCTCCAAGATAATGTTTTTTAATTTCGTTAGTTAGAAAGTCTGCATAATATTTTTGTCCGTTATCATTTAAATGAGTTCTGTCTTTATAGAAATATTCATTTTTACCTTTTGCATAAGAGTACCAGTCAATTAGGTAAGCATTACTATATTGTGCAACTTTTTCTTTTAATTTGTTATTTACTTCTTGTTCCCAAGGATCTTTGTGAGCAGTATTCATAAAGAATACATCTTTCCCTTTTGCTATTTCCATAACATAATCAAAATCTTTATCTGTAAATTTTCCGTTTGTTCCAAGATGTACAACTAATACTGTTTTTAATTTATCCTCTTCCGCTAATTTAGTGACAATTCCTGGAAGTGTCGAAAATTGACGTGATATTTTTGTATCAAAATAAGGATTTTTGAAGTTAGGACCAATATATTTTTTACTGCTATTCATTATCGAATCTCCAACAAATACAATATTTTCAGGTACTTCCCCACTAAATATTTCTTTGGCAATGATAATTCCAGAACCAAAAACTAATATTACTAAAAATAAAAATAATTTTTTCATAATCTTTCTCCCTTTTGTATTTTTTACTATAATTTTTGTTTACAAAACTTTTTTTCAAAAAAACTTTTAAACATAACATTATAAGACATTATTTTTCTTTTGTCAAATTTTTTTAAAAATGATTTTTTTAGTAAAAAATATGGAGAAAATTTCAATCTAGTCAGTTGTAAGTATTATTCTGTAATTATTCTCTGGGTTTAAAAATACCATTTTTTTTAATTTTGTATCATAAGCATAAGCTAGAGGTTCATTGCTTACTTCTTGAAGAATTGTGCCTCTTTCTAATTTCAATCTTACTATTTCTTCTTTTTTTGAACCAGAATTATCCTGTTCTGAAGATTCGTCTACATATCTTGTCAAAAAATATCCTTGACTGTCTTTTTGAATTTTAAAGCTTTCAGATGTATCTGTGTAACCAAATATTTTATTCAAAAACTTGTCTTCATGCAAATCACCATCTGTCGTATACTCTTCATCCATCCCTTTTGCGTAATTGCCTTCTCCATTTGAACTTGAATTTTCATTACTGGATGTTTCCTTATTTTCAGTTTGTTGTGGTTGTTCCACATTTTGAACATTTTGTGTATTATTTTCAGGTACAGTGGCAGAATTTTCTTTGTCGTTATTTCCGCAAGATAGTACACCTATAGCCAACATTGCTATAATTAAACATATTTTTTTCATTATGATACCTCCAAATCTTATTTTTAAAGTAAATTAATTTCCGTTTATATTTCAACGTAATTATATAATATTTTTTCAAATATGTCAAGAATTTTTTAACAGTAAAATTAATACCGTTTTATAAAAAATTAAAAATATGCTATAATAATTTATAAAAATAAAATAAGAGGATAAAAATATGAAAAAACCTAAAGAAAACAAAAACACCTTTGAAAAAATCTACGACATAGTAAGAAAAATCCCTGCCGGAAAAGTCGCAACTTACGGACAAATCGCACATCTACTAGGAAATCCCAGATTATCAAGAGTAGTCGGCTACGCAATGCACAGTTGTCCCTATGATGATGTCCCTTGCCATAGAGTAGTAAACAGATTTGGACAATTTGCTAAAAGTTTTGAGGAAGTGCAGAGAGGGATGCTGGGAGGCTGAGGTGGCTAAACTTCCCAGGGGAGATTCTTGCTGGAGGGGGAAGGGGTCGTTGTGGGGGAGGAGGATTGTGTGGATTTGAAGAAATATATATGGAATAAATGAGAGACTGTAAAAAAATATGTCTAAGAAAATAAAAATTTACTGATGTTCTTAGACATATTAAATAATAATTTCTTATAGTGAAGTTATATTTATAATTAGGTGATTATTGACATGAAGAAATTTTTCATAATGTGTGTAAATGAGATAATATCAAATATTTTGCAAAATTAGCACTAGTATAAGCTGCATACGGTTGATAATTATCCTCTTTTTTATTATCAGCAAAATCAGATACAGATTTTATACAAATTGCGGTTGGTTTATCTTTACATAATGTTTTTATTGCAAAAAACATTCCATAAGATTCCATATCTAATGCACCACTTTTTCTGAAATGAGAAAGGATTCTATCATCCACAATGTCTTTATTTGCAACTACTGCACTACCACATGCAATTGGAGATTCATCTAATTTTAAATCGAAATTTATTTTATTTGGCCATCTGGATTTTATTTCTGCTAATATTTGTGTATGATCTTCTCTAATGATTTCCAATACTTTATCATCTAATGAAAGAACTTTTGGATCTGGAACAAATTCACATTTACCATTATGTTCTTTATATTTTCCACTAGAATAATTCCAAACTTCTCGTGGCACAATTATATCTCCAAAATTATGTTCTCCAATACCTGCAGCTATTCCAACCATAATTACATATTTAGGATTAAAATGATGTACTACATTCATAGTTGTAACTGTAGTTGCAACCATTCCCATGTCAGGACATTGTACTGTTACAATTTTTTCCTTTCTTGTTTGATTTAGAATTTCTCCTATATAGTATGAATTGATGTCATTGTCAAATTTAATTTTATCCCATTTTTCACTTAATCTTTTTACTGCCTCTGTTTCAATTGGAACTGCAGTAATCAATGCATAATCAATCTGTTCTTTCTGATTTTGTTCACTATATAAAAATCTGTATTCAATAATTGCTTTCAATTTTTTTTTCCATTCTAACGTACTTTCATCATACCTCAATAGTTTAAATCCAATGCGACTACTATTATTGGTAAATTTTGATTCATATTCATCATATGCGGACAATACTACAATTTCAATGGGTTTTTTATATGAGTAGATTCCCAATAGTTCATCAATAAATAAAGCGCCAGCATTTTCATTGGTTCCATCAATTAGTTTTTCTGGCATATTTAAGTCTAAAATTAATAAATCATACTCCGTGTCTTTTGTTTTAGATAATGCATCACTAGTTTCAGTAGAGTACTCTAGCATATCTTCTTGTATTCCATCTACTTCTAGAATAGTTTTCATTATTTCTCTTATTTTATCTAAACAATCATCAATAATTAATATTTTCACATTAATCCTCCTATTATGTTTTTTAGAGTTCTTCTCCATTCCAATGAAGAAGAATTGTAAAATATAATACCTAAATAAATTTCTCCATATTCATTTTTTAGTTTTTTATCAAGCTGGTGTATAGTAATTACTTTATCACCTTCACCTAGTATATCGAAGGCTGTGATTACTGCTATATTTTCTTTTCGTTCTGTTCTGATAAGCTCATCCAGTATATCAATACCTGCAAAAGTTTCAAAATCATTTTCATCTTCATCCTCAGTATTATAATCGTATAAAGGTAAGCTCATATCCAGTAAGATTAAATCATAAATGTCTTCTAATATAGCTGCTATACCACTGTTCAAAGATTTTCTTAAAATAATTTCATGTTCTTGTTTTAGTAAATTTATAATTTCATTTGCTTTTATTTCTTCATCTTCTATATATAAAATTTTCATTCGGTATCTCCTAAATAATTAATGATGTAGCATCTACAGCAAGAGTTAGAGAAAATAAATTATCTTCTACATTATATAAAATTACATATGGAACACTCATATTGTAATTTATAGTTTTATAAATTTTATATAAACCAGATCCTCCCTCAGAAATTGAGTATTTCTTTAACATAATTGGATCTTTTACATGTTCAAAAGTATCTGCAACCTTACTTTTAATTAAGTTGATATCTTTATCATTTGCTAAGTTATTTGAAACTGTAATAATTAAAAGATTATCAGTAGTCCAATTTTTTCCTTCTTCAATTAATGTCTTCTTTACTTCTTTAACAGACTCATCGTTTTGATCTATACATAAAAACAACGATAATGATAAATCTCTCATATTAGAGTAACCTGCATGTGAAACAGCATTATTTAATAACATAATTATTATTTCAATCAAATATGAAAATGATTTTCCTGTAAGTTTTTTCTCACCTAATATTTTTTTTTCAATTTTTGCATTTTCAAATTCAGCATGGATTTGTTTTTCGATACCTATACATGTTGTAACTAACTCATTAAGTTTATAATCTTCATAAACAATATCATCTTTATAAAAAATATTTGCAAAATCCATCATAACGGTTGCTATTTTTGCTCTACAGATATTGATATTGTTAATTAATTCGTGGACTATCTCTTTTATTGATGAATCTTCTAGTTTTTTAATTTTATTCTCAAGTTCTATAAGTTTCTTCTGATAGAAAGGCTTTAATTCCATGTCAATTTTACGCCGTATTTTTTTTAGTTGTTTATTAGTGTGTTCCCATAAAAATGTAGTGATAGTATTGTACATAAAATCAAAGTCAACGATATTTTGTTTATCAATAACTAATAAACTTGAAATCATTGATGTGTAATCAAGTTCACCTATTTCATCATAATTCAAACGAATTCTAATCCATTTTCTTCTAATTTCTAAGATTTTCATTTCAATATTTAAAGTAAATTCTGATAGTATTTCTTTTAACTTTAAATAATCGATTTCTTGATATTCTTTTATTTTTTCATCCCAATATTGTGATACATCAAACTTCATGGCTTCATCGTCAATAGTTGTTAATAACATTAGTCGTGATTCTCTGAGTTCTTTTGTTAATTGGGATTTACAATACCCATGGCGTATTCTAGAACTTAGATATGTATCAAGTCCATAATGCTCGTTTCTTAAAAATTCATAAACTATATCTGATATTAATTCTTTTAGCGCAAGAATAGTTTGTGAATATTGTGGACTTCTCTTTATGTCTTCCTGCATATTATTCACGATGTTTTTAATACTAGTAATAGTCATAGTGTCCGTTACATCAAATCCACCTATATCTTTATTGAGAGCTTTTAAATATAGATATTTTTGAAAATTTTCCTCGAATAGCTCTATTTTTTCTAACTTTATTTTTTCTTCATCAACAAATATTTTCCTTTGACTAACTTGTCTTATTTTATTATTAATTTCTTTTTTTGTTGTAATTAAACTTATTTCTTCAAGATATATCTTTTGAGACTTAGGATTAATTTCTGTTAATCGTTGTAAAATTTTTACTCTAACTATAGAAGCCAGTGAAGGAGTTTTTCCAAATCGATTTTCTCTTTTTAAAACACTTAGAGTAATAATTTTTTCAAAGAAAAAAAGGACTTTTTCATCGTTTGTTAGAAGTAATATCAAATCCTCAAATTGTTTTATTGAGTGTGAATCTAAAAAATTTGAAAATGCTATTCTGTGTTTTTTTATGTCTAATTTATCTGATAAATAAACAAATATTGGATAATCCACTTTTGAGAAAACTGCTCTTTGTTTAGAGCCGTTTAACTTTTTACAAATTAAAGATAAATCACATCTTCTTATCACATTTTCATTTTTAAAATAAGCGTTTACTATTAAATGAATAGCTTCATAAAGATTATCTAACATATAATAATTTGAATACTTAAGTCTTATGATTTTTTCTTTTATGTATGGAATTGTACAGTATTTTTTATAATCTATTTCATTTAACATATTTAATGATTCATTGTATTTACCAAGTTCAAATAGTTTTTTTGCATTAAAAAGTTTGTTTTGAAAGAAATCTGATGTTATTTTTACAATTTTCTTTTCAGATAGTGTCAATATTTGCATAGTATTAGGTAAATAATCTAAGAAATTTTTTAAAAGTTCATCACGTAGTTCTTTATTTGGTAATAAACTAATAAACCTTGGTGTAATAGTATGTTCGTTTAATAATGAAATTAATATATTTTTTTCTGAATTATCTACATAGCATAATTTTCGGCATGTTAAACTCTGTAATTTATATCTCCATGAAGTGTCACTGAACATTTTCATAAATGTATAAAGTTTATTTCTATCTTGTATGCAATTATCTTGTAATGTATAAACCGAGTGTATCGCATTAAGTATTTTATTGTTATTTTTAAATTTTTTATTATACAATATATGTGATTTGATATTCAAAATCCACATTTGATAATCATTAGGATTTTCTTCAAGATATATCTTTAATAATTCAATAGTTTTTTCATAATTTTGGCTGCTGTATTTTTCTATAATTGTAAGAATATTTTCATTAAAATCAAGTGGAAGTTTTACACCACAAAACAACAATAAATTTGTTAATTTATAGTCATGAATGATTTTGTTTAAAGAAATTATACGGTTTATTAATTTATCTGGAATCTCATAACCATTTACTACAGATTTTTGCAATATATCAATAACAGAATTATATAAATCAATAATTGAAAATTGACTATCTATTTGTAGTACATACTTATAATCGTTTTCATATTTTATATTCGACAAATTCAATTTATATTCAAAGTAAGTTCGAGCAATTCCATCAAAGTGTTTAAGGAATTTTTCGACTTTTTCATTATAATTATTTAAACTCGTATTTATTTCAACACGATAGCTTAAAAATTCAAGTAAAGTACTTACAATAATGTTTCCTTTAGCAAAAGAAAGCAACGTTTCAAATAACTTTTTATTGCCTTCAATACCTAGTTCTAATTCACTTAACAAAAGTTTTTGACCAGTACTCCATATTGAAACACCACATATTGAATCTATCTTCTTAAGTTCTTTATTTGCATAAGAATACTCATTTTTTAGCAATACTTTTTCATAATTATCTCTATTGGAAACAAATTGTGAGAGTTGTAATACATAGTGTTCACACAAAAACAAAGACAAATCTACAGAATGTTGAAAATCCATCATTTTATTGATGGTGGGATTACAAGTTGAAAGCTCTTTTAAAGATCGAGGCATAAATAGTGAATTAATTTTCTTTTTCAAATCACCATTTTCCTCCATTATTTTTTCTTTTTTTCCATTATATGTAAATAGGAGTGTTCTATAAAAACGACTTTTAAAGGTAGCTGTATCAAATTTATTAATATTTTTTGATAAATATCTTCTTTGCTTTCTATTCATTATAGTAAATTATCCTCTCTAAATTATACTTTTAGCCAAAATAGTACCCTATAAATTTTTTAATGGTTTTTTATTCCCACTCAATTGTCCCCGGTGGCTTAGAAGAAATATCATACACAATTCTGTTTATTCCGTTTACTTTGTTTATAATCTTGTTTGATACTTCCTCAAGGAATTCGTATGGAAGTTTGCTCCAAGTAGCAGTCATGAAGTCGATGGTATTTACTAAACGAATAGCTGCCACATATTCATAAGTTCTTTGGTCGCCCATAACTCCGACAGTTTTTACAGGTAATAATGTTACGAATGCTTGATCTACTTTGTCGTAAAGTCCTTTTTCCATTAGTTCTGTGATGAAGATGTCGTCGGCTTCTTGAAGGATTTTTACTTTGTCAGGAGTTACTTCTCCAATAACTCTGATTCCAAGTCCTGGGCCTGGGAAGGGGTGTCTTTTTATAATTGTGTCAGGCAGTCCAAGTTCGTGTCCTACTTTTCTTACTTCATCTTTAAATAATTCTTTTAAAGGCTCTAACAGTTCAAATTGCAAGTCTTCTGGCAATCCTCCTACGTTATGGTGAGATTTTATTGTGTGGGAAGGGCCTTTTATGGACTGTGATTCAATAACATCAGGATAAATTGTTCCTTGTGCCAGGAATTTTGCACCTTCCTGTCCTTTAAGTTTTCTAATTTCTTCGTTAAAGACTTCGATAAATTCATTTCCGATGATTTTTCTCTTGGCTTCAGGCTCATCTACGCCTTTTAATTTGTTTAAAAATCTGTCTTTTGCATCAACAAAAACAATGTTTAAGTCAAAATGCTCCTTGTAATATTCTAAAACTTTTTTTCCTTCATCTTTTCTTAGAAGACCAGTATCTACGAACATACAAGTAAGCTGGTGTCCGATTGCATTGTTAATTAGAACTGCGGCAACTGAGGAATCCACTCCTCCAGAAAGGGCAAGCAGTACGTGTTCATCTCCAACAGTTTCCTTGATGAATTTTGTTTTTTCAGTAATAAAACTTGAAATTTTCCAGTTTCTTTCGCATTTACAGATATTAAATACAAAATTTTCCAAAATTTGTGTTCCACATTCAGAATGGACTACTTCTGGATGGAATTGAAGTGCATAAATTCCATTGTTGTTTGTAATTGCGGCGATTGATGAATCAGTTTTGGCAATAATTTCAAAGCCTGTTGGCAATTCTGTGATGTGGTCGTTGTGGCTCATCCAGATGTTAGAAGATTTTTTTACTCCTGTAAACAAAGGATTATCGTTATTTTCTACTTCTAATACAGCTTTTCCAAACTCCCTTGAATCAGCCTTTTCGACTTTTCCTCCGTTTAAATGCGTAATTAACTGCATTCCATAGCAAATTCCCAAAATAGGGAGATTTAAATTAAATACTTGAGGATTTACAGTTGGAGCGTCTTTTTCATAAACTGAAGCAGGACCTCCTGAAAAGATAATTCCTTTTACTTTTTCTTCTCCATTTTTTATTTTTTCAACATCAATTAAAGGCACAATTTCGCAATAAACTTCCATCTCCCTAATTCTTCGGGCAATTAATTGGCTATACTGTGAACCAAAATCGATAATAATAATTTTCTCTTTCACTTTCCACCTCTATCTATTAAATTTTCTTTTATAAAACATAATTTTATGTAAATATTTTAGCATTATTTTTAAGTTTTTTCTATATATTTTTATAAAATTTAATTCTCATTATTCAATTATTCAATAAGGTTATTTTGGTTAATAATGATTATTTCTTGGATTTCATTTATATTTAGTTTTTTTAACGTAATGGCATCAGACGCCATGCCCTTTTTCGCAATAGCAGTTATTTTAATTTCATAAGGTTAAATAAAATAAAAGTCGGAGTCTAGCCATAGGTATTGCATAGCAATCTTGCTACAATTTTAATTATCAGGATAAACATTTATTGCAAGATAAGGATTTGCGGCAATGAGCAATCCTGCGAAAAATAAGGAAAAAACATAATAAAAATAGGAAAAACTGTTATTAAATAAACTAATCTGATACTAAATCTCGTTAAAAAATGAAAATATTGAATTTTGTGAATTTATAAGATATAATAAATGTAAAAACTTTTGAAATAAAAAAATTAGACTTTTATAATTAAGAGAAAACTTAAAAAAAATTTTAGAAAGGAACATTTTTGATGGATATTGCAAAAAAAGTGAAATTAGAGAATAAGATGGGGACAATGCCAATTAATAAACTTATAATTAATATGTCGCTGCCACTTATTACTTCGATGTTTGTACAGGCATTTTATAATATTGTGGACAGTCTTTTTGTGGCTAGAATTAATGAAGAGGCGCTTACTGCAGTTTCAATGTCGTTTCCTGCGCAGAATCTGATGATTTCGGCAGGAACTGGAGTTGGTGTAGGGATAACGGCTTTGATTGCGAGATATTTGGGAGCAAAAGATGAAAAAGGTGTAACACGGGTTGTGCATAATGGGATATTTTTAGGAATTTTGAATTCCATTTTGTTTGCTATTTTTGGGCTATTTTTTGCGAAATTTTATTTTGAGTTTCAAAAGGCTTCAGGACTTATTGAGACTTATGGCATTCAGTATTTGAGCATTTGTTCGATTTTTGCCTTTTCGATTATTTTGGAAATTACTTTTGAGAGAATGCTAATTGCGTCGGGGAAAACGATTTATACGATGATTACCCAAAGTACAGGGGCGATTATAAATATTATATTTGATCCAATTTTTATTTTTGGACTTTTAGGATTTCCAAAAATGGGAATTATTGGTGCGGCTGTGGCTACGATTTTTGGACAGACTGTTGCAATGCTAATGGCTTTGTATTTTAATATTAAGAAAAATCACGAAGTTCGTTTTGCTATCAAAAAATTTGCGGTGCATTTTAAGACGATTGCGAATATTTATGAAATTGGTTTTCCGTCAATAGTTATGCAGTCTGCAGCGTCGTTTATGATATTTCAGTTAAATAATCTTTTGGCTTCATTTTCAACGACAGCGACGGCTGTACTTGGAGTTTACTTTAAGTTGCAAAGTTTTGTTGTTTTACCAGTTTTTGGGCTAAACAATTCGGTTATTTCAATTGTTTCGTACAATTATGGTGCTGGGAAAATAAAAAGGCTTTTGAAAGCTGTGAAATTGGCAAATATTTATGCATTTGGTATTATGTTTGCTGGATTTGTTCTTTGTCAAACTTTGCCTGTTCCAATTCTTAAATTGTTTGATGCTTCAGATAATATGCTTTCAATTGGGATTCCTGCACTTAGAATAATTAGTTTTGCGTTTTTGATAGCACCGTTTTCGATTGTTTCAAGTGGGACATTTCAAGCTTTGGGTAAAGGCATATTTAGCCTTATTGTTTCATTAATTCGTCAATTAATTGTTATTCTTCCACTTTCATATTTACTTGCTGGAATAATGGGAATTAACGGAGTTTGGATTGCTTTTCCAATGGCAGAAATTGTAGCTGGAATTTTGACAATTTTTTATCTGAAAAAACTTTATCAAAATGAGATTATGAAAAGAAAAATTAAACGACATAAATAAAAAAGAAGCAGAATTCTAAAATTCCACTTTCACACAGATTAAATTATTCTTACAAAATTGTACATTAATAAACTATGTTCCCATATTTGTCTTTGCAGCAATAATAACCATTAGCTGTTTTATAGCATTCTACACCTCTTTCATCATTATCTCTATCTCATTTAGATTATCCCAGTAACTTTTGATGAAAAATTTTAGATTGAAGAAAAATTAGATTGTATTTGAAAATGTAGAAAATTTGAGTTAAAAAATTTATAAAATATATGATTAAAGGAAAATAAATAAATTTTTTTTATCAAAAACAATGGGATAAAAAATGAAAAAATTTTGTGAAATTGGCTTTTTATGGAAGTATATATATTTTTTATAAAACTTGAAAAACACAAAATATTGTGTTATCATTATGTTATATTAACTATATATAGTGTTTTTTGTTAAAAATACGTTTGGATTATTGATAATGAAAAGGGGACTGGGAATTGATGGCTTGTAAATTTTTAGAGATAGGAAACTGGGTACAGAGAATGAGGGAGGAATAGAAATGCAACCACAATTGACAGAAAATTTGAAAAATATAATAGCAGGGATAGTGAATGTTGAGAGTAATGACACATGTAATGAGAATGCCAATATGTCTTCAATGACTCCAGCTGGACAAATGATGAAGTTTGCAAGTGAAGTGTCAAAGATTTATGCTTTGGAAAATTTGGTATCTCCAAAATTCAAGGAAGCTCATGAAAAAGGCTTTATTCATATTCACGATTTGGATTTTTATTCCAGTAAGACTACGACTTGTTTGCAGTATGACTTGGCAGATATGTTTGAAAAGGGGTTTTATACTAAGCATGGATAT
>ERZ773062.500-NODE-500-length-20291-cov-14.201077_pt1 | contig 20291 bp, 20 predicted proteins | sample MGYA00580626_ERZ773062 | MGnify/ENA primary metagenome ERZ773062 (study PRJEB29015, sample SAMEA2738003) | human oral metagenome | biome: human oral; feature: human-associated habitat; material: dental | place: China | collected 2058 ...
GAGCGCCTGAAAAGGCTTTTATGAGTGTCCAAGATTTGGGGGCCAGTTCAAACCACACTTTAGGGTTTTCAGACGACCTTCTTTATATTTTAAGTCTGCCTGCTTATTATCAAGCCAAATCAAGCTGCTTTTCCAAATTTTCCACCAACTGGTCATCCAGTTTCAAGGCTTGCGACAGTCGGCTTAAGAACACGATTTCTTTACGGGATAAATCGGCACACACCAATCTTGCTGCCAGATAGGTTTCCGCGGCCAAAGCTTCGTCGTTGCCGACGGCCACTGCGATTTCCTCGACTGTTGCCGGTCTTTCATATTCGGCGGCAAGCCAGGCGGCGGTTTCTGCATCTGTACCGCTTTCACGGGCAATAACCTGTTTTTCCGCTTCATCAATCAACCCGTCCGATGCGGCGGCTGCAATCATGGTGCGCAGGATGACGCGGCTGTGTGTTTCGGCAAGTTGGCCGACAGGTTCGAACGCTTGTTGCGGCAATTCGGGTTGGTTGCGGTTTTGCTGCCAGCTTTGATAGCCTTTGTAGGCAATATAACCCAAAGCTGCCACCGAACCGGCCTTGACCAGTTTTTTGGTGTTTTTCTTTTTCATCAGCATAGAAGCCAGTCCTGCCACTAATGCGCCGCTACCGAAAGAATTAAGCGGGCTGTCGGATACGGATCGGCTGTTTTTTTGAACGGTTCCCAAAATTTGGTTAAGCAGATTGTTGAAATTCATTGTGATTGTCCTTTTTGAAGGTGTGTTTTTAAATCATATGGATATTCAGACTTAAAACAAGGCATGGAGGTGTTAAAGGATGCAAATGCTTATAAAGCATAGGGGAGGTCGTCTGAAAATCAAATCGGGCAGGGTTTCTGGATCGTTAGGCATTACCTGCAAAAAGGATGGCGAACTGTCGGCAAGAGATAAATAAAACGGTAAGAAGCAAAACACAAATAAGAATCGTTATCATAAACTTATTGAATTTATTAGGATTTTTTTAACAGTTGACCGACATTTACCTTTAAATGGATTTTGAAATTCGATAAAATAGCAGGATATTAAGATTTGTCTGTCAACCAGTTAGGCATAAACCATGTTGGCCAGTTACTTTCCCGTCCTCGTATTCATCCTCGTCGGCCTTGCTGCCGGCGTGCTGTTTATCCTGCTCGGCACGATTTTAGGTCCGAAACACCACTACGCCGAAAAAGACGCGGCTTACGAATGTGGTTTCGAAGCCTTTGAAAACGCCAGGATGAAGTTTGACGTGCGTTATTATCTCGTCGCCATCCTGTTCATCCTCTTCGATTTGGAGGTTGCGTTTATGCTTCCGTGGGCGGTGGTGTTCAAAGAATTGGGCGCATACGGCTTCTGGTCTATGCTAGTGTTTATCGTCGTTCTGACGGTAGGCTTTGTTTACGAATGGAAAAAAGGTGCGCTGGAATGGGAATAGAAGGCGTTTTGAAAAAAGGTTTCATCACCACCAGCGCGGATACGGTGCTGAACTATATGCGTACCGGTTCGCTATGGCCGGTTACTTTCGGCTTGGCCTGCTGTGCCGTGGAAATGATGCACGCGGGTATGGCGCGTTACGACCTTGACCGTTTCGGCATTATTTTCCGTCCGTCTCCCCGTCAGGCCGACCTGATGATTGTGGCGGGTACGCTCACTAATAAAATGGCGCCCGCCCTGCGCCGCGTGTACGACCAGCTCGCCGAGCCGCGTTGGGTATTGTCTATGGGTTCGTGTGCCAACGGCGGCGGCTACTATCATTATTCTTATTCCGTCGTGCGCGGTGCCGACCGTGTCGTGCCGGTGGATGTTTATGTGCCGGGTTGCCCGCCGACTGCGGAAGCCCTGATTTACGGTCTGATGCAACTCCAACAAAAAATCAAGCGCACTTCCACCATCGCGCGGGACGAGTAGGGGAGGGAACGATATGGCAAGCATTCAAAACTTATACGAAACCGTCAGCCGCGTTTTGGGCCATCAGGTAAGCAAAGTCATTTCCGCTTTGGGTGAGATTACCGTCGAGTGTCTGCCCGAACACTATGTTTCAATCATGACCGCGCTGCGCGACCATGAAGAACTGCATTTCGAGCTTTTGGTCGATTTGTGCGGCGTCGATTACAGCACTTACAAAAACGAAGCATGGCAGGGCAAACGCTTCGCCGTTGTCAGCCAGCTTCTTTCCGTTAAAAACAATCAGCGCATCCGCGTGCGCGTCTGGGTTTCAGACGACGATTTCCCCGTGGTCGAATCCGTGGTTCCCGTTTATAACAGCGCGGATTGGTACGAGCGCGAAGCCTTCGATTTGTACGGCATCATGTTCAACAACCATCCCGACCTGCGCCGCATCCTGACCGATTATGGCTTTGTCGGACATCCTTTCCGCAAAGACTTCCCGATTTCCGGCTATGTGGAAATGCGTTACGACGAAGAACAAAAACGCGTGATTTACCAACCCGTTACCATCGAGCCGCGCGAAATCACGCCGCGTATCGTCCGTGAGGAGAACTACGGTGGCCAATAAATTAAGAAACTACACCATCAACTTCGGCCCGCAACACCCTGCGGCGCACGGCGTATTGCGTATGATTTTGGAGTTGGACGGCGAACAAATCGTCCGTGCCGACCCGCATATCGGTCTTTTGCACCGAGGCACCGAAAAACTGGCGGAAACCAAAACCTACCTGCAAGCCCTGCCTTATATGGACAGGCTGGACTACGTTTCCATGATGGTCAACGAGCAGGCGTATTGTTTGGCGGTAGAAAAACTTGCCGGCATTGATGTGCCTATCCGCGCCCAATACATCCGCGTCATGTTCGCCGAAGTAACGCGCATCCTCAATCACCTGATGGGCATCGGTTCGCACGCCTTCGACATCGGCGCGATGACCGCCATCCTCTACGCTTTCCGCGATCGCGAAGAGCTGATGGACTTGTACGAAGCCGTTTCCGGCGCGCGTATGCACGCCGCCTACTTCCGTCCCGGCGGCGTTTACCGCGACCTACCCGACTTCATGCCCAAATACGAGAGCAGCAAATTCCGCAACGCCAAAGTATTGAAGCAGCTCAACGAATCCCGCGAAGGTACCATGCTCGACTTCATCAACGCCTTCTGCGAACGTTTCCCCAAAAACATCGACACACTCGAAACCCTCCTGACCGACAACCGCATCTGGAAACAGCGTACCGTCGGCATCGGCGTCGTCTCCCCCGAGCGCGCCATGCAAAAAGGCTTTACCGGCGTCATGCTGCGCGGTTCGGGCGTGGAGTGGGACGTGCGTAAGAAACAACCGTATGAAGTGTACGACCAAATGGATTTCGATATCCCCGTCGGTGTTAACGGCGACTGCTACGACCGCTATCTCTGCCGTATGGAAGAAATGCGCCAATCCGTACGCATCATCAAACAATGTGCCGACTGGCTGCGCGTCAATCCCGGCCCGGTCATCACCACAAACCACAAATTCGCCCCGCCCAAACGTACTGAAATGAAAACAGGCATGGAAGACCTGATTCACCATTTCAAACTCTTTACCGAGGGTATGCACGTTCCTGAGGGCGAGACTTACACCGCTGTCGAACACCCGAAAGGCGAGTTCGGCGTTTACATCATTTCAGACGGCGCGAACAAACCCTACCGCCTGAAAATCCGCGCACCCGGCTTCGCCCACCTGCAAGGCATGGACGAAATGGCAAAAGGCCACATGCTCGCCGACGTCGTCGCCATTATCGGTACGCAGGACATAGTATTCGGGGAGGTTGACCGATAATGTTATCCGCAGAATCCTTAAAACAAATCGACATTGAGTTGGCGAAATATCCCGCTGACCAACGCCGTTCCGCCATCATGGGCGCGTTGCGTATCGCCCAAACCGAAAAAGGATGGCTTGCACCCGAAACCATCGCTTTTGTTGCCGACTACATCGGCATCACGCCGGCGCAGGCATACGAAGTCGCCACTTTCTACAATATGTATGACCTCGAGCCGGTCGGCAAATACAAACTGACCGTCTGCACCAATCTGCCCTGCGCTTTGCGCGGCGGCATGGATACCGGCGAATACCTGAAGAAAAAACTCGGTATCGGCTACGGCGAAACCACGCCCGACGGCAAATTCACACTTGTCGAAGGCGAGTGCATGGGTGCGTGCGGCGACGCCCCCGTTATGCTGGTAAACAATCACAGCATGTGCAGCTTTATGACCGAAGAGGCGATTGAGAAGAAACTGGCGGAGTTGGAGTAGGTTGGGTTGAGACCCAACAAAACCGTTTGAAGGTCGTCTGAAAATATCAGTTTGATGAACCAACAAATTTCATTTCAGACGACGTTAAGAGAAGCCGATACACAAAGACATCTTAAGGTCGTCTGAAACAGCGGCCGCAACCGATACGAAAACGAACAGGCACACCAAAAATGGCTATTTACCAATCAGGCGTGATTTTTGACCAAGTGGATACCGCCAATCCCGACTGCTGGACATTGGACGAATACGTCAAACGCGGCGGTTACAACGCGCTGCGTAGAATCCTGTCCGAAAACATTTCGCAAACCGACGTGATTGACGAAGTCAAAACCTCCGGTCTGCGCGGGCGCGGCGGTGCGGGCTTCCCGACCGGTTTGAAATGGAGCTTTATGCCCCGTTCTTTCCCTGGCGAAAAATATGTGGTTTGTAACACCGACGAAGGCGAACCGGGTACGTTTAAAGACCGCGACATCATCATGTTCAACCCCCATGCCCTGATTGAAGGCATGATTATCGCCGGTTACGCGATGGGCGCAAAAGCGGGCTACAACTACATTCATGGCGAAATTTTCGAAGGTTATCAACGATTTGAGGTTGCTTTGGAACAAGCGCGCGCCGCAGGTTTTTTGGGTAAAAATATTTTAGGTTCGGACTTCGAATTCGAACTCTTTGCCCACCACGGCTACGGTGCATACATCTGCGGCGAAGAAACCGCATTGCTCGAATCGCTGGAAGGCAAAAAAGGCCAGCCGCGCTTCAAACCGCCGTTCCCCGCCTCGTTCGGCCTGTACGGCAAACCGACCACCATCAACAATACCGAAACCTTTGCTTCCGTACCGTTTATCGTCCGCGACGGCGGTCAGACTTTCGCCGACAAAGGCATTCCGAATGCCGGCGGTACCAAACTGTTCTGCATCTCCGGCCACGTCGAACGTCCGGGCAACTATGAAGTGCCGTTAGGCACGCCGTTTGCCGAAATCCTGAAAATGGCGGGCGGTATGCGTGGCGGCAAAAAACTCAAAGCCGTTATCCCCGGCGGTTCGTCCGCGCCCGTATTGCCTGCCGACATCATGATGCAGACCAATATGGACTACGACTCGATTTCCAAAGCAGGCTCGATGCTCGGTTCCGGCGCGATTATTGTGATGGACGAAGACGTGTGCATGGTCAAAGCCCTCGAACGCTTAAGCTACTTCTACTACGACGAATCCTGCGGCCAATGCACTCCCTGCCGCGAAGGCACCGGCTGGCTCTACCGTATCGTCCACCGCATCGTAGAAGGCAAAGGCCGCATGGAAGACTTGGATTTGCTGGATTCCGTCGGCAACCAAATGGCAGGCCGCACCATCTGCGCCCTCGCCGACGCCGCTGTCTTCCCTGTCCGCAGCTTTACCAAGCATTTCCGTGATGAGTTTGTGCATTACATTGAACACGGCGGGCCGATGAAGCCGAATAAGTGGTGTTAATGGGATATAGAAATGATTGAGAAGTTAGAAACTGAAATTCAGGATGTTCGGATCTTTGAATCGGAGCATGATAAAGAATTGGCTTGTGCTTTTATTCAAGGAGCGGTCTATGCATGGATAGGCGTAAATCGTGATAAACCCTTTGCTGTCCGTGATTTATTTGGTGGTGAAAATACGTGGGATTGGGATAGTACGCCGTTAAATCCTTTATGGAAGGCTTATCAAGAGAAGGGGAAAACTTCTGAAGAAGCATTTGATTTAGCAGCAAAGGCGGCAGGAAAACTATTAAAAATAGTTTTGGACAAAGATAGGAAAAGAAGGTTCCAAGTGCATAAAGGTTATGTCAATAGCTATTCATGGATTGCTGAAGAATAAATTTGTTGTACACGAAGAAATACATAAATCGCCGTCATTCCCGCGTAGGCGGGAATCCATAGTGGAATTTACAGAACCCGATATTTGAAAAGCAGTTGCCGAAATTCAAAAAATGGATTCCCGCCTACGCGGGAATGACGGCGGGAGTGGGCAGATGTTTTCAGATGAAAACGGCTGTAAATGATATTGAAAAAAGTTGTTTATATTGCAGGAAACAATAAATGCAAAACCATCCGCTTGCTAGGCAACCTGCCGTATATATTTTGGCAAACGGTAAAAACGGAACACTCTATATCGGCGTTACCATGAATCTGCCGTAAAGGGTTTGGCAGCACAAAAACCATGTCAATGTTGATGACTTTACTGCCCGATATGATGTGCATGATTTAGTGTGGTATGAGTTTTTTGAGAATATGCCTGAAGCAGTTGCCAAGGAAAAAACAATGAAAAAATGGCGACGTGAATGGAAGATTAAACTGATTGAAGAACAAAATCCCGAATGGTTGGATTTGTCGGGCGTGTTGTTTGTTTAGTTTTTTATTTCTAAAACTTTAACAACATTCGTCATTCCAGCCCCCGCCTACGCGAGAATAGGCTACGGCGGGAATCAGCGTATAAAGTTAAGAAACCGATGTTTGAAAAGCAGTTGCTGAAATTCAAAAGATGGATTCTCGCCTGCGCGGGAATGACGGCAAAGTAGGATAAACGTAACTGCCAACTACACTTAGATGGTCGTCTGAAAATGACGGTCATAGAGCGGAACGCAAATTCAAAAGGCCGTCTGAACCCCATTTTTCAGACGACCTCCATAAAAGATTATTTATCAAATACCCGTAACTAGGAACGAACCATGTTACAAATCGAAATCGACGGCAAACAGGTATCTGTGGAGCAGGGCGCGACGGTGATTGAAGCCGCGCACAAGCTCGGTACTTATATTCCGCATTTCTGTTACCACAAAAAGCTCTCCATCGCCGCCAACTGCCGTATGTGTCTGGTGGACGTGGAAAAAGCCCCCAAACCGCTGCCCGCCTGCGCTACGCCGGTAACGGACGGCATGATTGTGCGCACGCATTCGGCGAAGGCGCGGGAGGCGCAGGAAGGCGTGATGGAGTTCCTACTCATCAACCATCCGCTCGACTGTCCGACCTGCGATCAAGGCGGCGAATGCCAGTTGCAGGATTTGGCGGTGGGCTACGGCAAAACCACCAGCCGCTATACCGAGGAAAAACGTTCCGTCGTCGGCAAAGACATGGGGCCTTTGGTTTCCGCCGAGGAAATGAGCCGCTGCATCCATTGCACCCGCTGCGTACGTTTCACCGAAGAAATCGCCGGCTTGCAGGAAATTGCGATGGCGAATCGTGGTGAACACTCCGAAATCATGCCTTTTATCGGCAAAGCGGTGGAAACCGAGCTGTCGGGCAACGTCATTGATTTGTGCCCCGTTGGCGCACTGACCAGCAAACCGTTCCGTTTCAACGCGCGTACTTGGGAATTGAACCGCCGCAAATCCGTTTCCGCCCATGACGCTTTGGGCAGCAACCTGATTGTGCAGACCAAAGACCATACCGTCCGCCGCGTGCTGCCGCTGGAAAACGAAGCGATTAACGAATGCTGGCTGTCCGACCGCGACCGTTTCGCCTATGAAGGCCTGTATCACGAAAGCCGTCTGAAAAACCCGAAAATCAAACAGGGCGGCGAGTGGATGGACGTGGATTGGAAAACCGCGTTGGAATATGTCCGCAGCGCGATTGAATGTATCGCCAAAGACGGCAACCAAAACCAAGTCGGCATTTGGGCGAACCCGATGAATACGGTTGAAGAGCTGTATTTGGCGAAGAAATTTGCCGACGGTTTGGGCGTTAAAAACTTCGCCACCCATCTGCGCCAACAGGACAAACGTCTTTCAGACGACTACAATGGTGCGCAATGGCTGGGACAAAGCATCGAATCGCTGGCGGACAACGAAGCCGTATTGGTGATCGGCGCAAACCTGCGCAAAGAACAGCCGCTCCTGACTGCCCGCCTGCGCCGCGCTGCCAAAGAGCGCATGGCCTTGAGCGTGTTGGCAAGTAGCAAGGAAGAATTGTTGATGCCGCTTCTGGCTCAGGAAGCGGTGCATCCCGACGAGTGGGCAGGTCGTCTGAAAAACCTGTCTGCCGATGCGGAACACGCGATTACCGCGAGCCTGAAAAACGCTGAAAAAGCAGCGGTGATTTTGGGCGCGGAAGTGCAAAACCATCCCGATTACGCCGCGATTTACGCCGCCGCGCAAGAGTTGGCAGACGCGACCGGCGCGGTACTGGGCATTCTGCCGCAAGCCGCCAACAGCGTCGGTGCGGATGTCTTGGGCGTGAACTCGGGCGAGAGCGTTGCCGAAATGGCAAACGCGCCGAAACAGGCAGTCTTGCTGCTCAACGTTGAGCCGGAAATCGATACGGCGGATGGCGCAAAAGCCGTAGCCGCGTTGAAACAGGCGAAAAGCGTGATGGCGTTTACGCCGTTTGTCAGCGAAACGCTGTTGGACGTGTGCGACATATTATTGCCGATCGCGCCGTTTACCGAAACCTCAGGCAGCTTCATCAATATGGAAGGCCGTCTGCAATCCTTCCACGGTGTCGTTCAGGGCTTCGGCGATTCGCGTCCGCTGTGGAAAGTGTTGCGCGTATTGGGCAACCTGTTTGACCTGCAAGGCTTTGAATACCACGATACCGCCGCGATTCTGAAAGACGCGCTGGATGCGGAAAGCCTGTCGTCCAAACTGAACAACCGCGCCGCATCGACTCAAAAAGATTTTCAGACGACCTCAAACCGCCTCGTGCGCGTGGGCGGGGTCGGCATCTATCACACCGATGCCATCGTGCGCCGTTCCGCACCGTTGCAAGCGACCAGCCATGCCGCCGTGCCTGCCGCGCGTGTGAATCCGAACACATTGGCGCGCTTGGGTCTGCAAGACGGGCAAACCGCCATCGCCAAACAAAACGGCGCAGGCGTGTCCGTGATGGTCAAAGCCGATGCCGGACTGCCTGAAAACGTGGTGCATCTGCCGCTGCATACCGAAAATGCCGCGCTGGGTGCGTTGATGGACACTATTGAACTGGCGGGAGCTTGATCATGCAAGAATGGTTCCAAAACCTCTTTGCCGCAACGATCGGTCTGGGCGATTTGGGTATCACCGTAGGTTTGGTGGTATCCGTCATCGTCAAAATCGTGATTATCCTGATTCCGCTGATTCTGACCGTTGCCTACCTGACATATTTCGAACGTAAAGTCATCGGCTTCATGCAGCTTCGCGTCGGCCCGAACGTAACCGGCCCGTGGGGTCTGATTCAGCCGTTTGCCGACGTGTTCAAACTCTTGTTTAAAGAAGTAACCCGTCCGAAGCTGTCAAACAAAGCCCTGTTCTACATCGGCCCGATTATGTCGCTTGCCCCGTCTTTTGCTGCGTGGGCAGTGATTCCGTTCAACGAAGAATGGGTGCTGACCAATATCAATATCGGCCTTTTGTATATCCTGATGATTACCTCGCTGTCGGTTTACGGCGTGATTATCGCGGGCTGGGCTTCCAACTCCAAATATTCGTTCTTGGGTGCAATGCGTGCTTCCGCGCAAAGCATCTCCTACGAAATCGCCATGAGCGCCGCGCTGGTGTGCGTCGTGATGGTGTCGGGCAGCATGAACTTCTCCGATATTGTCGCCGCGCAGGCAAAAGGCATCGCGGGCGGTTCCGTGTTCTCGTGGAACTGGCTGCCGCTCTTCCCAATCTTCATCGTCTATCTGATTTCCGCCGTTGCCGAAACCAACCGCGCACCGTTTGACGTGGCAGAGGGCGAGTCTGAAATCGTTGCCGGCCATCACGTCGAATATTCCGGCTTCGCGTTCGCGCTGTTTTTCCTTGCCGAATACATTTTCATGATTCTGATTGCCGCGCTGACATCACTGATGTTCCTCGGCGGCTGGCTGTCCCCGTTCCCGCAAAGCTGGGGCATTGTCGGCACGCCTTCCGCATTCTGGATGTTCGTGAAAATGGCGGCTGTGCTGTACTGGTATCTGTGGATACGCGCCACCTTCCCGCGCTACCGCTACGACCAAATCATGCGCTTGGGCTGGAAAGTGCTGATTCCGATCGGCTTTGCCTACATCGTGATTTTGGGCGTGTGGATGATTTCGCCGCTGAATTTGTGGAAATAAGTTTCAGACGACGTATCGAGGTCGTCTGAAAACGCAGTTTTGAATATTTAACGGAATCCCTGTTTTGAGGGAACAGAATATGGCTAATTTAGTAAAAACTTTCTTGCTCGGCGAACTCGTCAAAGGCATGGGCGTAACGCTCAAAAACTTTTTCGCCCGCAAAGACACGATTTATTTCCCCGAAGAGAAAACGCCGCAATCCGTGCGTTTCCGCGGTCTGCACGCGCAGCGGCGGTATCCGAACGGCGAGGAACGCTGTATCGCGTGCAAATTGTGCGAGGCGGTGTGTCCGGCAATGGCGATCAACATCGAATCGGAAGAACGCGAAGACGGCACGCGCCGCACCAAGCGTTACGACATCGACCTGACCAAGTGCATCTTCTGCGGTTTCTGCGAAGAGGCGTGTCCGACCGATGCGATTGTGGAAACGCATATTTTTGAATACCACGGCGAGAAAAAAGGCGACTTGCACATGACCAAGCCGATCCTCTTGGCAATCGGCGACAAATACGAAGCCGAAATCGCCAAACGCAAAGCCGCTGACGCGCCGTACCGTTAATGCTTTTGGGCTTCTTGGAAGGTTTTAAATATGGAAGGACTGATTAATGCATTGAAATATTTAGCCGAACATAAGCCAATAGATAATTTTGAAGAAATTAGAATTAGAAATAGTCCGATTGAGTTGCCAAGTGGATTAAGTAATTTTGAACAAAATATTTTTTTAAAAGAAAATTTATCCCCAAAATTACAAAATGATGATAGCTTGAAGACGCATTATTGGATTATTCGTGAATGGGGTGGGATTAAAAGTTTTAAACAATCTGCTGAAAATAGCCAGCTTATTTGTCAATTTTTATCGGAACTTAATTCGGGAAAATTGAGTAGTGGTTTGTTGAAAATTTCATCATTATCTAAATTGGCTTCTTTTATAGATTGTGAGCGATTCGCCATTTATGATTCACGCGCTATTTTTTCGTTGAATTGGTTGTTGTTTAAATTTACAAATGCAGATTTGTTTTTTCAGCCACAAGGTAGAAATAGGGAACTAGAAATCCGAAATATGAACGTATTGTTTCATTTTTCTGATATCAAACCGAATTATCGGAAACCAGACGTTTCGTTTCATCAATATTGTGGATTGTTACAAGATTTGGCGAAACAAGTTTATGGTAAACAAGCAAAACCGTATCACATAGAAATGTTGTTATTCAAAATTGCGACAACGTGGATTTGTGCGGATATGGATCAACTGATTAAGTTTGATTGTTTGCGTAACCAGGATTTTCAGACTGCTTGAAACCATATTTTTGATTAATAAAGAAAGCATAGACTATGACTTTCCAACTGATTTTATTTTATATTTTTGCAGTGATAATTCTTTATGGCGCGCTCAAAACCGTCACCGCTAAAAACCCTGTTCACGCCGCTTTGCATCTGGTGCTTACCTTCTGCGTGAGCGCGATGATTTGGATGCTGATGCAGGCAGAGTTTTTGGGCGTTACGCTGGTGGTCGTGTATGTCGGCGCAGTGATGGTGCTGTTCCTGTTTGTCGTGATGATGCTGAATATCGACATCGAGGAAATGCGCGCCGGTTTCTGGCGTCATGCGCCTGTTGCCGGTGTGGTCGGTACGCTGTTGGCGGTTGCCCTGATCCTGATTCTGGTCAACCCGAAAACCGACCTTGCCGCATTTGGTTTGATGAAAGACATTCCTGCCGATTACAACAACATCCGCGATTTGGGCAGCCGTATTTATACCGATTATCTGTTGCCGTTTGAGCTGGCGGCGGTATTGCTGCTGTTGGGTATGGTGGCGGCGATTGCGCTGGTTCACCGTAAAACCACTAATCCGAAACGCATGGATCCTGCCGACCAAGTTAAAGTACGCGCTGACCAAGGCCGTATGCGCTTGGTGAAAATGGAAGCTGTGAAACCGCAAGTCGAATCTCTCGAAGAAAACGAAGTTTTAGACGACCTCAAGCCGAAAGAGGAGGGCAAAGCATGATTACCTTGACGCATTATTTGGTATTGGGCGCGCTCCTGTTCGGTATCAGCGCGATGGGCATCTTTATGAACCGCAAAAACGTGCTGGTCTTGCTGATGTCCATTGAGCTGATGCTCTTGGCGGTGAACTTCAACTTTATCGCCTTCTCGCAACACTTGGGCGATACCGCCGGACAGATTTTCGTATTCTTCGTACTGACCGTCGCCGCTGCCGAATCCGCCATCGGTTTGGCGATTATGGTGCTGGTGTACCGCAACCGACAAACGATTAATGTTGCCGATTTGGACGAGTTGAAAGGGTAGGGCGGATGCCGTCTGAACAAACCGATCAAGCGAATATCGAGCAATGGGTGTTTAAGCCGCGTTCGCTTTTAGTTTTGTGTTGGCTTGCTATTCCGTTTTTCTTGTCGATTTGGCTGGTGTGGTTTGCGTTCGCATGGGCGGGGCGGTTGGGCTGGCTGTTTGGCTTATTGTCGGTTTTGTGTGCGGGTATCGGGATTGCCGGATGGAAGATGTGGCAAAATTCGCGCCGCAATACGGGCAGAGATCGGGAATTCATACGTTTGGACGAAGACGGTTTGTCTTATTGCATACACGGCTGTGGGGCGGATAAGGTGAAATACGCATGGATACGCTCTGTGTATCAAGTTCATACAAGGGGCTGTCAAGGCATTGCGGTGGAATACCGCAGACCTGAAACAGGCGTGGTTTTGGATACAATAATGCTGACTGACCTTGACCGCTTGGACTTGGGCAGGAACGGTTTCAAATTGGCAGATCCCCACGACATCATCACTAAAGCGATTAGGGCGCGTTGCCAAGACAGGCAGCTTTATCGGATTTGAATGCTGTCGCACGGTTTGGCTAGAAATCCGAAGCCTGTAAGGAAAAAAATTTAAGGTTGGACAACCTGACTTATGGCGTGAGGTCGTCTGAAAACCAAGACAAAGTAGATTGGTCGGATTCGGGAATCCGATCGACAAAACAAACATAGATTTTTAAATCAAAAAGGTTCATCCAAAATGAACGACATGACTTTATATCTCATCATTGCCCTCGTGCCTTTGGCAGGCTCGCTGATTGCGGGTTTGTTCGGCAATAAAATCGGACGTGCCGGCGCGCATACGGTTACGATACTCGGCGTGGCGGTGTCCGCCGTGCTGTCGGCTTATGTGCTGTGGGGCTTTATCGACGGCAGCCGCGCCAAGTTTGACGAGAACGTCTATACTTGGCTGACGATGGGCGGCTTGGATTTTCCCGTCGGCTTCTTGGTCGATACGATGACGGCGATGATGATGGTCGTGGTAACGGGCGTGTCGTTGATGGTGCATATCTATACCATCGGCTATATGCACGATGAAAAAGTCGGCTACCAACGCTTCTTCAGCTATATTTCTTTGTTTACATTCAGCATGTTGATGCTGATTATGAGCAACAACTTCATCCAGCTCTTCTTCGGTTGGGAAGCGGTGGGCTTGGTGTCGTATCTCTTGATCGGTTTCTATTTCAAACGTCCGAGCGCGATTTTTGCCAACCTGAAAGCCTTTTTGATCAACCGCGTCGGCGACTTCGGCTTTTTGCTCGGTATCGGCTTGGTGCTTGCCTATTTCGGCGGCAGCCTGCGCTATCAGGACGTATTTGCCTATCTGCCCAACGTCCAAAATGCCACTATCCAGCTTTTCCCCGGTGTGGAATGGTCTTTGATTACCGTAACTTGTCTGCTCTTGTTTGTGGGCGCGATGGGTAAATCGGCACAATTCCCGCTGCATGTCTGGCTGCCCGATTCGATGGAAGGCCCGACCCCGATTTCCGCATTGATTCACGCGGCGACGATGGTTACGGCGGGTCTGTTCATGGTGTCGCGCATGTCGCCGATTTACGAAATGAGCAGCACCGCGCTGTCGGTGATTATGGTGATTGGCGCGATTACCGCCCTGTTTATGGGCTTCTTGGGCGTGATTCAAAACGACATCAAGCGCGTGGTTGCGTATTCCACCCTGTCGCAACTGGGCTATATGACCGTGGCTCTGGGCGCGTCCGCCTATTCCGTGGCGATGTTCCACGTCATGACCCACGCCTTCTTTAAAGCCTTGCTGTTCTTGGCGGCAGGTAGCGCCATTATCGGTATGCACCACGACCAAGACATGCGCCATATGGGCAATCTGAAAAAATACATGCCGATTACTTGGCTGACCATGCTGATCGGTAACTTGTCGCTGATCGGTACGCCGTTCTTCTCCGGCTTCTACTCCAAAGATTCGATTATCGAAGCGGCGAAATACAGTACCCTGCCGGGCAGCGGCTTTGCTTATTTCGCCGTCCTCGCCAGCGTGTTCGTTACCGCGTTTTACGCGTTCCGCCAATACTTTATGGTGTTCCACGGCGAAGAAAAATGGCGCAGCCTGCCTGAACACCATTCAGACGACCATGGCGAAGAACATCACGGCTTGGGCAAAAACGACAATCCGCACGAAAGCCCGCTGGTCGTTACCCTGCCGCTGATTCTGCTTGCCATTCCGTCCGTCATCATCGGCTACATCGCCATCGAACCCATGCTCTATGGCGATTTCTTCAAAGACGTGATTTTTGTCAACGCCGACGCGCATCCGACCATGCACATCATGAAAGAAGAGTTCCACGGCGCATTGGCAATGGTGTCGCACAGCCTGCATTCGCCCGTCCTCTATCTCGCTATCGCAGGCGTATTGAGCGCATGGCTTTTGTACGTCAAACTGCCACACCTGCCCGCCAAAATCGCGCAGGCGTTCCGTCCGGTTTACGTTTTGTTTGAAAACAAATACTACCTCGACGCCCTGTATTTCAACGTCTTCGCCAAAGGTACGCGCGCATTGGGCAACTTCTTCTGGAAAGTCGGCGATACCGCCATTATCGACAACGGCATCGTCAACGGCTCCGCCAAACTGGTCGGCGCGATTGCCGCTCAGATACGCAAAGTCCAAACCGGCTTTATCTACACCTACGCCGCCGCTATGGTGTTCGGCGTATTGGTATTGCTCGGCATGACTTTCTGGGGATTGTTCAGATAAAGGCGGATTTTCAGACGACCTGTCCGTAGCCGGTCTAGAGGTCGTCTGAAAAAGAAAACCATTCAAGTTGTAGGTCGGATACTTGTATCCGACATGAAAAAGAAAATAGTACAGCGTGTCGGATTCGAGAATCCGACCTACGGCTGGAAGATTCGGCAGAATTAGCTTGAGACAAATAGCAGAAGCTTGAACAACCTTTTTCAGACGACCTCTTAAAACGTCGTCTGAAAAACCAACCCACACAACTATATTTTTATTTTAACCACAGGTTAACCACTATGTTTTCCAACTACCTACTCAGCTTGGCAATATGGATACCCATCGCTGCGGGCGTGCTGGTTTTGGCGACGGGGCCGGACAGCCGTGCGCCGCTTGCCCGCGTGCTCGCTTTAATCGGTGCGCTTGCCGGTTTCTTGGTAACGCTGCCCTTGTTTACGGGTTTCGACCGTTTGAGCGGCGGCTATCAGTTTACCGAGTTCCACGAGTGGATTCCGCTTTTGCGAATCAACTACTCGCTGGGGGTGGACGGTATTTCGGTGCTGTTTGTCATTCTGAACGCGTTTATCACGCTGATGGTGGTGCTGGCGGGTTGGGAAGTGATTCAGAAGCGTCCGGCGCAGTATATGGCGGCGTTTTTAATCATGTCGGGCCTGATTAACGGCGCGTTTGCGGCGCGGGATGCCCTGCTGTTTTATGTGTTCTTCGAGGGCATGCTGATTCCGCTGTACCTGATTATCGGCGTGTGGGGCGGTCCGCGCCGCGTGTATGCGTCGGTGAAGCTGTTTCTCTATACGCTGATGGGTTCGTTGCTGATGCTGGTGGCGATTGTGTACCTGTCTTACCAAGCGGGCGGCTTTTCGATTGAGGATTTCCAAAACATCAAACAGATTCCGCTGGGCGTGCAACAGCTTTTGTTTGTGGCGTTTTTCCTGTCGTTTGCGGTGAAAGTGCCGATGTTCCCCGTGCACACTTGGCTGCCGGATGCCCACGTTGAGGCGCCGACGGGCGGTTCGATGGTGTTGGCGGCGATTACGCTGAAATTGGGCGCATACGGCTTTTTGCGCTTTATCCTGCCGATTCTGCCCGATGCGTCGCGCTATTTCGCGCCGGTCATCATCGTGTTGAGCCTGATTGCGGTGGTGTATATCGGCATGGTCGCGTTGGTGCAGACCGATATGAAAAAACTGGTGGCGTATTCGTCCATCAGCCATATGGGTTTCGTTACCTTGGGGATGTTCTTGTTCATTAACGGCCAGTTGAACGACTGGGCGTTGAAAGGCGCGGTCATTCAGATGATTTCGCACGGTTTCGTGTCGGCGGCGATGTTTATGTGCATCGGCGTGATGTACGACCGCCTGCACACGCGCAATATTGCCGATTACGGCGGCGTGGTGAACGTGATGCCCAAGTTTGCGGCTTTTATGATGCTGTTTGCGATGGCGAACGCGGGTCTGCCGGCGACTTCGGGCTTCGTGGGCGAGTTTATGGTGATTATGGGCGCGGTCAAAGTGAATTTCTGGGTGGGTGCGCTGGCGGCGCTGACGCTGATTTACGGTGCGTCTTACACACTGTGGATGTATAAGCGCGTGATTTTCGGCGCGGTCGGCAATCCGCACGTTGCCGCTATGAAAGACATCAACTGCCGCGAATTTGCGATTCTGGCGATTTTGGCGGTTGCGGTATTGGGTATGGGCCTGTATCCGCAGGCGTTTATCGAAGTGGTGCATCAGGCGGCAAACGATTTGATTGCCCATGTGGCGCAAAGCAAGATTTGAGGTGTGCGAATGAACTTGATTGATTTGAACTTAATGCCTGCCATGCCCGAAATCGTGCTGTTTGCGCTTCTGATTGCCGTATTGCTGGCAGATTTGTGGATTAGCGATAAAAACCGTTATCTGACCCATCTGATGAGCTTGGGAACCGTTATTATCGTAGCGGTTACGCAGCTGGCGGTGTGGGAGCAGGGCAGTACGTTGGCGTTTCACGGGATGTATATCGCCGACGGTATGTCGCGCCTGTCCAAGCTGGTGTTGTACGGACTGACCTTCGGGCTGTTTATTTACAGCAAGCCCTATAATCAGGCGCGCGGTATTTTTAAAGGCGAGTTTTACACCTTGTCGCTGTTCGCCCTGTTAGGCATGAGCGTGATGGTGAGTGCGGCGCATTTCCTGACCGCCTATATCGGTTTGGAACTTTTGTCGCTGTCGCTTTACGCCATGATTGCGCTGCGCCGCGATTCCGGCTGCTCCGCCGAAGCAGCGCTCAAATATTTCGTCTTGGGTGCGCTGGCTTCCGGCCTGCTGCTCTACGGCATTTCGATGGTGTACGGCGCGACGGGTTCGCTCGAGTTCGCCACTGTTTTGGCGTCGTCTTATAGCGAACTTGCCAACGAATGGCTGTTGAAACTGGGGCTGGTGTTTATCGTTGTGGCGGTAGCGTTCAAACTGGGCGCGGTGCCGTTTCATATGTGGGTGCCCGACGTGTACCACGGCGCGCCGACATCCGTTGCCGCGTTTGTCGGTACGGCGCCGAAAATCGCCGCCGTCGTCTTTGCCTTCCGCATCTTGGTTACTGGTTTGGGAACGGTGCATCACGACTGGTCGCAGATGTTCGCCGTGTTGGCGGTGGCATCGCTGTTAGTTGGCAACCTTGCAGCCATCATGCAGGCCAATATTAAACGTATGCTTGCCTATTCCACCATATCGCATATGGGCTTCATCCTGCTGGCGTTTATGGCGGGAGCGGTCGGCTTTGCGGCGGGTTTGTATTACGCCATTACTTATGCGCTGATGGCGGCAGTCGGTTTCGGCGTATTGATGGCGTTGTCCGACGATACCGTTGAGTGCGAAGAAATCAAAGATTTGGCAGGTTTGAACCAACGCCATGCTTGGGTTGCCTTCCTGATGCTGTTGGCGATGTTCTCGATGGCGGGTATTCCGCCGCTGATGGGCTTTTACGCCAAATTCGGCGTGATTAAGGCTTTGTTGAGCGCATCGACCGCCCAAAACGCCGCCATGGCGGGCAGCACATACATCGTACTTGCCGTGTTCGCCGTGGTGATGTCGTTAATCGGCGCGTTCTACTACCTGCGCGTAGTCAAAGTCATGTATTTCGAAGAACCCACCCATGACCAGCCCGTCGGCAGCAATTACGCCGCCAAATTCTTCCTGAGCGTCAACGCGTTCCTGCTGATTTTGTGGGGCATCATGCCGCAAACGGTGATTGACTGGTGCGCCAGGGCTTTGGAAAACACCTTGTAAAGCGATGAACCGAAACGGCAGCCGTGTCAGAGGCTGCCGTTTTTGTTAAGATACGCAGCCCAAGATTGTTTTTTCAGACGACCTTTTGAATCAAAGAGGCCGTCTGAAAACAGAAAGACACACCATCATGACCGCATCCATGTACATCCTTTTGGTATTGGCGCTCATCTTCGCCAACGCCCCTTTCGTTACCGCCAAATTTTTCGGCGTACTCCCGCTCAAGCGCAAACATATCGGGCATCACCTCATCGAATTGGCGGCAGGCTTCATCCTGACCGCCGTCCTCGCCTATATCCTCGAATCCCGCGCCGGCGCGGTACACCAACAAGACTGGGAGTTTTACGCTACTGTAATCTGCCTCTACCTGATATTCGCCTTCCCCTGTTTCGTATGGCGTTATTTCTGGCACGCACGCAACCGCGAATAAACCTTTCAGACGGCCTCCCGACCATTCCGCCACCCCGAACACACGAGAAAAACCATGTCCCTGCAAAACCTTTCCAACATCCGCACCCTCGTTGTCAAAGTCGGCTCCAGCCTCGTTACCGCCGGCGGCAAAGGCATAGACCAAGCCGCTCTCGACCGCTGGGCGGCGCAAATCGCCGAACTGGGCAAACAAGGCGTGCAAACCGTCCTCGTTTCCAGCGGCGCCATCGCCGAAGGCATCAAGCGTCTGGGTTGGAGCAAACGCCCCACCGCCATCAACGAGCTGCAAGCCGCCGCCGCCGTCGGACAAACCGGCATCGCCCAAGCCTACGAAAACGCGTTCGCACCACACGGCATCCGCACCGCCCAAATCCTGCTCACCCACGACGACCTGAGCAACCGCACCCGCTACCTCAACGCCCGCAGCACCCTGCAAACCCTGCTATCCAAAGGCATTGTCCCCGTCATCAACGAAAACGACACCGTGACCACCGACGAAATCAAGCTCGGCGACAACGACACCCTCGGCGCGCTCGTCACCAACCTCATCGAAGCCGACGCCCTTGTCCTTTTGACCGACCAAAAAGGTCTGTACGACAGCGACCCGCGCAAAAATCCGCAAGCCAAACTGATTCCGACCATCGCAGCCGACCATCCCGACCTCGAAAGCATGGCGGGCGGCGCGGGCAGCAGCGTCGGCACCGGCGGCATGTACACCAAAGTCACCGCCGCCAAACGCGCCGCACTCAGCGGAGCCGCCACCGTCGTCGCATGGGGCGGCGAACCCGACGTCCTCGTCCGCCTCAAACAAGGCGAAAGCATAGGCACGCTCTTTACCAGCGCGCACAGCCGCGTCGCCGCCCGCAAACAATGGCTGCTCGGACACGTCCAAACCGCCGGCAGCCTGACCGTCGATAGCGGCGCGGTAAAAGCCCTGACCGAACAACACGCCAGCCTGCTGCCCGTCGGCTGCATCCGCGCGGACGGACATTTCCACCGCGGCGAACTCGTCGCCATCCTCGATACCGACGGCAAAGAAATCGCCCGCGGCCTCACCAATTACAGCAGCGGCGAAACCGCCAAAATCCTGCAAACCCCGTCCGAGCGCATCGTCGAAAAATTAGGCTACGCTCACGAAGACGAACTCATCCACCGCGACAATATGGCGTCGCATGGGTAGGGAAGGGGAAAAGTAAATAGATAAGGTCGTCTGAAACTCAAAAATGCGGTTTGAACTGGCCCCCAAATCTTGGACACTCATAAAAGCCTTTTCAGGCGCTCT
>ERZ773062.504-NODE-504-length-20005-cov-5.964461_pt1 | contig 20005 bp, 12 predicted proteins | sample MGYA00580626_ERZ773062 | MGnify/ENA primary metagenome ERZ773062 (study PRJEB29015, sample SAMEA2738003) | human oral metagenome | biome: human oral; feature: human-associated habitat; material: dental | place: China | collected 2058 ...
GACTACACCATTGCCATTCGTGCTATCACTTCTATCGATGGTATGACAGCTGACTTTGCCAAAATTCCTTGGGATGTCCTTCAAAAGATTTCTGTACGTATCGTAAATGAAGTGGATCATGTTAACCGTATCGTCTACGATATCACAAGTAAGCCACCTGCAACTGTTGAGTGGGAATGATTTATAAACATGATTTGAAGTGAAATGGTTGATTTAACAGCATTTTCAGTTGTTATAAAAGGTTAAAAATCAGTCAATATTGATTGGTTCCCCACCAAAAACCCCACCAGAATTTTTCTGGTGAGGTTTTTTATATTAAATTTTTTGTCTATCAAGAATAATTTTATATCTCCTCTGTGTCCTCAGAGCCACACCAACGACATTTTTGAAAATTATCTGTTTCATCAACATCATAACTGTAGTATCCTAGGCATTCATTGCAGTAACGATCAATTTCCATTTTATCCTCCGTCTATACTTTAAGATTCATATTTAACTAACATCAGTTATAGAATAAATAACATCTTTTCGTTCAACAACAATATTACATTCTATTCTCTCTTTTCTTAGTTTATCCAATAACTTTTGATTTGGATTTATAGCTGTAGGGTGGCCAGTCATTTGAAGCATTGTAAAGTCACCCGTAGTATCCCCATAAGAATAAGAATTATCTAAATCAAAAGGCAGTCTCTCTAGAATTTTCTTTTTAGAATCCGCATCCCACATTGGAATTACTTCTCCACTATACTTATTACCATCATTTAAGTATTGGGATGCGAACCATAAATCAGCACCTAATTTTTCTGCCATTTTTTCTACTAGAAAATCAGGAGAACCAGAAATAAAGATAATCTTGTGCCTCTGCTCTTTGTGCCATTTAATACGATCTCGTGTAAAACGATATAGCTTCTTACTTTCTTTTTCAATCACCTTTTTAGCCACAAACTCAACATCTAGAATATCCTTATTAGAGATATATTTCGTATACAACTTCGATGCTGTATACAGATAATCATCGTAGTCTAGTTCTCGATTTTGCCAAGCATTTTTATGAGGTTTTAGTTCCATCTCTACTGATATTGGAAAAACATCATAAGCAATACACTTCTCCATATGATGAAGAAGAAGTGAATCTCTAAAAATAGTCCCATCAATATCAAAAATTGCTGCAATTTCTCGACTCATTTATTCTCCTAACTCTCTAGCCATTATCTAATTTTTCTTATTTGACTGCACTTCTACATTCTCATTCAACAATTGAAAATCTACAAATTTTTCCAATCGACAATAATCACAATCATCCTTACCACAACCACCAGTAAAATCAGCTGAATTCACTTTGTCCCAGAATTCTTGGATTTGAGTAAGAACTATATCCATATCCTCTTTTGTAACATCTACAGTATGGATGGAGTAGCCTTATTTTGCATCATCATCATCTAGGAAAATATATTGCGTTACAATTTGTTTACCATTCGTATCTATTTCAGAAGAATTTTCTAATAAAATGTTATAGAAGACTGCTTGACGCCAATAATCGCGTCCAACTGCTAGTTCTTCAATACCTCTCTGAGCAGAACCCGTCTTATAATCTACTACTCGAATAAGATTATTGTCAAATTCTAACTTATCTATAATCCCATTAATTGAGTACTTATCCCCTAATTTGAAACGAAGTTCTTTCTCTAAGCAGACATTCTTCCCTCTTAAACTGTCAGGAATATAATGTTCAAAAAGATTGGTTAGTAAGCGATGCCCATATTCTTTTAATTCTTCAACGGACATTGTATCTATGATTTCCTCTTGATGTGAGTGCAATGAATTATCATAGTATTCAATTGCTTCCTCTAATTGTAAATCTTCTTTATAGATTTGTTCCAACGTTTCATGAATTGCAGTTCCAAACACAGGACCAGTTGGGGCATGCTTAACTGTTACTTTTGCAACCTTTTCTTTTGTTCCTGCAGATAATCCAGCTGGTTGAGATAGCTGTAAAACATCATCAAAATAAACACTCTTCGGACAACTTAAGAAACGATTCAATTTGCTAACGCTTAAACTCTTATAATTTCCCCGTGTTTGTTGATAGGTCGCAACTTCTAAAGCTTCAGTATTATCTAATTTAGGTGCTGTGTTAGCCAATACTTGGAGACAGTAGTCGCATGGGTAATTATCTCTGTCCTTTTTCAATCGTCCACAACCACAGTTATAATCACCTTGTTTAATTTTCATAATAGACTCTTTAATCTGTTCAAGTACTGTATCAACATCACTTTGAGTGATTCGTATATCTTCGGTTTCAGAAAAACCATCTTCATTATTTGAATCTTCAACAAAAACATATTTAACTAGTATTGCTTTGTCAGAAATATCGATTCCGGCATTTTTGAACAGGATATAATAGAATACAGCCTGACGCCAATAATCACCACCTAGAGGGGCTTTTTCACTCGGAGGTACTAATTTCTTTTTACCATTTTCGGCATTACCAGTTTTATAGTCAATTAGACGCACTATATTGCCTTCATATTCAATTTTATCTATTTTTCCGTTTAACTCTATATCTGATATTTCCGATAGATCTACAGTGGTATTCAAAATATCGCCTAGGCGAATACCTTGAATAGGAACTTCAACTGCAATTACACCATCTTTGAGGTAGCTAGCTTTCTTATAGAGATTTTCAATAATCCTTATGCCTCTAACATAGTTATCTTTCTTTATTCTATCAGAGGACAATTGATAAGATTTTTCTTCAAAGATTGTCTCAAATAATGCTAAAGCTTCTTCTTGAGAAAGAACTGTTTTTGCTGTTAATTCTGAAATTTGTGAATCATCTACAGAAATATATATTTTTTCTAAGACTTCGTGAATAATGCTACCGAATACCATAGCTTCGTTTGTCTCAGATGGTAATTTTAAGCCCTTATTAAAATAAAAGCTCAAAGGACATTTAAGAAAAGCATTTAATGTACTAACACTTAAACTCAATTCATCAAAAATCTCATTGAGAACATCGTTAGTAAATTTTGGTATTACTACTTCATCTACAGATCGACAATCCTCAAAAGATTCTGTCACGTCTACCTCATCAATAAATTCCTCAAATTCATTAATAAAGTGAGTTTTAGTAGAATCATCAGAATAAGTGAGATGGAGTACTTTCTTTGCCCGAGTCATGGCAACATAAAACAGGCGACGGTTCTCCTCTTCTTTTAGTTTAGATTCATTTTCATCTTTTCCATTTAAATTTGGTGGATAAACGAATCTACCTGAATTATTTTCACCCCCTGGCCAACTTTCACTCTTTTTCTTTCCATCATTGCATTTCATTATAAATACATGTTCAAACTCCAGTCCTTTAGAACCATGAGCTGTCATTAATTGAACGCAGTTACTCGGAGAACCTGAGATATTTTCAATTGGTAGACTAATTCTCATTTCTTGTAAGGCTGATAATTGATTTAAAAATCCTTTTACAGTCAATTTAGGATAGATGAGGCATTCCGTCAACATTAACTTGTAAAGTTCATTTAAAACAGAAACCAAATGATATTTTTCTTTTGATTTCATAATATACTCATCAATACTTAAAGATTTTAATACATCGCTAAGGACATACATAGGCGATAGGTATTTTGATGATTTATTTACTTTTTTACGAACGAATTCTAATTTTTTATCAATTTCTGCTATAGTGGGAATTGAAATTTTTTCATCTTTCTTTAGATTACGTATCATTGCGATTTCTGATAGTTCTACTTCAAAGAAATCAAAATATACAATTTTTCGAAGTTCTCTAACATCTCTTGATGTTTGGCAAAGATATTTTAAAATAGCTACTATTTTTTTGAAGAAAGGTTCACTAAATAAATCCTTATTTTCTCTCATTTGAACGAAAATACCATTATCGCGAAGAATCTTCGCAAACTCTTCTCCATAAGAATTTCTTCCATAGATGACTCCAATTTCGTGAGGAGATACACCCGAATGAATTAGCTCTTTAATCTCATTCAGTACACCAAACATTTCAGCTTTTGCATTTGGGTAGGATTTCAAGATTGGCAATTGATAGTCATAATCTTTATTAGCTCCAGCTGAAATAAGAAGTTTCTCTTCTCTTGAATTATGACTGATTAGTTGTCTTGAAGCATCAATGATAGCCTGGGAAGAACGATAATTCTCTTCAAGGATTATTTTCGTAGGTTGATACTTCCTATCAAAATCTCGAATATTATCCGCACTCACCCCTTGAAAACGATAAATACTTTGGTCATCGTCTCCAACAACAAAAATATTTGGATTCTTTTCCCCTTTTACTAATAAATCTACGAGTTTATTCTGAACAACTGAAGTATCCTGGAATTCATCCACAAATAAATATTTTATGGTATCTGAGACACTCCTTTGGAAATCATCATCTTCCTCCAACTTTTGAATTGTCCATAGAATCATATCATCAAAGTCAAAATAATTATGATCACTAATATCATTGCTATATTTTTCAACAATATCAACTCCAGCAAGTAATTTTTTATTATTTTCTTGTAATTCGTTTATGGCATTATCTTTATAATCTCCAGCTTTCTTATCTTTAGTATTTCTAGCATATTTGAATTTACTATACAAATCATCTCCAGGTATGGATGAATCAATCATTTTAAAGTATTCATCTATCTCTTTTTCAAAATCCTCTTTGTTCAGATTTTCACGTTTCATTTTATAAAAAAGTTCTAATAGCTGGTCTTTAGCAGAATAACGTTTACCAGAGTTTTTATAAAGAGGATTTCCTTCTATAACATATTCATCCATAATTTCTTTTAGGATTTCATATTTGGCTGCTGTTGAGATAATTTTTGGTTGTCCACCGAAAATTTCAGAGTTTCTTAAGATTAATTCACTACAAAAAGCATGGATTGTTGATACTCTTACCTTACGCCCTTCTTCTCCAATCAATCCTTCCAAACGGTCCAACATTTCAGACGCTCCAGCTTCTGTATACGTTAAACAAACGATCTCTTCTGGATTTGTATAATGATTTGTCATAATATTTGCAACACGACGAGAAAGAATCTGGGTCTTCCCAGTACCAGGGCCAGCAATAACCATTACTGGTCCCGCAACTGTATCAACTGCTCTTTTTTGTTGTGTATTTAATTTTTCATATTCTTCTAAATATATTTTCTTAAAATCTGCTACATTCATAATATACTCCTTCAAAATCTCTCATATCACATTATTATAGCACGGATATATAAAATGTTCTAAATATCCACTAATGATAAACGACTAAACCCCATAGATTCGTCCTTTAATTTTTGATAATTTCAAAAATCATCTCTTTTCCATCAGTATCCACAATAATTTTATCTCCCTTATTAAGGCTATTATTGATAATCAACTCTGACAGTGGAGTTTCAATCAGTTTAGTAATGCCTCTACGAATTGGTCTAGCTCCATTCTCAGGATCATAGGTTCTTTTAGCCAGCAATTCTACCGCTTTTTCTGTGAACTCAAGCTCATATCCACTTTCTTTAATCATCTTTACTTCTTTTTCAAGTAACAACCTTGTAATCCGAAGAATTGTTGATTCTGAAAATGGTTTAAAGGTCACAATTTCATCAATACGATTTAAAAGTTCTGGACGGAAAAAATTATGGACTGCTTCCATTGTCTGTTCCCGAATGGTTTGTTCAGAAATTCCATTCGTTTGAACCATTGTAAATCCAACTCGTTTATCCTTTTTAATCGCATTTAAACCAAGGTTAGAGGTTAAAATAATAATCGTATTTGTAAAATCAACTTTTTGTCCCATACCATCCGTTAAAATGCCATCATCAAAAACTTGTAACATCAAATCGTAGACTTTCGGATGAGCCTTTTCAATTTCATCAAATAGCAAAACTGATTTTGGATTACTTTTAACAGCATTTGTTAAAAATCCACCTTTACCAAATCCTACATAACCTGGTGGAGCGCCTATTAATTTTGATACTTCATGTTCTTGTTGATATTCTGACATGTCTAGACGAATAAGATCTTCTACAGATCTCGTTAATTCCTCAGACAAGACTTTTGCTGTTTCTGTCTTACCCACACCACTAGTACCTAGAAATAAAAAGACTCCAATAGGTCGTTTAGGATTTCTAAATCCCGTTTTTGAACGAATAACAGCTTCAGCAATAGAATTTGTTGCATCTAATTGGCCGATAACTTTTTCTGATAAAGTCTTTTTCAACTTGGATAGGCGAAGTAATTCTTGACTATTCACCTCTTTACCAACTTTCATGTCTTCATCTTTAACCTTGATACTGATTTTTTGCTCCACAGCTTTTTTTATATCATCTTTTGTAATTTTAAGTTTATAGCATCCTTTAGTTAGGTTATTACGAGCTCCTTGAAATTCACTTAGTTTATGTTCGAGTTTTTTACGAATTTCTTCGACAGCAGTTTCGTTATATTCAATAGTTTGAGCCTCCTTCAATTTCTTCTTCAGTTCATCGACTTCATTTTGATAGTTTCTAATTAGAAGAACATCTTGTTTTGCTTCAATGCGAACCAAGGCACCTGCATTATCGATGATTGTAAAGGCAGAATCTGGAAGTTTTTCTCCCTTGAGATACTTTTTAGCCAATCTAATTGCTAACTCAATTGTGTCATCTTCAAAATTTGCATGATGAAAATTTTCATATGCAGGTGCTATGGTCTCAACAATTTTAATAGTATCGTCGATACTTGGCTCCTCTACAATTACTTTTTCAAAGCGACGTACAAAAGCAGTGTCACCTGAGACATATGTATTCCACTCTGACGGGGTGGTTGCTCCAATAATCCGAAAATCACCTCTTGCCATTAAAGGTTTAAATAAATCTGTTAGATGTTTAGCTCTTCCTAACATATGAATTTCATCTACAAATAGGATAACATCTTTTTCTCGCTTCATATCTTCTATAAATCTATTGATACCTTCACTTGAATAGCCGCCTAGTGTTGTATTCAGATCATTTAAACTGAACTGAAGGATTTTCTTATCCTTCAGAGATAAAACTTCATCTTTAGCAATGCGCTTAGCGATTCCATCTACAATTGCAGACTTTCCTACACCTCCATCTCCAAGTAATACAACATTATTTTTATCCCTACGTGTGAGGGCAATCTCCACTTTTCTAATCTCATCATCACGTCCAACAACTTCCATTAGCTCTCCATTTCGAGCCTTTAAAGTAATATCCGTTGCTATATCATTTAAGAGAGAGTAATCTGGATTTGATAATTTAGAGGAGATATGTACTGCTCTTTTTTCTTTGCTAGCTCTATCTCGCTCAGCTTTACCATCAGACATCTCCCGAAATCGAAACAATGAATTTGGAAAAACATCAAGTAATCTATCTTCTGAATAACTATTTCTACCGGTTAACAAATATTGTTTATAAATCAATTGATTTGCATTTGTTTCTTGCTCTTGAGAAATTCCTAATAGAATCCAAAAAGAATCAATGACACCATCAGGAGAATTCTGTAGGCGCATCTCTTCAGCAAAATCAAAAATCAACTTCAAATATTCAGAAATCGGAAATTCATCACACTCAGAAAGATAATACAAAGAAGAAGGCTCTTGAATAATTTCTACAGGTGATGAAGTAATCCATTCATGCATCACTCTCCTTTTAGAAAAATCTTTTAACTCGTCAGTTTCAAGAGTACAACGTTGTTCACTTCCAATAAATTTTCCTTTAGAATACTCTCTTAACAACTTACTTTTTGTCAAAGAGTAATATCCTAAAGCATACCCCATCCCCGTATCGCAAATGTCTAATATACAAAATAGAATATCCTGTGTTTCGATCACCTTATAGTCTTTTTTAATAATCCGATGATTTAATTGCTCCAACGCAAGTTTTAATTGCCGACTGACTTTGTATTTAACAATATTTTTTTCTAGCATGAACTTTCTCCTTTTACAATTTTATTAAGCACCTTTTTGGCATCTTCGTTCAAATACAATACCTCTGAAAATTCATCAAATCCAGAGGACCAAGCAAGAAATTTACCTTCTACCAATTTTTTTAGATCTGCTAAAGACAATGAGATCATCTGTCCACTGTAAAAATTACGGTGATAATCTGATACTTCTTTAAAAGTCTCTAACCATTTAATTTCGAAATCCTCTTCAATTCTTTTGCTACCCATCTCTTAACCTCCTTTATAATTCGTAACCTAATTATAAAAAATAGAAAGACATGGACATAATATGTCCATGTCTTTCTATTTTTTATAATTATTTAACATTTTTTCTAGGGAATTTTGTATACTATCAGCTAAGCTTTGAGGATATAATACCGTGATTTCATCTTCTTGTCCCAAAATCCATCTCTTAAGTCCTGGTGTATCCTGAGTTTCAATTTGAACGATCATATCTCTCTTTTCACATGAAATAATTTCGTGATTTGGAAATTGATCAAAGACAATTTCCGGGATCCCTGTATAACGTAATTTTACTTTAATTTTTCTTCCCTCGAAAGCGTCCACCTTTTGATTTCGTACATCTCCATCACGATACTTCCGTCCATACGAAATCTCTGGTTTCTTTACATGAGATTCACTCAGACTCTCCATCCTATCAACACGAAACGTTGTATAATTCTCGTGTTTCAAATGGTAGGCAACCAGATAAAAATAGTGGGCATCATAATAGAGAGAAACAGGAAAAATAGTATGGCTTTTGACATCTTTCAACGGAGCTTTATATTTTATTTCGAGCATTTGTTCCCTACGAATAGCTTCCGATAAAACCCAAATTGTGTCAATTCTGTCCTTATCATTAGTCAATGACTTATAGTTTAAACGCTCACTACTAATAATGGCATTAACCTCTTTTTTTTCTTCAATTGAGAGTAAAGATAGAAGACCTTCAAGCAATGAATTAAGTTCTGATTTGTTTAGTGCACGATTCTCCAAAAGAATTTTTGAGATTACTAAAATATCTTTTTTATTAAAGGTTGTTTTACCGTTCAAATAGTATGTATTATCAGAAGTATCGAATATTATTTCTAAACCTAAGTTAGAATTTTCTTCGAGTATTCCTTTCAATCTACTTATATCTCGTTGAATTGATTTAGGATCAACACCAAACTCTTTAGATAATTTTACTTTTAATAGTTTTTTACCGGCTTGTAACCGAAGAAAAATTGTTAGTAGCCGTTCTTGAGAGTTCATCATTAGTCACCATTTAATTAGATTTCCACTTTAGTAAGTAACGATTTAATACTATTAAAGTCTTTCTTTTGGGTATCTTTAAACAATTTAGAATCTTTTCTATCAATTGTTCTAAAATTAAGAACTGAGATAACATTACCAGCCGTTATACCCCCTCCCATTGATCCTGTTTGACAATAAAAGAATCCTTTTTCTAACAAGCTTAGAACTATTTCGTTATCAAAATTTTGATCTTTTCGTTTTACTTCCTCAAATATTTTTATAAACAATTTTTCCCAAGCTCTATCGTATTTACGAAAAATAATAACTGGTTTTTCTGCTTCATTATCTAGATATCTATAAATTCTTCTCAATACAATGTAAACACCTAAACGAGATAAATCTGAATTAAGAAGAAGCGTGTTTCCAATTCCTTTCCCATCTAATTTTGGTTCAGAAGAAGAGAACGGATATATCTCAAGATTGCATATCTTTTCAGAAATTTTAAAGGCTTTGGTTTGCTCCGCTTTAGCCTCTTCTTTATATTCAGATTCATTATACTTACTCAAATTTTCTCCATTTATATCTAATAATTGAGCATAAAAACGTGATATATAGTAATACTTATCAGATAGAACTGGCTTTTTGCTCTTTTTATTTTTCATAAGTATGTACGTTTTTTCAAAAAATTCCTTGTTCTCTCTAAACATATTCTCTAATTCACGTCTTAAAGGAGTTGCCTCTTTAGCATTACTATAAATAATTTTTTCAATTGAATCGGTAGAAAAATCATTTAATTTATATCGTTCTTTTATAATTTTTTTAATCGTTTCATTCTTCCAAGTTTCATCTCTTAGTTCCGCAGTGTATTTATAATAATCATCTATAGTTTGCTTACCAAACATCTGGTTTTTTGCCCATTTATCCATATCCGAATCCTTAATATAACCTCGGGGATTTTCCATACAGTAGAAGAGCACTGCGTTGTTAATATCTCCATGAAAATGAGTTGGAATTTGGTAACGCATATTCGTAAACTTTTGTTTATTTTCTTTTATTTGTTTTTTTAAAGCATTATCATTAAATTCCTGCCATCTCACATCATCATCTAAAATATCTAACCAAGAAAAATCATCAGTAGAATTATTATTATTAACATTATCTACAAATTTTTTAATTAGTTCTTGACCTTTCTCTTGATGCCAAGGACTAAATTCTTCTAAAAATTTCTCTTTATCTTCTATATCGAAATTTTTTGCACCAGTACTCTTGACTATAACATCAAAACATATCTTTAAATTGTTTTCTAAAATATTTCTTTCTTCTTTTGTTAATTTTTCTTCAACTTTTATTTTATTATCCATAATATAATTCTCCTATGTTTGTTTTTTATTTTATTTTGTTTAATAATTATATCTTAACACATTTAATGGACAAATTATGTCCACATTTTAAAAACGTCGAAATGTAATGCACGTCAATTACTTTTACCAAAGTAAATATATAAAATGTCTGAAAAGAAGAACTTAAATGTTACCCATTTATATATTATTCACTAAGTTTTTAATAACTATAACTTACTTTCTTAACTCAATATTCACATCATGTTTTAGATATGAAGAGCATTTACTAAATTTCGTAAGATTTAATTACAATCAACTAGAATCTTACCCAAAATATTTATCTACCAATTCCTGAATCCTACCTTCTTTAGCAGCAGGGATGGTATCTTCTAAAACAAAGTTTTTTCTACTGATGTCTTGAGAGAGATTTACAAAGATAAAATTAGTGGAAATGTTATAGATAATTTCGGACGGTGCGAATCCATAAACTTGATTTTCTAAGATATGTTTTAAGCGTTCTTCAGGATTTGGAAATGCATTTTTCAAACCTTCGCTATTATATAGTCGCTTAACAAGCTCTGCAATATAGAGACCTGATTTCATGTATAAATCAATAAATGTCTTAGATGGATCATCAAAGATACCTGGGTTTTCGTTTTCAAGATCATCTACCATTCTCTTCACCACACGTTTAGGAGTGAAAATCTGGTTGGTTTTCTGTGGTGGAATATAGTCAAAAATATCTTCTTTTTGATCTTTAAAATAATCTGCCAACTCCTCTTTCTTACGAAGAAATTCTTGAATGGCCTCATCGAATGTTGCTCGATCAAAGAGATGCCCTGCAAAATCCTGCCCACCATCTCTTAGGTAACGAAATTGGTTAATCGTAATCCCCGTTACTTCAAAGAAGACATGCTCAGGAACAAAGGTGTCAAAATTATCAAGAGTTAGAGATTGATTGCCATAGGCCATGATAAAACTAGGGATTGTCCGTGCAAATCCTCGAAGGTGATCCCGGATTTCATCTTGAGCAGTTTGTTTCAACTGTTCAACACGTTTGACCTCAACCTGCTCGATAAACTTCTCAGGCATCTTTTCCACTTCTTTTTTGAGTGTTTGTTCTAGTTTTTCTTTATGAATGAGATTATTTTCTTCTATTCGTTTTTCAAGAACTTCTTGAATCTTATCTTTTTGCTCCTTATCATTTGCTTCATTGAGCTGTTGCTGCACCTCTTCCTTGATATGGGCTTCAGTAATTTTACGTTCTATCTCATTTTTTCGAACTTCATTCTCAAATGTTACTAGAATTTGTTTCTTGATTTGGTCTGTTTCCCGAGTTTTCAGATCATATCCAGCTTTCAATTCCTCTACAATTACTGAAGAAACGGTCTTACTCAAGTCATTGACCAGTTGTTTTTGAGTTTTGTCCTCATCCGTAGTGACCAAATCTGTAACGGACTGACTAAGTCCATAAATTTTTTCACCAAAAAGTCGCGTTTGTTGATTGATCACGATTTCATGGTCAACAACTGCATTGCCCTCATCATCCACTGTAACATCTGAAAAATCTAGTAAATCAGAAGACGTTTGTAACTTGCCTTCCTTTTCTACTGGTAGTTCATTTAAAATGTCTAGAACGGTTTGACTGGCTTGGAAAATACCGCTGATATTATCAAATAGGAGGTTGGACATAAATCCTCGTTTGAGGACTTCCCTAGCTTTTATCTGACGCGGTATGGTTAGAACTGCCTTAGCATCAATCTCAACCATCTTACCAGCACGATCCTCAGCTATGACAGGGAAGAAATTTAGTAATTCTCTAATGTTTTCTTCGCGAGTTGCTGAAGTTCCTCCACCTCCTGCAGTTGCAAGTGATAAGTTATTCGCAAACTCATCAAAGAGAATCAAGGTTCTTTCTGGTGCAAAGTCAAATACATAGGCTCTTTCTTTACGGAAGTGATTCCCTTTGCTATCACTCCATGAGTATGGGTTTTGAGCACGGAAGGCGGCCTGCATATAAAGGGCAGGTGATTTCAAGTTTGATAACATCAATACGCCTGTCCATTCAGGGATAGTCACACCTGTAGTCAACTGACCGACAGATAGGGTAATGGTTTTGTCATTTTCTGCTATCGCTTTTCTAACCAAGTCTAAGGATTTGAGATTGACCTTATCATCTTCCTCGGACATACGCCCGTCACCAGCAGCCAAAACAATCTCATAGTTTTCATAGATGGGATGTTCCTCTAGCAGTGCTTTTAATGCTTTAGCTGAGGCTACACGTTCTAAGAGCCAAAAAGTATGCTTGAGTTCGTTCCGAAGTTCTTTGGTTGAAAATGGATATTTTTCATTGCTTGATAGAGTATCTAACCAATTTCTGACATCTTGCTCATGGATAAATTTCCCTTTATCATCTGTAGCGAAAAATTCACTCAGGTCAAAAGCATAGTCGATATTTTCGCCGTCTAGTTGAGCACCTTTGTCTAACTCCTCTCCAATCATCTGAGACATTTGATAGGTAAAGAGATTTAACTGAGGCAAGCTTTCATATGGATTTTCCTCTTCTTGTTCAGGAGACCAAGTAGATTTAGCAGACTGTTCATCCGCATAAGACCAGTTGTAGATCTGCTCCTCTGTAAAATCTCCCTTGGCTAGTGCCTTAAATGGGGTTCCAGAGAGATGCAAGGTAAAGTTTCGACGGATTTTATTAAAGGCCTGATCTGTCTTGAAGGTATCTACTCCTTCGTGAGCTTCATCGATAACTAGCAAATCCCAATGTAGATCAGTTACCCATTTAAGTTTATTGTGCTCTCCACCAAGATAAGCAGAGCCTTTCAAGTCTTGGAGACTGATAAAAGCAAGTTGTCTCACATCGTCATCTAAAATACCAACAAATTCTTTTCGTGACAAGGTTGGCCGATTTTTAAGACTGTCTGATTCTGAAACAAACTTGTAAGTCGTTTGACCTGCTATGAATTTTTCAAAATCATCGTACCATGAGTTGGCAATGGCAGGTCTGTTTGTTACAATCAGGACATTGACAGCATCCATTCGACGAGCTAGGTCATAGGTAGATAAGGTTTTACCAAAACGTGGCTTGGCATTCCAGAGGAACTTGCCTCCTGGATGATTCTTGAAATAAGCTAAGGTCTTAGAAACTGCTTCTTCTTGCTCTTGTCGCAGAGTATAGTCCTGTCCTTGACCAGGCTGATAACCTGACAAATCATGCTGAACAAACTTATCAAAAAGATTTTTAGATTTCTCAGGTGTCCCATTAAAGTAGAACCATTCCGTCTTAGGACGACGTTCCACATCATGGAAAGAAAGGAAATGGTGGAAATCATGGTCCTTAAAAGTCTTTCCCTTATCAGGTTCTTCCGTATAGGCTGCATCCCCAGTCCATAAGACATCTGTATCTATATGAGCAGTATGCGTTTGTTCTTTAATCCGTTGTCTGACATCACGCTCCGTATAACCAATCTTAATCCAGCCCTCATTGCTAGTTACCGTAGGGGTGGTGTAGGCATAGATTTTAGGATGAATTTCTTTTGAGGTTTTAATTTCTACCATCAATCCATCTCCCTTACATGAGTCTCAATAAAGGCAATTTCCTCTGTAGAAAGGTCATATTTTTGATAGAGCTGGCGGTCAATATCAGTCACTGATTGTGTCCAATCAATGTCCGAATTGACCGTAAAGTCTTGGAGTGGAACATAATACCAAGTTTTTCGAGAGTTATGCTGAGTAACTTTCAAAACACCTAATAATACTCTAGCGAATTTAGTTTTAATAAATTTAATACAAGCATTGGCTTCAAATTTTGTTTTAAAATTACCAATAGATAAAAAAGTATCTGTATGCCCGATTAGGGGTTCCCCGATTAGGGGTGTTGATAAGACTTCACCTAAGGCACCACTTCCATTAGCTTCTGGTACAAAAACATTATAATTTTCGAATGTTTCCGGTAAATCTAAATATTTTTTATTAATATATCGATAGACACGTTCGGAGCCAATTCTTCCAAGTAAAGCAACATGGTCTTTTTCTTCTTTGTTTTTGAAAACAAAATCTAACTGAGTTAGTGATTTCGAAACAATTTTATTTTTTGTCCCTTTTCCTTGCAGCTTTTCAGCATTTGGATAATCAGAAAAAAGTTGATTTGAAAATCTATAAATACCTTGAGGATAAACTAAATCAGAAAAAGTTTCAAAGTCTGGATGTTTTTCGATTTTTTTTACAATACTATTTAAAGCTTCAAAAATAGTAAATACTCCGATTGGTCCCAAATCTTTATCAGCATCACGATAAGTTATTGCTACTCCACCCTTAATATCTGTTCCTGTAAATACTTTACCGCTTTTAAGTTCATAGAATTGAACTTTTAAATGTTTGTCTTCAAGCATCTTTTCCATCCAATTTTTAGGAGTTTGACCAGCTTTAAATAAAAACCTTGCTGGGGTGATAAGTATCGATTTATCTGCGATTTTAATTGCTTCATCAATAAAAAAGTGATAAATTGGTTCATCTCTAGCTTCGCCTGTTTCTTGATACGGCGGATTTCCTATCACGACATCAAATTTCATTTCACTTTCCTCACTAGATAGGCGCTCAAAACCTATCATCTTATTCTTTTTCCAGTCTTTGATTTGAGTTTTAGATTCTTCTACTTCTTGGACTTCTAGCTCATCTGAAAACAAACTTAGTTGTTGAGATTGCTCTTGTGTAGCCGAGTAAGGACTGATTTTTTTCAGTCCATCCATCTGAAAGACATTGTAAGAGATAATGGTTGCTATCTCTTTCTTTTGCTCTAAGGTCGGTTGATTTCCAGTCTTTGCAAGATAGTAGTCCTCGAAGGTTGCTAAAAGATTTTCACGCGCCAAAAGCAGAGAATCTCCTTGATACTCATAGCCATACGAAGCGCGATAAGCTTCTTTTACAAGTTCATAGAAGGCGGCTTCACCTGAGACCTCACGACTAATGAGCTGCAATTTTCTATCAACAAAACCAACTCGCTCAGATAGTGGAATTTCCTCACCGGTTACTGTATCATAACGCGTTACCATATAAGGTGCTTCACCACAGGTAATTTCTAGCCAGCGCACTTGGATATAATCTTCAAGATCCAGATCTTCAAGTTCAGCTTCCACGTAGCCATTTTGCTTTTCAACTAACCAAGTAGGCGTAAAAACTTCGGCTCTAATCTTGGTTCGGTCTTTTTGCTCATACTTAGATTTTTCTGATCGGGGTTGAATCAAGTTTGCATAGGCTCCTGTCACCCTACTTGGAGTGATGCGATCACTTGGAGCAAATCCCTTTCCTAACAATTCATAAGAATGTGTCGCCCAAACAATATTTTTCTTGGTCGTTCGATCTTTTAAAAGAATTTTTAATAAGTCAGCAGACTCCATAGCTAACTGTTCTTCACTAATATCTATTGCCATAAAGCAACCTTTCTTCTTGTTAATTAGAACTTCTAAAAATACGTATTTTTCATTTATTAATCTATTATATTTTACCACAAAAACACACTGAAATACTCATCCCAGTGTGTTTATTTCATTCTATTGCTTTCTTCTCAGTGAGCCATTTTTCTGTAATAAGTTTAAATCTAATATCTTGTAGTTGATGAAATTGTAGATGAGATAGTAAAGTCAAGAACAATTGTATACCTAATTAGGCAAAAGGCTATAGAACACTTAACAGATGTATTTACTACAGATTGATTTATACCTATGTAAAAACTATAAGGTTACATATTTAAAAATAGTAAGGTTTTGGTAAAGTACAGGAGTTTTTATAGAATAAAAAATGTAGAAAAAATCTCAAAAATGGAGAATTAAGAGGTTATTATGGTATAATTTAGGCAGTAATAAATAAGGAAAAAAAGATGAAAAAAATTTCAATCTTTATTGATGACTCAGGGGTTTTCCACTCCAATCATAACTACTTTGTGTATGCAGGTTTTTGCTTTATTTCTGATGAGGACAAAGTATCTGCTAAAAAACGCTATCGCTCTCTTAATACAAAAATAAAAAAAGAAAAAGGCGTAGAGGGAGAACTTAAGGCGTCAAACATTGAGAAAAAACACAAAAACGCCCTATATAAAGTTCTTAGAAATGAGATTAGTTTTTCTGTATCAGTAAATTTAAAGCGTGTTCATTCAGGCGTTATGAAAGATAAAAAGTCACGTCAACGATTTAAAGACTATGCTCTAAGGAGAGTAGTGAAAGAATTGTTTAAAAAGTTACTTGAGCAGGGCGCAATAAGTAAAGGCGACGACATTGAACTTTATTTAAATATTGACCAGCAAGGTATAGCTACTAATGGTTTGTATGGTTTAGGCGAGGGTATCCATGAGGAGTTTAAGTATGGTATCAATAACTTTAACTACGGGAATTTTTACCCTCCGATTTTAGAGGGGGAATTCATAGTTTATACAAAATCATGTATCTCAGCTAATGACTACCTTATACAAGCTGCTGACATCTTAGCTAATAGAGTTTGGAATTCTTATGAAAAACAAATAAAAGAGCTGCTAAATATCCCTAATCATATAAATTTAAATTTACCGTAGTTTTTACTTGCCAAAAATCTGCACGTGGTATAAAATGGAATTACAGGTATAAGTACACTGTTTAAACATCTGAAATGTGATTAAAGCAATTAAGTGTATGTTAAGTACTCCACATTTAGATGGAAAAGCACCGTATGGTGCTTTTTTTGTAATCTTTTGATACAATATTACTGAGGAAATGAAGTAGAAAAATATCGGATGCACACGCACCTGAAAGGGTATCTGAGAGGCGGGGAATATCCGTCCCGCCATTTCCTATTGAGGCTGTAAGCCTCTTTTTTAGAATTTTAGCAACTGAGAGAGGGCTAAAAATGAGTGAACAACTTTGGAACTACCTACGTTCAAGAGTTCAGGTAGTAACTAGTGACGGCGAGGTCATAAAGGGTTTTGTCACAGATTTTATTGACGAAATGGACAATGATGAACAGGATGAAATCACTATCCTCATTGACAATCCTAGACCTGATGAACCAACTGAGATTTCTCTCTTTGAAAGTGAAATTGTCTCAATTAAAAAAATCTAATAGGGTTTAGAACAATATAGACGCTTTCACCTGCAGAAACACTATGAGAAAGGATTTTTATATGGCGATATTAGATGATTTACAAGCGTTATACGATAATGGTTGGGATGCCTCTTTTGATTATAATAGTCAAGCTTGTAGGATTTTCATTAATTCTATTCATGATATTGTAGTGGTGATTGGAGATAAAGAATACCAGGTATCATCATTAAATGAACTGATTTCTTTAAAAATTGGCGATAATACTTTAATAAATATTATGGATGGAATTGAAGTGCAGTACTATTAAAATAAAAAGCACCCATGAAAGGTGCAATTTACTTGCTTGCTGAACTCATCAATTTAATTCTCAGTTATGTTTCCTCTACTTATTTAAAAATCATAAAATATGGTAGAAACAGATCAAAAAATAGAGCAGGCTTAGGCCTGTTTTTATATACCTTTTAGTGGGAAGATAACAAAATGTTATCTTTGCCTATTCATAGTCTCTTAATTTACCTATTTTGTACTGTTCAACTATTTCCCAGAGATTGTGAGTAGTTAAATCTGGTACAAAAATAAATTACTTTTTTAAATGTACTCATAAATTAGCCCTTCGTCACTTATCAATTTCCCCCAGTTAGTGTTTTTATTTTAGATTCTTAGATAAAAGAGCTAAAATTGCATCACTATCATTTGAGGTATCTGTTTTTACTAGTCCAGTTTCAACTTTACTAAATAGTGAGTTAATAATTATTAATCGTTCTTCTTTTTCGATGTCGGTTCCAGCTTTGGTAAGAGCTTGATAGAATCTTGTCAAAGCAGCTTTTTGTCTATATTCGGTAGCTAAATGATGATTTGACATAACGATTTTTATCAATATTCTAACAATGTAAATAAAAAATGAAATCACTGAAATGAGTATAAATGATTCCGATATAAACGGGAGCTCACTTTGAATACTATTTAAATACAAGTGTAATACGATAACTAACCCTACTAGAGCAAATATTAAAGCTATGACTGCAAAAATGAGAAAGCATGTCCATTTTTTTGCTAGCAATTGATGCTCTTTGGAGCGTTTTTTCCAAAGTCTTTCTGGCGCTTCTAAAGAAAGCTTGTTTTCATAAGTGTCCTCTAAAGCTTTAATCTTGTCATGCTTTTCTTTTTGCCAGTCGTCGAGAGATTTTTTAAATTCGGCAAACTCAGAAACTTTTTCATCATATTGTATCTGAATTTGATTATGCTTATCTTCTATGAAAGTTGTAATTTCTTTATACTGTACTTCAGAGTTATCTGAAATATCTTTCAACTTGTTAGTTATAGGAGTTACTATATTTGCTTCAAAATCAGAAATATTTTCTTTAATATTTGAAAATTCTTCTTTAAGTAGATAGAATGCTGGATAACTTTTATATTGGTAATTGCTTGAAAAATAGCTACCGATGTAATTAGTGTTTTTTAAGAGATAGATAAAATTTTCGATAGCTTCATCAAGGCTATTTTGAGTCTGTCGGATATAGAATGAAACAAAGTTTCTTATTTTCCAAAACTCTATATCTTCGTCAATAGGAGAGTCTAATGATAATAAGTAAACTCTTATGTCTGGTTCTCTTGATTCATGACTACTTGTTAGATTATAGTAGATTTGGTTATTTATGTTTTCAATATCTAATTCTTCCAGTTCGAAAATATTATTTTTTATTGTGTTGTATCTATCTTTTAAATTTTCCCATTCTGACTTAAAATCATTTGGAGCGACATCATAAATTGAATTCCAATAGCCAAAGTTATTAGTTATTATTTTTTCAAGCTCTTCAAATGTAAAAAGCTTTTCGTTTGCGTCAAATTCAATTATAAAATCGCTAGGAATTGCGAATCTAAATAGAACCTTATCATCTAGAAAATTTGATACTTGACTTTTGGTATAATTCATAAACTCCACCTACCACAGAATGATTATATTATTACCTATTATACCATAGAAAGGTAGGAGAAAATAAGTGATATACATGTAAAATTGTTGACAGTAATAGTTAATTTTTCAGAAACTCAGTAATAAGGTAAGTATTAAAAATCATATTAAAAATAATTTCAAAATTATTGGTAGCTTTTTGGTAGCTAAACAGACAAAAGGAGTATTTTTTCTCAAAAAATAAAAGAAGAGAATGTTGATTTATCAGCATTCTTTTTTATTTCAAATACTTTATCGGAATTCTCTCAACCATTCCTGCCCTATCTTCAACATCTCTTTTTCCACCTTGTTCCATTTTCCAAATAGGCATTCGTGTAGAACTTCTGCTGCTGAAATTTGATCTACTTCCGAATCATAAATACACGATTGATCTCTTTGATAAATTTGAATTTGATTAAAAATTTTGTCATTTTCT
>ERZ773062.505-NODE-505-length-19971-cov-14.220024_pt1 | contig 19971 bp, 19 predicted proteins | sample MGYA00580626_ERZ773062 | MGnify/ENA primary metagenome ERZ773062 (study PRJEB29015, sample SAMEA2738003) | human oral metagenome | biome: human oral; feature: human-associated habitat; material: dental | place: China | collected 2058 ...
CGGCCACCGGCCCTTTTACGGCTACACTGTGAACGTTTCGTGCCAACCCCGCCCCGGGGACGCAAGAGGAGAAAAATGACGCCCAAGCCGCTGCCGCTCGATGAGGCCCGCCTGTCTATCGAGGACGGTGACACCCGTATTGATCGCACGATCCTGGGAGCCGGGACGCGCGTCCTGACCCAGGCTATTCCCGCGACGAAGAGCGCGGGCGTGTCCCTGTGGGTTCCCGTCGGCTCGCGCGACGAGGGCCCCCGTACCGCCGGATCCACCCACTTCCTCGAGCACCTCCTCTTCAAGGGGACTTCCAAGCGCTCAGCCCTCGACATCGCCGTCGCCTTTGACAGCGTGGGCGGGGAGTCGAATGCGGAGACCGCTCGCGAGCACACCGCCTACTGGGCGCGCGTGCGCGACGCGGACCTCGATATGGCGATCGAGACGCTGGCCGACATGGTCACCGACTCTCGTCTGGATGAGGGAGATTTCGCGATGGAGCGAGGCGTGATTCTCGACGAGCTGGCGATGGGGGAGGACTCGCCCACCGATACGGTTCATGACGCCTTCCAGCTGGCCGTCCACGGTGATCGTCCAATCGGGCGTCCTGTGGGGGGAACAGCTCAAGCGATCCGCGACGTGGAACGGGCCGACGTGTGGGAGCACTATCAGGCGCACTATGGCCCCTCGTCCCTCATCGTCGCTGCCGCAGGCAACGTCGACCACGACCACGTGTGCGAGCGCGTCCAGGCAGCTCTGGAGGGCTCGCCCTGGGACGGACGCAGCGCGTCCGAGCCCCGGCCTCGTCGATCCACGACGGTGACCCCGATTGACGACCACGACAAGGACATCACACGCAGGCGCGACGTGACCCAGGCGCATGTCATCATCGGCTGTGAGGGCCTGTCGGCCACGGATCCGGCGGGCCCCACGATGAGCGTTCTGCTGTCCGTCCTGGGTGGATCCATGTCCTCGCGTCTCTTCCAGGAGGTGCGTGAAAAGCGCGGACTGGCTTACACGACCTACGCCTTCGACGTCGCCTACTCCGATACCGGAACCTTTGGCATGTACGCGGGCTGCAGCCCCGACAAGGTCGACGAGGTCGAGGCCATCATGCGCGCCCAGCTGGAGGACTTGGCTGGCAATGGGCCCACCGAGGAGGAAATGATGCGCGTGCGCGGACAGGTGCGCGGCGGCGTCGTCCTTGGCCTGGAAGACAACTGGTCGCGCATGATGCGACTGGGCCGCTCGGAGATCATCGGACGGTACCGTCCCATCGACGAGTCTCTCGCCGAGTTCGACGCGGTGGAGGCAGCCGACGTGCGCTCCCTGGCGGCATCCCTCATCGCCAAGCTGGATTGCCGGGCCCTCGTCCTGCCAGCGCAGTGAGAAGCGGGTGAGTGAGAAACACCCTGTCCATCCGCGCTCGTCGCCGACGACGCGAGAATACCCTGAAGACAGCCAGTTAACCGTAAGAAGGAGAGAGCAATGATTCGCGTGGCAGTGACAGGAGCCAAGGGCCGTATGGGATCGACCGTCGTGGCTGCGGTGACGGATGCCCCGGACATGGAGGTCGTTGCGCTCTTCGATGCGGGGGACACGATCACGGCCGAGAGTGTGAACGGCGCGCAGGTGGCTGTCGACTTCTCGATCCCCGGCGTCACCGAGTCCAACGTGCACGCGCTTCTCGATGCGGGCGTGGATGTCGTCGTGGGAACGACCGGCTGGACCGATGAGTCCTACGCGCGCGTGCGCGAGCATGCCGAGTCCGCTGGGCGCGCCGTCCTGATCGCCCCGAACTTCGCGATGGGTGCGGTGCTCGCCATGAAGTTTGCGGCGATGGCCGCTCCGTACTTTGAGTCCGCCGAGGTCATCGAGATGCACCACCCCGCCAAGGTGGATGCCCCCTCGGGTACCGCCGTGGCGACCGCGCGCGGCATTGCCAAGGCTCGCGCCGAGGCAGGCCTCGGCGAGATGCCCGACGCGACCGAGATAGACGAGCTGGGCAGCCGCGGCGGCCGGGTGGATGGGATTCCGGTCCACGCCGTGCGCCTGCGTGGCCTGACAGCCTCGGAGGAGATCCTCCTGGGTAACGCGGGCGAGCAGCTCGTCATCCGTACCGATTCCTTCGACCGCGTCTCCTTTATGCCCGGTGTTCTGTTGGGCGTGCGTCGCGTGATCGGCCGCACGGGGCTGACGATTGGCCTTGATCAGGTGATGGGCCTGTGAGTTCTTCGGTGGTGCCTGATCGCTCCGTGCGCCCCGCTCAGAGCGGCGACGCGCGCGCCATCGCTCGCCTGCAGTGCGAGGCCTGGTGTTCCCTGATGGGTCGCGACGCCCTCGATGCTCAGGGCATCACGGAGGAGGTGCTCGCGGCCCAGTGGGAGGCGACGCTGGGTTCTCCGAGACCGGGTGGCACCGCCCTCCTCGTTGCCCTGCACGGGAATACGATTGTCGGCTTCGCGCTTGCCGGTCCCGACGAGGGCGGGGTTGCCTCGGACGCCTCCGCTGAGTCGGGTGACGCCGCGGTGGCCGCGACGCAGGTTTATGAGCTTGCGGTGGATCGTAACTTCCGGCGATCGGGGCACGCTTCGCGCCTGCTGTCGGCGGTGGCGGACCTGACGAGCGGCCAGTTGCGCGTGTGGGTCGGAGTCGACGACGAGGAGCGTCAGCGATTTTACACGTCTGCGGGTTTTGCCCCGTCGGGCGCGGCGCGCGTCCTGGGCGATGGACCCGCGCAGCACATGTGGTGGGCGCAGCGCGACTAAGGGCCCACGGCGCGAGCGACGCCACGCACGTGCGGGCGTGGCATCGCGTCCACGTCGGGGACGACTGCGCCCGTTGTCAGGGACCGTGCGTATCATGGAACGCATGAATAACATTCCTCCCCGCCGCTTCGGTTCCCTCGCAGCCGCCATGGTCACGCCGATGACCGCCGGCGGTGAGATTGATCTGCAGTCCGCGCAGCGCCTCGCGATCAAGCTGGTTGATGAAGGCTGCGATACGATCCTGCTGTCCGGTACGACGGGCGAGTCGCCGACGACTCATCAGCCGGAGAAGAATGACCTGACGGATGCGGTGCGTGAGGCCGTGGGCGATCGGGCGTTCATTCTGTGCGGTGCCTGCTCGAATGACACCGCGCACGCGGTGCGCATCGGCGAAGGGGCTCAGGAGCATGGCGCGGATGGCATCATGATCGTCTCCCCGTACTACAACCGTCCCTCCCAGGAGGGCCTGCGCGCGCACGTGCGTGCCGTGACGGACGCGACCGACCTGCCCGTCATGCTCTACGACATCCCCGGCCGTACCGGCATCGCGTTTTCTGATGCAACGCTCGACATCCTGGCTCAGCATCCGCGCATCCTGGGCGTCAAGGACGCGACGGGCGACGTGGAGACCGGAGTGGAGCGCATGCACCGCACGGGCCTGGAGTACTACTCGGGTGATGACGGCCTGAACTTCGCGTGGATGACGGGCGGTGCCTCGGGCTTTATCTCGGTGGTTGCGCACGTCGCCTCGGCTCACTATCGTCGGATGATCGAGCTGCTTGACACCGACCAGGTGTGGGAGGCGCGCGAGTTGTCCTACTCCCTGCGTCCCCTTGTGCACGCCATCATGGGTGGCGGTCAGGGTGCGGTCATGGCCAAGTATGCTCTATGGCTCCAAGGCGTCATTGACAGTCCGGCCGTTCGCCTGCCGATGGTTGGCATCAGCGATGACGAGGTCTCGGCGCTGCGCCGCGCGCTTCTGGCAGCCGATCTGCTTTGAGCCTTCCTGATCCTTGGCCCCCGGCGCGTCGCGTCGGGGGGCCAAGTGTCTGCGCGCCGAAGACCCCGTTGGCGGCGTGTCGCGTGAGCGCTTCGCGCGGGCAGGACGCGAGCGTTCTGAGGGGATGGAACAGCGCTTCGACACCATTGACGAGTCTTTGTAATTAGGCTTAGTATACCTAAGTAAAGTTCATCAACGCTCACATATTGCTTGAAGGATTGAAGACCGTGGCAAAGAAGGACGTTATCATTCCTCTCGTTCCCGCCGCTCTCAGCACCCTGCTGCTCGCGGGAGGGGTGACCGTCTTCTCCGCGTGCGAGCAAAGGCCCGACGGCTCGTGGATGCACTGCCACCACTGCCAGAACATGGTGGCCGGCAGTGCCGTCGGCCTCATCGCAATGTACGGCGCGTCGGCCCTCATCAAGAACAAGCCCGCCCGCCTGGTCCTCCTCGCGCTTGCGGTCATCGCCAGCGTCGTCGTGTTCTTCATCCCCGGCGGCATTTGCCCTCTGTGCATGATGAAGACGATGCGCTGCCACACCGTCTTCCAGCCCTTCGTGCGCATCATGAGTGTCCTGGTTGCCGGCAGCGGCGTCGGTGCGTTGGTCGCCTCCTGGAAGAAGGGCTCGAAGCCTTCCGCCTGACGTATTGGCTCAGATGGGAGACAATGGCGGCATGAGGGCCCTACTTCGTCGGAAAACCGTGCGCATCGGCGCGGTTGTCCTCGTGCTATCCCTCGTCCTCATCCTCGGCCTCGTCGTTCGCAATGCGATGCGTTACGGTGAGGCCGTCGCTCGTCACGAGGCCGGGGACGCCCAGGGGGCCTACGAGATCTTCCGTTCTCTGGGTGGCTACGGCGACGCCGCGCAGCGCGCGCAGGCCCTCGTGGCCGCAGACCCGGCGCTACCGTACCGATCCGCCTCCAAGGGAGACACGGTGTCTTTCGGGGCCTACGAGCAGGACGGGAACGTGGAGAACGGTCCGGAGCCGATTCTGTGGATCGTTCTGGACAAGATCGATGGACAACTTTTGCTCCTGAGTGCCGATGTCATCGAGGCCCGTCAGTATCACCACGTGCCCTTCGAGGAGGTCACGTGGGAACACTCCGACCTGCGAGCGTGGATGAACGCGGACTTCTACGAGGCGGCATTCGCCCTCGATCAGCGTGGCCTCATCGCGACGGTGCACAACGACAACGCGGATCAGTCCATCACCGGCGCAAGTGGCGGGGCCGCGACCGATGACAGAGTCTTTGCGCTGAGTGAGACCGAGAGCCTCATCTACCTCAACACCCCCGCCGCGCGCAGTGATATCGGCGCGGCGCTCGCCAGCCAGCACGCGGCCGCCGGTCCGCTGAGCGTCAGCGAGGACGGTACGGCCGACTGGTGGCTTCGCTCTCCCGGAACCTACGGATTCGCGACGCAATTCGTTGATGCTGCGGGCACGCCGTCGCTCAGCGGAGCGAACGTCGACCTGCAGTACGGGGTGCGTCCGGCCCTGTGGATCAACGTTGCGGGAGCCGGTGAGGAGAAGCGATGAACAAGGCGCTGTCGCTGCGCCGAGTTCCCCTCATGAACATCGGCGCACACCCCATCCGATCCATCGTTATCGCGATCCTTGCACTCGCACAGGCGGCGTGCGTCTTCGGTGGTTTCGCTCTTGTCGATACGATGAGGAGCGAACTGTCGCTGGCTCAGCGTAGGCTCGGTGCCGACCTCGTTGTCTATCCGACGAACTGCCTGAACCTTGTGGAGAAGAAGCGTCTCCTCATGCTGGGAACCCCGGTGGGCTGCCATCAGCCACGCGCGGCCCTGGCACGCATGTCCGCCAACGAGGACATCGCCGCGGTGTCCTATCAGCTCTATGTCTCCGAAACGCTGATGGATGGCAGCTCTCGGTGGGTCGTCGGCTTCGAGCCGGAGACCGACTTCGTGCTGGGTCCTTGGACGCGCGAGGGGGAAGGCGCGCCACTGCCGCGCGGCTCTGTCCTCGTGGGTAGCGCCGTGGCATCTGACAGCGAGCAAACGCTGAGTGTGTTCGGGATGCCCCGACCGATTGGCGCACGCCTGATGCAGACAGGCTCGGAGCTGGACAACGCCGTCTTCGTCAGCATGGACACACTCTCCGACATCGTGGCGGATGCCTCCGCATCGGGGGAGGCCACCCTCGCCGCGGTCGATCCGAGCCGCGACTACTCCGCTGCGCTCGTGCGAGCTTCGGACAGTGACGCGATCGAGAGCGTCACCAACTGGATCAACCTCTACGTGCGCAAGGTGACCGCCGTTCGCAGCAACGAGGCCCTCGTGGACGCGGGGGCGGGCATCCGATCGCATCGCCTCGTCGCGATCGGGGTGCTCGGTGGCATCTGGCTGGTGCTCCTCGGAGCGCTCAGCGTCGTCCAGCTCACCCTCATGAACGAACGCCGGAGCGAACTTGCCGTGTGGCGCTCCATCGGTGCCTCGCGCGGAGTCATGAGTCGCATCATGGTGGGAGAATCAGCGCTTCTCCACGGCGCGGGAGCGATCGTGGGCGTGGGGATCACAGCCCTCGCACTGCCCCTGGCAGGAGAGGGGAGCGTCGTCGATGCCCTGCGCGCCCCAGCCGCGTCGCTGCCGCTAGCAGCGGTGTCGACAGCGATCGTGATTGGCGTGGGAATTGGTGGGACGCGCCTCGCGCTCGCTCGGGTCAGCCGCGCGGCGACGGGGCAGAAGACGCTTCTGGTCTAGGAACAATGGTCAAGGAGGAATGACGCAATGCTGTCGCTCTCGGCACTTCCGTGGATGAACCTGCGCGGGTACCCCGTGCGGACGGGAACCCTGATTGTGTTCTCGATGCTCATGACGATGACGATCTTCGGTGGAACCCTGGTCATCCAAGGAATCGAACACGGCCTGCGCACCGTCCAGTCGCGACTCGGGGCAGACATCATGGTCACTCCTGCCCAGGCCGACACGGACTTCGACGCGCAGACCTTCCTTGTGAGCGCCGAACCGTCCTACTTCTATATGGAAGCGGCCACGCGTGAGAAAGTCGCCGCCATCGACGGAGTCGAAGCGGCCTCCTCCCAGCTCTTCCTGGCCTCGGCGAGGGCAAGCTGCTGCTCGGGCCGCTACCAGGTGATCGCCTACGACCCCTCCACCGACTTCACCATCCAGCCGTGGATGAGCGACGCAGTGGGACGGACGCAGCTGGGTGATAACGAGGTGATCGTTGGTGCCAACGTGCTTGCCAATGACCCGAATAACTTCCAGCTCTTCGACAACACGCTCACGGTCGTCGGCCAATTCGACCCCACCGGATCGACCCTCGACAACGCGGTCTACATGAACTTTGAGACCGCGAAAATGGTTATCGACTCATCGCTACGCAAGGGACTGAACAAGTACTCGACCCTGGAGACAGACAACATCATCTCCACGGTCATGGTCAAGGTCAAGGCCGGACACGACGCCGAGGCAGTGGCCGCGCAGATCAGCCAGCAGGTGCCGGGTGTCTCGGTGGCGACCTCGACGAATCTGGTCAGCGGCATCGCGCAGTCGCTGGATGCAACCTCGCGCACCGTCACCGTCCTCATCGCCCTCGCGTGGGCCGTCGGACTGCTCATGATCACCCTCGTGTTCGTCCTGATGATCCAGGAGCGCAGGAGAGAGTTCGCCACCCTTATCGCGGCGGGGGCCCACCGGCGCATGATCTCCGGAATCATCATCCGCGAGGCTCTCGCGGTTAACCTCCTCGGAGGTGCCGGCGGCATCGTCGTGTCGGGCGTCCTCCTCGTGTCCTTCTCAGGCCTCGTGCGCGAAGGTCTGGGAGGGGGATTCCTGGTCCCGTCCGTTCCTACGATGGCGCTCCTTGCGCTGGGATCTCTCGCGTCGGTGGGTCTCGTCGCCCTCGTGTCCTCGTGGATAGCGCTACGGTACGTGACGAGGATGGACGCAAGCCTGGCCCTGAAGGAAGGGGAATGACATGTTCATCGAGGCAACGGCATTGACAAAAGACTTCGCCAGGGCGCGTGGAGGCGCACGAGTCTTTACCGCCGTCCACCCGCTAGACCTCGGCTTGGACGAGGGCGAGCTGACCCTCGTCTCCGGCCACTCCGGGAGCGGCAAGAGCACCCTGCTCAACATGCTTGCCGGCATGCTCACCCCCACGGCGGGAAGCGTTCGAATCGACGACACCGACCTGTACTCGCTGCGCGACGAGGAACTCTCGCGCCTGCGCAACGAACGCATCGGCCTCGTCCCCCAGGGGCACACGGCCCTGCGCGCCCTGACGGTCCTGGACAATGTCCTGCTGCCCTCGGTCCTCTACAACAGGGCCGAGGCACCCGCCGAACGTGCCCGCGAGCTCCTGGACAACGTGGGGCTGGGTGACCTCGCCGATGCCAAGCCCACCGAGCTCTCGGGCGGAGAACTACGCCGCATGGCGATCGCCCGAGCCCTCCTCATGAACCCGTCGATCATCCTCGCGGACGAGCCGACAGCCGGCCTCGATAGCGCGAATGCGGCCGGGGTCCTCACCCTCCTGCGTAACGCCGCTGACGCGGGGACAGCAGTTCTCGTCGTTTCGCACGAGGCAGAGGCCAGCCGCTACGCGCAGCGCTGCTACACGATGGAAGACGGCCACCTGAGCCAGCAGTGACGGCAGGTGGCCCCCGACCGCGCCAAGTGTGAGGGGGCCGACCCGTCCGACATGGCTCCCGATTCGGGTAAAGCTGCGCCGACGTGGCACACTGGCATCATGAAGTCTTTGTACGAGAACCTCAGCGAACCCGCGCCCCTGGAAGAGGGCGCACTGCGAGTGATCCCGCTGGGAGGTCTCGGCGAGGTCGGCCGTAACATGAACGTCCTCGAATACCGAGGAAAGCTCCTGGTGGTGGACTGCGGCGTTCTGTTCCCCGAGGAAACCCAACCCGGCGTCGACCTCATTCTGCCGGATTTCTCCTGGATCGAGGATCGCATGGACGATGTCGTCGGCCTCGTCCTGACACACGGCCACGAGGACCACATCGGTGCCGTTCCCTACCTGCTCAAGCTGCGCAACGATATTCCGATCTACGGCTCCGACCTGACCCTGGCCTTTGTTGCCCCCAAGCTGCGCGAACACCGCCTGCCCGACCCCGGTCTCAACGTCGTCGCCGAGGGTGACCGGCTCACCGTCGGCCCCTTCGACCTCGAGTTCGTCTCCGTCACTCACTCGATCCCCGACGCGCTCGCGGTCTTCGTGCGCTCGGATGCGGGCAATGTCCTGATCACGGGCGACTTCAAGATGGACCAGCTGCCCCTGGATCGCCGCCTCACCGATCTGCGTGCTTTCGCCCGCATGGGTGAGGAGGGCGTCGACCTGTTCATGGTGGACTCCACGAACGCCCTGGTTCCCGGGTTCATCACCCCTGAGCGCGAGATCGGTCCGGTTCTTGACCAGGTCTTCGGCGAAGTCGCTGGTCAGATTGTCGTCGCATCCTTCGCCTCGCACGTGCACCGCGTCCAGCAGGTCATCAACGCCGCCGCCCACCACGGGCGTCGCGTCACCTTCGTGGGCCGCTCCATGGAACGCAACATGCGCATCGCAGAGGAGAAGGGCTATCTGTCGATTCCCGACGGCCTCATCGTGGACCTCAAGGGAATCGGTGAGCTGCCGCCCTCCCAGCGCGTCTACATGGCGACCGGTTCGCAGGGCGAGCCGATGGCAGCCCTGTCGCGCATGTCGGTGGGATCGCACCGCACCGTGACGATTGAACCCGGCGACATGGTTGTGCTGGCCTCCTCGCTGATTCCCGGTAACGAGAATTCCGTCTACCGCGTCATCAATGACCTGACCCGCCTGGGTGCGCGCGTCGTGTCAAAGGAGAACGCGAAGGTGCACGTGTCCGGCCACGCGAGCGCCGGCGAGCTCATCTACTGCTACAACATCGTCCAGCCCAAGAACGTGATGCCCATTCACGGCGAGGTGCGCCACCTGGTCGGCAACGGCCAGCTGGCAGTCAAGACGGGCATCGACCCGCAGAACGTGGTTCTGGCCGAGGACGGCGTGACGGTCGACCTGAAGGACGGCGTCGCGCGAGTGTCTGGCATCGTGCCGTGCGAGTACGTGTACGTGGATGGTCGCTCGATTGGAGAGATCTCCGAGGACGAGCTGGAGACGCGCCGTACGCTCGGTTCCGAGGGCTTCATTTCGATCTTCGCGGTGGTCGAGCGCGATTCGGGCATGGTATTGGCTGGCCCAGAGATTCGTGCTTTCGGCATGGCTGAGGACGATTCGGTGTTCGAGGAGATCCTTCCTGACGTTGCGCAGGCCCTGAAGGACGCGGCTGCGCCCGGCGGCCAGGACCCCTACGTCCTGCAGCAGGCCATGCGCCGCGTGATCGGCCGCTGGGTCGCGCGACGCCTGCGTCGTCGTCCTATGATCGTTCCGGTCGTAACCGAGCAGTAGGCGGGCAGTCTTCATCGACGAGGCCCTGGCGTGCTGGGCGGTAGCGCGCGCTTGAAGGAAGGAAGATACGTGTCGGGTCGTTTCATTTCGACGCATTCTGTCGCACTCGTGTTGCCGATGCATATCGCGTACATGCCGGATCGTGGAGGGTCCGTTCACGCGGACGCGGCTAGCTCGCGTCCCGGCGGCGGTTTCACGACCCTGTGCGCCGCAGCCGCCATGGGGGTTCCTGCGGCGGCCGCGTCGCCTCTGGGAACGGGACCGAACTCCTTCGCGGTGCGTCAGCAGCTGGTCGAGGCCGGCGTCGACGTCCTGACCCCCGAACTGGTCGGCGACATCGGCGTGGTCATCCAGCTGATCGTCGAGGATGGCTCGATGCGCTCAGTCGTGACGGCTGGCGTCGAGTCCGAGCCGTCGCGCGAGGCCCTCGAGCGCATCGAGCTGCGCGAGGGGGATGTCGTGCACGTGGCCGCATCGGACATGACGAGCGCGCACGCCGCCTCTGAGTTGAGCGAGTGGGCCGCCGCCCTGCCTCCCTACGTCACCCTCGTCGTCTCCGTGTCCCCGGCTGTCGCCCAGGTGCCCGTCGAAGCGTGGGCAACGATCTTCTCTCGCGCAGACGTCGTGACGATGAACAGCTGGGAGGCGGCTGCCTTGTCTAGCGCCCTGGATGCACATCAGCGCGGCTCGACGATCCGCACCTACATGCGTCCCGACGCTGCCACGGTGCGCCGCTCGGGAGAGCGGGGATGCGAATTGCAGAAGTTCGCCGACGCTCCCGTCATTTCGATTCCGGCGTTCCAGGCGCCCATCGCGGACACCGCGGGCGTGGGGGATACGCACATTGCCGAAATGTGCGCGGGCCTCGTCATGGGCTACGACCTGGAGACCGCGTGCCTGATGGCGAACGCGGGCGCGGCCCTGGCGGTCTCCCACGAGTCCGCCCTTCCCGTTCCGACGCGCGATCAGGTCGAGAACGTGCTTGAAACCGGAGTTGTTACGAATATCCTGCGCTGATCTCATGCGGCGCGCCTCCGGAGCAGTGCCGCTGTGGGCGATAGGGTGGAACGATCATGGCACAATCGTCTCCACGCTCCTCGTCAGGTAAGGCTCCCGCGCGCCCTCGCGCGAAGGGAGGGGCCTCTCGGCCCGCTCGAACGCCCCAGACCGAACCGACGCAGCCCGGCTTCCTGGCGCGTTTCTTCTCGGCGGTCGGTCGCGCGGCCCTTGGTGCCCTCCGCATGTGGAAGGCCACTGATTCACAGGTCAAGCGTGATGCCGCCGCCTTCGTCGTTGTCGCCGCAGCCATCGTCATCGCGCTGCGCGAATGGTTCCAGATTTCCGGTGAGGCAGGGGACGCGATCCACCACGCCTCTGCAGGTCTGTTCGGCATCTTCTCGGTCGTTGTGCCCCTCGTCTTGATCGCCCTTGCGGTTGAACTCGTTTCCGCGCGCTCCGGGCGCTCGGCTCTGCCACACCATGTCGCTGGTGGCATCGGCATCACCGCCGCGCTGACGGGCCTCGTGCACATCTCGCGCGGCAATCCCACGCTGGGGACTGATCCGGGCATTGAGGCAGCTGGTGGCCTCATCGGCTGGTTCGTCGCGCGTCCCCTGGCCCTTCTTTTGTCCGGCTGGGGCGCGGGTGCCCTCATGATCCTGCTCCTGGCGTACTCGATCCTCCTTGCCACCCGTACGGCCGTCGCCGATGTGCCGGCACGCCTACGCGACCTCGCCGCCCACTTGAGCGGTGAGCGCCCCAACGGGGAGGACGAATCCATCGAGCAGGCCGCGGACCCCGCGAAGGAGGCACGCAGCAAGGCGCGCAAGGACCTTGCGGCCGGCGATGATGCTTTCCTCGACGAATACGACGGGGACGAGTCCTTCCGCAAGGCGACCGACACCGAGTCGGTGGGGCAGACGCGCCTCCTCGAATCGGGTCCCATCGCCGCTCCCACGGCTGCTCCCGCACATCGGCCTCGTCAGTCGACGTCGGACGCACCCACCGAGATGCTCACCCGGATGCGTCCGGCCGTGGCCCCCGCTCCCGTGCCCGCACACGTTCCCGAGCCCGAGCCGGAGCCCGAGAATGAGCCGGCACCGCCGCCGATCACCGACGAGCCCGAGGGGGCTTTCCAGCCCAACCTCGACGACTCGATCAGCTACACGCTGCCGTCCGAGGACCTCCTGGTCTCCGGCCCGCCCCACATGACCCGCTCCTCGGTCAACGACCAGGTCGTCGCAGCGCTGGGGCAGGTCTTCGCGGACTTCAACGTCGATGCGCGCGTCACCGGTTTCTCTCGCGGCCCGACAGTCACCCGCTATGAGGTCGTTCTCGGTGCCGGCGTGAAGGTCGACAAGCTCACTAACCTGTCGAAGAACATCGCCTATGCGGTCGCATCCGCCGACGTACGTATCCTCGCGCCGATCCCCGGTAAGAGTGCCATCGGCATCGAGATCCCCAACGCCGACCGCGAAAACGTTGCCCTCGGCGACGTCCTGCGCTCTGCGGCCGCACGCCGCAACCAGCACCCGCTGGTCGTCGGCGTCGGCAAGGACGTCGAAGGCGGCTACGTCGTCACCAACCTCGCCAAGACGCCGCACATGCTCGTGGCAGGCCAGACCGGCTCCGGTAAGTCCTCCTTCGTCAACTCGATGATCACGTCGATCATGATGCGTGCGACCCCCCAGCAGGTGCGCATGATCCTCGTCGACCCCAAGCGCGTGGAGCTCACTATCTACGAGGGCATCCCGCACCTCATCTCGCCCATCATCACCGACGCCAAGAAGGCTGCAGAGGCCCTCGAATGGGTCGTCAAGGAGATGGACGCCCGCTACGATGACCTGTCCGACTACGGCTTTAAGCACATCGACGACTTCAACAAGGCGGTGGCCGCCGGCCAGGTCCAGGCCAAGCCCGGCCTTGAGCGCACGCTGCATCCCTACCCGTACCTGCTCGTGGTCGTCGACGAGCTCGCCGACCTCATGATGGTCGCACCGCGCGACGTGGAAGCCTCCATCCAGCGCATCACGCAGCTCGCGCGCGCCGCCGGTATCCACCTGGTCCTGGCTACGCAGCGTCCCTCGGTTGACGTCGTCACCGGCCTCATCAAGGCCAACATTCCCTCGCGTCTTGCCTTTGCGACCTCCTCGCTCACCGACTCGCGCACAATCCTCGACCAGCCGGGTGCCGAGAAACTCATCGGCCAGGGAGACGCCCTCTACCTGCCCGCAGGCGCTTCCAAGCCCATGCGCGTCCAGGGGGCCTGGGTCTCGGAATCTGAGATCCACCAGATCGTCGCGCACGTTAAGAGCCAGATGGAGACGCACTACCGCGACGATGTCGTGCCGGAGAAGAAGGAAACCAAGGTCGCCGAGGACATCGGAGACGATCTCGAAGACCTTCTCCAGGCCGCCGAACTCGTCGTCTCCACGCAGCTCGGCTCCACCTCGATGCTTCAGCGCAAGCTGCGTGTCGGGTTCGCCCGCGCGGGCCGCCTCATGGACTTGCTCGAGTCTCGTGAGATCGTCGGCCCCTCCGAAGGGTCCAAGGCACGCCAGGTGCTCGTCACCCCCGAGCAGCTCCCCGAGGTTCTCGCCATGCTGCGCGGCGAGTCCGCGAGCATCGCCGAACCCGAGGCTGAGCCCACCCCCGCGCCCGCTGCCACTCCCGTCGAGGGGGCACCCAACCCGGCCGTCGGCACCGCCGCGGGTGTTGCAGGGGAGGCCCCGGCCTCGTCGCAGGCCAATGTTGCGGTCGCATCCGGTTACGAAATGGGAACGGCACCCGCCGGCGATTCGCGCGCCGGTGGGGTTGACCCGTACTCTGGTCATAACTTTGGTGGTTCTTCTCCCGACTGGGTCGACGAAGAGCCCGAGGACAACGAGGACGCTTGGCAGCTCACGGGCCGCTGAGCAGGAAGGAAACGGTCATGAGCGAGAACGTGTCGCGCGTGCAGCGAGACAGCAAGGTTCCCGTGGTGAACTTGCCCAACGCGCTGACCGTCTTGCGCCTGCTTCTCGTCCCCGTCTTCATCATCCTGGGCCTCCAGCAGTCCTGGCCTGCGCTATGGGCATCATTCGTCGTCTTCGCCATCGCAGCGATTACGGATCGTTTCGATGGGAAACTCGCCCGCTCGTGGGGGCAGATCACTGATTTTGGGCGCATCGCGGACCCCATCGCCGACAAGGCGCTGACCCTGTGCGGTTTCGGTCTGCTGTCCTACCAGGGATTCCTGCCCTGGTGGCTCACGATTCTCATCGCCATGCGGGAGCTGGGCATCACCGCGATGCGTGCTTTCTTCCTGCGCCGAGGCGTCGTCGTGTCGGCGAACCAGGCGGGCAAGCTCAAGACCTTCATGCAGATGGTGGCTCTGGGTACGCTGCTGATTCCGTGGGCGCACTTCGTGGCGATGAACGAAGCCAATGAGGGATGGGTTGTCATGCTCATTCGCCTCGGGCAGATTTTTGCTGGGATCGCTCTCGCGCTCACGCTCTACTCAGGCGTCATGTATGTCATTGAGGGTGCGCGGCTCATGCGCGCCTCGTCCGCGGACGAGGCGGGGGCGGAGGCTGTGCAGGAGTCCGCGAGCGAGGATGCCGCGGAGGAGTCTTCGAAGCGTGGCGTGGCTGGGCAGCACGTCCAGAGTTGAGCCTGGGTGACGCAACCCATACGCGAATTGACTAGTCCTTGGAATAAGCTAGATATGGCTCGCGTTGAGTAGGTATGAATGCAACCCGTGGAGTAAAGGCGCAGCGTCACGGTGTTTCGATCCGCGAGCTAACACTGCGCCCCTCAAAACAGAACGGCTACAGTAACACTATGGAAAAGACACTGAGCGAAACCCCGCTGCTGCGCAGCGAACTCGGCGATGTCCTGCGCGGCATTCGTCAGCGCCAGGGTCGAACCCTGCGCGAAGTCTCCTCGGAGGCCCAGGTCTCCCTCGGCTATCTGTCCGAGGTTGAGCGCGGCCAGAAGGAAGCCTCCTCGGAGCTGCTCGAGGCCATCACCTCCGCCCTGCGAGTCCCGCTCTGGTTCGTCCTTCGCGAGGTTTCCGAGCGTATGGCGATTATCGATGGTGCGGTTATCCCGGACGCGGTGCCCGATGACATCATGCCCGTCACGCTGATTTCTTGACGCGTGAAGCACTCTGAGTTTTACGAGGCGGTCGAGGCGACTTTCGGGTCGGCCCTCGGCCGCTCGTATGTTTGCGATCTGTACCTTGCCTCGCTGGGGGCGACCGCGCGTGATGCCCTGTTCGCCGGTGTGAATCCGGGCGAGGTCTGGGCAGCCCTGTGCGAGGAGACCGGGCGTGAGGATGCGCGCTGGATCCATCGCGTCGATCCGCGCGAGCGGGGACGCTGAGCCCTTCTCGCCTCAGTTCGTGTGATCGATATCTGCACGTTGCGGCGTCGGCGTGTCGATCGAGCGTCGAACATGTGTTCCATTTAAGCTTGTGGGCGACGAAGCTCCGACGCGTGTCGTCCACAAGGGGGGTGCGCGCGGGACGCAGATGACGATGGCCGGTCGCATACTCGTCATGTCGCCTCGGGGAGGGGTGACATTCCCAGGCCAGGACACCCGCAGGCCGGAGAGGCCGCAGACGAAAGGATCACCATGGCAGCCCGTAAAGCACCCGCCGCAAAGCCCGCGACCAACGATCGCAACAAGGCGCTCGAAGTCGCCCTGTCGCAGATCGACAAGCAGTTCGGTAAGGGTTCCGTCATGCGCCTGGGCGACGACAACCGCCCGCCGGTTCAGGTGATCCCCACGGGTTCCCTCGCGCTCGATGTTGCCCTCGGTATCGGTGGCTTGCCGCGCGGCCGCGTGATCGAGGTCTACGGCCCCGAGTCCTCCGGTAAGACCACGGTTGCCCTGCATGCCGTCGCTAACGCCCAGAAGGCTGGTGGTAACGCTGCGTTCATCGACGCCGAGCACGCCCTCGACCCTGTCTACGCTCGCGCTCTGGGCGTGGACACCGACTCCCTCCTGGTCTCCCAGCCCGACACGGGTGAGCAGGCCCTTGAGATCGCTGACATGCTGATCCGTTCGGGCGGGATCGACATCATCGTCATCGACTCCGTTGCCGCGCTCGTTCCCAAGGCCGAAATCGAAGGCGAGATGGGCGACTCCCACGTCGGCCTGCAGGCCCGCCTCATGAGCCAGGCCTTGCGTAAGATCACGGGCGCACTGTCCGCCACCGGCACCACCGCCATCTTCATCAACCAGCTGCGCGAAAAGATCGGAGTGTTCTTCGGCTCTCCGGAGACGACTACGGGTGGTAAGGCTCTGAAGTTCTATGCATCGGTGCGCATCGATGTGCGCCGCATCGAGACCCTCAAGGAAGCCGGTGCCCCCGTCGGCAACCGTACGCGCGCCAAGGTCGTCAAGAACAAGATGGCTCCGCCCTTCAAGCAGGCCGAATTCGATATCGTCTACGGCAAGGGCATTTCGCGCGAAGGCTCGATCATCGACATGGGCGTCGAGGCCGGCATCGTGCGCAAGTCCGGATCGTGGTTCACCTACGGGGACGACCAGCTGGGTCAGGGCAAGGAGAACGTGCGCCAGTTCCTCGTGGACAACCCCGAGCTGGCCAACGAGATCGAACAGAAGATCCTCGTGTCGCTGGGTATCGGCGATGCCCCGGATTCGGACCAGGCATCCCAGGACGTGCCAGACATCGATCCTGATGAGGACGCGGGCTTCTGAGTCGTGGTCCGTTACCTGGATCCCGAAGACAACCCCGAGCTGGGGGAGGAGCGTCGTCGGCGCTCCTCCCCGGGCGAGAGGTTGGCTCGCGCCCGCGAACGCAATGCGAGCCTGACTGGCACGGCAGCAGTCGAAGCGGCCCGCGAGATCGCCCTGCGTAAGCTCGACGCGCGCGCGTGCTCCCGCAAAGAACTCACGAGCGCGATCGAAGGACGCGGCTTCAGTTCCGAGCTTGCGACCGAGGTTGTTGATCGGCTCGAGGCCGTCGGCCTCGTCGATGATCAGGCCTATGCGGATGCGCTCGTCCGTTCGCGGTTTTCCGGGACGGGTGCGTCCGGTCGAGCCCTGCGTGAGGTCCTCGCGCGCAAGGGGCTGGACTCCGCGACCATCGAGCGTGCCCTATCGCAGATCGATCGTGACGATGAGGCTGAGCGTGCCGCTCAGCTGGTGGCCCGCAAGCGTCGTTCCCTCGTGGGCGTTGCGCGTGAAACCGCCTACCGTAGACTGAGTTCCATGCTCGCGCGTAAGGGATATTCACCGTCCGTCGTGGCTACTACGGTGCGCGATGCCCTTGATGCGTGGGGTAACGAGGGTGGCAGCGCTGAGGAGGCCCGGCAGTGGGGACTGTGATCGAGATGAACGACGTGGAGCTCGCCGAGCTGATAACCACTCTCACGGAGCGTGGCCTGACGATTGCGACGGCGGAGTCGCTGACAGGCGGAGGCCTCGTCGCGCGTCTCGTGGACACCCCTGGTGCCTCTCACGTCGTGCGCGGGGGTGCGTGCACCTATGCGGTCGACGCGAAGGCCTCGGTTTTGGGAGTCTCGGAGAGCCAGCTGGCGCTGACGGGCCCGGTCGACGAGCAGGTTGCCCGCCAGATGGCCCGCGGGGCACGCGCTTTGTTCCGCTCCGACATCGGCGTATCGACGACAGGTGTCGCGGGCCCCGGCCCCGCCGATGGATTCGATGCGGGCACGGTTCACATAGCGTGTGCGCATCCGAGGGGAGAAGAGCATCGTCTCTTGCACCTCGACGGCGACCGCGCGGCGGTGCGTGCAGGCGCGATTAACGCTGCCCTCATCCTCGTGCGTGACGTGCTCGACTTCGCCGCCTCGGGGGCGGACGACTAGACTTCAATGCGATGAATACGATGACGCAGGACAGCTCCGCGGCGCCGCGCACCTACGCGGTGCGTACCCTCGGCTGCCAGATGAACGAACACGACTCCGAACGCATGGCGGGTCTGCTGGAGCAGGCCGGCCTCGTCCCCGTTGAACAGGTTCCCGAGGCCGCCGCCCGTGCGACGGACGCCGGTGACATGGGTGCCGACGTGATCGTCATCAACACGTGTTCCGTGCGTGAGAACGCGGCGACCCGCCTCTTCGGCAACCTCGGTCAGCTTGCCTCCGTCAAGCGCCAGCGGCCCGGCATGCAGATCGCGGTTGGAGGCTGCCTCGCCCAGCAGATGCGCGACGGCATCGTCGAGAAGGCACCGTGGGTGGATGCCGTCTTCGGCACCCACAACATTGACGTGCTCCCTGCCCTTCTGCGCCGCGCCGAGCACAACCACGCGGCCGCCGTCGAGATCGAGGAATCCCTCAAGGTCTTCCCTTCGACCCTGCCCACCCATCGCGAGAGCGCGTACGCGGCCTGGGTGTCCATTTCCGTGGGCTGTAACAACACCTGCACGTTCTGCATCGTTCCGCACCTGCGCGGAAAGGAACGCGACCGCCGCCCCGGCGACATCCTCGCCGAGGTCGAGGCCGTTGCCTCGCAGGGTGCCATCGAGGTGACCCTGCTCGGCCAGAACGTCAATTCCTACGGCGTGGGATTCGGTGAGCGCGGCGCGTTTGCTGAGCTGCTGCGTGCCGTGGGCCGCGTGGAGGGGATTGAGCGCGTGCGTTTTACCTCGCCTCACCCCGCAGCTTTCACGGACGACGTGATCGCTGCGATGGCACAGACTCCCACGGTTATGCCGAGCCTGCACATGCCCCTGCAGTCCGGGTCGGATGCGATCCTTCGCCAGATGCGTCGCTCCTACCGTCGCGAGCGTTTCATGGGTATCCTGGACCGCGTACGCGCCGCCATCCCAGAGGCCGCGATTACGACGGATATCATCGTTGGTTTCCCGGGTGAGACCGAGGAGGATTTCCAGGCGACCCTCGACGTCGTCGAGCAGGCACGTTTCTCCTCCGCCTTCACCTTCCTGTACTCCCCGCGTCCGGGTACGCCCGCAGCCGACCGCGAGGACCAGGTGCCCGACGACGTGGCGCTCGAGCGTTACCAGCGCCTCATCAAGCTGCAGGAGCGCATCTGCGCCGAGGACAACGCCGCCTTGGCAGGTACTGAGGTCGAGGTCTTGGTGTCCGAGGGGGATGGGCGCAAGGATGGTGCCACGCACCGTATCTCGGGTCGCGCCCGCGACAACCGCCTCGTGCACGTTGCCCTGCCCGACACACTGGCCGAGGCCGACCGTCCGCGCCCGGGCGACATGATTCGCGCGACCGTCACCTACGGGGCTCCGCACCATCTGATTGCCGACTCGGGCACCCAGGGAGGCCTCTTCGAGGTGCGCCGCACGCGCGCCGGAGACGCCTGGGAGGCTCGTCAGGCCAAGGAAGAGGCAGACAATACGGTGTCTTTGGGCATCCCAACCCTTCGCGTGGGTGCTCCGAGCTGATAACGTGCCGTGCCGCTTCGAGCTTCCTTGGGTGTTTCGCCTGGGGAGGATGCGCGTCGGTAGTGGGGTTAGGGACGTAGCTGCACGTTTGACCGTTTGATCGTGAAGAAGTGAGAAAATGTCTTCACCAAACACACATGTGACGCGCGCCGCGTGCGCTACTTTTGTGTCGTGGCGATCGTCACGACGACGAGACGATCGACATGCGGGAGCACTCTCGGTAGTGCGGGTCGATTCGAGCCCCCCCTATGCGACCCGTGGCTTGCCCGCGTAAGCGGTACGTGCCGCGCCTTCGCATGCAGTCGGCGCACACTCAACCGAGAGTGCCCCGCTCCTCCAGTCTGAACTGCCTCCCGTTTCTTGGACATCGAAATTGAAGTCCAGGGAATGGGAGG
>ERZ773062.507-NODE-507-length-19942-cov-138.765927_pt1 | contig 19942 bp, 20 predicted proteins | sample MGYA00580626_ERZ773062 | MGnify/ENA primary metagenome ERZ773062 (study PRJEB29015, sample SAMEA2738003) | human oral metagenome | biome: human oral; feature: human-associated habitat; material: dental | place: China | collected 2058 ...
TTCGCCAATTTTCAGATGGGGAGATTCAGGTCAATATCGAAGAATCAATCCGTGGAAAACACGTCTTTATCCTACAATCAACTAGCTCACCTGTAAATGACAATCTGCTCGAGATTTTGATCATGGTAGATGCCTTGAAGCGTGCCAGTGCAGAATCTGTCAACGTTGTCATGCCTTACTATGGCTATGCACGTCAGGATAGAAAAGCAAGAGCGCGTGAGCCAATCACTGCAAAACTCGTTGCAAACATGCTAGAAGTTGCTGGGGTAGATCGTTTGTTGACGATTGATTTGCACGCTGCACAGATTCAGGGATTCTTTGATATTCCTGTAGATCACTTGATGGGGGCTCCATTGATTGCGGACTATTTTGAACGTCGTGGGATGGTTGGCTCTGACTACGTGGTTGTCAGCCCAGACCATGGTGGGGTGACTCGTGCTCGTAAATTGGCGGAGTTTTTGAAAACTCCGATTGCGATTATTGACAAACGTCGCAGTGTAGATAAGATGAACACCAGCGAAGTGATGAACATTATCGGTAAGGTAGAAGGTAAGACTTGTATCTTGATTGACGATATGATCGATACAGCTGGAACTATTTGTCATGCAGCGGACGCTCTTGCTGAAGCAGGTGCTGTTGAAGTATATGCAAGCTGTACGCACCCAGTACTTTCTGGTCCTGCTATGGATAATATCCAAAAATCAGCTATTAAGAAATTGGTTGTTTTGGATACTATCTACCTACCAGAAGAGCGTTTGATTGATAAGATTGAACAGATCTCTATTGCCCACCTCTTAGGAGATGCCATCGTTCGTATCCATGAAAAACGTCCTCTTTCTCCATTATTTAGTATCGAGAAAAAAATCTAAACTTTCACTTGAAGTAGACAGAACTCCTAGCAGGTTTCTTTTCTTGCTAGGAGATTTTTATAGTCAAAATCTGCAAACCTTTTCAAAATATGCTATACTGAGAAAAAGGAGGATTTCTATGAGTCAAGAATTTATCAATCCGAGTGATGGTGTGATTCGTCAGTATCTGGCGACCAGTAAAACGTTAGCGGTAGTGGGTTTGTCTGACCGTGAGGAAACAACTAGTAATCGAGTGACCAAGGAAATGCAGGCTCGGGGCTATAAAATCATTCCAGTTAATCCCAAGGCTGCAGGTGGGGAAATCTTGGGAGAAAAGGCTTATGCGAGTCTAACTGAGATCCCTTTTCCAGTGGATATTGTCAATGTATACCGACGTAGCGAATTTTTACCAGATGTGGCGCGTGATTTTCTCAAGGCTGATGCTAAAATTTTTTGGGCACAGCTGGGGCTTGAAAGTCTGGAGGCGGAAGAAATCTTGCGTGCTGGAGGATGCGATGACATCGTGATGAATCGCTGTATTAAGAGAGAACATACTCGCTTAATTCTTGAACAATAAAAAGGTAGCCAGTAGGCTACCTTTTTGTATTATAAAGTACCAATCAATGCTTGCATGCCAAGACTGGTGAGGATGATGGCAATCCAGCAAAGGGCTCCAAGAAGAATGGATTTACCGCTGGATTTGACCATGGCAATTAGATTGGTTTTGAGACCGATAGCACTCATGGCCATGATAATGAGGAATTTGGAGAGTTGTTTGAGAGGGGTAAAGAAGCTACTAGACACACCGAGAGAGGTAAGGAGAGTCGTTAAGAGAGAGGCCAGGATAAAATAAAGGATAAAAAGTGGGAAAACTTTTTTCAGTTGTACGCCTTGTTTATTTTCTTGCTGGCGACTTTGCCAGTAGGAGAGGAAAAGAGTGATGGGAATAATAGCCAGAGTTCGTGTGAGTTTGACAATGGTTGCAGACTCAAGGGTATTGGTATGGTAAAGACTGTCCCATGCGCTGGCTGTGGCCGTTACAGAAGAAGTATCGTTGACCGCAGTTCCTGCAAAGAGGGCAAAGCCGTCATTGGATAGGTGAAGCCAGGTTCCTAGGGTTGGAAAGATGAGCGCAGCCAAGACATTGAAGAAAAAGATAACGGAAATGGCTTGGGCGACTTCTTTTTCCTTGGCCTGGATAACGGGCGCTGTCGCGGCAATAGCAGAGCCACCACAGATAGAAGATCCCACTCCAATCAAGGTAGCTAGTTTTGTGTCTAGTGCAAAAAAACGCTGGAAGAGGTAGGCGACGATTAAGGAAATCGAAATGGTGGAAAGGATGACAGGGAGTGAAGTTTGTCCAACTGCGAAGACTTGCGAGATATTGAGACCAAAACCAAGTAAGATAACGGCATACTGGAGCAATTTTTTGGAACTAAAGGTCAAACCTGCATCTAGTTGTTTGTAGGGTGAGAGCCAGGGGTGGAGGAGCATTCCAGCAAAAATTGCAAAGACAGGTGCGCCAACGACGGGGAAAAATCCTCCTAGAAACCAAGAAATGATAGAAATGAGAAGGCAGGCCAAGATTCCTGCCCCATTTTTTGATAAAAATGACATATAAACCTCCGAAAATAAGCACTTATTATTATAGTCCTGTCGAGAAGAAAAGTAAAACAGAAAGTGAAAAATGCAGGTTTCAGATGGATTTTGCGGTCAAGCGGCTTTTGTAGTATAATAGTACTATGTTCTGTAAGCAAGGGGGATATCTATGGACTTAACCAAGCGCTTTAATAAACAGTTAGACAAGATTCAAGTTTCCTTGATTCGCCAGTTTGACCAGGCAATTTCAGAGATTCCTGGGGTCTTGCGTTTGACCTTGGGGGAACCTGATTTTACAACGCCAGATCATGTCAAGGAGGCAGCCAAGCGAGCCATTGACCAGAACCAATCCTACTATACAGGGATGAGCGGTTTGCTGACTTTGCGCCAGGCTGCTAGCGACTTTGTAACAGAAAAATACCAATTGGACTACAATCCTGAAAATGAAATCCTGGTCACTATCGGAGCGACAGAGGCTTTATCTGCTACTTTGACGGCTATTTTGGAAGAGGGGGACAAGGTGCTCTTGCCAGCTCCTGCCTATCCAGGATATGAACCGATTGTCAATCTGGTTGGGGCAGAGATTGTTGAGATTGATACAACTGAAAATGGTTTTGTCTTGACTCCTGAAATGTTGGAAAAGGCCATTTTGGAGCAAGGCGACAAGCTCAAGGCGGTCATTCTCAACTATCCAGCCAATCCGACAGGAATTACCTATAGTCGGGAGCAGTTGGAGGCCTTGGCAGACGTTTTACGCAAGTATGAGATTTTCGTTGTCTGTGATGAGGTTTACTCAGAATTGACCTATACTGGACAAGCCCATGTATCTCTGGGAACTATGCTGAGAGACCAGGCTATTATTATCAATGGCTTGTCTAAATCGCATGCTATGACAGGTTGGCGTTTAGGCTTTATCTTTGCTCCTGCGGGCTTTACAGCCCAGTTGATCAAGAGTCACCAATACTTGGTTACTGCCGCAAACACTATGGCTCAACATGCTGCGGTAGAAGCTTTGACGGCGGGTAAAAACGATGCGGAGCCTATGAAGAAGGAATACATCCAGCGTCGAGATTATATCATCGAGAAGATGATTACTCTTGGTTTTGAGATTACCAAACCAGATGGGGCCTTCTATATCTTTGCTAAGATTCCAGCGGGCTACAATCAAGATTCCTTTGCTTTTCTGAAGGATTTTGCTCAGAAGAAGGCCGTTGCCTTTATCCCTGGTGCCGCCTTTGGGCGTTACGGAGAAGGCTATGTGCGCCTGTCCTATGCAGCCAGCATGGAAACGATCAGAGAGGCCATGAAACGACTTGAGGAGTACATGAGAGAAGCATGATTCAGTCTATCACGAGTCAAGGCTTGGTGCTCTACAATCGTAACTTTCGTGAGGATGACAAGCTAGTCAAGATCTTTACCGAGCAGGCAGGCAAGCGCATGTTTTTCGTCAAACACGCTGGCCAGTCCAAACTAGCTCCTGTTATTCAGCCCTTGGTGTTGGCACGATTTCTCTTGCGCATCAATGATGACGGGCTTAGCTACATCGAGGACTACCATGAGGTGATGACCTTTCCCAAGATTAATAGTGATCTCTTTGTCATGGCCTATGCGACCTATGTGGCTGCTCTTGCAGATGCTAGTTTGCAGGATAATCAGCAGGATGTTCCCTTGTTTGCTTTCTTGAGGAAGACTTTGGAGTTGATGGAAGCAGGGATAGATTATCAGGTTTTAACCAATATTTTTGAAATTCAAATCTTGACCCGATTTGGGATTAGTCTCAATTTTAATGAGTGCGTCTTTTGCCATCGGGTGGGTCAGGCCTTTGACTTTTCTTTTAAATATGGAGCCTGCCTTTGCCCAGAGCATTATCATGAAGATGAGAGACGTTGCCATCTCAATCCCAATATCCCTTATCTGCTCAATCAATTTCAGGCTATTGATTTTGAAACCTTGGAGACTATTTCGCTTAAGGCAGAAATCAAGCAAGAGCTACGCCAATTTATGGATCAACTCTATGAAGAGTACGTTGGGATTCACCTAAAATCAAAGAAATTTATTGATTCCCTGGCAGACTGGGGACAATTACTAAAAGAGGAAGACAAATGAAAAAAATCGCAGTAGATGCTATGGGGGGCGATTACGCGCCTCAAGCCATCGTTGAGGGTGTTAATCAAGCCCTAGCTGACTTTTCAGATATTGAGATTCAACTTTATGGAGATGAAAGCAAGATCAAGCAATATCTAACAGCGACAGAGCGTATCAGTATTATCCATACGGATGAGAAAATTGACTCAGATGATGAGCCGACAAAAGCTATCCGTAAGAAGAAAAATGCCAGCATGGTATTGGCGGCTAAAGCTGTCAAAGAGGGAGAAGCAGACGCTGTCCTCTCTGCAGGCAACACAGGTGCCTTGTTGGCAGCAGGATTCTTCATTGTAGGTCGTATCAAGAATATCGATCGTCCAGGACTCATGTCTACCTTGCCGACGATTGATGGCAAGGGCTTTGACATGCTAGATCTCGGTGCCAATGCGGAAAATACGGCCCAACACCTGTATCAATATGCTGTCCTAGGTTCCTTCTACGCGAAAAATGTTCGTGGAATTTCGAAACCACGTGTTGGTTTGCTCAACAATGGAACAGAAAGCAGCAAGGGAGATCCCCTTCGCAAGGAAACATACGACTTGCTAGTAGCTGATGAAAGTTTGAACTTTGTCGGAAATGTGGAAGCGCGTGATCTGATGAATGGCGTTGCGGATGTTGTCGTAACAGATGGTTTCACGGGAAACGCTGTTCTCAAATCTATCGAAGGGACTGCTTTGGGAATCATGGGCTTACTTAAAAATGCTATTACAGGTGGTGGACTTCGAGCGAAGCTAGGTGCTCTACTTCTCAAGGATAGTCTTAAGGGGTTGAAGACACAGCTCAACTATTCAGATGTTGGAGGGGCAGTTTTGTTTGGTGTCAAGGCGCCAGTTGTAAAAACTCATGGCTCAAGTGATGCCAAGGCTGTGTACAGTACGATTCGCCAGATTCGTACCATGCTCGAAACAGACGTAGTTGCTCAGACTGCGCGTGAATTTTCAGGAGAATAAAAAGATGACAGAAAAAGAAATTTTTGACCGTGTTGTAACCATTATCCAAGAGCGACAGGGAGAAGACTTTGTCGTGGCAGAAGCCTTGAGTTTGAAAGACGACCTAGATGCAGACTCAGTAGACTTGATGGAGTTCGTCCTAACGCTAGAAGATGAATTTGGTATCGAGATCAGCGATGAGGAAATCGACCAACTTCAAAGCGTAGCGGATGTAATCAAAACCATTAAAGGTAAAATATAGCAAAAAGCAACATGCAAGTCATGTTGTTTTTTTGTTTGAAGAAAGAAGAAATTTGAAACATTTTTGTAGAAATTGCGAATATAGAGATGAGACAGAAAAAAGGAGGACAGTTTATGTACATGCCAATCTTGTATCCATGGTTAATTAAGTGGTTTTTAAAATAAAAATAAAATAGTTGTTCATTTTCGAATTGTTTTTCGAATAGATAGGTAAGGAAAAAGGAAGGAGACTACGCGATGTATTTACCAATCTTATTGCCATGGTTTATTAAATGGTATTTAAAATAAATGAACAGGAAGGGAGAAAAGATTTCAGTAATTTATCCAATCTGATTTTTAAAATGGTTTAAGAGCTAGAAGTCGTAAACCAAAAAATAGAAATAAAGGAGAAAAAAGATGACAAATTTTGACAAAATGGAACAAAACTTTCTAGCTCTCACGGAAGAAGAGTTAATGGATGTGGATGGGGGTTCTGTTACTGCTGTGGTAGTAGGAGGCATCTTACTTATTGGCGGTATTGCTTGGGGATACTTTATGTGATAATAGGAGGATAAAATGAATATGAATAATTTAAATAATTGGACAGAGTTGACAGAAGACGAATTGATGAATACTGATGGAGGCGTGATCACAATAGCTACTATTGGTATTGGAGTGACTATTTTCCTTGGCGGTAGATTAATCGGGCAAGATTTAAAACGTAGGTTTGGATAAAAAGTGATTAGGTATGAAAAATCGAAAAAATTTAATAGGCGTGCTTTTAATCATTTTTGGAGTACTCTGTGTGCTAGGTGATTTAAATGTAATTACCTTTAAAGTTGATCAGTATGTAGGCTTGGAATTATGGATTCCGATCCTTATTTTAATGATGAGTTATTTGGATTCAAGCAAAAACAAGGTTTAAAGAGAACTATTGTTAGTGTGTGGCAAATACTATTGAATAGTCATCTTTTAGTTACTACCAATAAAAAATGGAGAAATAAATGAAGATTTCAGAAGAATTTTCAGTAATTATTATATCAGCTTCAGGAATAGTAGGGCTTTTGGTTGGAGTAGCTATTGGATTAGCCAGTATTATTTAAAAAGGAGAGAGAAAAATGAAAAAACTGGATGAAAAATTTGACATCATGACAGAAGCAGACTTATCTGTCACTGAGGGAGGCTTCATTGTTACTACTTCCACAGCAATAGCTTGGGGTGTATTAGGAGTAGCTTCTTATATGTATGGGCGTTATCTAGGAAGTAGACGCTAAGCTAAAAATTTGGGATAAAGTATGTAAGGAAATCAATTATGAATCACAACCTTAATCTCAATACACTCTTGCCTAAATTAGCCACTATAGTTCCTTTGTTGGCAATAGCTCTTAATCTCGCGCTCCATGTGATTCGTACAGGTTCATTAGTATCCTTTGATTGGCAATGGACTTTAGTTGGCTTGCTTGCTTCGGGCTATTTTGGTATTTTTTGCAAAGATTTGTCAAAAGATAATCAAAACCATAAATGATGAATCTGAATGAAAAGGATTTTGTGCATGTGAATGGCGGAGTTTTTCCGCCTTTCTTATCAGGTAAATAGGAGTCTACCATGAAACAATTCTTATTAGGATTTGCTGAGGGGTATTTTATCGTATCGCTCATTATCTACATCGTAACGTATTTGATTTTGAAAAATTCGATCAATACCCTATTTTATCCAGAAACCTATCCGATTCTACTTGGTTTGTTTTATCTAGGATACAAGTACAAAACAAAAGAAAGTAAAATTGAGAATTGATGGACCATCAGATTGGAGTTTAAGATGAAAGTCGCTCAATTGCTACAAAAAGCTTGGCCAGAGGTTACTGTATTGTTTAGCTCTATGGCTTATCTAATTATTAGAATCATGGCTGATGTAAACAAAATAAATCTACCTACATGGTTTGAATATTCTGATATACCTACGATTTCATTATTCTTGATGGCCTTCATCTTACTTTATAGAAGTGAAGAAAAAGATGACAGGTAGTGACAACATGAGTCGGATCTCTGTACCTCCAGCAAGAAGAGTAATCTTGGAGAATGTTGAGGTGTTAGACCAATGAACCATAATCTGCATTTAGTGAGGAAGGTGTCCGTATGTTAAAAAAGAAGTGATCTTATTAGGGGGTCTTCTACTAGTACGCATTGTACTTTCTATCCTTCAAGTTTTAATGGACTATAGGCTATTACCAGGGAAGTATAGTGTAAATTTCATGGAAGTCTCAGACTTATTCTCTTATCCCCTACTTCTTTTAATCATTTACATAGCGGTAAAATACCATACTATTCTCAAAAGAGAAAGTAAAGAAAGTAATGAGAACCGAAATGAATAAGATTTTAAAATCCTTCATTGTATTTATTTTTCTATTTTTAATGAATATTCTCATCTTTACGATACTAGCAACTCTTGGATTTCAGGTGACAATGAGTGAAAGTAGTTATCTGGTACCCCCTGTGTTTTCGTTTATCGTTTTATATACCATTCATAAAAGAGGTGGGAAAGGTAAGAAATCTGTGTAATTGAATGATCTAGGCAGGACTCTTGTTCTGCCTATTTTCTTTGACAAAAAGTGCTGTTTAGGCGTGGATATTGTTTTTTCAGAAATAATTTTCCGATTTCTTCTTCGTTTGGTTAAAATAATCTTACAAAGTTTTTAAGAGATTGTTAGAAAAAAGGAGATGGATATGAAATTTGGGAAAAGGCACTATCGTCCTCAGGTGGATCAGATGGATTGCGGCGTGGCTTCCTTGGCCATGGTATTTGGTTACTACGGTAGTTATTACTCCTTGGCTCATCTACGAGAACTAGCTAAGACGACCATGGATGGGACGACTGCTTTGGGTCTTGTAAAGGTGGCAGAGGAAATTGGTTTTGAAACGCGGGCTATCAAGGCGGATATGACACTCTTTGACCTGCCAGATTTGACCTTCCCGTTTGTGGCTCATGTGCTCAAGGAAGGGAAATTGCTCCACTATTATGTGGTGACAGGTCAGGATAAGAAGGCAATCCATATCGCTGATCCAGATCCCAGTGTTAAGCTGACCAAGATTTCCCGTGAGCGATTTGCGCAAGAGTGGACAGGGGTCAGTCTCTTTATGGCGCCATCTCCGGACTATAAACCTCATAAGGAGAAAAAACAGGAGCTCCTATCCTTCTTGCCCATCTTACTTAAACAGCGTGGGTTAATTACCAATATCGTCCTAGCGACACTCTTGGTGACCCTAATCAATATTGTGGGCTCCTACTATCTTCAGTCCATCATTGATAGTTACGTGCCAGACCAGATGCGATCGACGCTGAGTATTATCTCTATTGGGCTGGTCATCGTCTATATCCTCCAGCAGATTTTGTCCTACGCGCAGGAATATCTCCTACTAATCCTTGGGCAACGCTTGTCGATTGACGTGATTTTGTCTTATATCAAGCATGTTTTTCACCTGCCGATGTCCTTTTTCGCGACACGCAGGACAGGAGAAATCGTGTCTCGTTTTACAGATGCCAACAGTATCATTGATGCGCTGGCGTCGACCATTCTGTCGATTTTCCTAGATGTGTCGACGATTTTGATTATCTCGCTGGTCTTGTTTTCACAAAATATGACACTCTTTTTCATTAGTCTACTTGCGCTTCCCATCTATACAGTGATTATCTTTGCCTTTATGAAGCCTTTTGAAAAGATGAATCGGGACACTATGGAAGCCAATGCGGTTCTGTCTTCTTCTATCATCGAGGACATCAATGGTATTGAGACCATTAAGTCTTTGACCAGTGAAAGTTCACGCTATCAAAAGATTGACAAGGAATTTGTAGCTTATCTGAAAAAATCCTTTACCTATAGTCGAGCAGAAAGTCAACAAAAGGCTCTTAAAAAGCTTGCTCAGCTCCTGCTCAATGTTGCCGTTCTCTGGATGGGAGCAGTTCTCGTCATGGATGGAAAAATGAGTTTGGGCCAGCTGATTACCTATAATACTTTGCTTGTTTACTTTACCAATCCTTTGGAAAATATCATCAACCTGCAAACCAAACTTCAGACAGCGCAGGTTGCCAATAATCGCTTAAATGAGGTTTATCTAGTAGCTTCGGAGTTTGAGGAGAAGAAAACAGTCGAAGATTTGAGTATGATGAAAGGAGATATGACTTTCAATCAGGTTCACTACAAGTATGGCTATGGTCGAGATGTTTTGTCGGATATCAATTTGACCATTCCGCAAGGTTCTAAAGTGGCTTTCGTGGGAATTTCAGGATCAGGCAAGACAACTTTGGCCAAGATGATGGTTAATTTTTACGATCCAAGTCAGGGAGAGATTAGTCTGGGTGGTGTCAATCTCAATCAGATTGATAAAAAGGCCCTGCGCCAGTACATCAACTATCTGCCTCAACAGCCCTATGTCTTTAACGGAACGATTTTGGAGAATCTTCTCCTTGGAGCCAAGGAGGGGACGACTCAGGAAGATATCTTACGGGCGGTTGAATTGGCAGAGATTCGGGAGGATATTGAGCGCATGCCACTGAATTATCAGACAGAATTGACTTCGGATGGGGCTGGAATTTCTGGTGGGCAACGGCAGAGAATCGCTCTGGCGCGTGCTCTCTTGACGGATGCACCTGTCTTGATCTTGGACGAGGCGACTAGCAGTTTGGATATTTTGACAGAGAAGCGGATCGTGGATAATCTCATGGCTTTAGATAAGACCTTGATTTTCATCGCCCATCGCTTGACCATTGCAGAGCGGACAGAGAAGGTTGTTGTCTTGGATCAGGGCAAGATTGTCGAAGAGGGTACCCATGCAGACTTGCTTGCACAGGATGGCTTTTACGCCCATTTGGTGAATAGCTAGAAAGAGGAGAAGATGAAACCAGAATTTTTAGAAAGTGCGGAGTTTTATAATCGTCGTTACCATAATTTTTCCAGTCGGGTGATTTTACCTATGTCACTTCTGCTCATGTTTTTACTGGGATTTGCAGTTTTTGCAGAGAAAGAGATTAGTTTGTCTACCAGAGCGACAGTCGAACCTAGTCGGATTATTGCCAATATCCAGTCGACTAGCAATCAACGCATCGTGGCCAATTATCTGGAAGAAAACAAGTTGGTCAAGCAGGGGGAACTACTCGTTCAGTACCAGCAAGGGGCGGAGGCTGTCCAGGTAGAGGCATATGCCAGTCAATTGGAGATGCTAAAGGATCAAAAAAAGCAGTTGGGGTATTTGCAATCCAGTTTGAAAGAGGGGAGCGATCAATTTCCAGAGGCGGATAAGTTTGGTTATCAGGAGATGTTTAGAGACTATCTCAGCCAAGCTAGTAGTCTTAGGAGCAATGTTTCGCAGCAAAATGCCAACATCTCCTCGCAGAATGCGGCAGCAAGTCAGAGCCAGGCCGAGATTGGCAATCTTATCAGCCAAACAGAGGATAAAATCCGAGACTACAAAACAGCTAAGTCGGCGATTGAAAAGGGAGATCAACTAGATAGTCAGAATCCAGCCTACTCTTTCTATCAGACCTATAAAAACCAAGGTGAAGAAGATCCGCAAGCTAAATCGCAAGTTATTGCGCAAGTGGATGCACAAATTGCCCAGCTAGAGTCTAGTCTAGCTACGTATCGTGTGCAGTATGCGGGATCTGGAGCTCAACAGGCCCACGCAACGGGACTGGATAGTCAACTGGAATCACTCAAGTCTCAGCACTTAGTTAAAGTCGGTCAGGAATTAACTCTTTTGGATCAGAAAATTTTGGAGGCGGAATCGGGTAAGAAAGTCCAGGGAGGTCTCCTCGATAAGGGGAAGATTACAGCAAGTGAGGATGGGGTACTTCACCTCAATCCTGAGACTAGTGAATCTACGATGGTCGCAGAAGGAACCCTGCTAGCCCAACTCTACCCATCCTTGGAAAAAGAAGGAAAAACCAAACTCACAGCCTATCTCAGTTCAAAAGATGTTGCTAGAGTCAAGATTGGGGATTCTGTCCGTTATACTACGACTAATGATGCGAAGAATCAAATTTTCCTGGATTCCAGGATTACAAGTATTGATGCGACAGCTACAAAGACTGAACAAGGAAATTTCTTTAAAATTGAGGCGGAGACTAATTTAACTTCGGAGCAGGCTGCAACACTTCGTTATGGTTTAGAAGGCCGCCTGCAGATGATCACAGGGAAGAAAAGCTATCTCCGTTATTTTTGGGATCAATTTTTGAATAAAGGGTAATATTCGTGTTTTTCAGAGGATAAATGATTTTAAAACTGTAAGAAGAGTTCATCTTGCAGTTTTTCTTTACGCTTAAAATAGGGAAACGTTATTTATTCGTAAAAACCTTGAATTTTTCATACTTTTGTGGTAGAATGTGCTCAAGTAAAACGAAAGGCGAACTTTAAAATGTCAAAACAACTAATCTATTCGGGAAAAGCCAAGGATATCTATACAACTGAGGATGAAAATCTCATTATTTCAACTTACAAGGACCAGGCGACTGCTTTTAACGGTGTCAAGAAAGAGCAGATTGCGGGCAAGGGAGTCTTGAATAATCAGATTTCATCTTTTATTTTTGAGAAATTAAATGCGGCTGGTGTAGCGACTCACTTTGTGGAGAAACTTTCGGACACGGAACAACTCAATAAAAAGGTTGAGATTATTCCTCTAGAAGTTGTGCTCCGCAACTACACGGCTGGATCCTTTTCAAAACGTTTTGGCGTAGAAGAAGGTATTGCATTTGAGACTCCAATTGTCGAATTTTACTATAAAAATGATGATTTGGATGATCCCTTTATCAATGACGAGCATGTGAAATTCCTTAAAATTGCGGATGACCAGCAGATTGCTTACTTGAAAGAAGAAACCCGTCGTATCAATGAACTTTTGAAGGCTTGGTTTGCTGAGATTGGTCTTAAATTGATTGACTTTAAGCTAGAGTTCGGTTTTGACAAGGATGGCAATATTATCTTGGCAGACGAATTTTCACCAGATAACTGCCGACTTTGGGACGCTGACGGTAACCACATGGATAAGGATGTTTTCCGTAGAGGTCTCGGAGAATTGACAGATGTTTATGAGATTGTCTGGGAGAAGTTGCAGGAATTGAAATAACAACCTAAAGGATGTTTTGGAATATTGCAAGAGCTGAAATAAAGGAATAAGAATTGATGGATAAACGTATTTTTGTTGAGAAAAAAGCTGATTTTCAGGTTAAATCAGAGAGTTTGGTAAGGGAGCTCCAGCATAACTTAGGACTTTCAACTTTAGAAAGTATTCGCATTGTGCAGGTTTATGATGTCTTTGATTTGGCAGAGGACTTGTTTGCACCTGCAGAGAAGCACGTCTTCTCTGAGCAGGTGACTGACCATGTTTTAGACGAAGCGGTTGTGCAGGCGGATCTTGCCAACTATGCTTTCTTTGCCATTGAAAGCTTGCCAGGGCAGTTTGACCAGCGTGCAGCTTCTTCACAGGAAGCCTTGCTTTTGCTGGGAAGTTCGAGTGATGTGACAGTCAACACAGCCCAACTATACTTGGTTAATAAAGATATTGATGCAACTGAGTTGGAAGCGGTCAAGAACTACTTGCTCAATCCAGTTGATTCTCGTTTCAAGGACATTACGATAGGGATTGCCAAGCAGGAATTTTCAGAGTCAGACAAGACCATTCCAAAATTGACCTTCTTTGAAAGCTATACGGCAGAAGACTTTGCCCGCTACAAGGCCGAGCAAGGGATGGCCATGGAAGTGGATGATTTGCTCTTTATCCAAGACTACTTCAAGTCAATCGGGCGCGTGCCAACTGAGACAGAGCTCAAGGTTTTGGATACTTACTGGTCTGACCACTGCCGTCACACGACTTTTGAGACAGAGTTGAAACAGATTGATTTCTCAGCTTCTAAATTCCAAAAGCAATTGCAAGCGACTTATGACAAGTATATTGCTATGCGTGATGAGTTGGGGCGTTCGGAGAAACCACAAACCTTGATGGATATGGCGACTATTTTCGGTCGTTATGAGCGAGCTAATGGGCGTTTGGACGATATGGAAGTGTCAGACGAAATCAATGCCTGCTCGGTTGAAATCGAAGTGGATGTCAATGGTGTGAAAGAACCTTGGCTCCTTATGTTTAAAAACGAAACCCACAATCACCCAACGGAAATTGAGCCATTTGGTGGAGCGGCTACCTGTATCGGTGGAGCCATTCGTGATCCGTTGTCAGGCCGTTCCTACGTTTACCAAGCCATGCGTATCTCAGGTGCGGGTGATATTACAGCTCCGATTTCAGAAACGCGTGCTGGGAAATTGCCACAACAAGTCATTTCTAAAACAGCGGCTCACGGTTACTCTTCTTATGGGAACCAGATTGGTCTTGCGACGACTTACGTTCGTGAATACTTCCACCCAGGATTTGTAGCCAAACGCATGGAGCTTGGTGCCGTTGTTGGTGCAGCTCCCAAGGGCAATGTTGTCCGTGAAAAACCAGAAGCGGGAGATGTGATTATTCTTCTCGGTGGTAAGACAGGACGTGATGGTGTCGGTGGTGCGACAGGCTCTTCTAAGGTTCAAACGGTTGAGTCTGTGGAAACTGCTGGTGCAGAGGTTCAAAAAGGGAATGCCATCGAAGAACGCAAGATTCAACGTCTTTTCCGCAATGGTGATGTCACTCGTCTCATCAAGAAATCCAACGATTTTGGTGCTGGTGGTGTCTGTGTGGCCATCGGTGAATTGGCAGACGGTCTTGAAATTGACCTCAACAAGGTTCCTCTTAAATACCAAGGGTTGAACGGTACAGAAATTGCCATCTCTGAATCGCAAGAACGGATGGCGGTCGTGGTTCGTCCTGAGGACGTAGATGCCTTCGTTGCAGAATGTAACAAAGAAAATATTGATGCTGTTGTTGTGGCAACAGTGACTGAAAAACCAAATCTTGTCATGCACTGGAATGGTGAAACGATTGTTGACTTGGAACGTCGTTTCCTTGATACAAACGGTGTGCGTGTGGTCGTCGATGCCAAGGTGGTGGACAAGGATGTCAAGCTTCCAGAAGAACGAACAACAAGCACTAACACACTTGAAGCAGATACCCTTGCGGTTCTGTCTGATCTCAACCATGCGAGTCAAAAAGGCTTGCAAACCATCTTTGACTGTTCGGTCGGTCGTTCAACGGTCAATCACCCACTTGGTGGTCGCTACCAACTCACACCAACTGAGGCATCTGTGCAGAAATTGCCAGTTCAGCACGGGGTGACTCACACTGCGTCGGTCATGGCCCAAGGCTTTAACCCTTATGTGGCAGAATGGTCTCCATACCACGGTGCGGCTTATGCGGTTATCGAAGCAACTGCTCGTTTAGTGGCTGCTGGTGCAAACTGGTCCAAGGCTCGTTTCTCATACCAAGAGTATTTCGAGCGCATGGACAAGCAAGCTGAGCGTTTTGGTCAGCCAGTAGCAGCTCTCCTAGGCTCTATCGAAGCACAAATCCAACTTGGCTTGCCATCTATCGGTGGGAAGGACTCTATGTCTGGTACCTTTGAAGAATTGACCGTACCGCCAACCTTGGTTGCCTTTGGGGTGACGACGGCAGATAGCCGTAAGGTCCTCTCTCCTGAGTTCAAGAATGTTGGTGAAAACATCTACTACATTCCAGGTCAAGCCCTCTCTGCAGAGATTGATTTTGACTTGACTAAGTCTAACTTTGCTCAATTTGAAGCTATCCAAGCTGAACACAAAGTAACATCTGCATCAGCTGTTAAATATGGTGGTGTCCTTGAAAGCTTGGCTCTTGCTACCTTTGGGAACCATATCGGTGCAGAGGTGACCTTGCCTGAACTTGAGACAGTCTTGACAGCTCAATTGGGCGGATTTGTCTTCACATCTCCTCAAGAAATTGCTGGAGTGGAGAAGATTGGACAAACGAAAGCAGACTTTACACTGACTGTCAACGGTGTGAAGCTAGATGGACACAAACTTGACAGTGCCTTCCAAGGGAAATTGGAAGAAGTTTACCCTACTGAATTTGCCCAAGCTAAAGAACGGGTAGAAGTTCCAGCTGTCGCTTCTAACGCAGTCATCAAAGCCAAAGAAACTATTGAAAAACCTGTGGTTTACATCCCAGTCTTCCCAGGAACCAACTCAGAATATGACTCAGCCAAGGCCTTTGAAAAAGAAGGTGCAGAGGTTAACTTGGTGCCATTCGTGACACTCAATGAAGAAGCTATTGCCAAGTCAGTTGAAACCATGGTTGACAACATCGACAAGGCTAACATTCTCTTCTTTGCAGGTGGTTTCTCAGCTGCGGATGAGCCGGATGGATCAGCTAAGTTTATTGTCAATATCCTGCTCAATGAAAAAGTGCGTGTAGCGATTGATAGCTTTATCGTTCGTGGTGGCTTGATTATTGGTATCTGTAATGGATTCCAAGCTCTTGTCAAATCAGGTCTTCTTCCATACGGTAACTTCGAGGATGCAAGCAGCACTAGTCCAACCCTCTTCTACAATGATGCCAACCAGCACGTGGCCAAGATGGTGGAAACTCGGATTGCCAATACCAACTCACCATGGTTGGCTGGTGTGCAAGTGGGCGATATCCACGCCATTCCAGTATCACACGGTGAAGGGAAATTTGTTGTGACGGCTGAGGAATTTGCGGAGCTCCGTGACAATGGTCAAATCTTTAGTCAATACGTTGATTTTGACGGCAAACCAAGTATGGACTCTAAGTACAATCCGAATGGTTCTGTAAATGCCATCGAAGGAATCACTAGCAAGAGCGGTCAAATTATCGGTAAAATGGGACACTCAGAACGTTATGAAGACGGTCTCTTCCAAAACATCCCAGGAAATAAAGACCAGCACCTGTTCGCATCGGCGGTTAAATACTTTACTGGAAAATAAGATTTGCGGTTTTTTTGATAGACAATATCCGTAATGTAAAAGCCAGGTAGCTCTAGCTCTTGGTGCTACACAAATAAAAATTAGGTATAAAAAATGACATACGAAGTAAAATCTCTTAATGAAGAATGTGGTGTTTTCGGTATCTGGGGACATCCAGATGCTGCGAAAATGGCCTATTTTGGGCTCCACAGTCTTCAGCACCGTGGTCAGGAGGGGGCAGGAATCCTCTCCAATGACCAAGGGCAACTAAAGCGCCATCGTGATATGGGGCTTTTATCAGAAGTGTTCAGAAATCCAGCTAATTTGGATAAACTGACTGGAACGAGTGCGATTGGGCATGTGCGTTATGCGACTGCTGGCGAAGCTTCTGTGGATAACATCCAGCCCTTCCTCTTTCGCTTTCATGATATGCAGTTTGGGCTAGCCCACAACGGAAACCTGACCAATGCCGAATCGCTCAAGAAAGAATTGGAACAAAGAGGTGCTATTTTCAGTTCAACTTCGGACTCGGAAATCTTGGCACACCTCATTCGTCGCAGTCACAATCCGAACTTGATGGGCAAAATCAAAGAGGCGCTCAGCCTTGTCAAAGGTGGATTTGCTTATATCCTGCTGTTTGAGGACAAGTTGATTGCTGCGCTTGATCCTAATGGTTTCCGTCCACTTTCTATTGGGAAAATGGCCAACGGAGCGGTGGTGGTTTCGTCAGAAACCTGTGCTTTTGAAGTCATTGGTGCCGAGTGGATTCGTGATGTGAAACCAGGGGAAATTGTGATTGTGGATGACAATGGGATTCAGTATGATAGCTATACGAATGATACCCAGTTGGCGATTTGCTCTATGGAGTATATCTACTTTGCCCGCCCTGACTCCAATATCCATGGTGTCAATGTCCATACGGCTCGTAAGAGAATGGGAGCGCAACTAGCGCGTGAATTCAAGCATGAGGCGGATATTGTGGTCGGTGTGCCAAATTCCTCGCTCAGCGCAGCCATGGGATTTGCAGAAGAATCTGGTCTGCCAAATGAAATGGGGCTGATCAAAAACCAATACACGCAACGCACCTTTATCCAACCGACTCAAGAATTGCGGGAGCAAGGGGTACGGATGAAACTGTCTGCCGTTTCGGGTGTTGTCAAAGGCAAACGTGTGGTTATGATTGATGATTCCATTGTTCGTGGGACAACCTCTCGCCGTATCGTTCAGCTTTTGAAAGAAGCAGGTGCTTCTGAGGTTCACGTTGCTATTGGAAGTCCTGCGCTAGCTTATCCATGTTTCTACGGGATTGATATCCAGACGCGTCAGGAGCTGATTGCGGCTAATCATACGGTCGAAGAAACCTGCCAAATCATTGGTGCGGATAGCCTGACCTATCTTTCGATTGATGGCTTGATTGATTCGATTGGGATTGAAACAGATGCGCCGAACGGTGGTCTCTGTGTCGCTTACTTTGACGGTGACTACCCAACTCCTCTCTACGACTATGAGGAAGAATATCGTAGAAGTTTGGAAGAAAAGACCAGTTTTTACAAATAGGCGGATAACGATTTTCCATTAAAGGAAAGGAATGAACAAAATGACGAATAAAAATGCTTATGCCCAGTCGGGTGTGGATGTTGAAGCGGGTTATGAAGTTGTTGAACGGATCAAAAAGCACGTAGCTCGTACGGAGCGTGCAGGTGTCATGGGAGCTCTGGGTGGTTTCGGTGGCATGTTTGACCTTTCAAAGACGGGGATCAAAGAACCCGTCTTGATCTCAGGGACTGACGGTGTCGGAACTAAGCTCATGTTGGCTATCAAGTATGACAAGCACGATACCATCGGGCAGGACTGTGTGGCCATGTGTGTCAATGATATCATCGCTGCAGGTGCGGAGCCTCTCTATTTCCTCGACTATGTGGCGACAGGGAAGAATGAACCAGCTAAGCTAGAACAAGTCGTTGCTGGTGTAGCAGAAGGCTGTGTGCAGGCAGGCGCTGCCCTCATCGGTGGGGAAACGGCTGAAATGCCTGGTATGTATGGCGAAGATGACTACGACTTGGCTGGATTTGCGGTTGGCGTGGCTGAAAAATCTCAAATCATTGACGGTTCAAAAGTGGCAGAAGGTGATGTTCTTCTCGGACTTGCTTCAAGTGGGATTCACTCAAATGGTTACTCACTCGTTCGTCGTGTCTTTGCCGACTATACAGGTGAGGAAGTTTTGCCAGAATTGGAAGGCAAGAAACTCAAGGATGTTCTTCTTGAGCCAACTCGTATCTATGTCAAGGCTGTATTACCACTCATCAAGGAAGAGTTGGTCAATGGAATTGCCCACATCACAGGTGGTGGATTTATCGAGAATGTCCCTCGTATGTTTGCGACTGACCTAGCTGCTGAGATTGAGGAAAGCAAAGTTCCAGTGCTTCCGATTTTCAAGGCTCTTGAAAAATACGGTGAAATCAAGCATGAAGAAATGTTTGAAATCTTCAATATGGGTGTGGGACTCATGCTGGCAGTTAGCCCTGAAAATGTAGGTCGCGTCAAGGAATTGTTGGATGAACCAGTCTATGAAATTGGTCGCATCGTCAAGAAAGAAAACGAAAGTGTCATCATCAAATGAAAAAAATAGCGGTTTTTGCATCTGGTAATGGCTCAAATTTTCAGGTGATTGCTGAAGAATTTCCAGTAGAGTTTGTCTTTTCAGACCATCGTGATGCCTATGTGATCGAGCGTGCAGAAAAGCTCGGCGTCCTGTCCTATGCTTTTGAACTCAAGGAATTTGAGAACAAGACAGACTACGAAGCAGCTCTTGTCGAACTCTTGGAAGAGCACCAGATTGACTTGGTTTGCCTAGCAGGCTACATGAAAATCGTTGGGCCAACCTTATTGGCGGCTTATGAAGGTCGAATCATCAACATTCATCCAGCCTACCTGCCCGAATTTCCAGGAGCTCATGGGATTGAGGATGCTTGGAATGCAGGGGTTGCTGAGAGCGGCGTGACCATTCACTGGGTAGACTCCGGTGTGGACACAGGCAAGGTCATCAAACAAGTCCGTGTGCCACGTCTAGCTGATGATACCATCGAAAGCTTTGAAACTAGGATTCATGAAGCAGAGTACAAGTTGTATCCAGAAGTGCTGGATAGCTTGGGGGTGGAGAGAAGATAAGAAGTAAATCAAGTTTTGATTGCGCAATCTTGCTAGGAGAAAAAATGATTGAACTGAAATTGGTAGATGAGAGCAGTTTTCGGGCAGTGCTGGATTTGAAAATATCAGAAGCTGATGAACGAGCACGTTTCGTAGCT
>ERZ773062.509-NODE-509-length-19874-cov-20.151370_pt1 | contig 19874 bp, 18 predicted proteins | sample MGYA00580626_ERZ773062 | MGnify/ENA primary metagenome ERZ773062 (study PRJEB29015, sample SAMEA2738003) | human oral metagenome | biome: human oral; feature: human-associated habitat; material: dental | place: China | collected 2058 ...
AAGCGCGTATTAATTCAAGCAGGTATTATTTCAATTAGCGCTTAATTTTTTAATGTAATTAATACAATAATGTGATTTAGTTTTAATAAAAAAAGAGAATTCTTAAGTTTTTAATACTTAAAAATTCTCTTAATTCTGTCAGGTCATAGTCTAAACTTTTTTATCAACACTATTTGACAAACAACCAATTATGTCAGGTCATAGTCTAAACTTTTTTATCAACACTATTTGACAAATAACCTCTTTATTATTTTTTAGCTTTCTTTTCATATTTTCTGATAATTTCAACTAATTTTTCTTCTTTTTCTGGTAGAAGATCTTTACCTGAAGTTACTGAAGGTTTATACCAAGATTTTCCTTCAAAATATTCCTTATATTTTCCTTTAGTATACTTAAGTCCTCTTCTTGCATACAAAGTATTTCTTATAAGAGCTAATTCTTCAGCATTATATTTTAAAAGATAATCTGGATTTTTCTTATCCATAACTTGACTGATAACTTCGTCTATTTTCTTAATATCTAAGCTATCATTACTCTTTGCTACATTATCTTTTTTATCTTCTTCTTTAGACTTAGTTTTTTCTGTTTCTTTTTTATCTTCTTTAGTCTTATCTTTAGTTACTTCTTTTTCTTTAGTTTTAGGTTTAACTTCTTCTTTAGCTTCCTCTTTTTGAGCTTCTGCTTCTATCTCTTCAGGACTTCCTTCTGTATCAGCTCCACTCTCTTGAACTGTTCCTTCTGTTGCATCTGCTTCAGCCACAGTTCCTTTTTTGTCAAGTATTAGACTTTCTGTATCTTCACTTGTAAATTTTTGATATAGGAAATAGAAAAGTATACCTATGGCTATTAAGAATAAGGTAAAAAATATCATCTTTAAAACACTCTTCTTTTGATCTTCTAAAGAGTCTTTTTTTCTAGAAGGAGCAGAAGCTGTAGTTGTAGGAGAATTTTTTTTCTTCCCCTTACTTATATTTGCCTTATTTGTTTTATTTCCCTTATTTCTTATAATTTCTTCTTCTGTTTCTATATCACTTGTATCTAAAATTGATCTGATATCTGCAATTTCATCGCCTTCAGAATCTATTTTTTTTATAATTTTTTTAATCTTTGGCTTTTTTTCAGTTTCTTTTGCAAATTTAATCTCAGGTTTTTCTTCCCTTTTTGTTTTAACCATTTCAAGAATATCTAAGTCATTTTCAAAATCAAATGCTTTGACCTCTTCTTGTTTTATTTCTGGTTCTGATTGTAGTTCATCTTCATATCTTGATTTTAAGAAACTAGGAATTTCTAACTCATCTTTCTTTGTTTCTTTTTTTGGACTTACAATATTTTGAACTTTTGGTTCTTCTTTTTTAACTTCTACTTTTTTAGCTTCAACTTTCTTTTCTTCTTGGACAGCCTTAGTGTTTTTTTCCTTATCTATAGGAATTTGTTTTGTTTCTTTTGTGTCCTCATCATATATTTTTAATTTTAATTCATTATCTTCATAAGAAATTTTACAAATATCTTTTTTAGATAAATTAGATTTCAATAAAGTATTTAAATCAAGTTTTAAATTTAATTGCCCATCTTCATAGTCAACATCAAAAAAGTCTTTATCAGCAACTTTTTCATCTTTATTATCTTTAGGTGAACTTATAGTTTTTTCAAGACTACCATCTCTATAGTAATATTCCGCCTTTACTTGACCACTTTCATAGTACATTTTGCATAAACCATCAAGTGCATCATTTTTATAGCTACTTTCTGCTTTTAGCTTACCGCTTTCATAATAGATTCTTGATAAACCCTCTAACATACCATTTCTATAGTTACCTTCAGCAACTAAATTACCATTTTCATAGTATTCTTTTGTAACTCCATGTAATTTATCAGCCTTGTAATGATATTCAGCTCTTAAAACTCCACTTTCGTAATAAAGAAGTTCATAACCTTCTTTTTCACCACGTTCATTTCTTTCATATTCAGCTTTTAAGTTTCCATTAGTATAATATTCTCTATTCTTCACGGCAACCCCTTTATATCAAATAAATTATTATTTTTTTATTATATTATATTATACTTTAAAAGTTTTAAAATTACAACTTTTAATAGTTTTTATTTCTCATTGTTACCAAAGACTTTGAATTTTTCTAATAGGTATATAGATATAGAGTTTATGACAAAAGCTGGTACCATTTCATAAAGTGTGTTGCTTAAGCCACTTGTTTTCCAAGTAATAACAGTTATTGTCGCTATTATCATAGAAACTAAAACTGTTTTCCAATGTAAATCCTTCTTGTATAATGTAAATAAAATTACTGGAGAGAATACCCCACCAAATCCTGCCCAAGCATAAGAAACTAATTCAAGAACTTTAGAACTTGGATTCATTGCTAACATACTTGCTATTACAAATATGACAATTACACATAGTCTACCTACCCATATCATTTCTTTATGAGTTTTTTCTCTTTTTACTATATGTTTATAGAAATCTTCTGTCAAAGTATTAGATGAAACTAAAAGTTGAGAAGATATTGTTGACATTATTGCTGATAAGATAGCTGCAAATAATATTCCTGCCATCCAAGGATTAAATAATTTATGGATTAAGAATATAAATACTTTCTCAGCATCTCCACCCATTTGAGAAATATTAGAAAAAACTCCTATTCCTGTTATTCCAACTGCTATTGCCCCTAAAAGTGAAATGAAAACCCATATCATAGCTATAAGTCTTGATTTCCATAGTTCATCTGCACTATCAATACTCATAAATCTAACAATTATATGAGGTTGTCCAAAATATCCAAGTCCCCAACCAAGACCTGATATTATAACTGGTAAACTCCAAACTTTAGCATATTTAAAAATATTCAAAGAAATGTCTTTAGCTTCCATTGCAGTGCTAATTCCATCTATTCCTCCACCACTGTAGTATGCAGCCACTGGAACAACTATTATTGCAAAAAACATTAAGCAACCTTGGAAGAAGTCTGTCCAACAAGTTGCTAAATAGCCACCTAAGAATGTATAGACAATTATTGTTCCTCCACCTATTAAAACTCCCCACTTGTAATCTATTCCAAGTAATGAATCAAATAATTTACCGCTTGCAACTAAACCTGATGCTGAATATATAGTAAAGAAAAATAGAATTACTATTGCTGAAAATGTTCTTATATATCCTTTTGTATCATTTAATTTATGTGAAATAAATGAAGGTACTGTAAGTGAATTATATTTTTCAGTTTGTATTCTTAGAGCTGGTGCAACAAATTTCCAGTTAAGATAAGTTCCTAAAGCTAGCCCAATTACAACCCAAATTTCTGTAAGTCCACTTGTGTATACTGCACCTGGTAGTCCTAAAAGTAGCCAACCACTCATGTCACTTGCCTGAGCTGACATTGCAGTAACCCAATATCCTACTCCTCTATCTCCTAAAACATAAGATTCATGAGTTGTGGTTTTACTATAAAAATATACTCCTATTGCCATTAAAAATACTAAATAAACTCCAAATGTTATAAAAATCTCATAACTTGCCATTTAAAAATAACCTCCCTAAAATTAATTTCATAATACCTTTTAATCAATACAAATTAGAAAAATAAATGAGCTAGATTCCAAATCTTAAATTAGTAACAACCTATTTTCCTAAGATATTTTGGACATTATGAAATAAAAAAACCATTAAGAAATTGTCCTAATGGTTAATATTATAAATAATAAAATATTTAAAATTATTTCCCATAGACACAGTCCAAAATATTTACATAACAAATTGGACTTGCATCTAGGTCAGAATAAACTAAATACAAATCCCTCTTAGGGAACTATGGGGTTTAATATAGTTGTTTTGTAATTAATATATCCTAACATAAATATCTTATCTCCTTTTTATTTTTTATAGTGCTTATTATAATTTATTTTGTTTTAATTGTCAAGCACCTAAAAATAAAAAATAGTTTGTTACTGAGTAGATTTCTTAACAACAAAAAATTAACGTTTCGCTGTAAATTCGACATCTGTAAGAAACTCTAAATGAACAAGTTCATTAAGTGTTTCTAAGATCGCTACGCTCAAACATGTCGACATTTACTCAGCTCACTTGCTTTAATTTTTTATCTAAAATCTACATTCGTAACTCACTTATTTTTTATTTTATCAACAAAGGTTTGAATTATTTTTAATTTTTTTATTTTCTATAAACTTATTTTTTCATAAGTTCTACTATCAAGAGTTACAGTTGCTTCTGTAAATCTTATTTCATATACTTTCAATTCCTTAGAATATTTATCTATTATATCAGCAAAATCTGACATTTTATTAGAAAATTCTTCTCTTAAATCCATAATAGATTTTTCACTTTCTCTAACATGTCCTCTTGCTCTAACTTGTTCTCTAATTCCTTTTTTCATAGGAATAGTTGTAAATGCAATATTATTATTTTTCCAGAATTCACTTATTTTTTCTCTACCAATGTAAGTTGCAAAATACATAACATTACTTTTTTCATCATAGTAATAATTTACTATTCTGACATTTGGAAAGTCATGTATACTTGTAGCTAAAGCTATTTCATCACATTCAGTTATCATTCTTAAAAATTCTTTTTTTGCTTCCATTTTCTCACTCCTATTAAAAAATTATTTATATTCCATTGTAACATATTTTTATTATAATGAAAATTTTTATTATAGAAGATTTTTCTAAAAATTATATATTTTTCATATAATCTTATAGAACTTTCTTCATCATAAATCTATCTACTCCTGTTCCATACTCATCTTTTAAAAAGCTTTCTTGTTTATAGCCATGTTTCTTATACAAATCTATTGCTATTTGATTTTCTGGTGCAACAGTCAATTCTATTTCAGTATATCCCAAATCTTTTAAAAGCTTTTCAGTTTCATTCAAGATAAAGTTTGCATAACCTTTATGTCTATATTCTTTCAGTGTAGATATCCCATAAAGGAAAAGAGATTTTTTATTAAAAATTTGCATATATTCAACTATACATACTATTTTATTAGCTTCTTTTACAACAAAAACCATACCATATCTTATAAGGGCTTTTATTATCCAAAGATCGACATTCCCTGCACCTTCAAAGGCACTTTCTTCTAATTCTATAATTTTTTGCATTATTTCAAAATTAGGATTTTCTATATGAACTAATTCCATAATTTTTTCCTCCTAGTAATAAGCAGTCTCAGTATTTTTATTATATCACAAAAAAAAGATTTAGGCTTTTTAACTAAAGCCTAAACCCTTTTTATTTTAGTTATCATATCTGACTAAGTTGTTTTTTGTTATTATCTGAGTCAATCTTTGCTCATAAATATTTTTCATTTCAGAATAATTTCCTAAATGCTTTATAAGAACTATTGTCTGCTCTCCGTTATTAATTGCTTTTCTTAAATTAGAATAACTAGAGTGTCTTGACAAAGTCATTACATAGTCCATTAGAGATTCTTCTAAACTTTCATACTTTTTATAATATTGGTTAGGTCCTAAATATACAGTTTTTTCTGGATCTTTTAAAGTTGATCTAACTGCAAATAGGTTATTTCCTTCTTTTGCAAGTTTAGAATTTCCCCAACCACTTTCCAATGAGGCCTGCCCTAGTATAAATGATGTTGGTGGAACCACCATCTTGTGTACTAATTCTGTTTTAGACTTAGATTTTACTTTATATTTAGTATACATCTCCTCTAAATATAATTTTTCTTCTTCAGTTAAGATTTCTTTTTCTATAAGACTCTTTACATAGTTCTTATCCTCAGCTATCTTATTTCTTACTTTTTCTATAGTTGGAATAAGAGTATCAATAAATATTTGTTTTTTTGATTTACCTTTTACCTTAGCAAAATCTTTTGCTTGAGTAATAACACCAGTGTTGGTATCTTGATCTAGGGCCTCTGTATCATTAGAATAAGAAAGAATTGACAAGCATAGAAAAACAACTGCTAGTAAATATTTCTTCATACAGTTTGCTACTAAATTACTATTACTACTTTTTCTGTAGTCCTAAATTCCCGACTAGCAATCGGTACATATACCTATTCTAAGTTACTATATTGTAGCATTCTCCTTTTTATTTTATTTTAGAATATGTATTTAAGTTAAAATTCTACTTGGTTATTATAGCACAAAATATACAAAAATACAAATTCCTTTATATACCAATAGAAAATTGCTATTATTTTTCACTTTCTTTATACCAATCTTCACTATTATTTATAGCTTGATTGATAAAAAGATCTATATCCTTAGAAGGAAGTTCTTTCTCTATAACTTTATTATCTGCTGTTTTTATGAAAATTACATTTCCTACTCCTTTTGATATACCTAGGGCTTTTTTACCAGCATCTAATGTCTTATATGGTTCTCCATTTATACTGTATTTAATTCCTGCCATTGAATTATTTTCAATTAGAATATCATGTCTCTTTCCTGTAACAAAAAGAATTACTGAAATCACAACAAGAATTAAAATTATAATAGCTACTTTTAATGTATGTTTCATCTTCTACCTCACTTTTTAAAATCCTATTGCTTTTTCTCTTTCTCTTTCTTTTTCTTTCTTTCTTCTCCATTCATAGATAATAAGAACAAGAGCTATAATTCCGTAAGAAATAAATACTCTGAAATATTCTCCTATTTGTGAAGAACCCATTAATTCTTTTCCTGCTCTTGGTGCAACAACAAACATAGTATGGAATAAAATTACCCCACCTATTGCATTAGGAATAGTTGCTCTTGCTACAGAAGCTCCCCCAATTAGTAGAGCTGCAACTGAGAACATTCCTATTTGTTCGTGTGAATTATATGTGTTTATTGTTCCTAAATTTTGAAGATATATTACTTGTCCTATACCTGCTAAGACAGTTGAGATAACTATTGAGTAAATTCTAACCTTATTTACTTCTATACCTGCTGACTTAGATACTTCCATATCTTGTCCAACAGCTCTCATATCTTGTCCTAATTTTGTTTTTCTAAACCAAATGATAAAGAAACATAGTCCAACTATGAAAAGTAATGTTAGAACAGGGATATCATAACCAAATATTTTTAAAGGAATAGCATTATCCACTGCTTTTGAAATCTCTGTTAAATCCACTGTATTTTTTATACCTCTACCTGAAGATAGTAAAAGTGTTCTATCACTAACTGGAATAATTTTTCCCATTGAATATAGAACTACAAGTTGGTAAACCCCATTGATAAAGTATCCTAAAATCATAGAAGTTATCATTTCTTTACCTTTGGCTCTATTTAATATTACCCCACCGACATATCCAAGTAAAATTGAAAATGGCATAGAAAGTATCATTGCTAAAAATACTCCTTGCAATCCCATAATATGCCAGTTAGTAACAAGAATTAAGGCAAGTTGTCCTCCCATAGCTCCTAAAACTATACCGAAGTTCAATCCCATTCCTGCAACTATTGGTATTAACAATGACATTATTAAAAATAGGTTTCTTGAAATTCTTTCTATCATTTCACGAACTAAGTAATCTCCACTCAAACCAGAAAGTGGAAACATTATAGCTACCATAATAAGTATAAGTATTGGAACACTGTTATCCAATATAAAGTTTTTTACTTTATTATTCTTATCCACGACTTCCACCATCCTTTCTAGTTAAAGCGTATAATATCATCCCATTAGAAACTATTATTCTTATTGTTTCAGACATATCTGTCTTTATAACAGCATTTACAACTGTAGGTGTCATAGTTAGTATTCCTTGGAATAGGAAAGTTCCTATCATAACGTGCCATATTGTAACTCTGTTTACTGAAGCTCCTCCAATAAGTATTGCAGCTATAGCAGGGAAAGCCATATTGAAAGGAGCTAGATATAATTGTATAAATCCAAAACTTTGTTGGTATACAACTATTCCTATTGCTGCGATAACAGTTGAGATTATAACTGATTGTTTTCTACTCTTATCTGCATTGATACCTGTTGCTTGAGCAAATTTTTCATTTTTTCCAACAGCACTCATAGAAAGTCCTGCCTTTGTTCTGAAAAATATCCACATAATAAAAGCAAGTAATAAGAAGAATATTATTTCTCCAACTGGTATAACTTGTGATATTTTTCCAAATATATTATTTAAAACACCCTTCCAGTAAGTTTCAACACTTATTGTTGTTCTAAGCCCTGAACCTCCATAAGCCCAAATCATGTCAGGTCTTCTGAATGGAAGAATTATCCACATAATACACATAAAAGCAACTGATGAGAAACCAATATATGTAGCTATCATCATTTCTCCACCCTTTACTTTATTTAAAACAGCTCCATAAGCCCAACCAAAAACAAAGGCAAATACTATTGCTATAAGTATTGCTAAAGCAAAACCTACAAATCCACTAAATCCTAATTCTATACTTATTAGTGATCCTAAAAGCCCTGCTTCTATACCTAAAGGCATACCGAAGTTAAGACCTGCACCTGATTCTATCATAGGCATAAGAGATAGAACTAAGATAGCATTCATTCCAAATCTAATAATAGTATCTGATAGTGCTGTTGTTATAGGAATTCCTACAAAAGGAGCAATTATATATGTTGATACTAAGAATATTAAGATTATTAATCTTGGTAAACCAAATTTCTTTAACATATTATTCCCCCTCCTTTATTCCTGACATTAATTTTCCAAATTCTAGTATTCCTGCACTAGCTGGTAATATTCCTGCAACCTTACCTTCATTTACTATTGCAATTCTGTCACAGATACTTCTTAATTCTTCTATTTCAGAAGAAGTTACAACTATAGTTGTATTTCTTTCTCTGTTATATTCTTTTAAAGTTTCAAGAACTAATTGTTTAGCTCCAACGTCTATACCTCTTGTTGGTTCTGAAACAAATAATAGATCAGGTTCCATAGTAAAGGCCTTAGCCACACAAACTTTTTGTTGGTTTCCTCCACTTAGTTCTCCAACTTTTTGCTTTTCACCCATACTTTTTATTTCCAATTTTTCTATATATTTCTTTGCATTTTCTGTAACAGCCTTATCATCTATTACATTAAAAATCCCTAAAAATTTCTTAAAAAATTGTTTTTTAATTTGCATAGCAGGGAAAGCAATATTTCTTTCTATACTTTCATCTAAAAGTAATCCAACACCTTTTCTATCTTCAGAAACAAAAAAGATACCTTTTTCTAAAGGATATGTTGGTTTATTTAAAACTAAAGTTTTGTTTTTGTATTTTATATCACCTTTTGATTTAAATAGTCCCATTATTCCATTTGCTACTGCTATTTTACCTTGTCCTGCCATACCACCTAGACCAAGAATTTCTCCTTTTTTAATATCTAAGTCTAGTCCTTTCAGCATTTCTCCTGGCATATCAACCCATAAATCTCTTATTTCTAACAATGTTTCAAGATCATCATGAGCAACTTTTTTAGCATCAGATGAAGAATTTACTTTTCTTCCTATCATCCATTCTGTAATTTCATTTACATTTGTAGATTTTGTAGCAACTGTATTTATAAGTTGTCCGTCTCTTAATACTGTTACTTTATCTGATACAGCCATTATTTCATTAAGTCTGTGAGTTATAAAAATAATAGCTATTCCCTTAGCTGATAATTTTTTCATTGTTTCCAATAAAATTTCTGCTTCATCTTCTGTTAAAACAGCTGTAGGTTCATCTAAAACTAAAAGTTTTGTATGTTCTCTTTCAATTTCACGAGCAATTTCTGTAAATTGTTTGTAAGCAACGGCCATTTCACTTATTTGTTCTTGTCCTGTTAAGTTTACTCCTAATTTTGAAATAGCTTCTTGAGTTCTTTTTAAATTTTCTTTTTGATCTATCTTACTGATACTATCTCCAAAGAAATGAGTTACCACATTATTTTTTATAGACTCTCTATTTAATACTATATTTTCACTAACTTTAAATCCTGGTATTAATGAAAATTCTTGGTGAACCATTCCTATACCTGCATTAAGAGCTTCAAATGGAGATACAAAATTAACTTCTTTTCCTTCAAAAGAAATTTTCCCATTGTATCCACCTGTTTCTCTGATTACATCCATACCAAATATAATTTTCATTAAAGTTGATTTTCCTGCACCATTTTCCCCAACTAGTCCAAGAATTTCTCCCTCATTTAATTCTAAATTAATATCTTTAAGGACTGTGTTTTCACCAAATGATTTAGAGAGGTTTTCAATTTTTAATAGTGTATTTGACACCATAGCCTCCTCCTTAAGTCTAAATGAGAATAGGGACTGGTTGCATAAAATGCTCCAGCCCCCATTGCCCAAATAGTCTTATATTTTATTATTTTTATTTAGTACCAATTTCTCCGTATTTTGCTGGAATTTCAACAGAAGTAACTCCCATATATCCTTTTCCAAATACATAAGTATCTTGATATACGAAGAATGAATTTTTAATTTCTACTCCATTGTTATCTTTCATTAGACTTCCATTCCATTTAGATCCAGGTGTTGCTGTATCAAGAGATGCTAAAACTTTTTCTAATGTAAAGTCTCTATCTCCGCTTTCTATAGATTTAACTGCTAAATCTGTAAGTCCTTGAAGACCTGAGAAATTGTATGAATAAGCCCAAGTTCCCATTCTTCCTGAACCACCAGCTTCTATGACAGTTTTTTCAACTTTTTCTAATATTTTTGGCCAATTTCCTTTTTCATCATCAGTGAATTCAATTCCTAATGCTCCAGGGTATCCCATTGTAGGAGAAGGTAAATCAGCTTCTATAAAGTATCCACCATTTGCCGCTATTTGTTTTAGTAAAGGTTCTGTTTGAGCATCATTTGTTGCAAAGAATGCTATATCTTTACCATATTTAGCTATCCAGTTTGGAACTTGTTCTAATATAAATTGTTGTGCTCCTGGAACTCCAACATCACTTACTGGGTCTGGAGCTGACATTTCAATATATTCCATTCCTAAATCTTTAGCTGTTTGTTCCATTATAGCTCTTCTTCTTGAAATAGTTTCATAGCTTAAGTGTCTAGGGAATGAAATGTGCATAAATTTAGTTGCTCCTAAATCATGAGCTGTTTTTACTATCAAATATCCTCTTGCAACTGAGTCTGAGTTTACAACTACATCTGCAACTGAACTTACTTGTACAGGATCTTCGTGAGTATTATTTACAATTAGTAAAATATCAGGTCTTTTTTCTCTTATAGCCTTAAATGCTGGATAAGTTCCTGGGATTCCTTCAGCTACTACTATAGCTTTCATATCAGGATCATCTGCAAGAGAAACCATTTGAGAAATTGTTGTTTCTTGTTCTTGCATGAAGTTATCTGGTATTGTTACAACTGTAATTTTACCACCTTCATTACTTGCTCCATATTGTTTTACAACTGCTTCAGCTCCACGTGCATTATCTTCTGATTGAGAAACAGATGTTGTTACAACACCAATATGATAATTTTGTGTAACTTCAGTTGCTGTTCCTTCTTTTTGAGCATTAGCATCTTCAGTAGGTGCTTCTTTTTTACCACAAGCAGCTACTAACACAAACATAAATATTGCTAAAATACTAAATAGAATTCTTTTAATTTTCATACCAACCTCCTAATAAATAATTAATTTCCCAATTTGTTTTAATAAATTGTTTTAGCTATTATATATCCACTTTATAAATTAGTCAATATATTTTTATATAATTTATGATATTTTTTCCTAGACTAATAGGCAACTTCAAGTTTAAAGTTCTAAAAATTATACATTTTTATTCATTTTTTTAGACAATTTTTCTATTTTTTTGACTTTACTACAAAAAATATTTTCTACAAAAAATAATTTGTACTTGCAATTTTTTTACTAAAGAATATAATATATAAAAAATGAATATCAACTATTCATTTTAAAAATACTTGGAGGTTAAAAGAAAAAAATGAAAAACTTTTTTATTAAGAGTTTAAATGGTATGGCTTTTGGTTTATTTTCATCATTAATAGTAGGACTTATTTTAAAACAGATTGGAACTCTTTTTAATATAGAGTTTTTAACATATCTCGGTGGATTTTCACAGCTTTTAATGGGAGCTGGAATAGGAGTTGGTGTTGCTTATGCACTGGAATCTCATGCCTTAATTTTAATAGCTTCTGCTATAACAGGAATGTATGGTGCAGGTAGTATTCACTTTGTAGATGGACAGGCAATTTTAAAGGTTGGAGAACCAATGGGAGCATATTTCTCAGTTATCTTTGGTTTACTTATTGCTAAAAGAATTGCAGGAAAAACTAAGTTTGATATTATACTTTTACCTATGACTACTATAATTTTTGGTTGCTTACTTGGTAAATTCTTTGCTCCATATATCTCAGCTGTTATCAGCGAAATTGGTATTATAGTTAATAAGACAACTGAGCTTAGACCTATTTTAATGGGACTTACTCTATCTGTTATCATGGGAATTATCTTAACTCTCCCTATAAGTTCTGCTGCCATAGGAATTTCTTTAGGTTTAGGTGGACTTGCTGCTGGAGCCTCTTTAACTGGTTGTTGTTGTCAAATGATAGGTTTTGCTGTTATGTCTTATGATGATAATGATTTAGGTACTGTATTTTCAATAGGTTTTGGTACTTCTATGATACAGATTCCTAATATAATAAAAAATCCTATTATATGGATACCACCTATAGTTTCAAGTGCTATCCTAGGTGTGCTTTCTACAACTGTTTTCAATTTATCATCAAACAGTATTGCTTCTGGTATGGGAACAAGTGGACTTGTTGGACAGATAGCTTCATTTTCTGTAAATGGAATGTCATATCTACCAACTATGATAATATTACATTTCTTACTTCCTGCTATCATAACTTTTATTGTATATAAGATATTGAAGAAAAAAGGCTATATTAAACCAGGAGATTTAAAAATATAAAAAAGAGCTATTATAATAATGAGCTTAATCTAAAAGTAAAAAATAAGTAAGTTACATTTTAATTAATCATTAAAAATTTTCTTTGAAATAAATAACTAATAATAAAAAAAAGATTACTGCGACGTCCTATAATGTTGAAAGAGTCTTTGTGGAGCTCTAGAGACATTATAGGCTGGCAAGTAATCATTATATATAACTATAAGATTTATTTAAATCTTTTAAAGAAAATTTTATGATTTCTACTCAGTAACGAACTATTTTTTACTTTTTATTAATTTGCAATAGCTCTATTTTATTAGTTATCTTAGATTTCAAAAAATTCTTTATCCAATATCTTATATCTGTTTCTTCCTATTCTTTCTAGCTTTTCATCCTTTACTAAATCACTTAGAACTCTTGAAAGAGAAGGTCTTTCCACTCCAAAAAACTCTGCTAATGCTCCTAGATTTTCTATAATAAATTCACCTTTTTCTTGTTTTCTATTAACATAGTTACAGAATTTTTTCTTTATGGTTTTATTATTAAAATTATTCCAAATTTTAGCTGTTAAAAGTTGAGTTTTATTTGAAACTTCATTCAGGAAGTTTTCTAAAATTTGTTCTTGTGAAAATAATAATTTTAAAAATTCTTTTCTTTCTATAAATAATACTTCAGCTTTTTCCTTTGCTTTTAAGTCTACAGGAAAACAATTTCTAGTTCCAAAAATAAAGGCTGAAGCTATGACATCACTTTTAACTAATTCTTCAATTTTAATGACATTTCCTTCTTCTGTAAGCATTTCTGTACTCAATGTTCCCTTTAAAATTACATATAGTCCCTTTACTTCATCACCTCTAAAGGCTATTGTTTCATTGGGAGAATAAGTTTTTATTTCATGCTTTGTTTCTTCTAAAATCTTTTTTATTTCTTCATTTTTAATTTTATCAAAAATAACACTTTTCTTTAAAGCTTCCAACATTATTCCACCTTTCTAAATATTTTTAAAATCTATCTCTAATTTATCCATATTAGGCGTAAATTTTCTATATTTTACTCCTGCTGAATCTAACATTTTCTTTGAGGCTCTATTTGCATCTGTTCCATCATATTTATCTGAAAGATAGACAATTTCTTTTATACCACTTTGAATTATAGCCTTACTACATTCATTACAAGGGAATAATGCAACATATATAACACAATCTTTCAAAGACTTTATACTATTTAATATAGCATTTAATTCTGCATGGCAAACATAGGGATATTTAGTGTCTAAAAAATCTCCTTCTCTTTCCCAAGGAAAATCTGTATCTTCACAACCCTTAGGTAGACCATTATAGCCTACTCCAACTATTCTTTTCTCATCATTTACTATACAAGCTCCAACTTGAGTATTGGGATCTTTACTTCTCATTGAAGAAAGCAAGGCTATCCCCATAAAGTAACTATCCCAATCTATATAATTTTCTCTCATATTATCACCTATTTAAAATATTCTTATCTTTTATTATTTTAGCAAGAATTCTTTTTTTGCTCAAGTTTTTTCTATTTCAATTCTCTTGTGATATTATTTATCCATTTTCTACTTCTATATCTCCAAATAATTAGAGGTAATTTAATAATTTCATCTGACATTATTAAAATATAGACAAGTTTTGTAGAAAGTCCAAAATAGAAAGCTCCTATGGCAGAAAGTAAGACTGAACCACACCAAAGTGGTATAGCATCTGATATCAATGCAAACTTTGTATCTCCTCCAGCTCTAAATACTCCAACAATTAAAACTGCTGAAATACTTTGTAAAGGTATATAGTAAAATAAAATATTTATAGTATGATTTAAAAAATCTCCCACTTCAGCATTTAAAGCAAACTTACTTATGATAAAAGGTTTTGCAATGTAAAGTAAGGCAACTCCTACCAAACTTGAAAGGAAAGAGTAAAATAAAAGTTTCTTTGCATATATTTCTGCTGTATGAAAATCTTTTTTACCAATTTCTTTTCCAACCATAACTGCTGCTGTATTTGCAAGTCCAAAAGCAAAAACCATTGCTAGTTGTCTAACAACAGATGTAATAGAATTAGCAGCTACTATAGAAGTTCCTAATCTTCCTAAGATAGCTATTCCTGCTGCTGTTCCTCCAGCCCATAAAAGTTCATTCATCATAGTAGGTGCTGAGTATTTAAAAAAGTCTTTCTTTAAAACAGGATCTAAACTCTTGATATATTTCCATTTAATAGAAACAAAGTGATGATTCTTAGAATTGTAATAGAATACTATTCCTAGCTCAATAATTCTTGCAACAAGTGTCCCTATTGCTGCTCCTTCAACTCCCATTTCAGGAAAGCCAAAGTTCCCATATATTAAAAGATAGTTGATTATTAAGTTACTGATAAAGGAACTTGCATAGGCAACCGTTGATACTCCAACTCTTTCAACACTTCTCATAGTAACTAAATATACTATGGAAATGGAAGTTGTTAAATATGAAAAACTAACTATTTTTAAATACTTTATTCCTTCCAAGATTATAACTTCATCATTGCTAAACAATCTCATAGCAGTTCTTGAAAAGAAAAAAGCAAAGATAAAAAAGCCTATGCTCACAAAAAAGGCTATTTTTATTCCAATAGCCAAAACTTTTTCAATAGACTTAATATCTTTTTTACCCCAATATTGTGCTGTTAAAACAGTTGCCCCTGAGGCTATTCCAAAGAATAGTAAAATTAAAATAAATTGTACTTGCCCTGCAAGTGAAGAGGCTGATAGTGCTACCTCACTATATCTTCCAAGCATAATAACGTCTGTACTTGATATAGCAACATTGATTAAATTTTGTATTGCTATAGGTAGTAAAAAAGTAAGTACAGATTTTCTAAAGGAAGTCTTATCTAACATTATCTTTCTCCAATAAAACTACACAATATGATTTAACTCCCGTTTCATCTCCAGTAAAACCTAATTTTTCTTCTGTCTTAGCCTTTACATTTACAAGTTCAGGCTCTATTTCCAAAATTTTTGCAATATTATCTCTGATACTATCTATATATGGTCTTAATTTAGGTTTTTGTATCACTATAATTGAGTCTAAATTCACTATTCTATAGTTCTTTTCTTTCATGATATTATTTATTTTTTTCAACAAAATTGCACTGTCAATATCCTTTAAATTTTCATCATTGTCAGGAAAATGTAAGCCTATATCTCCCAAACCTAATGCTCCAATTATTGCATCAGTTATTGCATGTAGAAGTACATCTCCATCAGAATGCCCTAGAACTCCTTTTGTATGAGGAACTTCTACACCACCTAACATTAATCTTCTACCTTCAACTAATTTATGAACATCATAACCATTACCTATTCTTAACATTATTTTTCCCTTTCTTCTTTTTAGAATGCAAAATTTTATTTAATCTATTTTCTGTATTAAAGTATTTTAAACTTATTTCAGGGTAAATTATTTCTTTTTTCATTATCTCATAAAAATTTTGTTCAGTTGTTTTATTATACCAGTTAATAAAATAAGTCTTTATCTTACCTATTTTTGTATTAACTTCATCATTTATTAAAAAATACTTTTCTAGTTCAACATCATTTAATTTAATATTTAGCTTAGCAGAAGAAGTGTAAAAAATTCCTATTTCTTCTCCTTTTTCATGCCATGAAGCAGCCTCATCAACAGCTTGTCCAACATACACCATATCCTTATTGTAACATTCACCATAAGAGGTAGCTCCTCTTATTAAAAGTCCTTTTTCTAAACATTGTTCAATTAAATTCTTAGAAAGTTCATTACTTTGTTTAAAGTCTTCTGAGAATATTACAAAAGTATCTGAGATTAAATTTATATTATAAAAATTTTGTTCATTATTGAATTTATTTTTTAAACTATTTTTTATAGAAAATAGACACTCTGCATAATTGATTTTTCCATTAGGGGTATTTTGTTTTTGCCATATTCCTTTCCAACCTAAAATATCTGCAAATGTTAAATAGCCTATAAACCTTTTTACTTTAAACTTTGAAGCAATTAGATATGAAGTAGCTTCTGTAAGAAGATTTTCTAATTCAGGAGACTTATTTGGAGAATCTTTATATTTGTTTATAAAAGATGAAAATTCTTTTTCAGCTTTTTTGAAATTATTATCAATTTCTCCTTGAAGATGTAAAGCTTTAGCTTTATTAAAAATAATTTGATATTTTGGTTCTGAAATTTCATTTATTTGGCTAAAATTTTTTAATTTTTTTAAAGAAAATTCTTTATTTTCAATAGCAGATTTATAATTAGGATTTAATTCAATGGCCTTGTTGAAGTTGTTAATAGCTTCTTCAAATTTATTTAAATTATGAAGACTAAAACCTTTATTATTATAAGCAAGGGTATAATTAGGATTTAATTTAATAGCAATATTAAAATCTTCAATAGCTTTATTATATTTATTTAAATTATTATAAATAACTCCCCTACTATTGAAATAAGAAGCATTATTAGGATCTAATTCAATAGCCTTATCATAATTATTGATGGCTTCTTGAAAATTTTCTAACCCAAAATAAGCATTACCTCTACTGTAATAATAAGAAGCATTATTAGGATCTAATTCAATGGCTTTATCATAATTATTAATGGCTTCTTGAAAATTTTCTAACCCAAAATAAGCATCACCTCTACTATTAAAATAATAAGCATTATTAGGATCTAATTCAATAGCCTTATCATAATTATTAATGGCTTCTTGAAAATTTTCTAACCCAAAATAAGCATTACCTCTACTATTAAAATAATAAGCATTATTAGGATCTAATTCAATAGCCTTATCATAATTATTAATGGCTTCTTGAAAATTTTCTAACCCAAAATAAGCATCACCTCTACTATTAAAATAATAAGCATTATTAGGATCTAATTCAATAGCCTTATCATGATTATTAATGGCTTCTTGAAAATTTTCTAACCCAAAATAAGCATTACCTCTACTATTAAAATAATAAGCATTATTAGGATCTAATTCAATAGCCTTATCATGATCATTAATGGCTTCTTGAAAATTTTCTAACCCAAAATAAGCATTACCTCTACTATTAAAATAATAAGCATTATTAGGATCTAATTCAATAGCCTTATCATAATTATTAATGGCTTCTTGAAAATTTAACAATAAGTAGTAAAAAGCTCCCCTATTATAATAATAAGAAGGAATATTAGGATCTAGTTCAATAGCTTTATTAAGATTATTAATAGCCTCTTGATAATTTTTTAAATCTCTATAAACAATTCCTTTACTATAATAATAGTAAGCATTACTAGGATTTAGTTCAATAGCTTTATCATAATCTTCAATAGCTTTCTTAAAATCATCAACAGCTTCTTGAAATTTTTCTAAACTTATAAAAGTATTTCCTCTATTATAATAAGCATTACCTCTGTTATAATAATAAGAAGCATCATTAGGATTCTTTTCAATCTTCTTAGTATATTCCTCAATTTTTTTTAATAACTCTTCCCTCTTTTTTTCATCCATAAGACTCCCCTCCAAAAATTTTAATTGTTACTATAGATGTTATTATAAGTAGAAATTAATTCCTTTTCACTAACAGTAGAAGTCCCAATTTTCCCAACTACTATTCCTCCAGCCGCATTGGCTATCTTTGCTGCTTCTTCCCAAGTTGCCCCAGCAGCTCTTGCCAAAGTAAAAACTGAAATAACTGTATCTCCTGCACCAGTTACATCATAGACTTCTTTTGCATAAGTAGGAATATTGTGAATTCCTTCATCATATAGAGTCATTCCTTCTTCACTTCTTGTAATTAAAACAGTATCTAGTTTATATTGTTCTTTTAATTTTTGTCCAACTATATCAATATCTTCTCTTGAATTAGTATCTACAGCTAAGTAAGCTTCCTTTTTATTTGGAGTAATAGAAGATGCTCCCACAAAGTTAGTAATATTACTTGGTTTAGGGTCAACTGTAACTATCACATTATTTTCTCTACAAAGATTTATAATTTTCTGTGAAAGAGATTTTGTTAAAAGTCCCTTATTATAGTCAGATAAAATGATTGCATCTAAATCTTTTATATGACTTTTAAGATTTTCTATTATTATATTTTCTTCTTCTTCATTGATAGAGAATTCTTCTTCCCAGTCAAGTCTTAAAAGTTGTTGATGCCCTGCTATAACTCTTCTTTTTACTATAGTAGGACGATTGTCAGCCTTTAAAATTAAATTACAATCAACATTTTTAGGAAAGGCATTAATAAGTTTTTCAGCATTACTATCATTTCCAACAAGTCCACCACAATAAACATTTGCTCCTAGTGCAGCAAGGTTATTGATAACATTGGCAGCTCCTCCTAAAACAAATTTTTCCTCTGTTACTTTAACAACAGGGACAGGTGCTTCAGGTGAAATTCTTTCCACTTTTCCCATAATATATTCATCTAACATTAAGTCTCCAATAACGGCTATTTTAATATTTTTAAAATTTTCTATTAACTTTTTAATCATAACTAGAACTCCCTTCTATATTCAATTTGTATTAATTATCATTTACCTTTTTATTATAACATAAAATACAAAACTTGAAATATTAGTAAAATAAAAAAATTTATGATAGAATTTAAAAAAATATTTTAGGGAGAGTGAGCTATGAAAAAAATTATATTAGCAATATTTTTAACAATATCTAGCAAGAAGTCCCCTACTTATAGAAGTAGGGGATGAATTGCTTTTTTATTTTTCTTGAAATTGTTTCAAAAATATGATATAATTAAATTAATTAAAGGTAATAAAAAAAGAGTATTTTTGGAGTAGAAATTTTTTTGTATTGAGTATTGGTGGAGCAAGTAAGGAGGAGGAAATGAAGACAATTAAAAAAGCATATAAATTCAGAATATATCCTACCTTAGAACAAGTAATCTTTTTCTTAAAAAATTTTGGCTGTGTCAGAAAAGTTCATAACCTTATGTTAGATGATAGAAAGAAAGCTTATGAAGAATATA
>ERZ773062.511-NODE-511-length-19871-cov-34.483751_pt1 | contig 19871 bp, 14 predicted proteins | sample MGYA00580626_ERZ773062 | MGnify/ENA primary metagenome ERZ773062 (study PRJEB29015, sample SAMEA2738003) | human oral metagenome | biome: human oral; feature: human-associated habitat; material: dental | place: China | collected 2058 ...
AACTAAGAGAATTAGTTAACTAGCTTAAGTAAAACATAACACGGCCATGATTCATAAGCCGTGTTTTTGGATGAATGTACATTTGAAAAATTTTTAGTGTTCACTTAAATAAAGTACATAATTGAGTGTAATTGGCTTAAAAAAAATTTTTGGTTACAAACTATTAGATTGGTTAAAACTAAAAGTTTATGTACAATTGACTAAACAAGACTTAAACCATTGATATAACTGAATTAGAAGCATAAAGTACATTCTTTAAAAAGTGTACTTTATTTTTGTTTTGTACATTATTCTGGAGTGGTGTTTTGTATGTTTTCTAGTACGTAATATTCTCTAATCTAAGGAATTGATTTGTACATTTTTCACTCTAATTGGTGTAGAAGAAGTGGTGGTTCAATTGTACATTTTTTGAAGCTTATTTAAGTTCCTATTGAACGCAAGATATAGATTTTTATTTTGTTGATGGTATAATAAAAAATACATAGTGTTATGTTATGAGGTATGAAATGAGTAACTTAAATAATAAAATACTTACTTTGATTGAAATGAAGCGAGAAGGAAGCTACTGGGATTATAAAGAAAAGTATCATTCTAACAATGCAAAATTTATTCATGATATTATTTGTTTAGCTAATAATCTTGACAATAAAGACGCATATTTGATTTTTGGTGTTTCAAACAATGGAGAAGTAAAAGGTATATCAGGGGACGAGAATAGAAAGAATCAGGCAGATATTGTTGATATGCTTAGAAACCAAAAATTTGCAGGTAGAGTTCCCCCGTTCGTTAAATTAGAAACTATATTATATTCTGATAAAGAAATTGATGTTTTAGTTATTTTTAAATCAAATCAAGTTCCTTATTATCTTGAAGAACAATTTATTCGCGATAAATCAAAAATTTTACCAGGTGTTATATATACAAGACGACAAGATAGCAATACACCAATAGATGGTATAGCTTCTATCTATGAAATTGAACATCTATGGCGAAGACGTTTTGGTTTAGACCTTTTACCTTTTGATAAATTGAGAAATTTTATTAAGGATAAGTATTTATGGGAAAATAATTCGAATGGAAGATACTATAAGCTGCACCCTGAATTTACATTTGTAGAAGTTAATGATTCTGAAGATCGAAGAAGGGACGTTTTTTATGCTTTGACACAAATGAATGAAAGTCATTATTTTAAAGAATATCAATTTAGATATCACCAAACTATATTATACGAGAGCGAAATGGTTGTTATGGATTCAGGAAGATATATAACTTCCACTCCAAAAATAGAAGTCTTGGATTTAGATAATGAGCAACATATAATACCAAATTTCTTATCATATAACTATTATACTCGTGATTCCATTGAATGGGATATACATAAATTTTTATTTGATTCAGATAACCATGAGGCTGTGATATCAAATAGAAGATTTTTAGAGGTGATTTTAATTTTTGATAACGAGGATGAAAAAGAGGAATTTAATAGATACTTAATAGAAAACTTATCTCCTCTGGATATAGAATTTATTCAAGAACTACAAATTATAAATAATGATGACCGAATAAATGAGATTACCAAACATGAAATTGAAGTATCTAAATTTTTTAACAGAAAGTTACAAGAATATCGACGTAATTTAGATATAAAGAATTAAAAATAGGAGAGTCAATGGCTGATAAATTTGAGCAGTTTTTTACTGATACACTAAACGAAATTCTCTTAGAACATGTCAAAGAATTAAAGAGCCAATCTGAAATTGATGAATTTTACGAAAAATATGAGAAAGCTGATTTTTCGGAATTACTTTCAGAAATGATTAACGATACTTCAAACCAATTAGTAGCCAATGCCCAGAGTGTAATGTACGAAAATACACTATTGTTCAGATGTGAGGAAGCTGAAATAGTCGCAAGAATAAATCAAGAATGGTTCAAAGCCTTCGCAGCCTCAGAGACAATGTATATGATGGTTTTTGAAGCTGTAAAGGATTACTCTGATTATGTAAATAAAATTGATGATAAGGAGAGAGAAAAATATATTCATAAATACACAGCCTTGAAATATATACACGGAAGAGGTCTCCAACAATTTTTAGAGATCATTACTCTAATGAAGAACGGTTTTGCCGATGGTGCGTATTCGAGGTGGCGTTCACTTTACGAATTAAATATCATTGCATCATTTATTTCAAAATATGGAGAGGAAGTTGCTGAAGCTTACATTTCATCACATAATACAAATGATCGTTACGAATGGGCGAGAGCTTGTGGTGAATTTAATCCTCGAAAGAAGTACATAAGTTTCGATGACATTAGAAAAATAGCTGATTTTCCATCAGATTTATGGAAACATCAATATCAACTCGCTAATGAAATTGTACATCCATCCTCACAAGGTACGTTTAATAGATTGGGGACAATGATTAATGAGGATACAATCACTGTTGGACATACTGATTATGGATTAACTACTCCAGGTGAACACTCCGCAATTACTTTAGCACAACTTACAGGTTTGCTTTTAACCGTGTATCCATCTGGTGATTCTTTAGTAGCAACAAACATGATAAATAAGTGGGTAGATGTGGTGAGAGAAGAGTATTTCAAGACACATGATTTTATTTTTCCAGATGAACCCAAATTATGGGATAATGAAATAAATTAAAGTATAAGATGGATATTTGATAGAATAAAAAGTACAAAAAAATTAAAATTATTTTTATCAAAGATTCAGCAAAACACAATATATTGATTTTTTTATTTATAAACATAAAGTTTTCATTGAAAATCACTACATATTTAAACTAAAAGTTTATGTACAATTGACTTAACTTGAGCTAAACCCTTGATACTACTGAATTAGAAGCATAAAGTACATTCTTTAAAAAGTGTACTTTATTTTGTACATTATTCTGGAGTGGTGTTTTGCATGTTTTATAGTGCATCATATCATCTGATTTAAGAAATTGATTTGTACATTTTTTACTCAAGTAACAGCAGAAGAAGTGGTGGTTCAATTGTACATTTTTTAAATATAAGAAAATGTATATTGAAATTTAATTGTCTTAAATATTATCAGAACTTAACGGATATTAAGATAGACATTACTTTTCTTTCATTTTGAAGGGAAAAACATTGACAAAGCCTTTTAACAGTGTATAATATAACTATAATATGAAAAAACGCAGGTGACAGATGTGTGTTACTTGCATTTTTTGTAGTAAAAGGAGACTAGAAAAATGTCTGATTACATCTTTCAGGACAAGACTGACCTTGTAAATCATTTGTTTTATAAATTAAGCGAAGCCTCTCCAATTAAAATTCAAAAGACTTTATATTTCCTTTTTGCTTTTTATGGAGCAACATACGGAAAATTATCAGGTGAAGAAAGCGTTGGGGAATTAGAATCTGTCAATTATACTAATTTCTTATTTAAACCTAAGTTCGAAGCATGGAAGTATGGACCAGTTGATGATGATGTCTATACAGCTTATCGTGAAGACCGATATGAAGCAGTAGAATTGACTGAAGATAAATTAAACGAAAAACTTACCCCTTCAGAAAAAAGGAATGTGATTCAATTTATTGACAGCATCATTCAACAGACTAATGAAGTTGATGATTTTACATTGGTTGATAGAACTCATGAGGATGATGCGTGGCGTGACCCCTATGAGAAAAACAATGGTGAAAATCATATACCAATGGATCCTCAAGTAATTGTTGACGAATATGCTGAAAAATATGCGTAATGAACAGTTTTCAGTTAATATATTCGGTAGCAAGCCGAAAATAAAATTCCAGGATAAAATATTTAATTCGGAATCATACACACCACCTAACAGGATTGATTTTAAAGATATTAAATTAGAAGTTGTTTTTAAAAAATGTTCAAAAAAATTTGTTAATCTACCTGCTTTAAAATTTTCAAATATGAAAAGTGAATCGGGTGGTGATTCAAAAACAATGTTATGTTTTAAAAAAATCATTAATGAGCCATCCATTATTCAAAAAAACTCTTCTCAAATTAATATTAAAAATAACGATCAAGGCAAACGAATAAAAGATATCCTTTATAATTTTTTAGACAAAACTTTTGTTGATTTTCATGAATCATATTTTAGAAAATCATCCATTTTGGACAATTTCAATATTTTGTCACCTCATGAGGGTAGATTTAGAGTAATTTGTGTTTATACAATTAAACCTTCGTCACATAAAAAAGAGAGACTAAAACATTATTTAGAAGTAGTTTTACTAGATCCTTATCATTTGTTTATTCCTAGCAAACTTTGCGGGAAAGATGAAATAACTGGTAAAGACAGATTGTTAACCAGTGTAGAAGCTATGAATCGAACATATGAACAGGTTAAAGATTATAATAGAGAGTTTTCACTTGAAAATATATATTAAAAAAGAATCAGTCGATTCTTTTTTTGTATTATTTTAAAATTATGCTTTTTAACTTATCTTCAACAGACTCTCTATGTACTTTATATATCTGAGCTGGGTTTAGTGAAAAATTCCTAGTGTTATTAACTTCATAACAATTCTTATAATCTCGTAAACCTTCAATGGCTTCGTACCATTTTGCAAAGGAACGAGTAAGAATTATCATCACTTCATCATTTTTGTCATCGATTCTTTTTTTAATTTTTTCAAAGAGGAATTTTTGCGTAGGAAGGTAATCTTTTATTTTTCTGTTACTATTTGAGGAAGTACCTTCACCTAATTTGTCATACATACCGTTATAAGATATAGAATGGTAGGGAAAGAACTCAGCAAGTGCAATATTTTCAGTTATCTTTTTTAAAGATTCAATAAGTTCTTCATTATCTTTTTTATCATAGCCTTCAACCCAGCATTTCATTTTATTTCCCCAATATCCTAGATCACTTTCATTTGCTAATTCAAATGCGTGGAAGGATGGCCGTTTCATTTCTAGATTTTCTTTTATGATTTGTTCGTACTTAGTACCGTTTTTATTAGTGATGTTTTTATAAGCATCATAATATTCTGTGCTATATCCTGGGTTTAAACTTAAAATTATAATTTTTGCATTATCTATATCACCAACAAAATGTTGAGGATAAACATTTAGTCGGAGCTTATATTTTTCTTTTGTTGCTTTCTTTGTTTTTTCATTAGCATCATCGTTTACTTTATCTACTGGGGGATATTTTTTTGAATTTAATAGCTTTTTAATATATTGCAGGTCCGCAGTAGCAACGATTATCTTCTCACCATTATATATTTCCGAAATAGTATCTATCCAAGGATTTTCCATCACAATAACCTCTAATTCATATTTATAATGCTATTTTATCACAAATTTTAATGTTACTTCTAATTAAATATTATTAATTAATGATATAATTGAAGTGCAATTTTAATTAAACGAGGAAGTGTTTCTGTGAATGTTTTATATAAAGACGAAATGTAATCATCTGACAACTATTTGTCTGTCTATTATAATTTTATACAAATAACTTTGGGAGAAAATAAATGAAAAAAGAAATTCAAACTCTAATTGTCAAATATATTTTAAGTAAAGATATTTACGAAACTCCTTTGTATGATGAGACATCTACTAGAATTGATTTTTTAAATAAATTCTTTGAAATCTTTGGTTGGGATGTCGATAATCAAAAATTATTGCCAGAAAATTTACGAGAAGTAATACATGAAGCTTCAGTTAAAGTTGAAGAAGATGAAGTAATTAAGAAAAAGAAACCAGATTACATGTTTCAAATTCAAGGGAGAAGCGTCTTTTTTGTTGAAGCAAAAAAACCATCTGTTGATATAAGTAATTCTCAAAAATCAGTTTTTCAACTAAGAAGGTATGGTTGGAGTGCTGGAATGGAGTACTCAATTCTTACTAATTTCAAAGAAATGGCAATTTACGATTGTAAAGTAAAACCAAATGCAACAGATGATATTCATGTTGCACGAATAGCAAAATTTAACTTTACTGAATATGTTGATAAGCTAGATTCAATCTCTTACTTTTTAAAAAAAGATATAGTTGAAGAAAATAAATTTGATTTATCAAATAGTAGAGAGTTCAGTTCTTTCGATTCTTATTTTTTAAATCAGATTAAAAAGTGGAGACTTTCTCTTGCACAAAATATTATAAAAAATAATGATATTGTAGATATTGAAGATTTTAATGTTTTTATCCAACGTCTTATTAACAAGATACTATTTCTAAGAATATGTGAAGACACCAATCTTGAAGACTATGAACAACTTCAAAAACTTAATAATATAAGCGAATTAGAAGGATTATTTGCTAACGCAGATAAAAAGTATAATTCTGGTATTTTTCATTTATTAGACGAAAATTCGTATACTGTGGATTTTGTTATTATAAAAAACATTTTTAATGATTTATACTATCCTCTTAGTCCGTATGATTTTTCTGTAATTCCACCATCAATTTTAGCGAAAGTTTACGATGTATTTCTTTCAGAAAGGTTCGAGTTCATAAATAAAGATATTAAATTAATTACTAAACATGAAGTGGTTAATTTTTTAGGCGCAGTATCAACTCCAAAAGATATAGCTGATTTAATTGTTAAAGAATCTTTTCAAATACGCTCACAGGAAAGTGAAATAACATTAAAAGATTTTAAGGTAGCAGATATTTGTTGCGGTTCAGGAGTTTTCTTATTGTCTGCTTATGAGTATTTGCAAAATTATGTTTATGAAGATGCTATCAAAAATCCAAAACAATCAGTCAAAGCTGGTATCTTAGTTCAAGAAAATGATTCATATAAGCTATCATTTAACATAAAAAAAGAATTATTAACAGATACGATCTATGGAGTTGACATAGATTTAAGTGCAGTTGAAGTTTGTAAGTTTTCTTTATTACTTTCTTGTTTAAGAGATATAAGCTTCACTGAATTTTCTCAAATAAGACAAGAAGCTTTATTACCAAATTTGGATGATAATATAAAATTTGGAAATTCTTTGGTTGATGATAAATTTTATGATTATTATTCTGATTCTGGTAGCTCAGATAATATTATTGAGGTAATAGGAAATATCTCACCATTTGATTTCAATGCTGAATTCGGAGAAGGAGTTAAATTTGATTTATTAATTGGCAATCCTCCATATACAAGGACACAAACCTTATTAAAATACTCTCCAATAGAATACAATTATTATAAATCTAATTTTTCTGATTATAAAAGTTCTAAAATTTCATCTCTTGATAAATATCACTTATTTGTAGAAAGAGGCTTATATTTACTTAAAGAAAATTCAGGGGTTTTGGGTTATATTATTCCAAATAGATTTATTAAAGAAAAAAATCAAGACAAATTTCGGAACATCCTTTTTGAAGAGAGGTGTGTTAATAAGATAATTAATTATAATGAAATACAGTTGTTTCCTAATGTTTCTGCATACTCTTGTTTAGTATTTCTTACTTCAAAGAAGAATATACAGACCGAATATATTTCACTATCCCTAAAGCAACAAATTCCGATAAACGAACAGATTAAATTAAGTGTATTTTACAATACAAAAAGTTTAACTGATAAACCGTGGCAGCTTTTCAGTGAATCAACTAGACAACTATTAGAAAAAACTTCAGATGCAGATAAATTTTGTAATTTGGAAGACTTAGTTAATATAAGTGTAGGATTACAAACAAGTTTGGACAAAGTATTCATAATCGAAGCAACGTCAAGTGATGATAACTACTATTATTTTTCAAATAATGGTGTTAATTATAAAATTGAAAAAGAGATTGTTAAGCCAGCTATTTTCAAACTTACTTTACAAAAATATAAGAAGATTAAATCAAATAGCATCTTTATCTTCCCTTATAAAAAAGTGGATTCTACAATGCAATTAATTGATATAGACGAGCTGAAAACTAAATACCCTGAATGTTATAAATATCTCTCAAGATTTAAAAAAGAATTAAAAGAAAGAAACATTCAACCCTTAAAAGATATAAATAAAGAATGGTATAAATATGGGAGACAACAAAGCATCAGTAATTTTAATGAAGGTGAAATGTTAATTTGGTCTGTTCTAACTTTAAAATCAAATTTTGTTTATTCTAAGCAACCAATATTATTTACTGGGGGAGGTCAAGGACCTTATTATGGACTCAAATCAAAAAATGATGAGTATTCTGTGAAATATATTCAAGCAATATTGAACGCTCCATTTATAAGTAATCTAATTGAAGAAAGTAGTGTTTATTATGCAAACGGATATTATAGTGCAGGCAAACAATACCTTGAAAAAATTCCTATAAGGAAACTAGATTTTAATTTGGTAGAAGAAATAAATATTTATGATACAATATTAAAGACAATTGAAGAGTTAGAGGTTTTTTCAGAAAAACTAGAAGAAACTAGTTCAGCCTCTAAAAAAATTAACATAGAAAGACAAATTGCTTTTAAAGAGAAAAAATTAAATTCTTTAATCGAAACTCTTTATGGAATAAAATAAATAATGAGAGAAACTTTAGATAGTAAAAAAAATCGAGGTGGATATTATACACCTAAAAAAATAACCGATTTTATTTCTAAATGGGCTATTGAAAAACCTAGCGACAAAGTGTTGGAACCAAGCGCAGGTGATGGGGGATTTGTGAATTCTGCCTATGAAGTATTTAAAAGTATGGATGATAAGTTTTGTACTAAACAATTTTTAGCCATTGAATCTAATGAATTTGAGGCATCAAAAATAGATAAGACAAAAGCAAAAGTAGTTAATTCAGACTTTTTTAAATATTTTCAAGCAGAACTTCAAAATAAAGAAACTTTTGATGTCATTTTGGGGAATCCCCCTTTTATTAGATATCAATCCATCGATAGGGATGTGAGTGATAGGGCATTTGATTCCATGAAATACTATGGATTTACACCCAACAAAATGACAAATTTATGGGCCCCATTTTTATTGTTATCCTCCGAGTTGATTGCTGATGGTGGTAGGTTAGGTATGGTAATCCCAGCTGAGTTACTTCAAGTAGATTATGCTGCAGATATTAGATCTTATCTACTTGAAAAATTTCAAGAGCTTACTTTAATTTCTTTTAACGACAATTTATTTGAAGGTGCGCAGCAAGAAGTAGTAGTACTGTTAGGAAAAACTAGATCAGAAAATAAAGGATTTAGATTCATTGAATTAGATAGTTTAAACGATCTAGATTCTTTGGACTTAAATGATGATGTATCACTAATAAAGGATGTCGAAGTTTCTAGAGATAAGTGGTTGAAATATTTTTTAAAGCCTAGTGAATTAAGTAATTTTAAATTAGCGATTTCACATAAAAATTTACATAGCTTTAATGATATTGCTGAGGTAAATGTTGGGATTGTAACAGGACAAAATGAGTTCTTTGTTGTAAATAAACAAACTGTTGAATCTTTTGAATTAGAAAGTAATAGTTTAACTGATATAATTAGTAGAGCTGAACAACTCAAAGGGATCGAACTTAATGAATCTAGACTACAGGAATTGTACAAAGATAACAAAAAAGTAAAAATGTTTATCCCAAAAAAACTTCTAAGTAACAATGAAAAGAACTATATACTTTTCGGAGAATCAAATGGGTATCATTTAGGATATAAGACTCGAATTCGCAAAGAATGGTACAGAGTCCCACTTACTTGGTTTCCAGAAGCATTCTTTTTACGTCAAGTACATGAGTATCCTAAAATAGTAGTAAACAACACAAAAGCTGTAAACACCGATACTCTTCATAAAGTTCGAGCAAAAGAAGGTTTTGATATTTATAATATATCTCTGTCTTTCTTAAATTCACTCACTTTGCTCCAATGTGAACTATCTGGACGAAGCTATGGAGGAGGGGTACTCACATTTGAGCCTGGTGAGGTACGTTCCATAAAACTACCATATTATCAATTCAACGATTCTGAAAAAAAAGTTCTAATCAATTTACTTGAAGACTCTAAGTTTCAACAAGCCGTTGATATTATTGATGATATAATTTTAAAGGATAAATTAAATTTTTCAGAACAAGAAATTTTTAAATTTAAATCAGGCTGGCAAAGATTAAAATCTAGACGCTTAAACAGAAAAAAACGATTATAACGAATTTAAAACATTTTTTATTTTTAACATGAAGTAAATCAAATATTTTTTTAAAAAAAAATTAAAACGCATGGTATCAGATACTAAAACTGAACTATGCGTTTTATTATAGAAATATTTAAATTTCAGATTGATTTATCATATTATTTTTCCTCCACTCGTTTTTTATTCAAACAGAAATGGTTTATATCTTTATCATTATTTTTCAATTGGTGTAAAATGACCAACAATCTTTCCAATAATACGAGGGTTTTCTTCATAAGGCGCATATACATCATCATACTTCTCATTTATTGAAATAAGTCGTAGATAAGTTTTGTGTCGATACACTTTTTTCACATAGGTTTAGTTATTAAACTCAATTGCGTAAATTTGGCCATCCTCGATATTTGTTGATTGTTTAATCAATACTACATCACCATCAGTTAGTTCTGGCTCCATTGAGTCGCCTACAACCCATGACGCAAAATCATGAGGAATATTTCGGTTGAATAAGTAAGGGTATAGTCTCCATCACCAAAGCAGGAGTAGCCCGTTCCTACAATTGAAAAAATTTCCAGTTTTTTTAAATCACTATCTCAGATGACTATTCAATCAAAATATGATATAATACAAAAAAAGTAAAAATAACAAAAGTAACTTACAAAAGTAAAAGAAAAAAAGTAAATAGATAGCCACGGCGGATATTCCTTTCATCGTTTAGAAGGATTGCTGTGGTTATTGTTGTTGCTGAGCCAATTAATTGCTCTTATTACTTAGATGAAGTTACTTTTGTTATTGAATTAATTTAAATAATAATAACGATCAATGAAAGTACTCATCGATATTCCCTTTTTGCAGTTTAGAGCGCAAAGGAGAACAGTACTGATTTGGTCGTTTTTTTGCGTATTGACATCCTAAAACCCAGTCAGAACCTTCAGTCATAATAAACAAGGAGAAGCAATGAAATTTGTAGTTTATAAACATTCGCTGGTTTTAGGTGATAACAACATCGTAACAAAGCAATTTATCGTTCTGAAGCACGATGACGGCAATCTACAATTTACTGATTTTCATCGTTATGTTAAATCTACTTCAAGAATCAAGTCGATTTCAGATGATGGAAATAAACGCTTTTCTTACGTTGTTAAGTTTCTTAATTTTATATTTGGTACTCTTGGACTTAAAAGTGTAGATCAACTTACACTTGAAATGGTCAGAGAGTTTTTTACGCTTTATGGATTATCTCAGTTACCAGGAGATAGCGAAAAAAGAAAGAAAAGTACCGTTGAAAAATGTGTAAATGCAGTTCTTGACTTCTTAACTCTTTATTTAAGTGAGCGAGAGGGGAAGGCTAAGTTAAAAGCAGAAGAATTGTATTCTACGACAACTTTTACGAATAGTAGAGGACGAGTTGTAAAGCGTAAAGAACCAAATTTTGAAATCTACGTGGATGATAGCAACACTGAGAAAGCGATTTTTCGTGATATGCCAAATAGTGCTTTTGAGATGTTGTTTTCTCACATTGCACACTATCATAAAGATCTACTCATGGTTGTAGCCTTGGGAGCCTTTGTTGGCTTAAGACCATCAGAAGCATGCAACGTAAGGCGTGAAGATAGTCCTTTAGGACCAGGTATTTTATTTCACCAAAGTGATGGCCAAGTATTTAAGATTGAAATTGACTTACGAAAAGAAATACCCTTAAGAAGCGATTTAAAGCCGACTGGACGGATTAAAAAGGAAAGACTTCAAGCAGTACCTTATATCTTCTTGGAGGTCTTTTTAGACACCTACAATGACTATATGAGTTATCTGGAAGGTAAGAAGTATGAGAAGGATTATGGGCCTTTAAATCTTAACAGACGAGGAAAAGCATTATCATACGATGTATACTATCAACGTTTTCGTAAGATTATTCGTGAAGAGATGATTCCAATCTTCTTAAAATCCGATGATGCAGAGGTTGTTTTCTTTGGTCAACTTTTACAGGAACATAATATTTCCCCACATATTTTCAGACACTGGTACACGACACAGTTAGTCTTATCTGGAGTTTCTGAGATTAGTGAACTCATGTCTGCAAGAGGTGATAAATCGCCTGAGAGTGCTTGGGTTTATCTACAAAATAAAGGTGAAATCGCAAAACAATATGGTCAAGTTAATAATGGCGTTTTTGACTATATGAATTGGCGAGCAAATGAACTTTTTGGTGATAAGTTAGAAAGGTAATGTATGACTTATTCAATTAAATCTTTGATTGAAAATCTGTTAAGTGAACTCGGAAAAAACGATATACAGTATAAAGGCAAAATTAGTAAGTTTTTAGTTGATAACAATTGGTTTAACATAGAAATTGATTTGGATAACTATTCTATCTCAGATAAAGATGCTCAATTATTAATAGGAAAAATAACCAATTATCTTCTTGGACCAACTGGTTTAGCAGGAATTCAGCCTATATTTAAACAAAAATTCCCATTAACTTACAAATATTTTCAGCAATACTCAGAAGATAGCAACTTATCCAAAGAAAGCATGTTTTATGTTCAAGATTTTCTTGCTTATTATTTAAAAAGAGATTTATTTCTCTGTAATGATAATGAGATTGAATTGTTGGTTGAAGAAGCAGTATATGCGCTTGAAAAGCAAAAAGGCGAAGTTTTTATTGATTTTTTAAAGTGGTTAATGAATAAAACGAGATGTAACTATCACAAAAGATATGAATTTACATCTCGATACACATTAGAACAGGAGACTAACGCTTACGAGTTAGACGAATATTTAGAATTACTGTATTTTCTTTTTAATGACGATTACATTAGAAAAGAAGATATGCTTTATAAAGCAGCAATCTCAAAAGACTACACAGATACATGGCTATTTCTAGCACTTCATTTTATATGTGCGCTACGTGGAACAGATTTAGAACAACTTGGGCATCCACAACTTCCTAGAACACCGAAAGAAGTTCTAAAATCAGTTAGAAGTGGGGATTGGAGTAGCAGTGAGGCAAGAAGAACTCTTTTAAGTATTACAACTCGTTTAACTTATTTAAATATTACTCCAAACAAAACAAAGGGAACTAAAAATATTAGTCAGATTAAATTTCAGGTCCCTGAGAGCTGTCAGGTATTGATTGGAACGTTGTTGGCTATCTGTGAAGCTCATTATCAGTTGAATAAAGATAATAATAATGAACCTTTAATTCGACAAATAAAAGAATATAAACGAATTAGCCGATATATGGGGAAAGAAATTGGAGACTTATTTCTTGAAAGGAATTTTAGTTCTAGATCTGCAAATAAATCCTATCTTCAAACCGTTGCCATGTTAGCAGATGATGTTTTACAAGAAAAATCTGAGTTAAATATTAAGGGGTATTTTTTAGCTGCATTAGCCCGTAGCCATAAAGGTTCATTCGATGAATTTGCTCAAACCACAACAACGTACCTAAAAGATGCCCAACTAAGTCAGCTTAAACCAGAAATGGTTGCGAGAGAACTATTTGAACGAGGTGTTTTATCTATGATTCCATCAATGCTCCTGACGATTGTTACTAAAGGAAAGTATAAAGAATTAAGTCCTAGTCAACAAACTCAGATGATTAAACAGTTAGATTTGACACCAAATGAGATTGAAAAAACATTGTCTTTAAGCATTCAGGCAGAAGTAAAATCGCAAAAGGCATTAAAGCTTTTGGTAGAAGAAGAAGCAGAGCCTAATCAACTTCTTACTATTTGTCATCGTATAGGAAACGGTGAAGCCTTTTCAAAACAAGGTGAAAGTATGTGTCTTTTGTCTGCACTTGGAAAGATTTGTCCGTATGACGATAGGCAACATTGCATCGGTTGTCATTATGAACTACAAACTAAATCTACTTTATTGTTATTAGTAGGAGAATTCAATCGTTTGAACAAACAATACTCTAGAGTTCGAACTGATTTAGAAAAAGGTAAAATTCGGAGTATTTTAGAAGAACAAATAAAACCTTGTTTAACTGAAATGTTGCAAGCTTTATGCGAGCAATATGGGGATGACGTGTTGCATGATTACGAAGAAATAATAAAGGAGTTAATAAATTGAACAATCAAGCTAAACTTTTTAAAACTGAAAATTATTTTGAACCATTTAACTGTGATTGTGTTCTGCGAGCAAAAGAAGTTTTCGATGATTATTTTGAAAAAGGAATTATTCTAAGTTACGATTTTGATCATAAGAAATGGGAAACTACAAATGAATATGCCAATATTAGCCTGTTTTTTAACATTCCTGAGTTTCAATATAGGAGATTTTATCAATCAATTTTTCAGTTGCCTTATAAGGAATTTATCGATTACTTAAAAAGTTTTATTGTTTTCTCAATGAAACAACATGTTTTAGAAACTTTGCAGCTATTTCTAAGAGATATTAAACGTATTATCAAAAATACAACCAAAGATACGTTTTTAGATTTAGAAAATATCTCTGTAATATTTCCTGGTTTATGTATTGACTTTTTCTCAAATCTTCCCTGTTCAGATGATATTCAACTAAGTCAACTATTGGAGCAATTGGATAATAAATTAACTCTCAACCTTCAAAAAAGGCAGAAGTCAAAACAGCAAAGACAATTAGCGCAATTTCAATCCTATTTTACCTTTAATGACATTTTAAATGATTATTGGTCTCAAAAATTATCTAAAAAAGAACGTCTATTTTATTATCCATTGTATCTCTGGTGGCAGATTACAGCGATTTTACCTTTAAGGCCAAGAGAATTTCTTTTAATACAAAGAAACTGTTTGACCGAGAAAGATGGAAAATATTTTCTTACATTAAGGAGAAATGTAATCAAAGGAAGGGATCGACTTGTTGCACATAAAATTTCTGAAGATTATATTTTGAATACTTATGAGATTACTAATTCATTAGCTTCTGAAATAAAGACTTACCTCAAACTTACTGAAAATGATCGTTCTACTAAATTAGAGACATTATTTGTGACTGATCCTCATTATAACCGTTGGGGTCGTCGAACAGGTGTTAATAACCGATTTTTAACTTACACTAATCTCAATACTATTTTGAGGTATTTTTTTAATGAGATCATTTCTCAAAAATACGGTTATCAAGTTAATTATTTTAGTTTTCCAGCTAGATTAGATGAAAACGAGATTAATTTGATTCATATTGGTGATACGAGACATATTGCAATGATCAATTTAATTGCAGAAGGGGCTAGTCCTGTTACAGCTATGCTTTTAGCTGGTCATGAAAGTGTGACAACTTCATCTCACTATTTTTCAAATTTAAGCCAATTTATTGAATGTCGTAGTTATCAAATGTATCGTAAACTAACGAGTAAAAACACGAATTACGCCATAAGTAAGAGGCAGCCATTTTATACAGCACAAAGACAATACATCACTTTAGAAAATAAAGGACGGTGTTACTCACCCCGCTTTGCGAAAGGTGATTATTCAGATTGTCTGAAAGTTATTAGTGAGCATGCAGAACTAGGTGCTTGTACGAGCTGTCCTTTTTACCGTAAAGCAGGTAAAGATTATTTTTCAATGGATAAAACATTTAAAAAGTCAGTTGATGAAAAAGCTATGGTTGTAAATGAAGCGATTAGAAAAGTTAGACAAGGGAAGGGTCATATTGAAGATATTGGAGAAGCTTTGTTGAAATTAAAAACAGTTAGCAACACCTATCAAGATTACTTAAATGCTAAACAACTTTCTTTAGAGGAGAACAAGTCTAATGGCTAGAAAGAAATCAATTTCTGATGATGAATTGATTCATTTGTTTGAGCAGTATTTAATTTCCCAGTGTTCCTGTGATTTAAGCTTGGTAAAAATTCCTCGGTTCGGTGACTATGTGAGGAATCATGGCTATCAAAATGTTGCGGATACAACCATTAGACGTAATAAAAGATTCAGGGATTTTTTAAAAGAAAGTGAAATTAAATATCAAGATGAAAATTACGAGACTGTGATTACTTACAAGACCATAGATCCTGACAATTTTATGGCAAAAAATCGTACTCCAGGTGCTATGAAAAGAGCATTGGTGGAAATTAGCCAATACTATAAGAAAATAGCAAACATTGCGGCTAGCTATAAACAAGAAGCAGATAAATTACGTGCTTTAAATTCTGAACTACAGTCAACTAATGAAGATTTAAAACAGAAGCTACAAAGAGAAAATGAGTTAAGTGATGAGAATCAAAAACTATTACAAATAATCAAAACAAGTGTCTATCCAGAAATTGCGAATGAGCTTTTAAAAGAAGAAGGATTGTTAAAATATTCTCAAAAGGTTATCAGTGAGGATTTCCTAGCAGACAATATCATTACCGCTGATTCAGAAATAGATTTTCATTCTGGTGGTCTTATTGAACAAGAAAACCCTCAAAAATCAACTAAAGTGGTTTCTATTAAAAACTTACTGGACAGCAAAACTAATTATAAATGAGGAAAGAAATGAACAAGAAAGTTAAAGATAATCCAGCTATTTACATGTACTGGGATCAAAAACGAAATGTTCTTGACCCAAAAAAATTTTCGTCAAATAGTTTAAAATATGCCTATTGGTCTTGCCCTTATTGTCAACACCATTGGGAAGCGAAAATCATTGATGTGCAGCTTGACAGTTATGAATATCTTAGGTGTTGCCCCCATTGTGGATTAGGTGAACGTTCCATTGATGAAAATGAGAGTGTTCTTCAGGTTTATCCTGATTTCAGAAATTATATAAACTACAGCGTTGAGCAGGATGAAGAATTAGATGAGAAACTTCTTACTTTGCCGTTCAATAGTAAAAGAAAATTCAATTTTAAATGTCCGACGTGTCAATTAAGTTGGAAAGATTCTGCGACAAATAAGAGGTTATTTCAACTAACAAGTGGGGATTTATTTCATTTTGGCTGCAATGAAACTACCTATCATTGCGATTACAAATCAGTTTATCCAAATTTAGCTAAAATCTATAGCGATCATTTAAACAAATTTAAATTTAACGAACTGAAGCTGAGTTACAATATAACAGTACCTATCCATTGGGAATGTGATAAGTGCCATTGCAAATTTGAATTATCTATTGATAGATTATTGAACCGAATTAAAAGAGGTGGTCATTACTGTTTGGAGTGTCATTCTTCATTTGAAGAGTTGTTAGATAAAGATTACGAGGTTTCTCCTCTATCTTTTTTAAATTCTTCCATGCTCAAGGAGTGGTCTGAAAGGAACAATATTACACCTAATCAAGTTGATGCATTGTCTAATGTTCATGTGTTATGGGAATGTACGAACTGTCACGGAGAGTATTCATGCTCACCATTTGAAAAAACAGATAGATCTTGTCCATTTTGTTCAAATAGAGAAAAACTTCAAGATTTTAATACACTAAATGAAACACATCCCTATTTGAAGGAATTTTGGGACCTCAGTAATGAAAGGGATTTCTCCGAATATTGGTTTAAGTCGAAGAATGTAGTTAGTTGGGTTTGCCCTTGTTGTAAAATCAACTTTCAGTGTAGCCCAGCCGAAATGATCAGTCGAACCGATTTAGAAAATCAAAACTTTCAAACATGTCCTAATCAATGTGACTGGAGGACTGAGATATTTAAAAATAATATTTTCCTTAAGGAACCAAAACTCATCAAAGAATGGAGCACTAAAAATAAAATTCCTATTCATTTAGCTCAGACAACGATTGAGACCAAAAAATATTGGTGGGATTGTTCAAAGTGTCATGGGACATATTTATGTTCTATCCCAATTCGAAGAGAAGTTTCTCAGTGTTGTCCTTACTGTAACAACGATAAGCCTCTGAAAGGGTATAATACATTTGATTATTTGTACCCTGAACTAGCAACATTGTGGGCACCAAATAATAAAGTCTCTATAGATAGTTTTGTTCCATTATTAACTGAAAAAAGGTTTTATTTATGGCGCTGTAAAGAATGTAACTTCGAATTTCATGAGCGCTTCAGCATTATACTAAATAAGTATTTAAGTTCCGAGACAAAAGATCTTAAAGAAATGTGTCCATTTTGTGCAGAATTAAAAGAAAGACAAGATAATATCTCTTTTGAAGATTTAATGAATGAGTGGGACTACCTTAATAATCTTATTCTAGGAGATCCAGAAAGAATCACAAATAGTACGAAATTAAGATTTTGGTGGATTTGTAAGAACAATCCAGAGCATCGTTATAGAATGGCTATCGTAGATAAGATTGCAAATATAAAACGATCTATCGAGCCATGCATGTTTTGTAAAGGGCGTAGACGAAAAAGAGAACATTTTGTCCCTTATAGGAAAATTTAAAAACAGGTTCAAATTTGAACTTGTTTTTTTATCATAGATTTTTATAAAGTACATTATTTTAAAAGATTGTATTTTTAGTTTTCAAGTAGATAATGTACAGAATTTAAGTATGCGAAAGATTTAGTTTTCGCGGGAATAAAGTACATTTTTTTCTCAAAAAAAAATTTTTGTTAATCTTTTATTTCCCTCTATCATCTTTCCGAAAAACTATAATTTTCTTGAAAAATATATCTAGATATGCTATACTACTTTTATAGAAAAAACGGAGAAATATGATGAGACGTGAACTGTTATTAGAAAGAATTGATAGACTTAAGGCCACTATGCCCTGGTACATTCTGGAATATTACCAGTCTAAGCTGGCGGTTCCTTATAGTTTCACAACCCTATACGAATACCTCAAAGAATATGATCGCTTTTTTAACTGGGTGCTAGAATCTGGTATCACGGATGCTTCTCAAATTGCCGAGATTCCTCTCTCGGTCTTGGAAAACATGACCAAGAAAGACATGGAGGCCTTTATTCTTTATCTGCGAGAGCGTCCGCTTCTCAATGCTAATACGACGCAAAACGGTGTTTCCCAGACAACCATCAACCGGACTCTTTCTGCTTTGTCTAGCCTCTACAAATATTTAACCGAGGAAGTTGAAAATCAGCAGGGTGAGCCCTACTTCTATCGAAATGTAATGAAAAAGGTTGCTACCAAGAAGAAAAAGGAAACTCTGGCTGCTCGTGCAGAGAATATTAAGCAGAAGCTCTTTTTAGGTGATGAGACGGAAGAATTTCTTCAATATATCGATACAGAGTATCCTAAGAAACTCTCTAACCGCGCTCTATCTTCTTTTAACAAGAACAAAGAACGAGATTTAGCCATCATTGCTTTACTGCTAGCCTCTGGTGTTCGTCTGTCTGAAGCTGTTAATCTGGACCTAAAAGACATCAATCTCAAAATGATGGTCATTGAAGTGACTAGAAAAGGCGGAAAAAGGGACTCTGTCAATGTTGCTGCTTTTGCTAAGCCCTATTTAGAAGAGTATCTGAGCATTCGGAGCAAACGATACAAGGCCGAAAAGACTGATACAGCCTTCTTTTTGACTGAATACCGTGGCACTCCTAATCGAATCGATGCTTCCAGTGTCGAAAAAATGGTAGCTAAGTATTCTGAGGATTTCAAGGTGCGAGTGACGCCACACAAACTCCGCCACACACTTGCTACACGTTTATACGATGCAACCAAATCTCAAGTTCTCGTCAGTCACCAGCTAGGGCATGCTAGTACTCAGGTAACGGACCTCTACACCCATATTGTCAACGACGAGCAAAAGAATGCTTTGGACAAATTATAGCAAAAAAACATTACATAATTATGGTTATGTAATGTTTTTGTTTAATTAATGATTTGTCCCCATGCTTAGCGTTTCCGGAAGAGTGCCGCCTCCATCAATTACAATTTGAGAACCGGTTAGATAAGAAGATTCATCACTACCT
>ERZ773062.514-NODE-514-length-19841-cov-12.467957_pt1 | contig 19841 bp, 15 predicted proteins | sample MGYA00580626_ERZ773062 | MGnify/ENA primary metagenome ERZ773062 (study PRJEB29015, sample SAMEA2738003) | human oral metagenome | biome: human oral; feature: human-associated habitat; material: dental | place: China | collected 2058 ...
TTGACGTTCTGGTGCTGGACGTTACCGACTGTACCGATGGCAGCGGTTGCTTCCAGGCGAACTTTGCGAACTTCACCAGATGGCAATTTGATGGTTGCGTAATTGCCTTCTTTGGCCATCAACTGAGCTTTGGCACCAGCGGCGCGAACCATTTGCGCACCTTTACCGGCAGTCAGTTCGATAGCATAAATCATCGTACCAACAGGGATAGCAGACAATGGCAGGCGGTTTGAGGCCTCAATTGGCGCTGTCTCACCAGTCTGAATCGTCTTGCCCTTGACCATCGAGGTGTCGGCCAATACGTAGTGGTACAAATTGTACTGATCTTTCACCCGAGCGATGCGCGCTGAGCGGTTTGGATCGTACTCAATTTCTTCAATTGTCAGCGTCAGACCAGCCGGCAAATTGTGGTTCACCAAACGGTAGTGACGGCGAACGCCACCGCCGCGATGACGCACGGTGATGCGGCCTTGGTTGTTGCGGCCGGCATTTTGCTTTTTGGCTTTGATCAGACTTTTGAGCGGTTTTCTTGTCGTGATATCCGACAAATCCTGGCTCGTCATGCCACGGCGAGCAGGAGTGGTTGGGTTGTAAGCTTGAATTGGCATTACTTTCCTTCTCCTTCCGTCTGCTCTACGGCATCAAAGACGTCCAATTTATCGCCGTCCTTGAGTGTCACGTAAGCCTTCTTCCAGTCCTTACGGCTAGTATTGCCAGGATAACGGTGCTTGCCACGATTAAATCGAACAGTTTTACCGTCCTGAACAAGCGTTTTAATGTTCACCACAGTGACACCAAATTGTTGCTCAACCGCCGAGCGGATCTCATTTTTATTCAAATTAAGTGGCACACGGAAAGTATAGACATTATTTTTCAAACTTTCAGCGTAGGATTTCTCACTGATGCGTGGGATAATTGTCATCTGTTTCATATTACGCTTCCTCCTTGCCGAGCCACTGAGAAATCACTTCCACAGCCTTCGGCCCAATGACAATATGGTCAGCATTAAGGATATCAAACACATTCAAATGAGTTGCACTCACCACCTTAACATTCTGCAAGTTTCGAGTGCCGCGGAAAGCTTCTTCTGACTTAAAAGCCGCTACCACGATTAGAACTCGCCGCTTGTTTGCGATACCTTCTTTGGCTAGAGCTGCTACGAAATCTTTAGTTTTACCAGTAAATCCGCCCTTGAGGTCAGATACTAAAATTTTCTTTGCCTCGTTAGCTAACGTTAATGCTTGGCGAACTGCCACTCTCTTAGCAGTCTTACTGAGCTTCTTAGTATAGTTTTCATTACCGCGTGGGCCAAAGACCACACCGCCACCGCGCCAGATTGGGTTACGGGTTGAACCGAAACGTGCTCGACCAGTTCCCTTTTGCTTCCATGGTTTTTTACCACCACCGGAAACTTCACCACGCTGCTTGGTTGTTGCGCTTGCTAGGCGGGCGTTTGCTAGGTAGCTGTCATATGCCAATTTCAACAATTCGTGATTTGGCACTTCAACAGCAAAAATGTCTTTAGGAAGTTTGGTTGATTCAGCCATTACTTGTTACCTCCTAAAATAATCAGCCCTTTTCGTGGTCCAGGCACAGCGCCCTTCACCCCGATCAGATTGGTCTCTGGATCAACATATGCCACTTCCAGGTTCTTGACCGTAACACGCTCGTGACCCATGTGGCCAGCCATCGTCTTACCCTTGAACACTTTTTGTGGATACATCGAGCCAATTGAACCTGGCTTACGAGTATTACCTTTGCCACCGTGCGTCTTGCGGTGACGCTTAAAGTTGTGGCGTTTAATGGTTCCAGCGAAACCTTTACCTTTGCTGGTTCCGGTCGCATCGACAGAATCGCCGACTTCGAACGCGGAAACGTTAATCTCGCTGCCGACTTTTAGATCCTCTGGAATCTGGTCGACGCGGAATTCCCGAATATGTTTCGGGGTCACTTGGGCTGGCTTCACATGTCCAGCCACGGCCTTGCTCAGGTTCTTACCCTCTCCATAAGCGACCTGCACCGCATTGTAACCGTCAGTTTCGACAGTCTTCACCTGAGTAACAGTGACAGGGCCGGCTTGAATCAGCGTCACCGGAATGGCTTTGCCGTCTTCAGCCAAGAGCTGGGTCATACCAAGTTTGGTACCGAGAAGTGTTTTCACTTTTCCTCACTCCCACTTAAATACTCCTGATGACGTGCGGTTTCTGGGTTCTGAGTGAGGCGCCTATGACAAGCGCTTCAATCATAGCCAGACCTGCTCATTCATCAAGGAGAACAGTTGATATTACGCGTAATAGAAATTACCCATAGATTGTAGCACAATTAAGCCTAAAAAGTCAACCCATGATCACATGTTCTGTTTTATCTACAATTCCGCATATGCTATAATCATATTCGAAAAGAAATTTTATTAATTAGAGGGCAATTATGAACGATTCTCAAATCGAAAACAGTTACGAAGAATTGAATAAATTATATTCTCTTAGGAAAGAGGTTATCGACTCGCTAATCCCAGATATGGAAAAAATAGAGGGCGTTGATGAAGAGCGAAAAGTTGAAATATACATGACAGCCGCAAGAATAACTAATAATAGCAGCCTAATCAGTCTAGCCTACGGGGCGGCTAAAAATATCTCAGATACGGTAGCGCGCGCTGAGGCGTTGATTGATATTATTCAAGAAGTCAACTACGCCATCAATAAGCTAGAGAAATAATAGGCCGCTATAGGACGCTTGGAATCAAATAGTATTAAATAAATAATACCATCAACTTGGAATTGACGGTATTATTTTTAATAAGTCTTCTACCACTCTCTAATAACCATTTTTCTATTCGGATTTTTTGCTGAGGTAAAACCATGCCTGTAAGCTTCAATATTGCGCTTAACGTTGTCCCAGTTTATTATATGGATTTTATCTCCATCAAATACGTAATCGCCCTCCTCGTAGCCTACTGATCGCATAATTCTCCTAGTCACGTCTCTTGCGTCACCTAAGGTAGATGTAGAGCCTCGAGCCCAGTCATAATACATTTGCGCTTCATTCTCGAAGGTGGGTTTATTATCTTCGGTTATATCTGCGTAATCATCTATGCGCTTCATTGCATCCGACAACGACATTCCTCTTATCGCTTTTTCGTTGCCATCATCTCCAAAGTCCTCATAGGCAGATTTTTTATTCGCAATTTCGTCTATAAAGCGACGCGGAGAAGATTCGGTGCGTGTTGGAACCGAGCCTATTGTCTCAAGATTTGGATAATCACCATCACCTCGCATCATAGAAATCCTCTCACCAATTGAGATATCCTCTCCCGCCCGTGCCGGCTCGTAGCCACCAATCATAGCATAAGCCTCTGCCGAGTATCCAGAATTCCAGCCTCCAGTGATTACACGGTTAGAGAATGAGTTCCAATTTGGATTTCTTGGATCCCTAAAACGTTTTTGTCGCACATTAAACAAGAACACCTCCCAGGCATTTCTTCGCATTAAGAGTAGGGCGTTATCTTTAATAATAGACGACATCCTACCCTCGACGCCACGAACAGCATCAAGATGAGGATTCTTATCCAGCTTAGAAATAAGATTAAATACTGTTCTCTTGTCTACTTCCATCAGGTCAGCGTCTTCACTCTCGATGTATAGCGGTTGGGGTTGATTATCACGATCAAGACTTCTTTGCAAAACTGCATCAGTCAGAAGTTTGCGTACGAAACCTACGTTAGCCTCTTCCGGTTCCATTTCAACGTTTGCATAATGAATAACTGGACGAACACCCCCATGACGCCTAGCATATTCTTCTATAAAATTCTCTATGACCTTTACGGACTTATCCTCTGGAGTTCCTTTTTTACGATTTACCAGAATATTTATCTCAAACAAAGATTGATCGAGAGCATTACCTTTATTATCTACTTGATCTATATACTGATTAAGCAGTCTATTGAGGTTGTCCTCCTCCATCCAGGCGGGAACGTTAACAGAAACTCTACAATTACTGCTCATGGACCCCAAGCTGGATGCGACATTGGCAACTTTTCGCTCGTATTCTGGATTACCAGAAAACTCATTATTTAGATAACTAGCTATAATTTTTCGCTCTCGTTCCGCACTCCTCATCACCGGTGAGCCATCAGCCTCAACCCAATGTTCTTTACCAGAGGCATCTTTTATTTGTTTACGCGTATGCGGCCCACCCATGTCAACCACCCACTTACGCATCTGCGCCAGATCCCTGCGCGATCCATAGTTATACCTAAACGGATCTTCTTTTTTATTTAGTCTTTCCAGCGGTCTCCTCAACACCACCGCCGGCCCGCCAAAGCCCTCTACGGCCTGAGTCGTATTAACTATCGTCTCTATCGGCGGAGGTGTTATTTGGAACTTGGGAACATTCTTATCTGTCAAGACTTCGACTGTAGTTGAGATGGTTGAGATAGAGTTATTGCCCTCCATAGTCGCCAGCGGAGCCACATGGGTTATTCCGTCCGCGTCCACGTCTTGAATTGCGACAACTTCGCCGTATGTACCATTAAATTCTACTTGGCCATATCCATCAACGGAAAAAAGATTTGCCACTGGACTATCGGGTGGGATATCTATACTTCCATCCGGAGCGATGTCAACCATGAATACTCTGTCCTGGGTGTCTATTGAGGCGGATACAGCAAACTTCAGTGTGCCACCCTGAGCTTCATCAGACCATGAAGTACTATCAAACCCATGATAAGATCCATAATCCGTCATATTAGAAATCGATAGCCGAATAGACCCATCATTACCTTGACTTCCCCAGTGGAGTCCCAGTTCATTATTATCAAACACACTGGCGGTATCATTGTCATACCAAAAATCTCGAGTAATATTCGTCAGTTCAGATTGATGGTGGCCTAAATATTCATCAACACTCAAATCTTGCACAATAGACTCTTGACTACTTACTACTGCAGAAAAATCTTCTATGATAGCACCCTTTTCTTGTAGCAGCTCCTGCGAGGCTTGAGATAAAGAGCCGTCAGCCTCAAACGAAATATTCTCAGCAAAAATACTACCGTTTGGATCAATTATATTTGCCGTTCCGTCAGGGTTATATGCTAATTGATAATTATCTGGTAAATTGATACTTCCTTGACTACCACCTACATCGTATGAGGTATAATCTCCAGCACTCACGACAGCCTCAGAACTATAACTCTCGCCATTAAATATACCCGCTAGCAAAGTTTGCCTATCGCCCCCGCCTTCGCCCGTAAGGACATTTTCAAGCAGGCCGTCGTACCCAGAATCAAAGAATGCCAAAGCCTCTTGTGAAGCCAGTCCAATCGTAAAGCCAGTAACAGCTCCTGTTGCCGCCGCCATTGCTACGCGTCGCCTCTTTAGCTTCTTAAAGGCCTCATCTTTTTTACTCCTATCATCCATTAGAGAATAAAGTACGTCTGTAGATTTATATATCGCATCATCTACCGTGCCGTCTTTATCAATGCCCAAATCTGCAACAAGCGCCTCTGGCAAATCTCCCAGCCTACCTTTCAGCTTCACTTTTGCTCTGGCTATTGCTACATCTAATTCAAGTCTCTCCGACTCGACTTCCGTCACGCTTGAATATGAAATAAAGTCCGCCTGTAATTTGTCTGAGGCATAGATCCTGGACGTAGCATTAACAATCGACTCATAACACTGCTGTAGTTCCTCTGGAGACAGGTCTTCTTTATTAATAAACTCTTCTAACGAGCCAATCAGCTCCTTTGCGGCAACTGTTTCATAGCGAGTTTTTTCGATTTCTGCACGTCGGCCTTTGTCTTCAAACTCCCGACCCTGAGCGACTTCCCGCGCATGTATTGCCCGCTCTTCTTTAAGCCGTTTATTTTCACGCATAGCAGCAAACACGCCACCGAGTAGCCCAGGTACACCAGTTACGCCAGCAGCTCGCGCTAGCGACCCTCGTCCAACTCGGAATAAACCAGTAGCAATTGCCACACCCAAGCTTATCGTCTCAGGACCAACAAGCGAACCTATTTTTGATTTTTGTAGCCGTTCAGTATTTTTATCGAATTTACTTTGATGAGCTTCGGTACGAACCCCAGAACGAGATTCGCCAGTATAAATCTTCATACCTTGCAATACATTATCAAGACTTTCACCATGATCAACACTTTCTTTGACCGCTTGGGCAATTTGCCAAATATTATCTATTCTGACTTTACCTTCGCCGATGAGATCGTCACCATCACCATATTGATTTAATTGACGCACTATCCTGGACTGCGCTTCCCTAAAAGCCTCCTCACTCCAGTCTTTACTGTCACCTTTGACATAATTTTCAATCAACTTCTTCACCGCTAGGCCAAACGGTGAATCCTCAGCCAACTCTTTTCGACGCTCTCCAGCAGCCTCGTGTATAGATTCGTCATACTCGGAAGTAAAGTGCGCAATAGTCGCCTCCATAGCAGCATTACGCAACTCAACATTATCCGTGTATAAAGCAGTTAACCCTTCTTCTTCAGCACGCCGCTTAGCTTCTTCAAAGTACTTATTGAAATAGTACTTAGTAGCAATGCCGTTCTCACCTCTCCATATCCTATGCCGAAAGCCCTTTATTCGGCCAGCTTCCCTGGCAGCCTCAGACTCTTCTCTTAGACGAGCTTCCGCATAGTCTTTAGCCGCCGCTTCTACATCATGCGTCTGGTCAACAACCGCTACAACCAAGGGTTTGTCATGAGGTTTTGGCTGCGCGCCACTTAGCATAGGGTCTTTATAGTGATAAGTTGTTGGAATCTCTGCCGGCAATTCTGACCTATTAGTATCAATTGACATATTTTCTATTTAACTCCAAGATACAAAGATCTAAAGCGTAGCATTGTCTCAAGCGTTATCTTTTTCGTATCAACGCCGCTATTTGCTATATATTGCTGAACTTCCTGCTGACTAGCATTGCGATCCAATAAGTCATTAAAACCGTCAATTTTATTTTCAGGCAAAGCCCCAAGCACAGCCCTATCAATCTGATCAAGTAGCCTATTCTTCAGATCTTTCTCTAATTGCTGCCTGACATCACCATCAAGAGTCTTAAAGTTCTTAGCATCTATAATGTCGTTGATAAATTTAGATAAAGCATCCTGATCCATTGCCACACTCCTTTAGTAATTAAAATATCATCAAAACCCAAAATAGTACAGCATAAGCTAAATCATCACGCCCACTGGCGTAAATGAGGTCAAAATTGCCATTAATATGAGGGTGACGTACCAAATTTTGCGATTAAATTGATACTGTTCAATCTTCAGGACAAGGAGCAGTGCAACGAACAAGCCAACTGGCACCGCTTGCACAGTGAAAGCGCCCAACTCAAAGGGGTTTTTGAGGCGTAGCCACAACGCACTAAGGATGACAAATATCACCAATTTCAAAAAGAACGTGCCGTCGTTTTCATAAATTCGCTCGCGTCCTTTGCGACTGAACAAGGCGCTGGACTTTGAGCGGTTGCGAGCGTAAGTGCGAGATTTTTGTTTTGTCATAAGCTTGATGAAAATTATAACATAAAAAATCCGCCCCGTTCAAGAGGCGGAAATTTCTGACATAGTAAAATTACATACGAATTTCAGCGTCAACGCCAGCTGGCAAGTTCAAGTTCTGCAAGCTATCGATGGTCTTTGGCGTTGCGTTGGTGATGTCGATCAGACGCTTGTGAACGCGGCGCTCGTATGTCTCGCCACCCATTTTGTACACGTGTGGGCTTTTTACCACTGTGTAGGTACTGCGGCGAGTTGGCAGCGGCACTGGGCCGGCAACGTTCGCGCCGGTGCGAATTGCGGTGTCAATGATTTGTTTTGCTGATTGGTCGATGACTTTGTGGTCATACGCCTTCAGTCGGATGCGGATTTTAATCCCGGTATCTTGAGCCATGGCTCCTCCTTTTGTGCAATCCCGTAACCTCCAATTGCTCCATCTTACGAACAACCGAGTTCTCGAGACAAATTATTATTAACTAGGTGATTATATCAATTTTCCTGGGCTTTATCAAGATGGGCAATCATCTCGCTGATGATCGCAGCGGAATTATTCAGCGACTGCTTCTCGCGCTCAGTCAGTGGATAGCCCGTCAAAATTTTCACGCCGTCACAACAAATGATCGACGGCAAGCCCAGCACCACATTGTCCAGTCCATATTCACCCTCAGCTAGTGAACAAACTGGATAGACCGTGCGTGTTGACTGACGCAAGGCCGAGACGATTTTAGAGACGACAAAGCCAATGGCAAAATACGTCGACTTCTTCGTCTCAATCACTCGGTAGGCGCGGTCACGCACCTTTTGTTCGATGCCCTCAACCAATTCCTCGGTGAAGCCTGGATATTCTCGAATGGGCACCTCACCAACCTGCGCGGTCTCAATGGTCGAGAACGAAGAGTCGCCATGCTCACCCAGGATGTAAGCATCGATAGCCTTACTGTCAACATTCAACGCATCTGCCAAGTATGATTTCAGCCGTGCGGTGTCCAGTGTCGTTCCCGTGCCAAACACTCGGGTTTTCGGCAGTCCTGACTCTTTCAGCACCACATACGTCAAGACATCAACTGGGTTACTGACGACCACCAAATACGGCTTGGCGCCACCAGCCATGATGTTTTTGACGATGTCGCGCATGATACTGGCATTAACACCGACCAGCTCCAGCCGTGTCTGACCTGGCAACTGCGGCGAGCCGGCGGTGATGACCACGATGTCGTCGTCGTTAATATCAGCGTAGTCGCCCGGGCGCACCACCACGTTGCGGTCAAGCCCCATAGCATCGTTGATATCCGCCGCTTGACCCCACGCCAAATCCGCATTGCGGTCGATCAATACGATTTCCTCAATCACACTGCGTAGCGCACAAGCATATGCCGTCGTCGCACCAACCATTCCGCCGCCACCGATAATCACCAATTTCTGTTTATTCACCATATCTCCTTTTTCTTTTTACGTTAGATAGTTTAATTTTGTCATAAACATTATCACTTTGTCAATTGATTTTACTTTACATCAATAAATATGTATAATATTGGAAATTTATCAACTTTTACATATTATCAATGGGAGGATATATGGAAAAAAGAATACCCAGTATCTCAAACCTCCTAGACAAGACAGATACACTATACACACGGCATAGCTATCCCTCAACTGAAATCACAGAGGATCTAGATAAATGTAGAGAAAAAAGCGACAGCGTAGGAGATTTTACCAAACCCGTGCCTCATATTCTCGGTGAAAATGAACAGTACATCTACCTCCCTCAATTTATGACAACGAAGGATGGTGAGGAGGTTGCTTTGGAAATCAAAAAGATAACTTCTGCAGATAAGAAAAAAATACCGACTATCAGTATCCTAAATACGAGCTTGATCTCTCCGCTAATTGCTTTGACTTGAGGTATCTTGAATAAAATTCATAAACTTACCACAGCAAAATCCCCCGGTAACCCGGGGGATTTAATTAGGCTTGTACTATCAAGATTATTTATTAATCTTTGTAACAACACCAGCACCAACGGTACGGCCACCTTCGCGGATAGCAAAGTTCAAACCTTGCTCCATAGCGATTGGTGCGAGCAACTTAACCTTGAAGGTTACAGTGTCGCCTGGCATAACCATTTCTTTGTCAGCTGGCAGCTCAACCTCACCAGTCACGTCAGTGGTGCGGAAGTAGAACTGTGGCTTGTAGCCCTTTGAGAATGGAGTGTGGCGACCTCCCTCTTCCTTCTTCAATATGTAAACCTCAGCTTCAAACTCAGTGTGTGGAGTAATTGTGCCTGGCTTTGCCAAAACTTGACCACGCTCAATGTCGCTGCGCTCAATACCGCGTAGCAAGACACCTGCGTTGTCACCTGCTTGACCTTGGTCAAGAGATTTCTTGAAGGCCTCAATACCAGTTACAACTGACTTCTGAGTTGGCTTCAAACCAACGATTTCAACTTCGTCGTTCAATTTAACAACACCCTGCTCGATACGACCAGTTGCTACTGTACCACGACCCTTAATTGAGAAGACGTCCTCAATTGGCATAATGAATGGTTTGTCCATGTCACGTGCTGGCTCTGGAATGTAGCTATCCATTGCATCAACCAATTCCATAATAGCGTCTTCGTATTTCTCGTCACCTTCAAGAGCCTTAAGAGCAGAACCCTTGATAATTGGAGCGTCTTTGTCGAAGCCGTTCTTTTCAAGAAGTTCGCGAACTTCTTCTTCGATCAGCTCAACCATTTCTTCGTCAGCCATGTCCATCTTGTTCAAGAAGACAACGATCTTTGGCACGCCAACCTGCTTTGCAAGCAAAACGTGCTCACGAGTCTGAGGCATTGGACCGTCAGTTGCGGCAATAACCAAAACTGCACCGTCAACCTGAGCAGCACCGGTGATCATGTTCTTGACGTAGTCAGCGTGTCCTGGCATGTCAACGTGTGCATAGTGACGATTCTTTGATTCATACTCTTGGTGTGAAGACGCGATAGTAATACCACGTTGCTTCTCTTCTGGTGCGTTGTCGATCTGGTCGTACGCAACAGGTTTGTTAACTGCGCTTGGAAGGCGCTTTGCCAACACTGCAGTAATCGCAGCAGTCAGCGTAGTCTTACCGTGGTCAACGTGGCCCATTGTACCAACGTTAACGTGCGGTTTGCTTCGGTCAAATGCATCTGCCATTTGTAGAAGTTCTCCTTAATTTAATTATTATTTTTCACGCGGGTACAGTCCATTAAAAAGACCTCACGGCGTATGAGTTTAATTATAACGATTTTCCAATCAGTTGTAAATAGCCTATTTCTTACTATAATACTTCGCCAGGAACGAATCGCGGAACTCGTAAAAAGTCCCATCCTCCAAGCTGGCTCGAATATCATCGACCAACTTAACGATAAACCGCTCGTTGTGAATTGACAGCAACGTTCCAGCCAACGACTCGCGGGCGTGTAAAAGATGACAGAGATAGGCTGCCGTGTAATTCTTGCAAGTATAGCAATCACAATCGTCCATAATCGGCGCAAACATTTCACGGTATTTTTGGCCACGCACATTAACCCGACCAAATGGCGTATAGGCCGCGCCGTTTCTAGCCACGCGCGTCGGGCTGACACAGTCAAAGGTGTCAATTCCCTGCTCAATTGCCGCAAAAATATCATCAGGCTCGGAAATACCGAGCAAATGCCGCGGCTTGTTCTCGGGCAAGATTTGATTGACCCACTGGATCGTCTGGGCCATGGTTTCCTTTTCCAGCGCACCACCGATGCCGTAGCCGTCAAAATCCATTGTGCCTAAAAATTCAGCCGTTTGCTTGCGTAAATCTTCATAATTTGCGCCTTGCAGCACGCCAAACAATGCTTGATACGGCTTGTCGGGACGAGCTTCACGCAGACGTTTAACTTCCGCCAAACTCCGCTCCGCCCACGCGTGCGTCCGCGCCAATGCCTCCACCTGATAATCATACGGGTCAATCAGCGAAGTCAGCTCGTCAAAAGCAAAGGTAATATCCGCACCGATTCCGGCCTGGATTTGCATAGATAATTCCGGCGTAAATTTGTGGTATGAGCCATCTAGGTGCGACTTGAACATCACACCATTTTCATCCACCCAAGCGTGGCGCGACGATTTTTTAGCGATGGCAATTTCTTCATCAACATCCGTACTCATCGCCAAAACCTTCTTAAAACCCGAGCCCAAACTCAGCACCTGGAAGCCACCGCTATCAGTAAACGTTGGCCCATCCCAGTGCATAAACTTGCCCAAATAACCAGCCTTTTCAATCAGTTCATGACCCGGCTGCAAATATAGATGATAGGCGTTCGCTAGAACCGCCTGCGCGCCGACATCCGCCACCATCTCCGGAATCATCGCCTTGACATTGGCTTTAGTACCGACCACGATAAACGCCGGCGTTTTAATATCGCCATGCGGCGTGTGAATAATGCCGGTGCGCGCCAGCGTGTCGTCAAGCCTAGATGTTATTTCAAAAGAAAATGGTTTTTGCTGCATAATCTGTCTGATTATATCATGAAATGTCCTGAGGATTACCGCGCGACAAGCCAACAATGTCACGAACTCTCACTAGATAAAGAACGTCGTCTTTAGAATTTCCCAATATCAGCATCGGTTCCCCAAGGCTTAGTGGCAAATCTAAAATGTTTGATATTTGTTTAGTTAAATATGACGAGTCTTCAAGTTCTGGATTCCACAACTCCACCTTATCCGCTCGTAAAGTAAACGGTTCAGTCTCTTCGCCAACACCCACTTCTTTTAGAACAGCGTCATTCCACGACACGACACTCAGTAAGTCACCAGGTAGGCATCGATAGGCCATTACTACACATTCGCCCTTAAACTCCCTCGGTTCACTAATAGTCCTAATGACACCACGGGACTCGTCCTCATATTGCTTTAATATTTCTAATTGTTCCTCCAAGGAAAAATCATAAAAAACCTCGCTATCGAATACTTCACTTACGTCCCGAGCAATATCATGCAGTAAATCAACAGCAAGCTCTAAGTCTTCCGCGTCATTATTTAAGCTCTCGAATCTTAATAATTTATCACGACTAGGTACGGCGTATATTTTTCTTGATGAGCCATTTGAATCGTCATGAAGCAATAATTCAAGCACAGTATAAATAGCACCGTCATGCCTGACAAATTTCACTGCATTAAAATAAGCTCCATCACTATCAATGAATTCGTACTGCAATTTATTATTTGCACCGCTTGGCGATATAACAAAACCCGAAAGACCAATAGCGTTAAAACCAAGCTCATCAGGCAGTGCTTTACTAAGCGTTTTTATGTGATTACGGACAGTATTTGAAAAATACGGCTCATCTGTATACTTAAGGTCTGTTGCCAGCTGCCAAGCTAACTGCTGAAACTCCTCCGCAAAAACTGTCTCAAATAAATCATTGCTATTATTATGACCATTCTCATAAATTGGCAGAATATCAACTACGTCTTTTATGTCAATATAAAAAACCACCGAACTATCTTTTAGGTCAGCCACTTCCAAAATAGGACGATTATCTCGCCACGCAAACAGTGGCGCAGCGCCAAATAGTACTTGCGCTCTTGCCTCAACGTCAACGCCATATTCAATGCCACCAGCTCTTCGTCTATACGCCCGGCAATCTATTCTCACCTCGGTCCCCTGTGATATATCATCCAGCAGACCATTTAGGTCATCAATGAGATATTTTCTGGACACAGCATCCCTAACGTCATCTTTCTCAACAGCTTCCTGAGTTTTATCAACATAATGACATAATTTACGAATATATCGAGGCAATACACTGTCGTCTGGAAATAATTCTGCCGACAAAATAGCTTGCGGATCAAGCGGAAAATAATAATCATTTGGCCTATCATTTTCTAAAGTACGTACACACAAGGCCGCCATTTCTTTAGTGTAAGTCGCAAAAGGCGCTGGAATCTCAGGGTTGTTTTCTAGGGATGACACCAAATCGAACACACCCTCAACAGCGCATAACTCATATGAACCATCTTCGGTCTGCCTATAGCCAATAACTCTCGCTCGCTCGCCTTCAATTTCGTCTGTGCGCATGACTTTCTCCACGTCACCAAGGGCCTCAGCCTCACTTTCCCCACCGAGACATAAGTTTGCAGCAGCAATCTGTCGCCAATCATCTTTGGACAATCGACCAAGTAAATCAATACCTGTCCCAGCTTTTGGTAGTTCCATGTATGTATCGTATATTGCAATATGGCAGACTTCAAGCACAAGCATTGCCTCATGCGGTATACTATAACCATGAGCAAGAAAACGCTGGTTGAGCTTGATCCGTGGTTGGCACCGCATGAGGGTGTCATCAAGGATCGCGAGGCTTATGTTTCGTCGACACTCGAGAAAGTTTTTGACGGCAAATCGCCGGCGGATTTTGCGCTGGGATTTCGTCATTTTGGCCTGCACCAGACAGCGGCGGGCTGGACATTTCGCGAATGGGCACCGAATGCTACGCGCGTAGTGATGGTGGGCGATTTTTCTGATTGGCAAGAACGCGAAGAGTTTGCCCTGCGGCCTGGCGCACATGGTACATGGAGCGTTGATTTGCCGAAGGATGCGTTACATCACGGGCAGAAATATAAGCTGCGCGTCTATTGGCCAAATGGCGACGGCTGGCGCTTGCCGTCATACGCCACCTACGTTGTCCAAGATGATGATTCGGTGGATTTTTCGGCCGTGGTCTGGCAGCCGGATAAGCCATATCAGTGGCAACATGATATTCCACCTGCGCCAAACGTGCCACTGATTTACGAGGCGCATATTGGTATGAGCAGTGAGAAGGGAAAGGTCGCTAGCTTCAATGAATTTACCGCGGTCGTCCTGCCACGCATCAAGCAAGCTGGCTACAACACCATCCAGCTGATGGCCATTGCCGAACACCCATATTACGGCAGTTTTGGTTATCACGTCAGCAACTTTTTTGCGGTGTCGTCACGCTTTGGCACGCCCGATGATTTTAAGCGACTGGTGGACACGGCACACGGTTTGGGGCTGCGCGTCATCATTGACATCGTTCATGCCCATGCCGCTAAAAATGAGGTTGAGGGCCTCGGCAATTTCGCGGGCAGCCCGACGCAATATTTCAAAGCTCACGACCATCCAGCCTGGGATTCGCGGTTGTTTGATTATGGCAAGCCGGCAGTACTGCACTTTCTCGCCAGCAATTGCCGCTGGTGGTTGGATGAATACCATGTTGACGGCTTTCGGTTTGACGGTGTGACCAGCATGGTGTATCACGACCACGGTTTGGGCAAAAGTTTTACCAGATATGATGATTATTTTACTGATGATGTCGATAAGGACGCCTTGGTCTATCTCAGACTGGCAAATGATGTCATTCACGCTGTTCGCCCCGATGCCACGACCATTGCCGAGGAAATGAGTGGGTTACCGGGCTTGGCGGCACCGACTGAACATGGCGGTTTAGGCTTTGATTATCGCTTGCAAATGGGTGCGCCCGATCTCTGGATCAAGACATTGAAAGAAAAGCGTGACGAAGATTGGGATTTGGGCGAGCTGGTGTATACGTTGAGTTCACATCGCCCAGAGGAAAAAGTCATCACCTATGCCGAGAGCCATGACCAAGCCTTAGTCGGTGACAAGACACTGATTTTTCGGCTGATCGACAAGGCCATGTATTGGCACATGGATAAAGCCGACCCCGATCTGACTGTGGAACGCGGCATAGCCCTACATAAACTGATTCGACTGCTGACCGCTGGGCTGCACGGCGGCGGTTACCTTAACTTTATGGGCAATGAATTCGGACATCCGGAATGGATTGATTTTCCGCGTGAAGGCAATAATTGGTCGTTCAAGCACGCGCGGCGCCAGTGGAGTTTACGTGATAACGGTTTTCTCAAGTACCAGTGGCTGGGCGAATTTGACGAGGCGCTAATGAAGATTATTCAGAAAACTGACGGCGATGAAATCAGCCACCTTACAGTTCACCAATCGGATCACATAGTCAGCTTCATGCACGGCGAATTTCTATTTGTTATCAATTTTTCCCCAGATAAATCCCAAACAGACTACGAATTGCCCACGGAAGCTGGCTCTTACCAATTGATATTAAGCACCGATGATAAAGCATTTGGCGGACAGGAACGTATCAGCCACAGCTCTCGCTTTTTCACCTCCCCAGTCGGCAATAATCACAATCTTAAAGTTTATCTGCCAGCCAGAACGGGAATTGTCTTACAGAAAGTTGACTAGAACTTCTTTTCATCTACCCGATCCTCATCTTGACGTGTGATATGGGCAATAACACACTCGTCAGGAGTAGATATATAGGCTTCTGCTGAAGCTCTCTTGGCGGGCTATTTCTATTGGTATAAAATTTGTTACACTAAGTATTGTGAAGAAAAAAGTACCAAAAATTATCGAACAATCACTAGCCAGAGTGGCTAATTTTTATAGCTTTGAGCCAGTGCATGATTTAGAGAAAATAGACGACAGTTTGACGCCGAATATGCGAGCTTTGCGCCTAGCTATGACGATTGCCGAGCAGCTCCTGAGCATGGGCGTGGTGGCGCGCGATGTAGTGCGTATGTCGCAAGGAATAACTCAGACCTATTGCCAGAAGCGCGTTCACATAGACATTAGTTATACATTGGTGACGGTTTCTCAAGATCGTGGCGTTAATCACGAACCGTTAACGATGGCGCGAGTTATCGTACCAGACGATCCTAATTACCAATTAATCCAAGCCTTGCAGCTACTAGCTCTTGATATTCGTCATAAACAACTTCCCTTAGAAGAAGCTGAGGAACGACTGCAGCAGATACTTAAAAAACCAAATAAGCACTCCGGACTAGTCGTTTACGCAGCGGGAGGTCTTGTTAGCGCCGGTTCAGTTACTTTATATGGCGGCAGTCCACTAATGGCAGCCTTGGCGTTTTTAATGGGATTTTTAGCGACTGGTTTATTGCGCTGGCTGGGACATATTGGCGCACCACTTTTCTATTCTCAGTCCCTTGTAGCAATCTTTGTCACACTGACAGCGGCTGGTACGGCTTGGTGTAGTAATTATCTGGGGCTGAGTGTCAATACCACTTTGTTAGTGATTAGCGGAATCGTCCTGTTGGTGGCTGGACTGATGTTTGTTGGTGCATTCCAGGACGCAATTGATGAATACTACATGACAGCAAACGCCAGATTACTAAAGGTAGTAATGGCAACAGGTGGCGTAATTGCTGGCGTGATGGTCGGGCTTTATATTGCCACAAAGTTTGGTATTACTTTCCCAGCAACGCCAGATCGTTTGACCTTGGCTGATAAACATACACAATATTTGGGTGCCGGAATTATTGCGGCGGCATTTGTTTTAAGAAATCACGCAAAGTGGTTAGGTATGATTATTTCGGGCTTGATTGCAATATTTGGCTGGTGGATTTCACGATTAGTTATGAGCTTCGGATTTGATATCGTCACAGCCAGCGGCATCGCGGCAGCAGTCATTGGACTAGTAGCTGTCCTCACCTCCAGATTATGGAAATTCCCTTCTCTAGCTATCATCGCAGCGGGAATTGTCCCACTAGTTCCGGGGCTGTCTCTTTACAACGGCTTAATGGGAGTCGTACTATATCCACCAAATAGCGTCAACTTCTTACCCGCTTTAGCCATCCTAGCCAGGGCAATTCTCATCGGCGTAGCGGTAGCAATTGGCGCATCTTTCGGTAACATAGTTGGTCGCCCGATTCGACGCCAATTAATTAACATTTTTCGTCGCATTACTCAAGCATAATGAAAGAAGATTTATCCCAATTCATCGGATTATCTGACTCCAGACTATTTCATATGCGCTCCGTCGCCTATAAATCATACAAGCTGGCCCGCAACGTTTTTAAAATGGAAGAGGATAAAGCGCGCAGCTTATTCGCAATGGGATTAATTCATGATTTCGCCTATGCCTTTGTTGAAAATCAGACAGAGCATGAACATGAGGGCGGCAGAATCTTGAGATTGTCCGGTTTTGACTGGGCCGACGCCGTATTTGACCACGGCAACCCTGATATAGAAAGCTGGACAGATGAGTTGTTGATCTTAAATATAGCAGACATGACGACAGGCCCAAATGGCGAATCTCTGACTATGGATCAGCGACTGGTGGACATTAAAAATAGATACGGCCCCAAAAGTACGCAATCAATAAAAGCAAATAGACTGGCTAATCGTATCCATGCGGAGTTAAATAATCGAAATCTGAAAATACCAAATCTATAAAAATATAAGTCTAACCAAATAAAAATCCTCAGAGTTACTCTGAGGATTTTTCCTTATCTTATGAGATTATTTAGAGCGCTTCTCGATAATCTCCTGCGCCACGTTCGGTGGTACTTCCTCGTACTGCGCTAATTCCATGGTGCTGGCTGCGCGACCCTGCGACATCGAGCGGATATCTGAGGTGTAACCAAACATATTCGCCAATGGCACAAATGCCTTGATCAGCTTAGCGCCGCCCATCAAATCTTCCATAGCGTCGATACGGCCGCGGCGTGAGTTAAGGTCGCCGATGATGTCGCCCATGAACTCTTCTGGGGTGGTTACTTCAACCTTCATGACTGGTTCAAGCAGAATTGGTGTTGCTTGTTTGATACCTTCGCGAGCCGCCAATGAACCCGCCAACGAGAAGGCTAGTTCTGAGGAGTCGACATCGTGGTACGAACCATCATACAGCGTCGCTTTAACGTCAACCACTGGATAGCCAGCGATAACACCGCCCTCCAAAGTTTCCTTGATACCCTTCATGACAGCTGGGCGATATTCCTGAGGAACCACACCACCCTTAATTTCGTCGATGAACTCAAAGCCCTTACCAGCTTCGTTTGGTTCAAATCGTACCCAAACATCACCGTATTGACCGCGACCACCAGACTGCTTGGCGTGCTTACCTTGAACTTCAGCTTTGCCTTTGATTGATTCTCGGAAGGCCACTTGTGGCTCACCGATGTTAGCTTCAACCTTAAACTCGCGCTTCATGCGGTCGATCAAGATGTCCAGGTGCAACTCACCCATGCCGGACATAATAGTCTGGCCAGTTTCTTCATCAGTATGGATACGGAAGGTTGGGTCTTCCTCGGACAAACGCTGCAAAGCCAGCGCCATTTTTTCTTGGTCAGCCTTTGATTTCGGCTCAACGGCGATGGAAACTGGCGGCTCTGGGAACTCAATTGATTCTAGGGCAATCGGATGCGCTGGATCAGTCAAGGTATTACCTGTACCAGTGTTCTTTAAGCCAACCACTGCGGCAATGTCGCCGGCAGAAATCTTATCGATATCTTCGCGCTTGTCAGCATGCATGCGCACAATACGGCCTATACGCTCCTTATCGCCAGTAGTGGTATTCAGAACGTAGCTACCAGAATTCAAAACACCTGAGTAGACGCGGATAAAGATCAGCTTACCAACAAATGGGTCAGTGGCGATCTTAAATGCCAAGGCACTCATCGGCTCTTTGTCGTCTGGCTTGCGGCTCACTTCGTCGCCAGTCTTTGGATTTTTACCCCAAATCTCGTCGACATCCAGTGGGCTTGGTAAGAAGTCAACCATCAAGTCAAGCAGCTTCTCCACGATAACGCCGCGGCCGTCACCACCAGTAACCAAGAAGAAGTCGCCAGCCAGCACGCGCTTGCGCAAGGCAGACTTGAGCTCGTCGATAGTAATCGCCTCTTCGCCTTGATCGAGGAACTTCATCATCAGTTCATCATCAGCTTCAACCGCATTTTCCACCAACAAACTGCGGGCGTTTTGGCATTTCTCCAGCATGTCAGCTGGGATTTCACCCTGCACCAACTCATGGTCAGCAAAGTCAGTATAGGTGTACGCCTTCATGTCGATTAGGTCAACCACACCATTGATAGTCTTTTCAAAACCAATTGGGATATGGATTGGGAACGCTTGCTTGCTCAAACGGTTGTGAATTGATTCCAGAGATTTCCAGAAGTCCCCACCAGTTTGGTTAATCTTGTTGATGAAGCAGATACGCGGCACACCATATTTGTCAGCCTGGCGCCACACTGTCTCAGACTGTGCCTCAACGCCCATTTTGCCGTCAAACACCGTCACTGCACCGTCGAGGACGCGGAGTGAACGCTCCACCTCGGCAGTAAAGTCGATGTGCCCTGGGGTGTCAATGATGTTGATCTTATGACCCTTCCAAAAACAAGTCACCGCTGCCGAGGTGATGGTGATACCGCGCTCTTTTTCCTGCGCCATCCAGTCAGTGGTCGCACCGTCGCCGTCGCCTTTGACTACACCGATTTTGTGGGTCAAACCAGTGCGGTACAAAATACCCTCAGTTGTCGTCGTT
>ERZ773062.515-NODE-515-length-19840-cov-4.467728_pt1 | contig 19840 bp, 21 predicted proteins | sample MGYA00580626_ERZ773062 | MGnify/ENA primary metagenome ERZ773062 (study PRJEB29015, sample SAMEA2738003) | human oral metagenome | biome: human oral; feature: human-associated habitat; material: dental | place: China | collected 2058 ...
TTACAATGCGGCATTGAATATAAAAAACATTGGAAAATTGATGTTGGAATATTAGAAAAATAAAAAAAACAGGGTAGGAACTACCCGAAGAGCTTGGTAAATATATTTGGCTAACAAAAGCAGATACTTCCCAAGAAGCTCCCGCTTCTAAAAGCGGGAGTAGTTCACTTGAAACAAGACGGGCTTTGATGAAAAAATTTAAGGAAGTGGCTGATTAAGATATTTGATGAAAGTGAGAATAAATAATTGATGGAAGAAGAAAAGATGAATAATGAAAATAATATTTTGTTAAAAGTGTCAAATATTACTAAAAGTTATACTGAAAAGAAATTTTGGAAAAAATCAGTAAAGAATGTGTTAAACGATGTTTCGTTTTCACTAAAAAAGGGAAAATGTCTTGGAATTATTGGAGAAAGCGGGAGCGGAAAAAGTACGCTTGGAAGGATTTTGACTGGAATTGAAAATGCTGATGGTGGAATTGTTGAATTTAAAGGAAAAAATATTCATGCAAAGGAAAATAAATATCTCAAAAGAGAAATAAGCATTGTTTTTCAAAATTATGTATCTTCTGTAAATCCAAAATTTTCTGTTGCTGAAATTATTGCCGAGCCATTAACAATCGAATCTCAACTAAAAAAAGATGAAATACAGGAAGAATTAAAAAAATTGATAGAATCTGTAGGGCTTTCTGAAGAATTTTTACAGAGATTTCCCAATGAACAGCGGAGGACAGCTTCAAAGAGTGTGTATAGCAAGAGCAATTGCAACAAAGCCTAAGTTTATTATGTTAGATGAGGCTGTAAGTTCACTTGACGTGTCTACACAGGTGGAAATTCTGGATTTATTGAAGAAATTGAAGAAAGAGTATAATTTGTCGTATATTTTTGTAACACATGATTTGCTGACAATAGCTTATATTTGTAACAGCGTCATATTTTTCAAAGATGGAAAGATTGAAGAGGAAATTTCTGATATAAAAAATTTAAAAAATATAAAGAAAGATTATTCGAGAAAGCTCTTAAATGCAGTAATAGAATTTTGATATTTACATTCACAGAATAAAAATGTTATAATGTAGTAAAATTATTTTAAAATCGAATTTGAAAATTATAACTGTTTTACTTAAACTCTAAGATTATGTAATTTTATAAGTTTGATTTTAAGGTTCGAGTATAATATAAAAATATATGATTGGAGAGAAATAAGTGTGGATGTACATCATTTAAAAATTTTCTTTGAGGCATGCAAGGAAAAAAGTTTTACTAAAGCTGCAAAAAATTTATTTATAAGTCAATCTGCGGTATCAATACAAATAAAAAAACTGGAAACAAAACTTGGAATCCAGCTTATTGAAAGAAATTCTAAAAATTTTAGGCTGACTTTTGCGGGAAAAGAACTTTATCGAATGTCAAAGGATGTTTTTGATAAGATTTTGCGGGTAGAAAAGGAAATGGAGAAAATCTCACATTATGGTAAGGGAAAGATTTGCATAGGGGCAACTCATAATATTGGTGAGCCTGTGTTGCCGAGAATTATGGTAGAATTTAAAAAAAATAATCCTGAAATTGAATTTGATTTGTATATTAAAAATCGGGAATCACTTGTAAGGCATTTGAAAGAAGGAACAGTTGATATTGCCCTAATGGAGGAATATTTTATTGAGGATAAGGAAATAAAAGTGATTGAAACGGAAGAATACCCATTTGTTGTTGTAGCAGGAAGAGAAATATCAGATTATAGGGAATTGAAGAGAATGCAGCTGTTAAAGCGGGATACGCTTTTAACAAGTAAATATCTTGATTTGTTTGAAAAAATAATTGGATTTAATTTGGAAAATAGAATTGTAATAAATGGAAGTATTGAAACTATGAAAAATTTTATAAAAAGTGGACTTGGTTTTGCCGTTTTGCCGTATTATAGTGTTTATGAGGAAATTGAAAAAGGTGCATTGAAAGTTATTCATAATTTTGAAAAGTCAGAAGATAAGTTTCAAATTGCTTATATTCGTGAAAATGGAGAAAAGCCGGGAATTTCAAAATTTGTAAAATTTGTAAAAAGTTATAAAATTACACCTGCTTTATTTTCAGTAAAAAATAAATAATAATTTTTATTAAATAAATATTTTTTTTGATTTGGAGGAAAATTATGTTAAAGGAAGATATTAGAAATTCGTATTTAACTGCCTTTGAAACTGTAAAGGCATTTGTAGAAAATGAGGAAAATATTGAAAAAACAGAAAAAATTTCACAGGAATTGGCATTGGCTTATAAAAATGGGAAAAAGTCGCTAATTGCTGGAAATGGTGGAAGCAACTGTGATGCGATGCATTTTGCAGAGGAATTTACAGGAAGATTTAGAAAGGACAGAAGAGCGCTGCCATCAATAAGTATAAGTGATTCTTCTCATATTACTTGTGTTGGGAATGACTATGGATTTGATTTTGTCTTTGCAAAAGGTGTAGAGGCATTTGGGCAGGAAGGGGATTTTTTCTTTGGAATATCAACTTCGGGAAATTCTAAAAATGTAATTGAAGCTGTAAAAACAGCAAAGAAAAAAAATCTTAAAACTGTAGCATTGCTTGGAAAAGATGGCGGGAAATTAAAGGGAGAATGTGATTATGAATTTATAATTCCTGGAGAAACGTCAGACAGGATTCAAGAAGTTCACATGATGATTTTACACATTATAATTGAAGGTGTGGAAAGAATTTTGTTTCCTGAAAATTACTAAGATGAAATAATTTTTCTACAATTCTAGTATAAATTAATAGAAATTTATAAGGATTTTAACAGTTTTAAGTGGTATATTCTATTGATGTAAATTTAAAATAAATTTACAAATTTTAAAGAAAAGAGATGGTAGAGATGAAATTATTAAAAAAATCTATGCTTGTATTATCTGTAATGACATTAATTGGAGGAATGAGCTTTGCTGCAACAGCTAAAAACAGAAAAAAATCAATTGCTAAAAAGCCTGCTGCTAAAAGAGTTGCTTCAGAATCTTACACTTGCGGTTCTGAAAAAATAAGAGTTGCATATCCAACAACAAAAACTGCAAGAGTAACAACTAAAGCTGGAAAAGTCTATAATTTAAATGTAGCAGTATCAGCTAGTGGAGCAAGATATGTTTCTAAAAATGGAAATATTGAATTTTTTAAAGGTGGAAAAGATGCCATTTATAGAGGACCTAATGGTATTGAAAAATCTTGTACAAAAAGATAACTCTTAAAATAAAAAGTATAATAAAAGAATTTTAATTTTAACTGAGTTTTAAAAAGTACAGCTGGCAGATTTGGTGAGTGAAATCATTGAATTTGTCCGTCGTACTTTTTTTATTTTGTTTTTTTTATAAAATTCAATATTATGCTATTTTAAATTAAAATAGCAGGTTGGTTATGAATTTTTTTTGCAAAAGGTCAAGATTTTTTGTTAGCGGATAATAAAATTTCTATTTTTAAATAGAGTTTAACATTATTAGTATTAAATTTTTTTATTCATTGAGATAGAATGATTGAAAATCTTTGTTAAAAATGATAAAATTATAGAGTATAAGCAGAGAAATAAATTTAATAATTAAGAGAGGAAATTATAATGCATGAATTGGCTATAATCATTTCAACTTGGGTAATTCCGTTTGAGAGGATACATTATTTGATAATTATTATTCTGGCTGTGGCAGTGCTTTTGTCGGACAAGTCACCAAATGCGATGCTTGCTTGGATTTTTACAATTTTTACATTTCCATTGGGTGGAGCAATTTTATATTTTTTGTTTGGGATTAATTGGAGAAGGAATAAGATAATTTCAAAAAAGATGAAAGGTGAAGAAAGAAAGCTGTTTTCAAGACTTTTTAACTTTATGCAGAGAGATGTATCGGATATTTTCAGGTCGCAGGACTTTTTTTATTATAATCGGTTAAAAAATATAAATGAAAATGTTGATAAAATGTCTGAGTCTGAAATAAAAGAAAAAATTCAAGGTCAAATTGACACGATGATAACAAATATTGGACTTCCCGCTCAGCAAAAAGAAATTGTCAAAATGCTTTACAATTCTGAAGGGACTTTCTTGACAAATAATGATTCGTATAAATTATTTTATGATGGAAAAGGGGCTTTTGATTCTATTTTGAAAGATATCGAAAATGCGAAAAAAACAATTTATATGGAATATTTTATTTGGAGGGCTGATGAGCTGGGAGAAAGAATAAAAAATGCACTTATAAAAAAGGCAAAGGAAGGTGTTAAGATAAAGCTGCTTTTTGATGGAGTAGGAACATGGAAGTTGCCGAGAAAGTATAAAAAGGAACTTAGAAGTGCTGGAATTGAAATAAGATGGTTCTTAGACGTAAAATTTTTCATTTCCAAGATGAATTATCGGAATCATCGTAAAATAGCCTTAATTGACAATAAAATAGTTCATACTGGCGGAATGAACGTGGGGCAGGAATATATAGATGGTGGAAAGCGGTTTGAAAGTTGGAGAGATACGAATATTAGAATTACTGGGGAAATAATTGGACAGTATCTTGCAATTTTTGTAACAGATTGGTTAAATAGTGGTGGTAAGTACAGTTTTGGTGAAGATGTAAAGGGTGAGGCAGTTCACGAATTGGAAGAGCAAAAGCCGATTGATAAGCAGAAAAAACTAGAATATTTAATGCAGGTTTCTTCGAGTGGACCTGATACAGAATGGACAACTTTGAAATATTTGTATTCTAAAATGATTGCAACAGCAAAAACGGAAGTTTTGATTCAAAGTCCTTATTTTGTGCCTGATACAGATTTGATTTCACAGTTGAAAATGGCGGCTCTTTCGGGAGTGAAAATAAAAATAATGATTACAGGAGTACCTGATAAAAAGATGCCCTATTGGATTGCAGAAACTTATTTTGCAGAATTGATAGAAGCTGGGATTGAGATTTTTAGATATAAGGCGGGATTTTTACACAGTAAAAATGTAATCGTAGATGAGAAAATATCTACGATGGGAACATGTAATTTTGATATGAGAAGTTTTGAGATAAATTATGAAGTGAATTCAGTATTTTATAGTGAAGAGATTAGCAAAGATTTAAAGGCACAGTTTGGAAAAGATTTGGAAGTGTGTGAAAAATTTGATGAAGCAAGATTAAAAAAAGTGACTTTCAGAAAACAATTGAGAAACTCTATATTCAAGTTAATTTCACCAATAATGTAAATAAATTATAATAATTGTGGGAAGGAAGAAAAATGGAAAAAAATTTCACGAAGGATGGGCTTATTCTTTTGAATAAAAGTAAGGGAGTAAGTTCATTTGCAGCAATTAATGAGTTAAAGAGAAAAATAAGGGCTAAAAAGGTCGGTCATGCGGGAACATTGGATCCGATGGCTGAAGGACTTATGATTGTTATGATTAATGATGCAACAAAATTTTCTGATGACTTGATGAAAAAGGAAAAGGAATATTATGTTGAAATGGAACTTGGATACAAAACTGATACTTATGATCTGGAAGGGACGGTCGTTGAAAGATATGAATCTGAAATAAGTGTAAGCAATGCTCAAATAATAAAAGTTATAAATAGTTTTAGAGGGAAAATAAAGCAAATTCCGCCAATGTATTCAGCAATAAAAATAGACGGGAAAAAACTTTATGATTTGGCGAGAAAAGGTGTGGAAGTTGAAAGAACAGAAAGAAATGTTGAAATTTCAGAAATTAGAAAAATAAAAATTATTCGTCCAGATAAAAATTCAAAAGATGCTCGAAATATAAAAATTTCATTTTATGTAAAAGTTAGCAGTGGAACTTATATCCGTTCTCTAGTTTACGATATTGGGGAAAAATTGGGAGTTTTTGCTACGATGACAAGGCTTGTGAGAACTAAAATTGGAAGATTTGAAATTGAAGATGCGATTGATTTGGAAAAGGCTGAAGCTGAAATTGATAAATTGAAGGAATTAGTGGAGGCTAAAAGAGAAAGTGAGTCATTTTGGGCTACAAAGAGTGATGCTGCTATAAGAGCTGAAAAGATTAGAGAAATAGTGTGTTTTGTTGAAATAGAATATGTGCTTGACTATTTCGGGATAAATGTTTCCAATGAGAAATATGGAAAATTGAAAAATGGAATGACAGTTATTGACACATTTAAAAAATTTGAAAATATAAGTAAAGAAGTTAATATGAGAAAAAACATTAAAGAAAATCAGAAATTTAAGATTTATGTGAGAAATAAAGATACAAATGAACGGGAATTTCGTGGAATTGTAAAAATTGTAAATATTAAGGGAGATAGAATTTATTTAAAAAGAGATAAGTATTTTTTGTAACTTTCAGAATTTGAAAAGTGGTGATAATAATATATGAAGAAGTCAAATAAATATGTATTTGATATCGAAGTTTTTCCAAATTATTTTTGTATTGTGTTGAAAAAGTTGAATGATGAAAAAATATTGATTATCGATTCAGATAATTTTAATCGTCAAAAAAAACTTTTATATAGAGTCATTTCAAAAAACGTGTTAATTTCCTATGGAGGACACAGTTTTGATGATATTGTAATTAATGACCTTTTAAAATACAGAAATTCAAATGTAAATAGAAATAAATTAAATAGTGAAATAAAAATAATAAGAAATATGCCAAAAAATGAATATAAAAATGAAAATCACGAATTCAATTCGTATGACTTGGCTTATGAGTATAATTTAAATCTTGGAGTAAAGGGGTTTGAGTTTAATTGTGGAGATAATATTGAAGAGCAGGATTTTGCCAACTTTAATTATGTAATAAAAAAAAATATATATGATAAGATTGTTGATAAGGTAATTGATTACTGCCTACAGGATGTTTTGGCAACTGAAAAAATGTATAATTTTATAATTTCAGAAGAAAGTAACTGGGACGAAAAGGAAAACTTGTTAAATATACTTACAAATGGCAATTATAGCAATAATATGAAACTTAAAAGGAAAATAAAATATTTAAATTATAATAATGACAAACTTGTGACCATGCTTTTGGATCAAAATTCTGATAATTCTAGCCAGTCTAAAATAAATTATTCTAAAAGGATGAAGATGGATGATTATGATAATTATCTTCAAAAAAAAGTATACGAATTAACAATAAAAAAAGACCATTTGTATGAGTGGCTGCTTGAAAATAAAATTTTTTATGAAAAGGATAAAAATATAATAAAAAAAATACCGAGAGATTTGCTTTTAAAATCATCATTTGTAAAAGATGTTTTAAATAGATATAGAATAAGTATTGTAAAAAGAATAAAAAGAGTTTTTGCAAGAGAAGGTATTGAAATGGTGGGAGCATCAGAAAATGATATTTTTATAACAAATGTAACTGATGAACTTTTAAGTAAAATAAAAAACAAGATAAATCATCAATATCAAGATATTTTTTTAATAAGAGATATTGATAAATTTTTAAAAAATAAAAGTTCTATTTTGTATAAGGTGAACGATAAAGTTAAGGGCATCAATGAATATCACTACAGCAAGTTAATTATGCCAAAAAATCATAAATGGATTTCAGAAATTTTAAAATTATATTTTTGGGAAAAACAGGAAATAGAAACAGCAGTAAGAAAAGTTTTTTCAGAAAATCCTGATATATTCTTTATGTATGCTTCTGTTTACGAAGACATTTATGCTTGTGATGAAAATGGAAAAATGGAATTTGAAAGTAATAAAGTGCTAGATAAGTTTAGAAAATATCGGCTATATTTTTCAAAAACGGGATTGTATAAGGTTGTTATTCGTAAAGATGAAAAATATTATGAAAAATATGGTTTTGGAGATATTAACGATAATTTATATAAAGTGAGGAACGTTGAAACAAGCGTAAATGAATTTGAAAATTATGAGGATATTGACTTGAAAAGCTATATTGACTATACTCAAAATTATATAGAAAAATATTTTGAATAACATATACGGATATCTTGCATACAAACTTTAGGTATGATATAATTAAAAAATAAAGAAGCAGGGAAAAATAAGGAGAAATATGAGAATTTTAGGAATAGATCCTGGTACAGCAATAGTGGGATACGCTGTTGTAGGTTATGAAAATGGTAATTATACTCCACTTGATTATGGATGTATTTTTACAGATAAGGATGAGGATATGCCTATTAGGCTGGAAAAAATTTATGATGGACTAGAAAATATTATAAAACTCTGGAAGCCAACAGATATGGCTATTGAAGACTTATTTTTCTTTAAAAATCAAAAAACAGTAATAAAAGTAGGACAGGCTCGTGGAGTAATAACTTTAGCAGGACAAAAAAATAAGCTGAATTTATATAGCTATACTCCGCTTCAAGTAAAAATGGGGATTGCAAGTTATGGAAGAGCTGATAAAAAGCAAATTCAGGAAATGGTAAAGCTAATATTAAAGTTAGATGAAATTCCAAAGCCTGATGATGCTGCAGATGCACTTGCAATCGCAATTACTCATATCAATTCCAAAATAGGATTTGGTGGATTTAACAGAGGAGATAACATTACAAAAAAATTAGATAAAATTACTTCTAATCGAATAAAACTAGAAGACTATAAAAGATTAATGAAATAAATTTATATAATGAAAATTTAAATAGAAGGAATGGTAGATAAAATGAACATAGTTCTATTAAATCCAGAAATACATGTAAACACAGGAAATATTGGAAGAACCTGTGTTTTAACAAATACAAAGCTACATTTAATAAAACCTCTAGGTTTTGAACTGGATGATAAAAAAATAAGACGTGCAGGGCTAGATTATTGGAAAGATGTGCAACTTTTTGTATGGGAAAATTTGGAACATTTCTGGAAGGAAAATATAGAAAATAATAATAATGTGAAAATTTACTTTGCAACGACAAAAACAAACCAGAGATACACAAATGTAAAGTTCAATATTGATGACTATATAATGTTTGGACCTGAATCACGTGGAATACCTGAAGAAATATTAAATAAATATAAAAAAAATAATATTACGATTCCAATGTTGCCACTTGGAAGATCGCTGAATTTATCCAATGCTGTGGCGATTGTGTTATTTGAGGCATTAAGACAGAATGATTTTCAATATTAAGATTAGAGATAAAAATTATTAGGAGAGAGAATGAAACAATATTTGGATATGGTCAAGTATGTACTTGACCATGGAGTGAAAAAAGAGAATAGAACAGGAGTTGATACGATTTCAGCTTTTGCCTATTCGTATAAAGTTGATTTGAGTGAAGGGTATCCGCTTTTGACAACTAAAAAAATGTATTTTAATTCAATGTTGCATGAGCTGTTCTGGTATTTATCGGGAGAAGAGCATATTAAGAACTTGCGAAAAAAGACAAAAATATGGGATGCGTGGGCAGATGAAGAAGGAAAGCTTGAAACTGCTTACGGAAGATTTTGGAGAAGATATCCAGTTCCAGAAATTGCTTTGGATGGAGAAGTGTTTGCAGATGAGAATAATCCTTGGACAACGAGAGAAGAAAATGGACAATTGGTATTTGATCAAATTCAATATGTAATTGATACTTTAAAGGAAATGAAAACCAATCCTAATCATAAAAATGGAAGAAGAATGATTGTAATTGCTTGGAATCCAGGAAATGCGACAATAAGTAAGTTGCCGCCGTGTCATTATACTTTTGCATTCAATGTTTTAGGAAATAAATTGAATTGCCATTTGACTCAGAGAAGTGGAGATATTGCACTTGGAATACCATTTAATCTGGCTTGCTATTCGTTGCTTACAATGATGATTGCAAAAGAGTGCGGTTATGAAGTTGGAGAATTTGCTCATACAATAATAGATGCTCATATTTATGAAAATCATATTGAAGGATTGAAGGAGCAGCTGACAAGAAAACCGCTAAAACTTGCCAAAATTAAGATTGCAGATAAGCCATTTAATGAATTGACATTTGAGGATATTACGCTTGAAGATTACGAAAGTTATCCAGTTATTAAATTTGAAGTTGCAGTTTAAAAGAACGATTTTAAATTGTACATTATTAGTTAGAAATTTGTGATTCAAATAATTGAATGAATAAAAAAATAAAAAAGGAGCTATGATGTTTAGTTTAATAGTTGCTATTGGGAAAAATAATGAAATTGGAAAAAATAATCAGCTTTTGTGGCATATTCCTGAAGATTTGAAAAACTTTAAGAAAATAACGACAGGAAAGACGGTTATTATGGGAAGAAATACTTATAAAAGTATAGGTAGAGCTTTACCGAATCGAACAAATATAGTTTTATCTAGGAATTTTTTGGAAACAGATGAAAAAGTTAAAGAAGATAAAAAAAAATATGAAAACGAAACTACAAAGCTAGAATTTTTTAATGATTTTCAGAAGGTTATTGAAAAATATAAAGATTTACCAGAGGAAATTTTTATTATTGGGGGAGGCGAAATTTATAAAAAATCGCTTGAACTTGGGATTGTGAAGAGAATTTATATGAGTCGTGTTGATTTTTCTGATGATGAGGCAGATGCTTATTTTCCAGAAATAGATTGGGGAAAATGGGTAACTTTGACAGAGGAAAATTATGATGGCTGGAAGTTTTGTATTTATGAAAAAATAAAATAAATATCTAAAGAGGAGAAGACAATGCCTAGGCTTAAATTTACAAAAGAAATAGTAGTTGAGGCTGGATATGAATTAATGAAAAAGGAAGGCTTTCAAAATGTGAGTGTCAGAAAAATTGCAAATTATTTAAAATGTTCCACGGCACCAATTTATTTTAATTTTAGAACGGTTGATGAATTAAAGGAAGAAATTATAAATATGTGCAAGGAAAAATTAAAAAAATATCTTTACGGAGATTATTCAGAAAGAAAAATTTTAAGTGGAGCTATTGGATTTGTAATTTTTGCTAGAGAAGAAAAGGAATTATTTAGAACAATTTTTCTTGATACTACTGAAAGATTTGAAAAACTTTATGAAATGACGCTTAATGAGCTTTTAACAAAAGAGAATTTACATGAAAGTTTTCCAGCTTTGGAAAAGGAAGAAGCTAAAAAAGTTATAAATAAATTATGGTATTTTTTATTTGGATATGCAACTATGCTTTGTACAAGGCTTGATGAAGATTACAGAAAAAATGAAACAGATGAAGTCATAGAAAATAAAATATCAGAAATAGCAAAATATTTTCAGATGAAAATCTAAAAAAATAGTAAAACAAATGGGAGAAAAAATGAATAGATACAAATTTTTAGGGGCGTTTCTTCATTTTATATACAGAATGCTTAGTTTTATGACTAGAAGGGAATATTTTTTTGCAGATGGAGTGGAAATGAATAATCCAAATATCGTTGTTTTTTGGCATAGAAAAATTTTTACAGTTTGTAGTGCTACACGGATTATTAAAAAAAAAGCTTCCATCGTAAGTGCATCAAAGGATGGAGAAATATTGGCAGAATTGCTTAGAAGAGAAGGAAATGAGCTAATTCGTGGATCTTCAAACAAAGATAATATAAAAAGTTTAAAAGAAGCTATGAAATATGCTAAAAAAAAATATACTCTTGGTATTGCAATAGATGGTCCAGCAGGACCTATTTTTGAGCCAAAGTCTGGTGCAATCTTTATAGCAAAAAAAACAGGAATGCCAATTGTACCAGTTAGCTCCTATTGCAGTAAAAAGTGGATTTTTAAGAACATGTGGGATAAACTTGAAATACCAATGCCATTTTCAAAGTGTGTTCATTATGTTGCAGAGCCGTTTTACTTGACTCGGAAAAGTTCTATGGAGGAATCAATAGAATTGGTTAAAGAGAGAATACACGAAGCTGGGTACAAAGCATTTGAGATTTATAATAAAAAATATAATAAAAATAAAAAAATTGAATTTAACGAAGAAAGTTTTGGAAAAGAATAAAATATAAATATTTTTATAAATTATAAGGAGGAATAAAATATGTCAAAATCGTTTTATATAACAACGCCAATCTATTACCCTAATGCGGCACCGCATGTGGGAACAGCTTACACAACAATAATTTGTGATATGGTAGCGAGATATAAAAGATTAGCAGGATATGATGTTAAGTTTTTGACTGGAGTAGACGAGCACGGACAAAAAATTCAAGAAGCAGCAGAAAAAAATGGATATACACCTCAACAATGGGTTGACAAAATGTCATTAAATTTTACAACTTTATGGGGAAAATTAAATATTTCAAATACTGATTTTATGAGAACTACTCAAGAAAGGCACATTAACAGTGTTAGGGAAATTGTAAAAAGAGTTAATGATAATGGAGATATTTACAAAGGTGAATACTGGGGTAAATATTGTGTTTCAGAAGAAACTTTTGTTCCTGAAAATCAATTAGTTGATGGCAAGTATATGGGAAAGGAAGTTATTGATGTAAAGGAAATTTCATATTTCTTCAGATTGTCAAAATATGAAGATGCATTATTAAAATATATTGAAGAAAATCCTGAATTTATTAAGCCGGAAGGTAAAAAAAATGAAGTAGTTGCATTCATAAAACAAGGACTTCAAGATTTGTCCATTTCAAGAACAACTTTTGACTGGGGAATACCATTAGAGCTGGAAGAGGGACATGTAATTTATGTTTGGTTTGACGCTTTGACAAATTATTTGACTGGAGCGGGATTTGCTAAAGATCCTGAAGAGTTTGCAAATATTTGGACAAATGGTACTGTAAATCATGTTGTTGGGAAGGATATTTTAAGATTTCATGCTATTATTTGGCCTGCTATGCTTATGTCAGCTGGAATAAAATTGCCTGATACGGTTGCAGCACATGGGTGGTGGACTGTTGAAGGAGAAAAGATGTCTAAATCGCTTGGAAATGTTGTTAATCCTGAAGAAGAAGTGGAAAAATATGGACTTGATGCTTTTAGATATTATTTGATGAGGGAGGCGACTTTTGGACAGGATGCAGATTATTCTAAAAAGGCAATGGTTCAGAGAATAAATGCTGATCTTGCAAATGATTTAGGGAATTTACTTAATAGAACGATTGGAATGCAAAAAAAATATTTTAATTCAAAAGTTATGTTAAATGAAGTTGAAGAAAATTTTGATGTGGAAATTAAAGAGCTTTGGGAAAATGTATTAATTGACTTGGATAAACATATAAATAATTATCAATTTTCTGAAGCATTAAAAGATATTTGGAAATTTATTTCAAGAATGAATAAATATATTGATGAATGTGAACCTTGGAAACTTTCAAAAGATGAAAATCAAAAGGATAGATTGTCAACAGTTATGTACAATTTAGTAGATTCACTTTATAAGATTGCAGTGGTAATTTCACCATTTATGCCTGAAACTGCACAAAAGATGATAAGTCAATTGGGACTTGACAAAGATGTTACTAAATTACATTTAGATGATGTTAGAGAATGGAAGAGTTATCCTGTTGGAAATAAATTAGGTGAGGCGATTCCATTATTTCCTAGAATTGAATTTGAAGAAGATCCTAAAAAAGAATATAATGAAGATTTAAAAATTGAAAATCCAATTACGATAGATGATTTTAACAGAATTGAAATAAAGGTTGTTCAAATTGAAAAAGTGGAGAAAATTGAAAATGCAGATAAACTGTTAAAATTCATTGTAAGTACAGGAAAAGAAAAAAGACAGATTATTTCAGGAATTGCAAAATGGTATCCAAACATGCAGGAGTTAATTGGTAAAAAAGTTCAGGCTGTGTTAAACTTAAAACCAGTTGAACTAAAAGGGGAACTTTCACAAGGAATGCTTTTAACAACAACAGAAAAGAAAAAAACTAAATTAGTAATTATAAATGACGAGATAAAAGTTGGAACAACTGTAAAATAGATAGTTTTAAATTAATTGAAATAATAATTTATTTTAAATGACAGAGTTATTGCAATTTATATTTTGTAATCAGTATTAACTCTTTATTATCAATAAATAGAAAAAATAGTGAAGCGCAAGAAAAGAAAAAGGGAAAAAGTGGGGGTAATTTTTTAACGAATAGGAAATGTGATAAAAATATGAAAAGATGTATATATATATTATTTGTGTTATTATTTTTAGCATCTTGCTCGAAAACCGATGCTGGTTATGATGCACTTGAAAAAGGGCTTATTGGAATTTTAGAAAAAAAAGACTATGAGTATATAATGAAGAATATCAATGAAGCAGCAAAGGAAGGAAATGAAGATGTATATGGACTTGCCTATACTTACCTTGCTGAAAATGGAAGTATGTTTTTTAATAAATATATGAAAAAGAGTAAAGGAATTGCTGAATATTATCAGGCTCTTTTATTACAGCAAACCAATGGAGATGAACTTCAAATTCTAGATCTTTTGGAAAGTTCAGCAAAACAGGGGAATGTAAAGGCATATTATATGATTGGAAATATATATGAAAACAAGCTGCAGTTTACAAAGGCGCAAGAATACTTGAAAAAGGGCAGAGATGCTGGAGAAATTTATTCACTTTATTCTTACGAATATAATAAGAAGTTAATGAAATTTTATAAACGGATAGAAGAGCTTAATCAGAAATTAAATGATGGAACAATCACAACAGAGGAAAAAAAGGAGCTTGGAACTTTAGTTTTGGAAAAAGTTTCAAATCCAGAAAAGGCTTACGATATTTTAAAGGATTTTCTGTCTGAAAATTATTCTCCTGCACTTTATGCAAAGGCAAAATTATTGGAAAATGATGATAAGGAAGAAGAAGCTGTGCAAATTTATAATCAAATATTTACACAGAATAAATATTATTTGGCAGCATTTGAACTGGCTTCACGTCTTGTAAAAGACCAAAAGAATTATAATTTGGCATTGAAAATATTAGATGATACAAACTCTGATGAAGTTCTTATTTTGGGATATAAAGGATTTATTTATGAAAACCTGAAGGATTTTTCAAAAGCTGAAGAATTTTATCAAAAGGCTGCAGATAAAGATGACATTGATGCAATGAACTATCTTGGTCGTTTATATGAAACTCAGAAAGAAATGAAAAAGGCTAAAAATATTTATAACAAGGCATATATGCTAGGTTCAATTTCAGCTGGATATAAACTTGCCTATATTCTTGAAGATGAAGAAAAAGAAAAAAATCCTGTAGACAATAATGACAATGAACCGGCAAAACGAAATAAGGAAGCTAAAAAAATACTTGAAAGACTTGCAAATAGTGGAGATGACTATTCAATGGTAGATTTAAGCCTTTATTATCCTGAAAATGATAGAATGGTCAGAATTTTGAATCTGGAAGCAGCTGCAAAGCTGAATACAACTGCATTTTACAATTTAGGAGTTTATTATTATAACAAAAAAAATAAAGATAAGGCAAAATTTTATTTTAAAGTTGCTAAAGAAAATGGATATGATATTGGAGATGTCTTTAGTGCTTATATAGCCGAGTAGCAATATTTAAGTTTTTATGTACAAAAATAAATATTTTCATGGAAAATTCTAATAGATATGATGTATAATTACTAAATTATTATAATAATAAAATTTACGAAAAGGAGAAAACTTTAAAATGAAAAAGATAATTTTAATGATGTCGATGCTTTTATTATTTGTAGTATCGTGTGGAACAAAGGAATTTAGTGTTGATGTGGATGGAAAAGGGAAAGTTCCTGACTTTGAATTGAAGGATCTTAATGGTAAAAGTGCTAATCTTGGTAAAATTATGAAAAATGGGAAAAAGACTTTGTTTATTATAGCTGCTGAATGGTGCCCTCATTGCAAGGAAGAATTGCCTGAAGTTCAAAAATTTTATAATGCAAATAAAGATAAAGTAAATGTGATTGTAGTATTTACAAATAATAATACTAATCTTGGGAAAACTCAAACTTATGTAAAGGATAATGAATATACTTTCCCAGCATATTATGATGAAGATGGAACAGTTACACGTGGATTTGCAGTTGATGGATTTCCGTTTAACTTAAAAATAAACAATGGAAAAGTTGATGAAAAACTTGAATTGCCAGTTGACTTTGACTCATTGACAGCTTCTTTTGGAAAATAATTTAATTTTAGTTTATTAGAAGTTTTAGTAACAAGAGACTTTACAAGAATAACTTAAAATAAAAAATAAAAATCTTTACAAATATGAAAATATATGATAAAATTACACTTGAAATTTATACTATGAATATAAGTTTGCCGCTATATTCTTGGTTTAAATAATAAATATTAGGAGGAAATAAAATGGCATTGAAACAAAAAAAAGAAATTATTGAAGCATTTGGAAAAAATGCTCAAGATACAGGATCTGCAGAAGTTCAAGTTGCACTTCTTACAGATAGAATCAGTCATTTGACTGCTCATTTAAAAATACATCCTAAAGATATTCATTCAAGAGTAGGATTATTAAAAATGGTTGGTAAAAGAAGAAGATTATTAAACTATATTAAAAATAGAAATGTTGATGATTATAGATCATTAATCGAAAAATTAGGAATCAGAAAATAGTAATTGAAGTAAAAGAGCGTATTTGTGTATGCTCTTTTTTTAGAAATTTTAAGGAGTTCATGTAAATAGATGGAATATAAAGTGAGTGAGAAAATAACAGGATTTTTTGTAATTTTGTTAAAAAAAGTATTGTCAATTTTTTCTCTTAAAATTAGATACAAAATTTTTGAAGGTTTTGGAATTCTTGCATATTATCTTGTAAAAAAAAGACGAATGCTTGCGATAAATAATATAAAAAATGCTTTTCCTGAAAAAGAAAAAAAGGAAGTTGTGGAAATTGCGAAAGAATCGTATAAGACAATGGGAAAAATGATAATGACTTCGATTTTCTTAGAGGAGATTACGAAAGATGGAAATACTGTTGTGGAAAATGAAGAACTAATGAGACGGGCTTGTGAAAATAATGAAAAAGCAGTTTTAATTGTATCTCTTCATTTAGGTGGTTTTGAAGCTGGAAGTAAGATGCGAAATATTAGAAAGTTTTATGCTGTTTTTAGAAATCAGAAAAATAAAAAAATTAATGATTTAATGGAAAAATGGCGTAAGGAAGGTGGATTAAATTCGTTGCCTTTACATAATAATGAAGCACTTAGTGGGGCAATAAATGAAAAGTCAATTATTGCACTTGCTTCGGATCATTATGGAAAAGATGTGAATGTAACGTTTTTTGGACGAGAAACGACAGGAGTTGCAGGACCTGTATTGCTTTCAATAAAATATAAAATACCGATAGTATTGGCTTATGCGGTATTTGATGAGAATATTGTGAGAGTTGTAAATAAAAAAATTATTCAAATTGAAAAGCAAAAGAAATTAAAGGAAACAATGCAATTTAATATGCAAAAAATTTATAATGAATTTGAAGAAATTATAAGAGAGTACCCTGGACAATATATGTGGCAACATAACAGATGGAGAAATAAGAAAAAATTAAGAAAGAAATAGATAAGAAAAAAATAAGTGGCGAAAAAAGTAAAAATTTATTTTTTCTAACTTGAATATGTGAAAAAATTATGATAGAATTAAATGACGAAGTTTTTGGAGGAAAATATGAAAAAATATTTATGTCTATTTATTTTGTTAATTCTAACAAGCTGTACAACTTTAAGTTCTACTGTAAACAATGTATCTCAAGTTGAAGCAGGTAAAATTAATGCAGAGATAACAAAAATTACTGAAGATTTTAAAAATGCTGCCAGCTTAAATGAATATGATAAATTAAAAGAAGTTTTTTTACCTACATTTAAAAATAATATTATTGTAAAAAAAATACAAGAATACGATCTTTCAGGATTGACATTTGTTTTTTCTGATGTGAATGTCGTATCAAAAAATAAAGCAAATAGTATGATGGTGATTAATTTTGCCACAGCGAGCAAGTATTATAAATTAACTTGGAAAAGGACAGATGACAATTTGTGGAAGATTTCAAATGTAGCTGAAAAAAAATAGGAAGGGAGAAAAATGAGCATATCAATAGCAGTTTTGTTGATTGTTATTTTTTCTTTTTTAACTTTTTTTATAGCTTATTTTTTTGGAAGTTCAATTTTTAAAAAGAAATATGGAGATTTGAATGAACTAGAATTAAAAATCGTTGATGCTAAAAGAAGACTTGAAACATCAAAAAAAGAAGTTGAAAGAGAAATTGAATCGTTTAGGAAAGAAGAAACACTAAAAGTAAAAGAAGAATTGTTAAATGAGAAAAAGATAGCAGACGACGAAATAAAAAAAATGAAATCAGAGCTTGCCATTAAGGAAGAAAGAATTGCCAAAAAAGAGGAAACATTAGAAACCAAAATGGAACGTCTGGAGGAGAAAGAAGCTAAAAGTGATAAACACCGTGAAAAATTATTCCGTAGAGAAAAAGAACTGGAAGAAATGATTGCAAGTGAGGAAAAAGAATTGGAAAGAATCTCAGAATTGACACAAGAGGATGCTAGAAAAATCATCTTGACTAAATTGGAAAATGAGTTAGATCATGATAAAGCTGTGTTAATTAGAGATTATGAGTATAATTTAGACAGGGAAAAAGACAGGATTGCCAAGAGAATTATTTCTACTGCAATTGGAAAGGCTTCTGCTGATTATGTTGTAGATTCAACAATTTCAGTTATCCAACTGCCGAGCGAAGAAATGAAAGGTAGAATTATAGGGCGTGAAGGTAGAAATATAAGAGCTATCGAAGCAGCAACTGGAGTTGATTTGATAATTGATGATACTCCTGAAGCAGTTGTATTATCTTCATTTGATGGGGTAAGAAGAGAAGTAGCTAAAATCGCACTTGAAAAATTAATTTCAGATGGACGTATTCATCCAACCAAAATAGAGGAAGTCGTAGCAAAGGCACAGCATGAAGTGGATGAAAGCATATTAGATGCGGCAGAACAGGCTATTCTAGAAGTAGGTATTCCAACATTACCACGTGAAGTACTGAAAGTATTTGGACGATTAAAATTCAGAACCTCTTTTGGACAAAATATTTTACAGCATTCAATAGAAGTTGCACACATAGCGGCGGCATTAGCAGCAGAAATTGGTGCAAATGTTGATATAGCTAAAAGAGCAGCATTGCTACATGATATTGGAAAGGCTTTTTCACACGAACAGGAAGGTTCACATGCTTTAAATGGTGGAGAATTTTTGAGAAAATTTTCTAAAGAAAGTGAAATTGTCATAAATGCAGTAGAAGCTCATCATAATGAAGTTGAACAGTTAAGTATTGAAGCAGTAATAGTGCAAGCTGCAGATTCAATTTCAGCTTCAAGACCAGGTGCAAGACGTGAAACATTATCAAATTACTTAAAACGTCTCGAACAATTGGAAGAAATTGCCAATAGTCATGAAGGAATCGAAAGTTCGTATGCAATTCAAGCTGGAAGAGAGTTGAGATTAATAGTTCGTCCAGATAATATTGATGATGACAAGGCTACAATATTGGCAAGAGATGTGGCAAAAGAAATTGAAGAAAAAATGCAATATCCAGGACAAATAAAAGTTACTGTTATTAGAGAAACTAGAGCTGTGGAATATGCAAAATAAATAAAAACTAATTAAAAAGAGAGCTTATCCGTTAAAAATATCTTTGAGATAATTTTTATTCTGGGGGCTCTTTTTATAATAAAATAAGCTTAAAATTGAAAAATTAAAATATAGAAAAAATAAATTAAGAAAAACTATAAAAAAATGATAATATGTAGTATAATAAATATTAGATAAATTTGAGACGCAAAGGGATGATTTTACATGAAATTTTTAATAATTGGTGATATTGTCGGTAAACCAGGCAGAACTACATTGTTTAAATACTTGGAAAAACGAAGACAGAATTATGACTTTATCATTGTAAATGGAGAAAATTCTGCTGGTGGATTTGGGATAAATGTGAAAATTGCAA
>ERZ773062.525-NODE-525-length-19559-cov-4.968878_pt1 | contig 19559 bp, 16 predicted proteins | sample MGYA00580626_ERZ773062 | MGnify/ENA primary metagenome ERZ773062 (study PRJEB29015, sample SAMEA2738003) | human oral metagenome | biome: human oral; feature: human-associated habitat; material: dental | place: China | collected 2058 ...
TGGTCTTGTATGTAATCCTGTAGGATTTGTCATAGTAACTGTTTTACTTGCCATTTATTTATCCTCCTTAATTATATCTCTATCTTAATTTTACAACAGTTTTTGGTATTTGTCAATAAGTCTGAAAAACATTTTTTCTGTTAGCCAGTCAAACAATATAGTTTATTTAGAAAAAAATTATTGAACATCAATTAATAAAGAGTGGAAGTTTGTATAAATCACATTTCCTGGTTTACTATTTTTTATTTTTTTTAGAAATTTTCGTTCGCAGTAGTCGACTGTAACTTTGTCCCCTTTTTTTGCTTTAGAATATTCACAGGCAAGGTTTGCAGCGTGCAGGAGAACATCTTTTGGAACTTCCTTATTATTTCGTAAAATAAGGACATGGCTTCCAGGAATGTCTTTTATGTGCATCCAAATATCGTTAGGCTGTCCTTTTGAAAAGGATATTTCTTCATTTTCCTTGTTGTTTCTTCCAACGAAGATTTGAAAGCCTTTGTAGTCAAACGACAATAAATCACGTTTTTTTGGTTTATTCAATTTAATTTTATTTTTTGATTTATGTCCATTATTTGTTAAATTCAGTTCGTTTTCAATTTCTTCAATTCCAATAAAATCATTTTCTTTTTCGATAAACATTTTTATTTCCTCAAAATATCTTATTTCATTCTGAATGTCTAAAAATCTGGAATCTAAGGCTGAAATTGTACGTTTTCCCTTATTATACTTATTGTAATAAAAGTTTAAATTATCATTTGGAGATAAAAGTGGATCCAGATTTATCGTAATTTCCTCATTATTATAAAAATCAAAAACCGTGATTTTTTTCATTCCATATTTTATCTGGTGCATATTCGCTGCCAAAATATCTCCAATATTTTTATATTTTTCAAAATTTTCATTTTTTTTCAAGTCAACTTTTATATTTTTCTTAATTTTTTTGAATTTTTTTATTTGTGAATCAACGTATTTTAGTAGATTTTTCTTTTTTTCACTAATAACGTTGGAAGTAATAGTTGTTTTAAAATAAGCATTTAAACCTTCATTTAAAGTTTCAAAATATTTTCTTTCATTTTCTAAAGTTGTATTTTCCTTTTGATTAAATTCAGAAAATTCGTTGTAAGTTAGCACTTTCTGGATTTTTCCACGATTTATGATTTCATACATTACTGGCTTATAACTGGATAAATATTTTTTAAAAGTGTGGTAATCCTGAGAACATTCCAATGCAAAGGCACGTCCGACACCTTCGATTTTTTCCATAAAAGTTTCAGTTTCAAATGGAAAATTTTCGTCTTCCAGATAAAGTGGCGAAATCTTTTTTTCCTCAAATGGCAAAGTATATCTTGCACCTGTCATAATAACACGGTTTCCAACATCAATTGAAGTAAAATAGAGAGCAGAGAGAATTTTATCTTTGCTAGTTAAGAAAATATTGCTCGCTTTTCCCATAATCTCAATAATTAACGTATATTTTTCCACATCTCCAAACTGATTTAACTTCTCAAAGTCAAAATATACAATTCTATCAAAACCTTCCTGACGAATATTTATTAAAATTGAATTTTGTAAATATTTTTTTAGTGATAACAAAAATTTTGATTGAAAATCAGTATTTGGATCTTTTTCGTCTTTTAAGTAAAAAATTGTTGAATTGTCCTTTACTTGAAAAATCAAGTTATTCTTTCCAAAAAAAAGTGAAAATGAAACTCTATCATATTGAAAAATTTTTGTCAATTTATATCGTAATATTTTTTCTTTTATCTCTTTTATCAAAAATGAAATTCCAATTCCATCTAAATAAAGCATATTCCCTCCTTTATATATTTTATTTTTATCAAAAAAATCACAATTAGATTAATAACTGTGATTATATCTTTAAATTTTTAATTATTTCAAAATCTTTAAAACCTAATTTTTGAGCTTCTTCATCTGTTTTGTTACGGCATAATTTTTTAAACTTTTTTTAATAGCCCCATCTGGGTATTTTAAATTAATTACAAAAGCTAAATATTCTAATATTAAAATTGATACTGCTATCCTATCGGATATTTTACCATTAACAAAATATAATTTGTTTTTAAATTCATCTAATATTTTGGGCTTTGTGGAAAATTTTATATCTACAATATTTGAATTATGAGCTGACAAGTTTCTAATTAAATTGATATTTTCCAACCAAGATAAATATATAATTCCAGATAAATTATGCTCTTTAGCTATTTTATTCTGATATTTTTTATATAGTAATTTATAAATTGCAATATTTTTTCAGCTTTTTCTTCATCAGTAATAATCATTCCTCTATCTTTAAAGAGTTTTACTTGTTCTCTAAAAGTCAGAAATTCATCTCTTGCCATCATTTTCTTAAATTCTCCTAAAAAAAAGCCCTGCGTAGGTATACTAACCTTGTATTATTTAAAATACTGCAGGGGGTTTGATATAATTAATTCTACTCTATTTTTATAAAATTGTCAATAAAAAATCAAAAAATTTATCACAGTTACTGTATTTAATTGTCATTGTTCTTATGTTGTTTTATTATTATCTTATTTAATGATTTTGTAATAGTGGACTTTCTTAAAGAGCATTTTTCCTAACCATAATATTTTCTGCATCTTCAATATTTAGTATCTTCTCATCCCCATCCACAAGCAAAGTTATCAAATATTTATCAATATTCAGAATTTTTATAAGAGATTTTATCATAACGCCTTTTTCATTTAAGTATTTTCTGATTGCTACGCTTCCTTTTATTGAAGAAACCTGTACCAAATCATCTTTTTCAAAATTTAGTATTGATTCAGGCTGAATATCCTTTTTAACTTTATCCAAATTTTTTACAATAGTTTCAAAAACTTCGATAAATGTTTCTAATTTTTTTGATGGAATGTCATCTGTAATTTTTTCAAGAATATTTGAGTGAAAATCTCCATGATAGTTTAATGCAACTTTTCCTTTTGAAGTCAGTTTTACAAAAACTTTACGCCTGTCAACGTCCGACCGGGAACGCTTCAGAAATTGCTTATCGGTTAATTTGTTTACGGCGACTGAGGCTGTTCCCATTGTAATGCCTAGTTTGTCAGACAGTTCATTCATTGTAATTTCATTTTCCCCAATCGCTTCAATAATATGAAGTTCAGATGTAGTCAAGCATTTAATTACCTGATTTAAATTTATTTCTTCAATTTTATAATATGTTTTATAGAATTTGTCTAATAGAGTTTCTATTTTTTCATACATTTTAATTGTTCCTTTCTTACTTTATTTCTGACTTTTTCATAACTTTATTTATTTTTTAAAATTATTATTTTAAAGATTCAATTTTTTCTTTATAATTTCCGCTAAAAATATATGAACCTGCAACTAACACATTTGCTCCAGCTTCTTTTACCAGTTTTGCAGTTTCAGCATTGATTCCGCCATCCACTTCAATATCAATATTTTCATTAATTTTTCGCAAATCTTTTATTTTTTGAAGCATTTCAGGAATAAATTTTTGTCCACCAAAACCAGGATTTACTGTCATAATTAACACCATATCAATGTTATCCAGATCATATTTTATAACATCCAGTGAGGTAGAAGGATTTAATGCAACTCCTACTTTTTTTCCAAAAGATTTTATTAGCTGGATTGTTCTGTTCAAGTGCTTTGTAGCTTCAGCATGAACTGTGATTATGTCTGAAAATTGTGCAAAATCTTCTATTAAGTAATCTGGTTCGTTTACCATCAGGTGGACATCAAATACAAGGTTGCTATGTTTTCGTAAAGATGAAATAACAGGAGCTCCAAAGCTGATATTTGGTACAAAATTTCCATCCATAACATCTAAATGCAGATATTCTGCTCCTAATTTTTCCACTTGTGTAATTTCTTCTTTTAATTTGCTAAAATCTGCAGCAAGCAGTGAAGGTGCGATTATTGTTCTTTTTTCTTTAATCATAAAGATCAACTCTTTTCTTTTTTTTTATTTTTAAATTATTTATTAAATTTTATATTTTGTAATGAATACAGATAAAAATCATATCGTTCTTGCGAAATATTACTATTTTCCACATTTTCCTTTATTGCACAGTTTGGCTCGTTTACGTGAATACAGTCTCGAAATTTGCAGTTAGGAATAAATTCTAGAAATTCTGGAAATAACTTTTCCAGTTCCTTTTTTTCTTCCAGTTTTGGAAAGTCCAATGTCGAAAATCCTGGAGTATCTATTATATACGAATGTGGTACTGACATAAAAAATCGGCTTTCTATTGTTGTATGCCGCCCTTTTTTTGTTTTTTGGCTGACATCATTTGTAGTTAATACTTCTTTACCAATTAGAGTGTTAATAAGTGTGGATTTTCCGGCACCTGATGGTCCTGAAACTACAACGGACTTTTTATTTATATATTGCTTTAATTCGGCAAGTCCAGTATTTGTTTCAGTTGAAATTGGGAAAATAGAAATTGTTTCTTTAAAAATTTGTTTAAATTTATTAAAAAATTCTTCCAGTTCTTCTTTTGAAACTAAGTCAATTTTTGATAATATTAGCACAATTGGAATATTTTGAGAATTTGCGTTTAACAGCATTTTCTGAAAATTTGTAAAATCAAAATTTGGACTTTTTATTGCAAATAAAATACCGATAAAATCAATATTTGCAATTAGTGGACGATATAAAAAGTTTTCCCTTTTTTCAATTTTTTCAATAACTTTTTCCTTTTCGTCAAATTCTACAAGATCCCCGATAATACAGTTCATTTTATCATTTTTTACTTTTAATGTTCCACGTAACTTGCATTCATAAATATTTTCTTCATTCAAATTTTTGGAATTTTCGTCTAAAACATAGTAAAATCCTTTTATTTTTCTAATAACTTTTCCTTTGATAAAATATTTGGGAGAAATTTCAAAATAACATTCAAAATAACTCCCATCTCCTTTCTAAATTTTTAATCCTTTTAACTATTCGTCGCTATCTTCATCGCCACCAGAATCATTATTATTTCCGCCGCCTCTTGAACCATTACGTGGGGAAGACTGCGAATTTCCATTGTTTTGCTGCTCGGTACCTTGCCGATCCATTTGGTTAATAGTATTGTCAATAATTCTCTCTATTTCTTGATTATCTATATCTTCCTGAGATTGATTAATAATTTCTTCTGTTGATTTTTCACGTTTTTTAGGAGCAGCTCCAGTATTCAATACAATTGATATTTTCTGTCCTCTCTGAATCTTCGTTCCAGCCGCAGGATTTGTTGAAATAATTGTATTTACAGGCAATGTTGGGTCACTTGTACGTGAAATATTTCCAATATCAAGTCCAATTTGTTTTAACAATTCTCTCGCATCGTTTAAGTCAAGTCCTGTTATATTTGGCATAACTGATGGATCTACCATTTGCTGTGAAGAAACCAGTATTGAAATTTTTTGGTTAATCTCAAGTTTTGTACCTGGTTTTGGATAAACTCCCAAAATCGTATTATATTTCTGATTAGACGGGTAATAATCAATCGTTTCAATCTGAATATTTTGCCCTTTTAACCGGGATCTTGCTTCAAGCAGTTCCAGTCCAATAATATTAGGTACTTTTACATCTTCTCCGTTATTTACCCATATTCTTATAACTCTGTTTACTTTAACTTCCTTGCCAGGACGTGGATCCTGATTGTAAACCGTATCTAGCGGAACTTTTTCAGTCTTTGAGTTAATAACTTTAACCTTAAGTCCAGCCTTTTTCAAATATTTTATTGCATCCTTTTTGTCAAGATTTATGACATCAGGAATAACTGTAAGTCTAGTGTTAAAAAAATGACGTTCAAAAACATCCTTACCAAATCTTATTAATGCCACTAAACAAAGCAGTACAATAATAGTTCTAAAAAATTTTCCATAATTAAATTTATATTTTGTGGCCATTTTTCACCTCGTTATTTTTATTGTTAATTCTTTACTCTATATAATATCATAAATATTGAAAAAATGATATAAATTTATTTTTTTAGATTGTAATTCGTCTTTTATATTTTTTAAGAAATCTTACTTAGAAGAAATTGATTTATGTGACATACTACAAAGTGTAGTTTATACAAATATGGAATTTAATCTAATACAAGATAACGAAGAATTGAATGATGTTAAAAAGGTGACAGGCAAAATAGAGATGAAATTCTATAACAATTAATTTGGTAGTTTTGTAAATCTAATTTTTAAGTATCCATACAAGATTTTCATGATAGGGTTGTTTAATAGCAAATTCGTAATTATTAAATTAAATTTAATTAAAGTATATTTTAATAGTTACATAAGGTTATATAATAATGTAATCTTATAAAAAAGGCGTTAATTCCATGAATTTTCTGATTTTTACTATTCAAATGGGGTTTAATATCAGATAGACATAGAAATAGAATATTTACTCAAAAAAAGACAGGAGTGCGTTCCCTGTATGGGAAGCTCCTGCCCTTCATATATATTCCGTTGCTTCTTTAACCGTCATCATCCATACCTGTTCACATATAAGTTAGCGAATTCTGTTTCCGTATCTATCCTCGCAGTAATAAATTCCATCAGACCTCCTATAACATGTTTCTCCTCTTTCAGAAGCTCTCCGATCTGATTCTTTCCATAGAGCAATATCACGTGCACTGCATCCTATAATTGCCACAGTAAGTATAATCATGAGTAAAATTTTCTTAAACATCGCATATCATCTCCTTTTATTTTAAATATTTATTCCATATTATGTATTAACTATTTGTGTTCTTTTTATATTTTTATTATACAATATTTTAATCTGGAATACAAATTGCTTTTTATATTTCTTCGGAAATTTAAGAAATAAAATTATATCTAAATTATAATGTAATTTCAAATATTTTGAAATAAAAATAAAAACCCTCATTTACTTTTAATATACGTGTGTTATACTTATATAAAAGATATGGAATTTAAAAAAATAATAAATAAAAATTATGGAGGGAAATATGAAAAAGATAGCAATTGCACTTTTTTCACTGATGAGCATAATTTCGTTTAGTGCGAATGAGAATATTGTCAGAAAGATAAGTGTTACTGGGAATGCAGAAAGGGAAGTTATGCCTGATTTGGCAAAGATTAATTTTAAGATTGAGGAAAAGGGGAGTAATTTAAGCCAGACAACTAACGAGGTTAATAAGAAGATTGAAAAGTTTAAAAGTGAATTGAGAGCTAGGAAAATATCGCTTGAAAATTTGGAAACAAAGGCGTTTTACAATAGGAAAGGAAGCGAATATCAAGATGATGAAGATATTCTGGATGTGAAAACTGTTCCAAATAAGACTGTCAAAAAGACTGATAAAAAGCCAACTTCTTATGATGTGACAATGTCAATGCTGGTAAAAAATACAGATTTTAACAAAATTTCAGCATTGATTGACTTGGAAGATGGGGATAATTTGCAAAGCATTCAGAAAAATTTTGATGAAAATACATTTGCTTTTAACATAAATGAAAATGGGGCAACGGTTGATCAAGCCTTAAATAAAGTATTTAACAAACTTAATACTTCAAGAAGAAAGCTGATTTCGGCTGGAATCCCTGAAAGTGATATTATTTTGAGTGATTATACGATAAAAGAAAATTATACAGCAGATAACAAAAATTCGAGAAAAGATGTCTACTATGTTACAAACGAGTTTGTGCTTACGACAAAAAATATAAAGGAGCTTAATACAATAATTTCAATTGCTGATGATAACGGAATAAACATAAACGGCTCAATTAATTTTGACTTGTCAGATAAAGACAGAATTGAGTCAGAAATGTATAAAGATGCTTATAATCAGACAAAACAGAAAGCAGAAAGCATCTTGCGTTCGAGCAAGATGAAACTGGGAGAACCTATTATTGTGAGTGAAGATGTGGAATTTCAGCAAAAGATGATTGACAGGATTGATCAGGATTGGAGTGTGGCTTATAATGCGGCGCCAACGGCAGAACTTGAGTATTATTCAAATGATAGAATGATAACTAAGTCAGTGGCAGCGTCCGCACCTGTGCCAATGAGAGCTGGTAAACCTAGAGTTGACTATACTCCAAAACCATTAAAACTTGTACAAAATATATCAGTTATGTATGAAATGAAATAACAAAAATAGTATAACTTTCACAGAAAAATGCTCCGACGGATTAGTTTATACTCGACTATATTTAAAGAATGAAAATTAAATTTTAGAAAGGAATTTTAAAATGAAAAAAATAATAGCGTTACTTATAATGATTTTTTCAGTATTGTCATTTGCAGATGGTGAAGTTGCTGGAAAAAGAATACAGGTTAGAGGAGTTTCACAAAAGGAAATTATGCCAAATTCGGCAAAAATCGCCCTTACAATTCAGACTGAAAACGAAAGTCTGGATAAGGCAAGTGCGGAAAATTCGCAAATTTTGGAAAGATATAAGAGATTACTTGCTCAGACTGGGACAAAATATAACAAGATTAATTCGACAGGATATTCTACCTATGAAACATATAACTGGGATACAGTAATTGAAAACAAAGGGAAAAAGGAATATAAAACAAAACTTTCAGTAGAAGTTGACAAAATTTCTCTTGATGCGTTGAAAAATTTTATGAGTGTTCTTGCAGCTGAAAAGATTTATTCCTTGAACAGAAGTAAAAACGGGACATATATTTTCACTGTTGAATCTCAGGATGCGACAAATAAACAGGCATACCAGAATGCAATGTCAAAATTTAATGATATTCAGCAAAAATTGAGCAAAGCAGGAATTCCCGCAAGTACAGTAAAAATTTCAGGATACGACAATAAGGAAGTGAGCCTTGAAAAAAGAACAAGCAATAAAAAAAATATCCAAGTCGTTTCACACCAGATAGAAGTTGAAACAAGAGATTTAAAAAATCTTGGAAACATCATAAATGTAGCAAGTGCATTGGGAATCGGTACAACTGGGCAAATCGAATACGACATTGACAACAAGCAGCAATTAGAAAATGAACTTTATGAAAATGCCTACAAGGAAGCCTTGAAAAAAGCACAAGTTATCTTAGGAAAAACAGATTTAAACTTAAAAAATCCAGTTACAATAACAGATAAATCGTATGGAATTATTCAACCTTATTATGATTACAGTTATAATTATTACAATGAAGCAAATTATGCAACTAATGTAGTACAACTGAAAAAAAACGATAGGGAACTTTTAGATGAATCATCAAGAAGAAACATTGTAATTTCTCCAAAAAAACTAAATATTTCAAAAACTGTTTATATTGAATTTGAAATGAACTAAAAATTTAACTCTCTTTAAGAACTGCTTTATTTTATAATATTGCAGTTTTTTATTTACCAAAAAATTCTTAATAAATTTGGAAATAATATAACTTTTTGATATAAAGAAGTTAATAGTTATATTATAAATATAAATATAAAATTAATATTTATTAATTTTAAAATTAAAGTTATAGTTTTTTCTAAAATAGTGTTGACTTTGTGTAAAAATAAGTTATAATAAATAACGTTATAAAAAAATATTTTATTATAATTTATATTATGGGAGGAATCTTTTATGAGCAAGTATCATAATGATGCCGTTAAGTTGCTGGAACTTATCGGTGGAAAAGAAAATGTTGTGGCAGTTACTCACTGTGCAACTAGAATGAGATTTTCCCTTGCAGATGAAGGAAAAGCAAGTCCAAAAGAAATTGGGCAGCTTGATTCTGTTAAGGGAACGTTTACAAATGCGGGACAATTTCAAGTAATTGTTGGAAACGATGTTGGTGATTTTTATAAAGAATTTATAAATGTTTCTGGTATTCAAGCAGCTTCAAAAGAAGATGTAAAAAAAGCCGCTATGCAAAAACAGCCATTATTGCAAAGAATGGTTGCACATTTGGCAGAAATTTTTGTGCCATTAATTCCAGCATTGGTAGCTGGAGGGCTTATGCTTGGGATTGGAAACTTTTTACAAGCTAATTTACCATTTTTAGGTGGAAAATCATTTAAAGATGTTTCAGAATTAGCAAGAGTTATTTTATTCTTTACAGACTGGATTGGTGGAGCTGTATTTGGAATGCTGCCAGTATTAGTTTGCTGGTCTACAGTTAGAAAGTTCAAAGGGAATGAAGCCCTTGGTATTGTGCTAGGATTGATGTTAGTAGCAGGAACTATGTTAAATGCTTACGTTTACGGTGATATTTCTTCAAGTAAGGAATTGGCAGGTGCAGGAGTTCACTTAAAAGATATTTTAATTAATGGTTCAGCTAAATATGCTAATTTATTTGGTGGTAAAGATCCATTTAATATTGAAGCAGGCAAACATGTATTAAATTTAGGATTTACACAATTAATGTTAGTTGGATATCAAGCACAAGTATTGCCAGCAATGTTTGCAGGAATTGCATTGTGCTACATTGAAAGTTTCTTTAACAAGAGAACACCAGAAGTATTAAAATTAGTATGGGTTCCATTTATTACATTGATAGTTACAGGATTCTTAACAATTTTATTCATTGGACCATTTGCAAGAACATTGGGAGAATGGTTAGTTGCAATATTTGCATTCTTATTTAAGACACCAGGATTAAAATATGTTGGAGCGCTTTTATTTGGTTCAACTTATGCGCCGTTAGTAATAACAGGACTACATCACACATTTATAGCAGTTGATTTACAATTGGCGGCAGCTTCAGGCGGAACATTTATCTGGCCATTGATTGCTTTGTCAAATATGGCTCAATCAGGTGCAGTTTTTGCTACTTACTTTATTTATAAACAAGATAAAAAACAAGAATCGGTTTCGTTATCTTCAACAGTATCAGCATGTTTTGGAATTACAGAACCAGCATTATTTGGAGCAAACTTAAAATATATGTATCCATTCTATGCAGCAATAACAGCTTCAGCATTAGCAGCAGTTATTTCTACTGGATTTAACGTATTGGCAAATGGAATCGGAGTTGGAGGAATTGCATTAGCATTCTTGTCAATTAAATTTGAAGGTGCTCATCAATTAGGATTCTGGTTGGCTTCTATAGTTGCTTTTGGATTGGCATTTGTATTAACATTTGTATTCTCAAAGAATCCAAAATTAAACAAAGGAAGTTTAACAAAATAATTAGAAATTGTATTTGAAAAATAAAAATTAAGCTTCACAATAATATTATTGTTGTAGAACTTGATGACAAAAATAATAAATTTTAGAGGGAGCTTATGGCTCCTGCTTTTTTTTGAGGGATAAAAAAATAAGGAGAGTGATTGATAATGAAAAAAAATGTAGTAGTGCTATTATTTATTGCTTTAATTATTGGAGTAATTGGAAATAGTGCAAATAGGAAAAGGATTAGCAGGAAGAAAATTGGTAATGCGAAAGTGAGTGAAAAAACTGTGGATTTATCAAATTATGACGGAATAAAGAAAATTAGTATTTTTGTAGAAGGGTTTGAAAGTGGACCTACTGTAAGCAAAATTATTTTGGAAATGACTGATTTTAGAATTACAAATCTGAATAAAAATGATTGGAAAATAAAGACAAATAGGGCAGAACGAAAAGTTAAAGATATTTATGTTTCGGATAAAAAAGGTGAAAAAGCCTTTGATACTGGAGTTGTTACACTTGAACTTGAGAATGTATTTAATCAAAATACTTTAAAGTATGAAGGAACACCATTTACGTATAACAGGGAGAAATTTTTTAATGAATGGACAAAAGAATATATTGTGGAAATTGAAGGGAAAATTACAGTTAATGGAAAAGATTACTTAGTTAATAAAAAAGAAAATGTGATTAATAATAGAGTTTCGACTGATACAGAATTATTCAATTATAGAAGTTCATTTACTGGAAATTATAAAAACCCGATTACTAAAAAAATAGAAAATTTGAAACTGGAAATGGCAGCTTATGAACCTGAAAACTTTAAATTGGGAGCAAAAAAGCCGTTAATTGTCTGGCTTCACGGACAAGGGGAAGGTGGAACTGATCCTGATATTGATATTTTGGGTACAGAAACTTCGGCACTTGCAAAAGAGGAAATTCAGAAATATTTTACTACAGGAGGAACTGATACAAAAGGTGCATTTATTTTGGCTGTGCAGTCGCCAACTTATTGGATGGATGAAGGAGATGGAACTAATGGAAATGGAAGCGGAAATTCAAGATACACGCAAATTTTAATGGATACAATCAAGGAATATGTAAAACATAATCCGTATGTTGATACAAGCAGAATTTATCTTGCAGGAGATTCAAACGGCGGATATATGACTGTAAATATGGTAATTACTTATCCAGATTACTTTGCGGCAGCAGTACCTATTTGCGAAGCGTATGCTTATCACGAATATGCGAGAAACAGCGATGGAACTTATAAGACAAATAATCTTGAAGTTTCGGCAGGCGATAAAAATAGTGCAGTTTCAAGATTTGTGGAAAGTAAAAAACTGTGGGTAACAAATGAAAAAATTCAGAAGATGAAAAAAACGCCAGTATGGTTTATTGCAGCGGCAGATGATGGGATTGTTACGCCACAAAAATTTTCACTTCCAACTTACAGGGATTTGCTGAAAGCTGGAGCTGACAATGCTTGGTATTCATATTATGAAAATGTGACTGGGACAGATGAACTAAACTCTAGATTTCCAGGGCATTTTTCATGGATATATTTTTTGAATAATCAAGTGGAAGGCGTGCAAAATCGAGATAAAATAAAAAATTCCAAGGATGAGACAACTTTTGGGTTTGAACCTAGCAATACTGGGAAAGGTGGAAATGAGAAGGCTCAGTTGAAAGTGAAAACATTTGAAAATGTGTTTGAGTGGATGAATTCTCAGAAGAAAGTTAAAAGAAAATAATTTGAATTGTATAAAATAAAAAATTATATGAAATAAAAATAGGGAGTGTTTAAAAGTTTGTATGGTAATATGGATAAATATACCAATTTAAAGGACTATTACTATGATTATACAAAAATTTACACTCTCAAATTTTTATTTCAAAGATAGTAAAAGTGTGTACAGAATTTTGTGTAAATGGATAGATGAATCTAGTAAATTCAGTACTTTTCTATTTTATTTGCGCAAAAATTTTTACACTTTCTAGAATGATAAAGAAATCCCTCTATATTCTTCTAAAAAATTAATTTTTAAGAATATATTCCTTAACTTTTTCAATCAATTCTTCTTTAAAATTTTCGATATTCCCTTCTAAAAGTTCATTCAATAAATATTTTTTTACTTTCTGAATTTCTTTATTATAAATTCCAAGTTCCATTAAGTCGTAACCGTTGATATTTAAAGAATTTATCGTAGGAACTTTCATGTTTTCCACAATATGATAAAAAGTTTTCCACAAATTATCATTTCTGTCATTTTCGTGATCTTTTCCACCATCATCAGAAATTGCTAAATCAATTAATCTTTTAGTATTTAATTCACCATAGTTGCTAATCAATGTTTTTATTGTTTTTTCACTTTGGCTATTATGCAATTTCATATGATTTTTTACAATTGTGTAAACATCGTCTCTTATGTTGTTTGATTGACCGAGTCTAGACATAATTCGTTTTGCAATGGAAGTTCCAATAATTTCATGCTTGTAAAAATGAAAATATCCAGTTTTTTCATCAACAGTTTTTGCTTCAGGTTTTCCAATGTCGTGAAGAAGTGCACTCCAACGTGTTGTTAATTCAGGACTCACGCCATCAAGTACATTCATGCTATGTTCCCAAAGTGTAAATTTGTGATACGGGTTATTCTGATCAAAATCATAAATCACTTTTAACTCAGGTAAAACATAATCAAGAACTTTTAATTCTTTCATTTTTTCAAAACTTTTAACAGCATATTTTCCAACAATTAATTTATTTAATTCATTTGTAATTCGTTCTTGAGAAATTTTTTCTAATACATGAATATTTTCTTTTATCGCAATTTCTGTATTTTTCTCGAAATCAAATCCCAACTGACTCATAAATCTAAAAGCTCTCATCAATCGAAGTCCATCTTCTTGCAACCGTTTTTTCGGCTTTCCAACAAATTGAATAATCTTATTTTTAATATCTTCTTGTCCGTTAAAAATATCAATAAGTCCGTCCTTTTCATTAAATGCCATCGCATTAAACGTAAAATCCCTTCGCAATAAATCATCTTCAATATCGTTCACAAACTCAACAGAATCAGGTCTTCTCCCATCACTCCCAATATCTGTTCTAAATTTTGCAATCTCAAAATTTTCATCTTCATAATGAATTATCAAAATTCCAAAAGCCTTTCCAACTTCCTTTGTCGGATAATCAGAAAATATTTTTTTTATCTCATCATATTCCATATTTGTTGCAATGTCGATATCTTTTGGAGTTTTACCTAAAAGAATGTCTCGTAAACAGCCTCCAACAACATACCCTTTATTCCCATTCAAATTTAATTTTTCTAAAATTTTTGTTGCTTTCTCATCAAAAATATAATTTTCTAATTTCATTTTTCACCTCAATTTTTAAAAACTTTTTTATATTATACTATTTTTTGTGAAAAAAATCATAGAATTTTCCAATGATAAAATTGTTTATTTGCAAATAAAAGATGAAATTGAAGAATTTTTTTATTACAATGACAGAGAAAATTGAAAATTAAATATCAATTTATCGAAAAAATCTAATAAAATACGATAATAGATAATTTGTTTGATAATAAGACTGATAAGAAATTTATTAGTTTTGAGATATTTGAAAATGTGTTCGAGTGGATGAATTTTCAGAAAAAAAGCAGAAAAAAATAAATTTTTTTTAGAGGATTTGGATTGATAAGAATATGCGATAAAAATTGAATTTATGGTATTTTTTACATATGAAAAATAAAAAATGCAAGTGAAAAAATGCTTGCAAATTTATGTGGAATTGTAGTATTATATACAAGTAGAGAAGATCTTCGGCGGGAAAGTTGAAAATCAAACAGACTAGAAAAAAGAGAGGTAGAAAAGATGGCAAAAGAAACATTGAATCCATTTGAAATTGCACAAAAGCAAATTAAATCAGCTTGTGATAAGTTGAATGCAGATCCAGCTGTTTATGAAATTTTGAAAAATCCTATGAGAGTGTTGGAAGTGTCGTTCCCAGTAAAATTAGACAATGGAACAGTTAAGACATTTATAGGGTATAGATCGCAACATAACAATGCGGTAGGACCTTTTAAAGGTGGACTTAGATTCCATCCAGGTGTAACAAGAGATGAAGTAAAAGCGTTATCAACTTGGATGACATTTAAATGTTCAGTTGCAGGAATCCCTTACGGTGGTGGAAAAGGTGGAATGGCAATTGATCCTAAAGAATATTCTAAAGATGAATTAGAAAGAATTTCTAAAGGATTTGCAAAAGCAATTTCTCCAATTATCGGAGAAAAAGTTGACATACCAGCTCCAGATGTTAATACAAATGGACAAATTATGTCTTGGATGGTTGATGCTTATGAAGAAGTTGCAGGAAAATCGACAAAAGGTGTATTTACAGGTAAACCTTTAGAATTTGGAGGATCACTTGCAAGAACAGAAGCAACTGGTTACGGAGTTAATTTGACAGCTAAAAAAGCTCTAGCAAAATTAAACATTGATGTGAAAGGTGCAACTTATGCAGTTCAAGGATTTGGAAATGTTGGATTCTATACAGCTTATTATGCACATAAAGATGGTGCAAAAATTGTAGCCTTCTCAAATTCACATGTTGCAATTTATAATGAAAATGGAATTGACATGGAAGCTGTAATCAAAGATTTTGAAGCAAATGGACGTATTACAGAAAACAAGGGATATGGAAAAGATATTACAAATGCTGAATTATTGGAATTGGAAGTTGATGTTTTAGCGCCTTGTGCATTAGAAAATCAAATTACTTCTGAAAATGCTGACAGAGTTAAAGCAAAAGTAGTTGCAGAAGGAGCAAACGGACCAACAACTCCTGAAGCTGATGAAATTTTATTCAAAAAAGGAATCGTAGTTGTTCCTGATATCTTAGCAAATTCAGGTGGAGTTGTAGTTTCATACTTTGAATGGGTACAAAACTTGCAAAGTTACTATTGGCCATTTGATGAAGTTCAACAAAAAGAAGCTGCATTATTGTCAGGAGCATTTGAAGATGTATGGGCTTTAGCAGATGAATATAAAGTAGATTTAAGAAATGCCGCTTATATGAAGAGTATCGAAAGAATTTCAAAAGCAATGAAATTAAGAGGATGGTATTAATTTTTTAAGTTTTTGATAGTTTGATAGTAAGTTAAATATGAAAATAAAGAACCTGTTTCTATTTTTGTTAATTATAGAGCAGGTTCTTTTTTATTGAATTAATATACTTAGAATAATTTAAATTCTATTCCTGAACTATCTAAATTAATAATTATTTCATTTAGAATTTGTTTATTTATATTAATTCGCTGGATTAAGTTAGATAATTCTAGATAAATACGTAATTCTAAAAATATTTTTTATTATTTATTTAGAATATTTTTCAAATTCCTTATCAAGCAATGCAGGTATAAATTCAGTTACTACAGTTTCAATTAGATTATTTTTATAATAAGGGTCTTCCTTTAATATTTCTTCAAGCTCTTCCCTTGTTACGTTATATGCCAAGATAAGTCCTCCTGTTGGCGGATTTTGACGTCCTCCTGCGATAAATTTTCCAGCATCAATATTTTTTTGAATAAATGCAAAGTGATCTTGTCTAAATTTTCCCACTTCTTCCAATGGCTTTGTATAAGTTGTAGCTACAATAAAAATTTGTTTCATAATCTTAATATTCCTTTCTAAAATTGTCTTTTATATTTTATAATATATTTTAGAATAATCAATAAAAATATTTCGTTTGTTAGTAAAACTATAATGAATTTATTTATCATAATTAGTTTTATAAACAAATATTTAAATAACCAAAATAATCTAAAATTGAATTTTATCTGTGATTATGATATACTTAATTGAATTTTGAAAAATGTAAAAAAAGGAGGAAAATTATGTTTTTAGAAAGAACAGAAAGACTAGCGTTAGTTGATTTTGAGAATAAACATATTAATTATATTGACTTGATAAATAATATAAAATATTTTTCTGAATATATAGTTGATTTAGGAAGTGAAAAATTTGGGCTGATTGTTATGGAAAATCGTCCAGAATGGATTTACAGTTTTTTTTCCGTATGGGATAAAAGATCTGCTGGAATTGCTATTGATGCCAATAGTAATCCAAATGAGATTTTATACGTGCTGGAAGATTCACATCCAAATGTGATTTTTTGTTCAGATGAAACAGAAAAAAATGTTTTGGAAGCAGTTGACAAATATAGCTTAAAAGGCAGCATAAAATTAGTAAATGTGGATAAAATTACCATTGAGCAGGAAAAAATGGATGTTATAAAAAATATGCAATTTGAGCTGGATAATCCGACTGGAGATGAAACAGCCGCTATGCTTTATACTTCAGGAACAACAGGGAATCCAAAAGGTGTAATGCTGTCGTTTAATAATTTAAATACTGAAATGGAAGGACTTTATGAAAAGGGAATATTTGATTATAGAGATCAGATTTTAGCAATATTGCCATTTCATCATGTTTTGCCTTTAACTGCGAGCGTGCTTTTGATGATGAAATATCAGACATCAGTCGTATTTGCGAAAAAAATCGCTAGTAAGGAAATATTTGAAGCGCTTGAAAAAAATAGGGTAACTGCCATAATTGGAGTGCCTAGAGTATTTAAACTGTTCTATGATGGGATAAAACAGCAAATTGATGCAAAATTTATTACAAGATTTATTTATAAAATGATAAGTAATGTAAAATCATTGAAAATAAAAAGAAAAGTTTTTGCAAAAGTTCATAAAAAGTTTGGAGGTCACCTTGACTTTATTGTCGTTGGTGGAGCGAAAATGGATCCTGAAATTTCAAAATTTTATGAAACATTGGGATTTTATGCTTTGGAAGGTTATGGGCTTACTGAAACTTCTCCAGTTATTGCTGTAAATTCAAAAAAAGAGAGAAAAATTGGAACTGTTGGGAAAAAGCTGTATAATGTGGATATAAAAATAGTAGATGAAGAATTGTGGGTTAAGGGACCAATTGTTATGAAGGGATATTACAATAAGCCTGAAAAGACAGCAGAAGTAATTACTGAAGATGGATGGTTCAAAACAGGAGATTTAGCGACAATTGATGAAGAAGGATTTGTTACAATTCGTGGAAGAAAAAATACGATGATTGTCTTGTCAAATGGTAAGAATATTGATCCAGAAACGCTTGAAAATAGAGTAATTGCAAAAAGTAATGGCTTAATTAAGGAAATTGGGATTTTTAATCATCAAAATAAACTGGCTGCAATAATTGTTCCAGAATTGCTAGAATTTAGAAAACGTGGAATTACAAATACAAAGGCTTATATTAGAAATATTGTAGAAGATTATAATTTGAAGGCACATAATTATGAAAAGGTTCTTGATTATAAGTTATTTGAAGAAGAATTGCCAAAAACTCGGGTTGGGAAAATACGTAGATTTATGTTGCCTGATTTATATGAAAAAAATGAAATTACAAAAAAAGAAAAAACACCTGAGCCAACAGATGAAGCATACAAAATATTAAAGGAATATATCAAGAAAAATAAAGGAATTGAGCCACAGCCAGAAGAAAATCTGGAACTTGAAATCGGAATGGATTCACTTGACATTGTAGAATTTTTTGCATTTATAGAAAATAGTTTTGGAATTCAGCTAGATGAAGAAAAATTTGCTGAAATGCCAAATTTAAAATTATTATCTGAATATATTAACCAAAAAGCCACAAAATTTGAAGATAACGATGTAGACTGGAAAAAAATTATTAGTGAGACAAAACCGATACAAGATAATAAAAAACGATGGGTAACAAGATTACTAAAAGTATCTCAGCCAATTGTTGACTTATATTTCAGAGTAAGAAAAATTGATAAGAAAAAATTAACTAATGAGCCACAAATTTTTGTATCAAATCATCAAAGTTTTGTAGACCCTTTAATTTTAGGTTCATTATTTCCTAAAAAAATTGTTTTTAATACATTATTTTTAGCAATTGACTGGTATTTTAAAAAAGGTGTGATGAAATTACTTGTCTCAAACGGAAATGTCGTGTTAATTGATATTAATAAAAATATTAGAAAAAGTGTAGAAGAAATTGTAGGATATTTAAAAAGCGGGAAAAGTATTGTAATTTTTCCAGAAGGTGCAAGAACAAAAGATGGAAAAGTTGCTCATTTTAAGAAAGTATTCGCCATTATAGCAAAGGAATTGAATGTGGATATTCAATGTATTGGTATAAAAGGGGCATTTAAAGCATATTCAAGATATATGAAGTTTCCAAAACCAAAAAAAATAGAAGTAGCAGTATTGGAAAAATTTACACCAGAAGGAACTTACGATGAAATAACTCAAAAGGCAGAGAAAATTATAAAAGAATATGTTGAAAAATAAAAGATAGAAATAAATTATTTGAATAAATTTTTTTAAAATAGAAATTTAACAACAGACAGCAAGAAGTCTCCTTCTTCTATAAGTGGGAGATGAATTGCA
>ERZ773062.529-NODE-529-length-19436-cov-13.451834_pt1 | contig 19436 bp, 17 predicted proteins | sample MGYA00580626_ERZ773062 | MGnify/ENA primary metagenome ERZ773062 (study PRJEB29015, sample SAMEA2738003) | human oral metagenome | biome: human oral; feature: human-associated habitat; material: dental | place: China | collected 2058 ...
AATCATCCAATCGTTACGCTATTGTATAGCGCTAAGGATGCGGAGTTTAACCAGGTGGTAGTACTTAAGCAATGGTTAGAGGGCTGATTTTATATTAGATAATTATACAAGACTATAATTAGACTTGAGCTAACGTTTGAGAGATGAGAACTTGATTAATAAGAGATAAAGTATAATGATAGTGGAGGAGTAGCTAGTCGTAACAATTTGCTTAGTCAACTACATTGACTACAGCAGGGTAATTTTTTAGGTAAATAAATTTCTATGATCAATAAAATTTATCGTGGAATCACATGCGTCATATCGCTAATTTTTAGGATTATACCGACAAAAGATCGTGTGCGTGTAATTGTTTATCGTAATGACGGTAAGATTTTGTTGGTTAGGGGTCGCTTTAGCCGTCAAAAATGGGCTTTGCCTGGTGGCGGAGTAAAACGCCATGAAATTTATGAGCAGGCTGCTATCCGAGAAGTGTTGGAAGAGTTAGGAATTAGCGTAGAGAATCTGCAGTATCTTGGGAAAGCTAATTCTCGTGAGTCATATATTGAGTTTTCAGTTCGAGTCTTTGCGGCGCAAGCGTCTGATTATGATATAAAATGTAACTTTGAAATAATGGAGACTCGGTGGCTTAGTAGAGGGTATATTCCTAAAGAGTATTACACTCTGTATTTTACTAGGTATCAGTAGATATCTCTGTCTTTTATGTATAATATAAACATGAATAATCAGCAACTTGCCCAGCTTGAAACAGTAAAAACTAAAGTCCGCCAATTACTTGGTAGCGATACCTCAGGACACGCCGATGATCATGTCGAGCGGGTGGCACTGCTGGCGGAGCGTTTTGCTAGCGAATGTAGCGAGCCGGTGGATCTGCAAGAAGTGCTGCTGACGGCTTGGCTGCATGACGTTGATGATTACAAATTGGTCGGCAAGGCGCAGGCAGAGAAATTAACGAACGCAATAAATATTATGGCGCAGGCAGAAGTGTCCGACGGTTTAAGCCGGGCGGTGCTAGAAAATGTTGCGGCGATTGGTTATAGCAAACGCCTGGGCGGCAAGCAGCCGCAGCGGCTGGCGGGGCAGTTGGTCTCGGATGCTGATATGTGCGATGCTATCGGTGCAGTTGGGATTGAGCGGGCGCTGGTCTATGCTTGTCGTCATGGCGGACGGATTTTTGACCCCGCAGTTTGGCCGAATGTTAATCTGGCGGCGCACGAATATAATGCTGACGGCAATACGCATGATACCGACGGCTTCATCAATCACTTTTTTGAAAAGCTGCTGAAGCTGAAGGGCTTGATGCTGACCGAGCCAGGGAAGACGGAAGCAGAAGACCGCCAGCAAATTATGGTTGATTTCTTACGCCATTATTTCCGCGAGAAGAATGCCCCGGACTGGAGCGAATTTTTGGAAGAATACTTACGTCGTTGATAGGTCGCTGAAGTGCTTTCTTGTTTATTCCGACTCTCTACCTGGAAGGCTGGTACTCAAAATTTTTAAGCCAGCGTCCACAACCAGTTGGCAGGCTTGCTGTTGCGAGAGGGGCGCTAGGTGCTTGTTCTCGCCGCTTGGATGGAGCGAATGGCCAACTTTTGGTACGATAATAGCTCGTCGTCTAGCCTCGTGTAATCCGCGCAGTTGCCAGCTTTGCCTCCAGCTGCTAACAATTAACGGAGTACTAGTATTCCAGTCTCTTTCTGCCGCAATTACTGCCGCGCGGCCAATTTCGACTGATTGACGTAGTTTCTCTTCTAGATCGCGAGTTTCTTGGATGTCGTGAAAGTACTTCTGAGGAATAGGAAGCCATTCGTGGCGTAGAACGCTGAAATCACCTATCTTGCCGTCTGGAAATGTCGGACATTGCATTTCTGTGTCATTATTGCGCCGTCGTTTTCTAGAATTTGGCAGTTGAATTACTTTGTCTGGGCTTGGTAATGGAGGTGAAAAGGCTACAAGTGCTGCGTCTATGCCTTCTTCAGTCATGGACGATAATGCTTGATGGGCAGCGATTGTACCCATGCATTGGGCTATTAGTAATACGGAACCTTTTTCACCCTCCTCTTTGACTCCAATAGGTATGTTATCCATTATTTCTTCATATTGCTCCGAGGGAGAGCGGACACGGAGGCTGGTCGCATCAGTAGTAACGCCGTGAATATTATGAGGAGCAGTGCCATACTCTGATAGAGCATCGTTAATATAATTAAAGGCGACTGAGCCTCTTGCCAAGTTACTACCACCACCGCCTACGCAAAAAGCTGTTATGGGTTGTTTTAGATCATCCATCGTTTCGCTTATTATAATATCGTACATTACATATTTGTCAAATACATAAGCTAACGTATCATTGTGTTAATATTGGAATATGAAGCAGGCGATAATTGTTCACGGTAAGCCGTCCAAACAATCGTATTTCAATCCAAATCTACCGAGCGCTAGTAACTCAATTTGGATTCCATGGCTGCAACAGCAGCTGCTAATTCGCGGTATTGACACTCAGACGCCTGAGATGCCTGAATCATGGCGACCAGATTACTCGTTGTGGCGACAGACTTTTGAAAAGTATGATGTAAATTCAGAAACTATATTGGTTGGTCATAGTTGTGGCGGGGGTTTTCTAATTCAATGGATGAGTGAGAATCCGCAAATTTGTGCAGGCGACGTTTATCTTGTTGCGCCGGCTTTTGGTGATAAGTTTAACCCCGAAGCTCCATATGACGAGCCGCTTCGCGGCGGTTTTTTTGATTTTGAGATTGACGAGGCGCTACTTGATCGCGTGCGTAGTCTAACTATATTTTACTCTGACAATGACTCGGTGCGAGTTGATACTGCAATAAAAATTCTAAAAAAATCTTTCCCGTCTGCCTGTTATCGATTATTTCCGGGATATAGGCATTTTTGTGGTAAGCGCGACATGTCTGACGATACTTTTCCTGAGTTGTTTGAGGCAATATTACGTAATAGAAAATAATTATTGAAGAGGGCTTTGACTGACATTATTAGCAGCTTGATTACTTGATATAAGATATAATAGTACTTGTGAATAAACAGTTGCAGCAAAAACTCAAAACCCTACCACGCACTCCTGGCGTTTATTTTCATAAGTCAGCCAGCGGCGAGATTATTTATGTGGGCAAGGCGGCGGTGTTGAAAAACCGCGTGCGTCAGTATTTTCAAGATTCGCGCGGGCGGGACAATAAAACCATGGCGTTAGTGGCGGAAATTGCTGATACCGACTGGATTGAGACCGAGAGCGAAGTTGATGCGTTATTCCTGGAAAGTGAGATGGTCAAACGTTATATGCCGCGCTACAACGTGCTGCTGCGTGATGATAAATCGCAGATGTATGTGCGAATCGGCATGAAAAGTGAGTGGCCAACCGTCAGTTTTACGCGCAATCCAGCTGATGACGGTGCGGAATACATTGGCCCGTTTTATAATGGCTTTGCCTTGAAAAAAGCCTTGCGCTATTTGCGGCGGGTATTTCCGTATTTAACCAGGCAGCGGCGACCAGGGCAGTCAACATTGGATGAAGATTTGGGCTTGAGTCCACGACTAAGCGATGGGTCAGCTGTCTACAAAGCTAATTTACGCAAACTCATCAGCTATATCAAGGGTAATCGTAAAGCCATCGCCGCCGAGCTGGAGCGCGATATGAAAACGGCGGCTGGACTGCATGATTTTGAGCGGGCGGCCGACCTTCGCAATAAGCTACGCGCTATGCAGGAGTTACAGCGGCGGGTTTGTTTTGGCGACAAAGAGTTTTTGGATATTTCGAAGGACAAGGCGCTGGCTGATTTGGCAAAATTATTGGGCCTAAAAGATATCCCAGCACGCATTGAGGGGTATGATATTTCTCACATGAGCGGGCGGCAAGTCGTCTCTAGCATGGTAGTGTTTACCAATGGTGCCAGCGACCGGGCGGAGTACCGCAAATTTAAAGTTAGTGAGAAAAATGATGACACGGGTAATATCCATCAGACGATTTTTCGCCGACTGAGCGAACGTCATCTAAAAAGCTGGGGTCGTCCTAATCTGCTGCTCATTGATGGCGGCAAAGGCCAGTTGGCGGCGGCCATCAGAGCGCGTGATGAGCGTGGCGTCACTGTGCCGATCGTCAGCATCGCCAAGCGCGAAGAAGAACTGCTAGTACACAAGACTGGTTCGCAGATTGATACCACGTTTATTGAGCATATTCAGTCGCAGCCACGAATGGGCATCGCGATTCACGAAGACAGTGATGTCTACGTGGTGAATTTACACCCAAGCCAGCGTAACGCCGGTTCGCATTCAAAAAACTTACGCGCCAGCGCTGAACAAACTCGTAATGAACGTCCGACGGCGGACGAAAATACCCTCGCAGCAACTGACATCGTCAAATTATTCCAGCGCATTCGCGACGAATCGCACCGCTTTGCAGTGAGTTACCACACGGCGCTCAAACGCCAGCAGCAAACAAAAAACCAGCTGGAGGAAATTCCTGGTGTGGGGCCAAAAACCCGTGCCAAATTGCTGAGAAAATTTGGTAGCATTAAGAAAATCTTTGAGGCAAGCAGCGAAGAGTTGGAGACAGAAATTGGTAGGCGAAAAACGCAGCTTATAAGGCAGTTTTCAGAAGGCGACAGCGCTAATCGACAATAAAGCATAAATTATATATAATAAGACTAATGAAGAGACAATTTGCGACATTTTTACTTCGCTGGATTCTTAATTCAGTTGGCATTTGGGTGGCTGTGCGACTACTTGGTAATGGTAATACTGAGGCGACTTCCGCTTGGACATTTATGATGGCGGGACTTATATTTTCATTAGTTAATAGTACATTAAAGCCTATTGTTACAATTTTTGCACTACCAGCAATTTTATTGACCCTAGGCTTATTTACTTTGGTGGTTAATGGATTGATGGTTTATGTCTCATTAGCTTTGGCGCCAGGAATTTCTATGACATTTGCGCATTCAATTGTTGCCGGAATTATCCTGAGTCTGGTAAACTATATTATAGGTAGTGCGCTGGTTCTGCAGCGAGAAGAAAAGGAGCAATATGTCAATTGATACAATTTTACCGTATGTTACGCTTGGATCGGCTGTGCTGATGATTATTGCAATATTATTGCAGCAACGAGGCGCAAGTTTGGGCGCTGGTTTTGGCTCGTCGGGCGAACTATTTACCACCCGACGTGGTTTTGATAAAAACTTATTTGACGTAACTGTAGTTTTTGCGGTGATTTTTGTGTTGTCAATTTTGGCAAGTATGATTTTGCCGGGATTGCAAAAATAGGAGAATAAAATTGAGCTCAGACAAATCGTCATGGAACCGATTTGCGCGCCTAAAAGTCTCTCGTAAAGGCGTCAATAAGCGTCTGCGTAAAATCGAAAAGGGCAGCTTGCGGCATGCGCATAAATTTGTGATGTCTCGTTTAGATCGACTTGCCAATGTTCGCCGGCGCGTGTCTATCTGGGTAGTTTTGGTTCTGGTGATGATTGGCGTTAGTGCTGTGCAGTGGCATATCTCGCGCAGTTCTTTTACGGCTATGACGTATGCTACTGGCGGTTCGTATTCTGAGGGTGTATTGGGTCCTCTAGAAAATCTAAATCCAATTTTTGCAAAAACTAGCGCCGAAAAATCTGCCGCTAAACTGCTATTTTCCAGCTTATATAGGTATGACTCGACTGGCAATATAAAAACCGACCTGGCAGACGGAGTAAAGGTTAATGATAAGGAAACAGAATATACAGTTAAGCTGAAGAAAAATCTGAAGTGGTCAGATGGACATGACCTGACGATTAACGACGTAATTTTCACTCTAAAGCTTTTGGCTAATCCGGAAGTGGGGGCTGAGATATCCGGTTGGCGCTCAATTAAATTTGAAAAAGTCTCTGAAGACTCAGTAAAATTTATTTTGCCTGCGTCTTATTCGCCATTTGTGCATGCGTTGACATTTCCAGTTGTTCCAGAGCATGTTCTAAAAGATGTTAAACCGTCGAACTTACGAGAACATAATTTTAGCAAAGCACCAATTTCTAGCGGCCCGTTTGCGTTTAGGCTGCTGCAGAATGTTACAAGCGATGGCAGCAAGAAGGTCCTATATTTACAGTCTAATATTTATTATTATGGAGGCAGTCCTAAGCTTGATCGCTTCCAGCTATATGTTTACCCAACTCAAGATGACATTGTTAAAAGCCTCAGGACCAGAGAGATTACGGGTACATCAGAATTGATTTATAACGATCAGCCGGCAGAAGTTAAGTCTATGTATGCGGCAGAGTCGCACTCCTTGAATAATGGCGTCTATGCGCTATTTAACAACAATAGTCAGTTTTTACAATCGAAGTCCGTTCGTCAAGCCCTAGCTCTTAGTGTCGATAATGGTAAGTTGCGCCAGTCCTTGTCGTTATCAACAGAGGAGTTGTCTGGTCCGATATTAAACAAGTTACTAGGTAAAGCCTCTCAGCCACTGGGCTATGACACGAAAAAGGCGAAGTCCTTGCTTGATGCTGAGGGCTGGAAGGTTGTCGGCAACGCTCGTCAGAAAGAAAATGTCAAATTAAAACTGAACATGGTTGTTCTAAAAAATAATAACTACGAGAAGGCCGCTCAATATTTAGCTCAAGTATGGCGTAATGAGCTAAATATAGAAGTAGATGTTAAAATTATTGATCCAAACGACGCTTCTCAGAATATCCTTCAGACAATTTTGCAACCTCGTAATTTTGATGTGCTAATTTATGAGTTGTCGCTGGGCGGTGATCCAGATGTTTACGCCTATTGGCACTCGTCTCAAGCTACAAATAACGGATTGAATTTCTCTAATTATAATAATGCCGTGGCGGATGACGCCCTAGAAAGCGGTCGTTCAAAGTTATCTCTAAAGCAGCGGTTTGATCGTTATGAGAAGTTTGCTAATACTTGGAAGACGGACGCTCCAGCAATTGCTCTATATCAGCCAAAGTTTGACTACATTCATATTCGTTCCGTTAAGGCACTTGATGAAAAAACAGAAGTTGTTAATCCGGTTGACAGGTACGTTGACGTTCAATATTGGGCGACAGAGAAACAATCCGTTTACAAAACACCGTAATTTCGGTTATAATAATGACAGTCGTGCGGGCGTGGCGGAATTGGTAGACGCGCTAGCTTGAGGGGCTAGTGAACGCAAGTTCGTGGAAGTTCAAGTCTTCTCGCTCGCACCAAGCACACCGAACGGCGCGTTGGCGGAGCGGTTACGCAGAGGTCTGCAAAACCTTTTAGACGAGTTCGACTCTCGTACGTGCCTCCAAATGTAGTCCCTGAGTGGGGCTATTTTTCTTTATGAGGAAGGTCTAGTTTTGATGCGATAAGCATACTTTCGGCGATGATGGTGAGCACTACGTTTGGGTCGATGATGTCTTTCGCGTGGATAATTGCCTGCTGTAAAACGAAACCATAACAGCTAGCCCACTCTTGTTGATTAGGAATAATAGCGCCAAGATGTTCTGAACAGGTTTTCCATAGTCCTACAAAGTCTTTAGGCGTTAGTGCGTCTGGCTGATGGTTTTTAGGAACTCTAATGGTATAGAAATCATTGCTACCCATAACTTGAGCACTGTGACCGATACACTCTTGGATATCAAACGCCTTAAATGCTTTAGTTTTGCCGATTTGTTTCATGCCGCCACCAACAAATGACCAGGGAGAATATTTTTCTACGAATATTTTTTGTAATATACCGTCTCCCAGGTAGAATTTTTGACCATTCTTCATGCCAATCTCAAGGATAGTTTCAGGAGATTCGACACGAACCGCTACTTGTGCTGCGTAGCCAGCGAGCATACTGGAGACACAGAGAAATATTTGAATAGGAAGGCGGGGTTCTGTGTCATCTTTGTGTGGTATCATAAGAAAATTAAACATTTCTTGACCGCCAACAGTAATGCGATCTATATCATTCATAGACCCTAGTTTTTCTCGCAACGAAGTGATGAGGTGATCTTTTGATATCTCATCATCGATAGGTTGAGGCTTTTTCTTAAATAATCTAAACATGATGTCCTTTCTACTTTTTTAATAGTTCTTTCAGCTCTGGAAAAGTCGGCTGGAAAAAGTGGTTGCGGTCTTCAAAAATATGCACCTTGGCGGTTGGTAGATCACGCTGAAATTTGGCAAGCTCAGTAAAGGGTACTACCGGGTCGTCTTTGCTGTGAAATAAATGAATTTCTCTTGCTGATTTTTCTAAACCAGCAGCACTTGTCACTCGAAAACTGCCTAAATCTTCAACTGATTCGTCGTCATAGCATGGTGACGCTAATACCAATCGTCGAATTGGCGAGCTAAGCGGTGATTCGTGTAAATATTTCGCCAAAAATATTGCACCTAGGCTATATCCAACCAATTGAACGTCATCGCCAAGCAGGGGTAGTAGTTTTTCAAAATATATTTTCCACTCAGCGTAGCTGGCGTTTTGCTTATTGGGGAAATCCGGTAATAAAACATCAGCGTTGACGATTTCCTGCGCCAGCCAGTCTCGCCATTTTTGCGACCAAAGTAGTCTTTCATAGTGAAGTTGGCTGGACTTTAGGTGATTTAAGTAATTTTCGTAGCTATTAAAACTTGAACCGCCGTGAATTATTACAATTTGCTTCATAAATATAGTATAATATAGGCAGTGCCAGATGTGTAAATGTCTGGCTTGTAGATATATACGCGCGAGTGGCGGAATTGGTAGACGCGAGGGACTTAAAATCCCTTGACCAAAAGTCGTGCGGGTTCGATTCCCGCCTTGCGCACCAAAACTGTAAAGGAAAGTTTAATAGAAAGGATAATAAGGTAAATGAGTGTATTAGCAATTGTGCTTATAGTTATTGTGGCTTTATTGGGCATGATAATTATGTTTGTTATCGGTTCATATAATGGTCTGGTAACGCTGCGTAATCGTGTTGAAGAGGCGTGGAGTGATATCACTGTGCAGCTGAAACGCCGAACTGACTTAATTCCAAATTTAGTCAATTCAGTCAAGGGCTATGCTACACATGAAAAAGAGGTATTTGAAAAAGTAACTGAAGCTCGTTCAGCAATAATGAATGCTCAAGGTGTAGCAGACACCGCTAAGGCTGAGAATATGATGGAAGGTGCTTTGAAGAGCTTGTTTGCAGTTGCTGAGGCTTATCCTGAGTTGAAAGCTAATCAAAACTTCTTGCAATTGCAGCAGGAACTAGTTGATACTGAAGATAAAATTCAAGCCGCTCGTCGATTCTATAACGGCGGAGTACGTGATTTAAACACTAAGATTCAAACCTTTCCAGCAAACATTGTTGCGGGGATGTTCGGATTCCAGGCTAAGGAATTCTTCGACGTTGAAGATCGAGCAAGTGTTGAAAACCCAGTAGAAGTAAAGTTCTAATTTAAGCCAAAAATCAAAACCGCTCGCTGTCGAAAGTGGGCGGTTTTTGTTATAATTAAATTATGTATAACGCAGTTTCTCAAAATAAACGCAACACTGTATTGATTATGTCAGTGTTCGTGATAATTATTGGCATTATTGGAGTTTTTATTGGTATAGTAGCTGATAGCTATTCTTTGTCATTTATAATTTTTATATGTGCGATACTGTACGCTTGGCTGCAATATTTTATCGCTGGTAAATTGGCTATGGCAATGACGGGCGCGCAGGAGATTGAGAAAAATGATGCGCCTGAACTATGGCGAGTAGTAGAAAATTTGGCGATTACTTCTGGTATGCCGATGCCAAAAGTATATATTATTGATGATCCAGCGCCAAACGCCTTTGCAACAGGACGCGATCCAAAGCACGCTATTGTCGGTGCGACTACTGGACTTTTGGAGATTATGGATAAGCGCGAGCTGGAGGCGGTGATGGCGCATGAGATGAGTCATGTGCGCAACTACGATATTCGTGTCAGTATGATTGCGTTTGGGCTGGTTAGCGCGATTGGTTTATTTGCGGACTTGGCGCTAAGGATGATGTTTTATAGCGATGATAGAGACAGGGAGGTTAGTCCAATAGTTTATGCTCTTGGACTAGTGGTGGTTATCCTGGCTCCAATTTTGGCGACGATTACGCAATTAGCAGTTAGCCGGCAGAGAGAATACTTGGCTGACGCTTCTGGTGTATTGTTGACGCGCGATACTGAGGGTTTGGCAAGTGCTCTAGAAAAATTACGTCAATTTGGTCGTCCAATGCAAAAGCAGAGTTCTTCAACCGCCAATCTATTTATGAACAACCCTCTTAAACCTAGCTTTTTCTCGAAATTATTCAGCACCCACCCGCCACTAGAAGATCGAATTATTAGATTGAGAAATAACGCAACAAAGATGTAATTATGGCAGTGAAGTCTAATAAAAAACAGGTTGAGAAGAAGCCTAAAAAACTGAGTAACAATCGTAAGTTTACAATTTGGCGCAGCGTTAAGCGTGATTTTAGCAAATTAAGCCAGCAACGTCGTAGTTTTTTAAATCGTCGGCCACACCGTAGCTTTCGATTAACCAGGCGGCGAGATTATCGGCGTAGTCTTAATATTCCTGGGTATTGGTCATTGACTAGTGAAGCCCATCGTCTTATCTGGCGCAATAAGAGAACCTTTTTAGCTCTAATTGCTGTCATGTCTATATTGACTTTCGCTTTATCGAGCGTTATGTCACAGGATACGTATCAGCAGCTTAGAGATGTGATGAACCAAGCTAAAGAGAGTGGAATTAGTGAAGTCTACACGACTATTAGCTTATTTTCTGGTGTGATGGTTAGCTATTTTTCTGGTAGTGGAACGGCTGGTGGAAATGTACAACAGATGTCTGGAGTTTTTTTGGGTCTACTAACTTGGCTTTCTTCTGTTTGGCTGACGCGAGCTATTTTAATTGGAAAAAAACCAAAAATGCGTGACGCTCTATATAGTTCAGGATCGCCTATAATCGCATTAATCATTGTCATTGGAATCTTTTTAATCCAAATGGTTCCAGCAGCGATTGCAGTGATAGTCTATGGTGCGCTTGACGCTTCGGGCGTATTAAACCAGACGCCAATTCTTATGGCGGCCGGCGGCGCGACTATTCTGATCGTGTCGATGTCTGTTTATTGGGCAACCTCAACAGTTTTTGCGATGATTATAATAACTCTACCTGGCATGTATCCACTTCATGCCTTGCGCTTGTCTGGCGACATTGTAACTGGAAGAAGGGTTCGAATTTTGCTTAGATTTATTTGGGCTGTGGTGATGATCATATTATTGTGGGCGATTATTTTGATACCGACAATTTTATTCGATGGCGCGCTGAAGGGGTGGTTTAATGATATTAATTGGCTGCCAATTGTGCCGACAGTCGGTCTTATTCTAATGTACGCGTCAATTATTCTGATGTCGGTTTACGTCTACATGTTCTATAGGAAGGTCGTCGAAAGTGATAGCAAAAAAAGCAAGAGCCGATGAAATTAAATCGCTATTAAATCGGTATAGCTACGAATATTACACCTTAGATAAGCCGAGTGTAAGTGATGCTGTCTACGATAGTTTGATGGATGAGCTGAAGTCAATCGAAGCCGAATGTCCGGAGCTAATTACAATTGATAGTCCAACGCAACGTGTCGGCAATAAGTTGCTTGACGGTTTTCAGAAAGTAAAGCACGAGCGGCGGATGGTTAGTTTAAACGACGTTTTTAATAAAAGTGAGGTTGAAGCGTGGATTAAGCGGACTGATAAGCTAATTCCTGGTCAGCGGCATGAGTTTTTTGCTGATATAAAGATGGACGGTTTGGCGTGCTCGCTGATTTATATTGATGGGTTGCTGTCTCAGGCGGTAACGCGTGGTGACAGTTTTGTTGGCGAGGATGTAACAAACAATGTGCGGACTATTAAAAATGTACCGCTGCGTTTACATGAGGCGTCAGGCTTTGAACAATTTTTGCGCGGGCGGACAGAAATTCGCGGCGAGATTGTGATGTTGAAACGCGACTTTGAAGAGCTTAACGAAAAGCAAAAAGCCTTGGGGCAGCCAGAATTTGCGAATCCGCGCAATTTGGCGGCAGGAACAATCCGTCAATTGGACCCGTCTTTGGTGGCGGCGCGGCCGCTGCATTTTCGCGGCTATGATGTACTGCGTGATAACGACGCCGAAGTGCCGACCAATAGCTTTGCTTACGAGGCGCTGACCGCCCTAGGAATTACTCGTAATCAGCAGGCAAGCGTTTTTACTACGTTAGCTGAGGTGATGAACTTCGTCAACGAATGGGATGATAAGCGCCATGATTTGCCGTTTAACACTGATGGTCTGGTGATTAAGATTAATGATCGAGCGTTGTATGAAAGTCTCGGGTTAGTCGGGAAAAATCCGCGCGGCGCTGTGGCCTACAAGTACGCCGCTGAGCAGGCCACAACCATCGTCCGCGATATCGTCATTTCCATCGGTCGAACCGGTGCGGCCACGCCAGTAGCGGTGTTTGACCCGGTGGTGGTGGCCGGCACGACAGTGCAGCATGCTAGCCTGCATAACGCCGACGAAATTGCTCGGCTGGATGTGCGGCGCGGCGATACGGTGGTGATTTTCAAGGCTGGCGATATCATTCCGCAGGTTGAGAGTGTTTTGAAAGAATTGCGGCCAGCAGGCTCCAAGCCAATTGATTATCCAGCAGAATTGGCGCGCCAATATCCAGAGCTAGAATTTGTGCGGCCAGAGGGTGAGGCAGTCTACCGCGTTAAAGGCTTGAGCGGCCCGCTGATTTTGAAGCGGTCTCTGGCGCATTTTGCCTCCAAAGGCGCACTGGACATCGATACGCTGGGCGAGAAAAATGTCGAGGCGTTGGTCGAAGCTGGGCTGGTCAATGATTTGGCGGATATTTACCGGTTGACGAAAGATGATCTACTGAGACTAGAGCGTTTCGCTGAGATTTCCGCGCAAAAGCTCATCGATGCCATTGCTGCTAAGAAACAGCCAGCCTTGGAGCGGTTTTTGTTTGGTCTCGGTATTCGTCATGTTGGCGCACAGACGGCGATTGACCTCTCTAGTAAGTTTGAGAGTATCGAAAAGTTAATGACGGCGACCATTGATGAGCTGCGCGAAGTGGACGGCGTGGGCGAAATTGTCGCCGAGTCAATCGTGGCGTGGTTTGCTGATGAAGATAATGTGACGCTGCTCGAAAAATTTGCCGACTTGGGTGTGACGCCACAATTTACTAAAAAATCCGGCAGTCTAGCTGGCCAAAGTTTCGTCATCACCGGCACTTTGCAATCAATGGGGCGTGATGTTGCTGCTGAAAAAATCCGCGAGCTCGGCGGTACCTTCCAAACCGCTGTTGCAAAAGATACAACATATTTGGTAGCTGGTGGCAAGGTCGGTGCCAGTAAATTGAAAAAAGCCGAACAATACGGCACGAAAATTATTAATGAACAAGAATTTCTACAAATTATAAAAGAATAGGGGGTGGTGATGGTTCGATTTTATTTACAAAAACTAGTTCGCGATAAAGTCGTGAAAAAGTGTCTGGATGACGAAGAAGTTTTACATACGGAGTACCGTATATTAGACAAACAAGAGTTTCGCCGCGAGTTGCTCCGCAAGGTTCACGAGGAGGCGGACGAAATTCCGCTGGACGATAATCAGCGTGATGAATCGCTCAAAGAGCTGGCTGATTTACAGGAAGTTGTTGACGCGCTGCGCCAAGATTTTGGCTTTTCTATAGAGCAAGTTCAAGAGGAAATGGCGCGTAAAAAGCAGGATAAAGGCGGCTTTGACAAACGACATTACATTAAATATCATGACCTGGCGGATGATAGTAAATGGGTGAAAATCTTCCGCGCTCAGCCAGAGAAGTATCGCGAAGAATTAGAGCATACTCAATCCGCTGAGTCTAAAAAATACTGACGTGCTACAATAGCAACATGTCAAAGAAAATAACATTCGTTACTGGCAATCCGCACAAACTCGAAGAAGCCAAGTCGGTTCTGAAAGGCTATGGGATTGTTGTCGAGCCGCTACAAATTAACATTGATGAAATCCAGCATCATGATCCGCTGAAAATTACCGAAGCGAAAGTTAAGTCGGCGTACGAAAAAGCAGGCCAGCCGGTTGTCGTTAACGATAGCAGCTGGGAAATTCCAGCACTTGGCGGCTTTCCGGGTGGTTATATGAAGGATGTTGCTAATTGGTTTACAGCTGAAGATTTTTTGGCTTTGATGAAAGACAAAAATGATCGGAGAATTATATTGCATGACGTCGTGGCGTATTTTGATGGCGAGCAATTAAAGCTGTTTATATCTGATCAAACTGGCGTGTTTATAAATGAGCCGCGCGGCAAAGGAACATCAATGAATCAGGTTGTGTCGATGGGGGATAGCGGCGGATTAACGATTGCTGAAGAGTTTGCGCTCCGCCATGACGGCGCGGAGATTAACCCTTCTCATTTTCAGCATTGGCAAAAGTTTGGCAATTGGCTTACTAATGAGGCGAGAATTTTTTGACTGAAGTATTTTTAAATAACGCTTGTGTTTTTGCGACAATTGGTGCATAATCGCAAGTGAGCTGGTACGCATAGGGGCATCTCCTATGCTTGCCAATTGAAAGACAAACACATTTTCAAAATGCCCCGGGTGGGCGCGTAGCAGCTCTTCTATGATGCTTATGGTATGATATAGTTATGGTTACGGTTTCAAAAAAGAGGGAAGAAAAACTAGCAGAATTAGTGCGGGAGTTTTTTGCAGTACACCCAGAAGTCAGATTGGTGGGGGTAACAGGCAGTGCTGGGAAGGCTAGTGCAAAAATTGCTATTGGTACAGTTTTATCTCGGCAATTTGATATCCAACTCCGTACTGATGAGCCAAAAACAAAAGCCGACGTTTTACTGCAGATGATGGGTGTTAGGATGCCGGAAAAAGGCTTATTCAAATGGTGGAAGGTAATAAGAGCGGTAAAGAAAAGAATTAAGGCTGAGAAGCCGGATATTCAGATCATTGTTCAGGAATTTAACCCGAAAGAGCCTGGCTATAATTTATGGTTTAAAGATTATATCATGCCTGATATTACAGTTGTGACATCTGTGACAAATGGCCGTATGCAGGTTGAGCACTCTTTGGAAGAGGTGGCGAATGAGATGATTTCCTTGGCTAACTATTCACGTATGTCGATGATTAATCGTGATGATATTGATGGGCGTTTTGCGAGCTTTCTGACAAATCCTAACATTACTACTTACGGTAGCGATCCGGTGGCAGAGTACAATTTTGACGATCGTAATTTTTCTTTGACAGATGGCCATCATGGTTTTATTGTGTCGCCAGAAAATCCCGATGGTCTAGAGGTTGACGTCAAGCTGATTGGCGAACATAATATCCGTCCAGCAGTAGTAGCGGCGGCTGTCGGCTATGCTTTAGGCGAGTCTGAGGAGAATATCAAAAAGGGTGTGGAATCTTTGCGGCCGCTGCCGGGTCGGATGAATTTACTGAAGGGTGCTGATAACACGTGGTTGATTGATGATAGCTATAGTTCAACACCACTGACAGCCCTGGCTGCCCTCCAGTCTCTTTACCAGATAGAGACGCCGCAGCGAATTGCTGTGCTTGGTAATATGAACGGTTTGAAAGGGATTTTTGAACAAGCCCATGCTGAGCTTGGCGCGAATTGTAACCCGGATTTATTGGATTGGGTTGTTACGGTGGGTGATAAAGCTAATCAATATCTGGCGCCAGCTGCTCGCCAAAAAGGTTGTCAGGTAAAAGAGTGCAAAAACGCTATTGAGGCCGGATCGTTTGTGCGGGATAAATTAAAGTCAGAGGGAATTGCATTGTTTAAAGGATCAAGCGGCGGCGTGTGGCTAGAGGAGTCGATAAAGATTAATCTTCACAGCACTGAGGACGATAAATATCTGGTCCGCCAAACTCCGGAATGGATTGCCAGAAAGAATCAATTTTTCTCACAATTTAAGGACTAAATGTGCTATATTGATATTAAATAAGTATAAGGGGGAAGTATGGATCAGAATAGCCAACCTACACCACAGCCGCCATATGGTAATATGGCCACGTCAAAGCCAAAGAAGAAAAAAACAGGATTAATTGTCGGTATCACGTTAGGTGTGCTGGCAGTTGTTGCAATTATTGCTGCTTTATTAACCTATTTCCTGTGGTGGCAAAATCCGGAAAAAATGGTTACCGACGCTGTGTCCAATGCGATTGTAGCAAAGAAGGCTGTTGTTAATGGTAAAATCATGGTTAATATGAAAGATTCAGCCAAGATAGAGCTTAACGTGAAAGCTAGCGCTGCTTCTGATAAATTAAAATCAAATATTGATGCAAAGTTAACCATTAAAGACGTTGACAAAACTTTTTCATTAAAGGGTGACATTGTTGTTGATGGCGATGGCACGGTATATGTAAAAATTGATAATCTAAAGGATTCTTTCTCTGATATTTTTGAACTTATGGTGGAGGAGCAGACTGCAAAGTCTGGTTTTGCATTATCAAAAGATCAGATAAAAGAATATCGCGATAAAATGTTGAGCCAACTTGATCCTGTATTAAATAAGTTCAACGGAAAATGGATGAAGATCTCTCCGGATGATATTAAAGATGACAGCTACAAGTGCTACACTGAAGCATTGAAGAAGGTGCGAAGCGATGAAAGTGCTCGTAGGGAGATTGCTCGGCTGTATCAGAAAAATAGTTTTTACAGCATAAAGGACTCGAATATTAGTGACCGTAATGGTGGACGCGGATTTGAACTGCAGGGTGATCATGAAAAGTCATCAAAGTTTGATGATGAACTTAAAAAATCGTCTATTGGTAAGGAATTTAGCAAATGTGAAAAGTCCAATGATAGTAGTAATGACGATAACTCATCAATTGACAAAGCCTCACTTAAGGTGTGGGTTGATAGGTGGTCTCACGAACTAAAGGCTTTAGAGCTTAAGGGCGAGGGAGATAAAGCATCGACTGAAGTTTCGCTTGATATTACCATGAATAAGTCCGAAGAAGTGAATGTCCCTTCCGATGCTGGTAGTCTAAAAGAGCTCTTAGATATATTTGATGGTGGATACTCAGGCAATTAGCTTGACCTCCTGACTATAAATAATCTCGTTCGTAATGAGCGAGATTATTTGTTATAATTACAGATATGAGACGCTATAATCCGACGGAAATTGAGAAAAAATGGCAAGATAAATGGGAGGCTGATGGCACCTATGTTACTAACCTTGGTGATACGACGCGTCCCAAATATTACAGTTTGAGCATGCTGCCTGGCATTACTGGTGCTGGCATTCACATCGGTCACGGTCGGACGTTTCAATTTGCCGACATCAAAGCACGCCTGAAGCGTCAGCAGGGCTACAATGTGTATCATCCAATTGGCTGGGATAGTTTTGGTCTGCCAGTGGAGAACTACGCCATCAAGGTCGGTAAAACGCCGCGGGTGGCTCACGACGAAGCCAAAGCGCATTTCATCGCCCAGCTGAAGCGTCTCGGATTTAGTTATGATTGGTCAAAGGAAATTTCTACTGCTGACCCAGAGTACTACAAGTGGACCCAGTGGATTTTTACCCAGCTATACAAGCACGATTTGGCGTATCAAAAGGAGCAGCCACAGTGGTGGTGTGATACTGATAATACAGTACTAGCCAACGAGCAGGTTGAGGGCGGCAAATGTTGGCGTTGCGGCAATCCCGTCACCAAGCGTAACCTCAAGCAGTGGTTTTTTCGCATTACAGCCTACGCTGATGAGATGTTGGAGGCGACTGACGACTTGGATTGGACGGACATGGTCAAAACCATGCAGAAAAATTGGATTGGCCGGTCGGTTGGCGCGGAGGTTGATTTTGCGGTCAGCGGGCAGGACGCTATCATTACCGTATTTACCACACGCCCTGATACCTTGTTTGGTGCTAGCTACGTGGCTTTGGCGCCAGAGCATCCGCTGGTTTCTCAGCTGGTCAATGCTGACACGCGAGCCAAGGTTGAAGCATATGTTCAAGCGGCGCAGCAAAAGTCTGACGTTGAACGCCAGGAAAATAAAGATAAATCCGGCGTCTTTACTGGCAGCTATGTCATCAACCCAGTCAATGGCCAAAAGCTGCCAATCTGGGTGGCGGACTACGTACTGAGCGGCTACGGTACGGGTGCGGTCATGGCCGTGCCAGCGCACGATGAACGTGATTTTGCCTTTGCTGAGAAATTTGACTTGCCAATTGTCCAAGTGGTTGATAAGCCTGAGGATTCGGCAGACATCGGTTGCTATACAGGCGAAGGTGAGTTGATCAATTCTGGGCAATTCGACGGTACGCGCAGCGAGGATGCCCGCGAGCAAATCGTAGCCTGGCTGGAGCAGCAGGGCTCTGGTCGCGGTAAGACCACTTATAAAATGCGTGATTGGCTAATTTCTCGCCAGCGATATTGGGGCGCGCCAATTCCGATAGTTCATGTTGATGGTTACGCACCAATTGCCGTGGCGGATGAGTGCTTGCCGGTGATTCTACCAGAGGTTGAGAATTTTAAGCCAACGGGCGGCAACACGTCGGTCCTGGCGCAAGTTGATGACTGGGTGCGCGTATGGGTTGATGTTGAAACTGGCAAAACGCTGCCGATTACTGAACCAAAGCCAACAGGCGACAATTGGTATGAGGGCCGGCGTGAAACTGACACGCTGGATGGCTATGCCTGCTCCAGCTGGTATTTTCTGCGCTATCTTGACCCGCACAATGACGCCGAGGCGTGGGGTCCAGAGCTGATTAAGCATTGGATGCCGGTTGATTATTACAATGGCGCCGATCATGCGGTAGCACACCTGCTGTATAGTCGTTTTTGGATGCGATTTTTCTATAAACTTGGCTTGGTGCCGACGCCGGAACCGTTCAAGCGTATGATGTATAACGCCTACATCATGGCGCCGGATGGCCAAAAAATGTCCAAGTCCAAGGGCAATGTCATAGACCCGATGGAGATTATGGACAGTGGTTACGGTGCTGATGCGCTGCGCGTTTACGAGATGTTCATCGCGCCGTACGATATGGATGCACCGTGGGATCCGCGTGGAGTGCCGGGGACATATCGGTTCTTGAATCGAGTATGGAATGTGGTGCAGGAATTCGTAGTAGCACCTGAATCTACCTCTGAAGATGACCAAGAACTGCTTCGCCCAACACACTCAACCATCAAGAAGGTTACCCGTGACATCGATGATGAAAAGTTCAACACGGCGGTGGCAGCCATGATGGAGATGGTCAATGGCTTGTATAAAATTAAAGAAGCGCAGGGTATTCAAGCATCAGCAACATGGCGGTTTACTTTGGAGAGTTTGCTACAAATCTTAGCGCCATTTGCACCGCACATCACCGAAGAATTGTGGCATGAATTGGGCCATACTGATACTATTCACGTCAATCACTGGCCGAAATGGGATGAAAAATATCTAAAGAGTGATACGATGACCATCATTGTCCAAGTTAACGGCAAACTTCGATCAAA
>ERZ773062.531-NODE-531-length-19363-cov-23.128807_pt1 | contig 19363 bp, 19 predicted proteins | sample MGYA00580626_ERZ773062 | MGnify/ENA primary metagenome ERZ773062 (study PRJEB29015, sample SAMEA2738003) | human oral metagenome | biome: human oral; feature: human-associated habitat; material: dental | place: China | collected 2058 ...
TCACTTCGATCGACGACCACTGTCGAAACCGATCATCCCCTCTTGAGTTTTCAACCCACCGACGCCCGCGTTGCCGCAGACCGTCGGACGCATCAGTTTACGCCCGGGCGGACCGCTCGTCAAGGCAAAGCCCGACCATCCGAAAACTCGATGGACCCCGACAATCGGCCATCGCCTCGTCCCCGACCGAAGCTCTACACGGCCCCGACGACGGAAGGCTCAGAGTAGCTTCGTCGCCTCCAACGTTTCCACCATGCGGCGGTTCTTGCCCACCAGCAGCGGGCGGAGCGCCAGCCCCAGGAATGCGGCGAACAAGATAAAGGAAGCGAGGAACCACATGGCGTCCGCATACTCGTGCCCCGAGTATCCTGCGATCGAGGCGCGCAGCGCCGTGATCGCGTGCGTGGCCGGCAGGAACGGCGAAATCGACGAGTAGAAAGACGGCAGGATCGCCAGCGGGAACGCTCCCCCGGCACCCGAAATCTGCAGGACCAGGAGTAGCACCCCCAGGGCCTTGCCCGCGTTCCCAAACGTCGCAATAAGCGTGTACAGCAGGAACGAGAACACGACGGCGCTCAGCCACAGCGCACCCATGAACTGCAGTGGGTGAGCGTGTTGGACCTTCAGGAAGTACAGGTCCCCCAGCCCCACCAGGGTCGCCTGGGCGAGCGCGATCGTCCCGAAAATCAAGTAGCGGCCCAGGTAGCCGGCGGCCAGGCCGACGGGCTTCGCGGTGAGGGTCGCGCGCAGCGAGTCACCCTCGGGTAGGCCTTCAGCAACGTTGGAGTTCGTGACGTCCGAGCGCATAGACACGACCATGAGCACGGAGCCGACCCACAAGGCCAGGATCGTGTAGAGCGGTGCCATCTGAGAACCGAAGTTCTCCACCGGGTAGACGGGGATCTCCTCGACGCCCACGGGTGCCGCGATGGCCGCAGCCAGGGCATCGGGATTATTCCCGATGATCGTCCCGAGCGTCGTCAGGTCTCCCCCGGCAAGCACCTCGCTCACGGACGCATGCAGGGAGTCAAGCTTTCCGGCCGCCTCACGCAAGCTCGTGGCCGCGCCAGTCAGGTTGTCGCGCAGCTGGGTCATCCCCTCACGCGCGCTCCCACTGCCGTTCGAGGCAGCGGACGTCGCGCCCTCCAGTGACGTGCGGGCAGCGTTCAGAGACGACTGGGCCGAGGCCAGGGTGGATCCCAGTGACGCAAGCTGAGGACGCAGGTTGTTCTCGTAGTCGGAGGACAGCACATCGACCGCTGAGCGCGCCTGGGCGATCAAGCCGTTCACCGTCGCGTGCCCAGCTTCGGCGTTCGCGACCTTAGAGTCCAGCTCGGACGCGGCAGCGCGCAGCCCGTTCGCAACCTCAGTCAGCCGGTCGGAGGCCGCCTGCAGGCGATCCAGCGAGGACTGGGAGACGGGCGAGCCCGGCAACCCCTCGAGCGTCGACTTGATCGACGCGAAGCTGCTCGCCTGCGTGTCCAACGCGGTGGCCTGGGAGCGCAGCGTCGAGGCCGCGTCCGACCCGCTCGTCGCCCCCTTCGCATACACGTTGTCAACGGCCGTTGACAGGGAGGTCAGCGAGGACTGGGAGGAGGAGATCGCGTCGGACACCGAGGAGACAGCCGCCGACGCAGCTGCTCCCAGTCCACCCGCCCCGGCCTGAGCGCTCGAGACCGCCCCCTGCGCGGAGCCCTTCGCGCTCCCAAGCCCGTCCACGAGCGTGGCCGTCGAGTCGATGAGCGTCACCGAGGAGCCCACGAGCGACGCGTAGGCGTCCGCGCTGTCCGCCGCCGTGCGCAGGCGCGAGGCCACGGTCTGCACGCGGTTATCGAGCGCCGTCACCGTATTGACGGCCGTCGGCGACGACAGCGCACCCCCGACCGACGTCGCCGTATCGAGGGCGACCTCGGAGAGTGTCTGCACGAAGATCTGATTCACCTGGGCGCTCACGGCCTCGGCGCCCTGGCCCGCAATCTTCGGCGAGATACCGTTTTTCTTCTCGTTGACGTAGTAGGTCATCGGCGCGGAGGAGGCACCCCCGTCGAAGAAGGTGAGCATCTCTCGCGAAAAGTCCGACGGGATAACGATGGCCGCGTAGTAATCGCCCGAGCGCGTCCCTTCGATAGCCGCATCCTCGGAGTCGATCACCCAGTCGAAGCTGTCGTTCTTGCGCAGCGCGGACACCACGGAATCGCCGATGTTGATGCGCAGCGGAACCAGGTCCGACTTGTAGCCCGCGTCCGTGTTCGCGATCGCGATACGCAGGGAGCGTGTATTCCCGAAAGGATCCCACGACGCAGCCACGTTAAACCACGTAAATAGCGACGGGATGACAACCAGGCCCAAGACGACGACGCTGGCGATGATCGATCGGTGAGCGCGACGCAGGTCAGCACGGTAGATGGCCCAGATGATTCTCACTTCGCTTCCTCCTCATCCTGCGCACCCTCAGGCGCGGGGGTAGACGTGTCGTCAACGGGCGGGGCGGCTGCGCTCTCATCAGCGTCGCGCGCAGCATCGTACTGGGTGAGAGAGGCCTCCAGGGCCGACGAGATCGACGCGCTCACGGCGGCCGCCCCCAGCGCGATGCGCGAGCGCGCACCCTGCACGCGGCGGGTGAGCAGCGAGCGCACGTCCCCCTCACCCATAGCGCCGAGGAGCTGCTGACGCGCCAAGGCCTCGCGCACGTACTGCAGTCCGATCAGGAAGGAAATAACGAGGAGGACCCACACAATCCACGCGCCCAGCACGATCGGCACCTCCGCGACGTTCGCGACCGACAGCACGGCGAGCACCACTGGCACGATCACGCCGAGGATGATCGCCGCGCGTCGGATCCTCGGGTAGCGGCGCTCGAAGCGCGCGGCCCGGCCGCTCACCGAGCGCTGGAAGCCCTCGTGGTCCGCCAGGGCCGCCACGATGTGGGTGAGGCGGTAACGGTTCGAGGGAACGCGCGTCGCCTCGGCCAGGAAGAGACCAGAGGAGGACAGGTCGCGAGTGATCATCGCGTTCAGGTTCACCAAGAACGGGCGCAGCGCCAGGCCAATCGCAAAGGCGACCAGCGCCTCGGCGCCGAGAACCGCCAGGCAGGAGAGGTAGGTGCGCCCGTAGAATCCCCCGACGATTTCACGCAGCGCATTAATGCCATAGGTGAAGGGGAACAGCGGATGCAGGAACCGGAAGAAGGAGGGTAGCATCTCGACCGGATACAGGCCGGCCGAGCCGGGAATCTGCACGACCATGATGATGACGCACAGGCCTTTGCCGATGTGCTGGAAGCACGTCGAGAGCATATAGACGATCGACACGAACACCAGCGAGATCGCGATCGATGTCCCCACGAAACCCAGTCGGGACACCGCCTGCACGCCGATGACAAGGTCACCGATCGACACGACGAGCGCCTGGATGACCCCCATGAAGGCGAGCAGCATCCACCGGCCCATGTACTTGGCGGCCGACGAGGTCGGGCCGATGCCCTCTTCATCCACGTCGAGCTTGAGAAGGAGGACGAGCGAAAACGCGCCGATCCACAGGGCCAGGTTCGTGAACAGCGGAGCCATCGCCGAGCCGTAGGCAGCCACGGGATACACGGCCTTCGTCTCAATCTGCGTCGGCGAGGCCATGAAAGAGGCAATCGATTCGGCGTTGACCCCCAGGGAGTCCGCGAGGTCACGCAGGGTATTCGAGGAAGACAGCGACGATATGTCCGTCGCCACCGAATCGAGATCAGTCTTGATGGCGACAACGTTCGTGGCGCTCGTCTGGGTCGCCGTCTTCGCCCCGTCCAGGAGGGAATCGAGCTGGTCGAGCAGGCCCGACACCTGGTCGCGCTGACTGCTCAGCGTGTCCAGAGAGCCACGCATCGATGAGGATGCACTCGAGAAGTCGTCGAGCGCCGAGGAGATCGCGGGCAGCTGGGACGACATTCCGCTGCGCGCATTCGTCACCGCGGTCGACACGGCCGCGGACGCGTCAGAGGCTGACGTCAGCGCGTCCGACATCGACGTGGACGTGGCCGACAGGTCGGAGTTGAGGGTCGTCAGGGTGCCCAGGGCCGTCGACAGCGCGGCGTTTTGATTCGTCAGGTCGGTCAGAGCCGTGCCCGCCGCAGGCAGATTCTCGATCCCGAGAGCATTCAGCTCCGCGAGCACGCCGGCCACCGAGTCGTTGATCGACGTGCCTTCGGCGAGCAGGCCGCCCACGCGCCCGGACGCACCCTGCACAGCGCCGTCGAGGGTTCCCGCGTTCGCAGACACGCCCGCCAGGGCGCTCGCTGCATTCGATGAGAGGCCGTCAAGGGCCCCGCCCATCTGGCTCGAGAATGATGCCAGTGAGTTGCGCGAGTCACTCACCAGCTGGTCCGCCTGGTCCAGGGACGTCGACAGCTCCGAGGCTGCAGAGTCCAGCTCGCTCAGGGTCGTGCGCGCCGAGGCAACAGAGGCCTTCGCCACGTCGATCTTGTCCCCCATGCCATCCAGGGTCTGCGAGGCGCTACCAAGCTTTGCCGAGGCCTCGGAAACCGACGCGGACACATCCGAACGCTTCTGGTCAGCGTCGTTCGCGATACTGACCCCGGCCTCGGACGCCTTCTCTGATAGCACCTCGGCCACCGTCGAGACGAACGCAGAGTTGATCCGGCGGTCGAGAGCCGTCGCGCCCGCACCCGTGATCTTGGGGGCCACCGCGTTGTTCTTCTCGTTGACGTAATACTGGATGTTCGGCTTGACGTACGTGCCATCAACGATGCCCGTCAGGTCGCGTGAAAACGACGCCGGGATCACGAATGCCGCGTAGGAGTCTCCGCGTTCCACCTCGGCGCGCGCCTCGTCGGCGCTCACGAAGTGCCAGCCCAGCTGATCGTTGCCCTTCAGCTGAGTCTCGAGCATCGCACCGACGTTCACGGTGCCGATCTGATCCTTGGTCGCTCCCTCGTCCTCGTTCGCGACGGCGACGCGGATGTGGGAGGTCTGCGAGTACGGATCCCAGAATCCCGTGATGTTGAACCACGCGTAGAGCGCGGGCACGAACGCCATACCGATGATGACAATCCACGCGGCCGGCACACGCACCAGCCTCAGAAGATCACGACGAAAAATCCTGACGGAACCTCGCACGCAATCGCCTTCTTTCCCTTACCTGCGGGCCTGCTTCACGTAGCGGCGCATCGCGCGCTCGGCCTCGCGCTGGTCCTGCTTCTCGCGCAGGGCCTGACGCTTGTCCCATTCCTGCTTGCCCTTGGCCAGAGCGATCTCGACCTTGACGCGGCCCCCGATGAAGTACAGCTCCAGGGGAACGATCGTGTAGCCCTTCGCCGCCACGCGGTCCTGCATGCGGTTAATCTCCGCGCGGTGCAGCAGCAGCTTGCGCTTGCGCGTCGGAGCGTGATTGGTCCACGACCCCTGCGAGTACAGGGGGATGTTCGCGCCGTACAGCCATGCCTCTCCCCCGTTGATCTCGACCCAGGCGTCCACGAGGGACGCGCGGCCCATGCGCAGCGCCTTGACCTCGGTGCCCATGAGGGCCAGGCCGGCCTCCCACGTGTCCTCGATCGTGTAATCGTGACGCGCCTTCTTGTTCCGGGCGATCGTCTTCTTCGCGTCGGAGGCAGCCTTGGCACGCTGTCCCTCGGTGGGCTTAGGCTTCTTCCATTCCTTGGGCATGCTGCCTCCCTTCAGACTCGGTTTCCGCTCAGGACACGGAAAGACCCTCGCAGCGCAATCGCTACGAGGGTCCATCCTAACGCGGATTACAGATAATCCATCGGTTCAACATAACTTCCGTTCTGAAGAACACCAAAATGCAGGTGGCAGCCCGTCGCGTAGCCGGTCGAGCCGACCTCGCCCAGCGCGTCGCCCGCGTTCACGTACTGGCCCGGGGACACGTACTGGGCCTGCATGTGCAGGTACTCGGTGATGACGGAGCTACCGCCGACGAGGCCGTGGTTGATATCCACGTAGTTGCCCGCCGACACATCCGAAGACACCGCGTTCACATAGCCCGAGGCCACGGCTCGAATCACCGTGCCGCAGTCGGCTGCCATGTCGGTACCCGAGTGCCCCTTCATGACGCCCAGCACAGGGTGGTAGCGCATGCCGAAGGGGGACGTGACCACGATCGGGATGTCGAGGGGGTTACGGAAGCCGGAGGCCGACACGTAGGAGGCACCCGACGCGCGGTTGGCCGCGTCGATGGCCGACAGCTCCGCGCTGCGCGCCTGGTAGTCGGCTTCCGCCTGGCTGAGGGAGGCCTCAACCTTGCCCTTCTGGGCATCCCATTCGGCCTGCTTGGCCTGGGCCTGCTCCTTGAGATTGTTGAGCTCGGTGAGCTTAGCGTCGGCCTCGTTCTTCGCGACCTTGGCCTCGGCCTCGGCCTGCGCGGCCTTCACCTCAAGATCGGCGACGCGGTCCGTGATCGCGTTCTGGCGAGTCGCCTGCGTGCGCTGAGACGAGGACACATCCAGCGCCGCCGTCATCGTCTGACTCTCCGTGCGCAGAGCCATATCGGCGGCCGCGGCACGGTCGGTGATCGACTCCGTGCCACCCGCCGTCAGGGCCACGGCGACCGGATCGACGTTACCCTCGCGGTACTTGCGACGAACGAGGTCGGCGATCGCGCGCTGCGCGCCATCAGCCTGCGTGGTGGCCTCGGTGAGCGACTGATCGATACGGTTCTGCTCGCCCTGTGCGGCATTCAGCTCACCGAGGATCGTCGCATGCTCGCGCGACTTCGCGTCGTAGGTCGCGGTCGCAGCCTCGTAGGAGGCCTGGGCCACCGGAATCTGCGCGTTGAGAGCCTGCAGGTCAATGAAGACCTGAGCCAGCGACGCATCGATGCCCTCAAGCTGCGACTGCAGGGCATTGACCGTGGCTTCGGCCTCGGCGGCAGCATTCGCGGCCGCATCGCGCTCGTCGTCGGCGTGAGCGGGCAGCGCCTGGCTCATCGCCGCGAAGGAGGCGACCGCAAGGGCCAGCGAACCGAAACGCAGCGCGCGACGGCCGGGACGATGCAGGAAACGGGACATGAGACTTACGCCTTCGTGTACTTCGCGAGCGAGAACGCCGACGCGATAACCGCCAACGCGACCGCCGCCAGGACGAGGATCGGCGTCATGATCGCCACCTCGCCCATGCCAATAAAGTTCGTCCACTTAAATGCCGGGGCCATCCACCCCTGAACGACGAAGTGAACACCGGCGAACAGAGTGCCGATCGCGAAGGCGGCACCCACCAGCGCAGCCAGAGCACCCTCAATCATGAAGGGAGCCTGGATAAACAGGTTCGAGGCACCCACGTATCGCATGATCTGCGTTTCCTGCTCGCGGCTCATAGCGCTCAGGCGGATCGTCGTCGAGATCAACAGGATCGCCGCGACGACCATGACGGCACCCAGGCCCAGCGCAGCCGTGCGGGCGGCACCCAGCACGCGGAACAGGGGTTCGACGACCTCACGCTGATCGCGTACCTCGGACACTCCAGCGGTCCCGGAGAACTCCTCCTTGACCACCGAGTACTGCTCGGGGTTGACCAGCTTGATGCGGAACGCGAACTGGAGCATGTCCGGCGTGGTCCACTGGGTCAGCGCATCGTTGCCGTTGAGCCGCTTGAAGTTCTCGTAGGCTTCTTCTTTCGTCTCCTCGTACACCTTGGCCACATACGGGCTCATCTCCGCGGACGCCAGCTTGGTGCGCACCGCGTCGATCTGCGCATCGGTCGCCTCGGTCGCGTTGCAGTTCGCGGCAGCGTCGTTGATCGCGCACATGTAGATCGTGACCTCGATCTTGTCGTACCACTCCGACTTCATCTTGGACACCTGCATCTGGGTCAGGCCCGCGATGCCCACGAAAAGGAGGGACACGAAGGTCACGAGGATGACGGCGACGCTCATCGCGCGGTTACGCGACAGGCCCTTGCCGACCTCGGACAGAATAAAACGAAGCTTCACTGGTCTTACCTCCCGGCCCCGTAGACGCCGCGGTTCTGATCGCGGATGACGTCGCCGGCCTCAAGCTCGATAACTCGCTTACGCATCTGGTTGACGATGTCCGCGTCGTGAGTGGCCATGACGACGGTCGTACCCGTGCGGTTGATTCGGTCCAGAAGACGCATGATTCCCAGCGACGTCTCCGGGTCCAGGTTTCCGGTGGGCTCGTCCGCGAGCAGCAGCTCAGGACGGTTCACCATGGCGCGTGCGATCGCGACGCGTTGCTCCTCGCCACCGGAGAGCTCGTGCGGCAGGCGAGATTCCTTACCGGACAGACCCACCAGCTCGAGGGCGTCGGGAACGGACGTCTCGATGGCGTGACGCGGCTTGCCGATGACCTGCATGGCCAGCGCAACGTTCTCGTAGACGGTCTTGGAGGGCAGCAGTCGGAAGTCCTGGAAGACCGTGCCGATCTGGCGACGCAGCTTCGGAACCGCCCACGTGGACAGCTTGGACACGTCCTTGCCGAGCACCCACACCTTGCCGCTGGTCGCCTTCATTTCGCGCATGACGAGCTGCAGGAACGTGGACTTGCCGGAACCCGACTTGCCGACGAGGAACACGAATTCTTCGCGTTCCACCTCCAGCGAGACGTGGTCCAGCGCGGGCTGGGCACCTGGCGTGTACACCATGGTGACATCATCAAAACGAATCATGGGACCGTCCGATCGGGGTCAATAGTCCCTGTCAGGTTAGGTAACGATCGGGTCACAGCCCTGCTGCGACACGCGGAAAACCACCGGTGTGGCACTCAGCCCCGCGCCGGAGGGGACGTGGGGATGCACCCGGCCCCGGCCTCGTTCATGAATCGACGAGGCCGGGGCCGGATGATGCGCGCAGGCGAGGCTCAGTCCTGAGCGGCCTTCTGCTCGTTCTTGCGCCAGCGGATACCGGCGTTGATAAAGCCGTCGATGTCGCCATCGAAGACGGACTGCGGGTTGCCGGACTCGAACTCGGTGCGCAGATCCTTGACCATCTGATACGGCTGGAGGACGTAGGAGCGCATCTGGTCACCCCACGAGGCCTTGACGTCGCCGGCGAGCTCCTTCTTCTTCGCCTGCTCCTCCTCGTGGCGCAGCACGAGGAGGCGGGACTGCAGGACTCGCAGAGCAGCCGCACGGTTCTGGATCTGGGACTTCTCATCCTGCATGGACACGACGATGCCCGTGGGGATGTGGGTCATACGCACGGCCGAGTCGGTCGTGTTGACGGACTGGCCACCGGGGCCAGAGGAACGGAAGACGTCGACCTTGAGCTCGGACTCGGGGATCTCGATGTGATCCGTCGTCTCGATGAGGGGGATGACCTCGACGGCAGCGAAGGATGTCTGGCGGCGCCCCTGGTTGTCGAAGGGGCTGATGCGCACGAGACGGTGCGTGCCGGCCTCGACACTCAGCGTGCCGTACGCGTAGGGGGCCTGGACCTCGAAGGTCGCCGACTTCAGGCCGGCTTCTTCCGCGTAGGAGGTGTCCATGACCTTCGTCGGGTAGCCGTGGCGCTCCGCCCAGCGCAGATACATGCGCAGGAGGATCTCGGCGAAGTCAGCGGCATCCACGCCGCCCGCGCCGCTTCGGATGGTGATGACGGCGTTGCGCTCGTCGTATTCGCCGTCCAGCAGCGTGCGGATCTCTAGGTCACCAAGGTCCTTGCGGAGCTTGTCCAGGTCACCCTCCGCCTCGGCGAGGATGTCGGCGCTCTCGTCCGGATCCTCGGCAGCCATGTCCACCATGGCCTCCAGGTCGTCGATGCGCTCGCTCATCTGCGTGATGCGATCCAGCTCGCTCTGGCGGTGGCTCAGCGCGCTCGTGACGGCCTGGGCAGCGCTCGGATCGTCCCACAGATCGGGCGCGGCCGCCTTCTCGTTCAGCTCGGCGATCTGCTCGCGCAGTTTGTCCGGCTGCACGACCGCGATGATGTTCTCCATCGTGGTGCGCAGGGACGGGATCTCTTCAGAAAATTCAATGGCCACCCATCCAGGGTAGCGGATCGCGCGCCCAACCAGGAACGCTAGGGGGCTACGGTGGCGGGGCTTACTCCCCGATCGACCACAGATACGACGGTGCCCCAGCGCCGAAGGAGACGCCGGGGCACCGACAAGGGTGGATCAGATCAGACCCATCGCGATCATCGCGTCGGCCACCTTACGGAAGCCCGCAAGGTTTGCGCCGGCAACATAGTCGCCCGCGACGCCGTATTCCTCGGCGGTGGCGACGGTGGTGGCGTGAATGTCAACCATGATCTGGTGGAGCTTCGCGTCGGTCTCCTCGAACGGCCACTGGGTGCGCCCGGAGTTCTGCTGCATCTCGAGGCCGGAGGTGGCCACGCCGCCCGCGTTGGAGGCCTTGCCGGGCGCGTAGGCAACGCCCGCGGCCTGCAGTGCCTCGATCGCCTCGGGAGTGGTGGGCATGTTGGCACCCTCGGCGACCAGCTGGACGCCGTTCTTGATGAGGGTTTGTGCAGCCTTGAGGGGAAGCTCGTTCTGGGTCGCACAGGGCAGGGCGACGTCACAGGGGACATCCCAGATGGATCCGTCGGACACGAAGACGACACCGGGGCGCTCAGCCGCGTAGTCGGAGACGCGTCCACGACGCACCTCCTTAATGTCCTTGAGCAGCGCGACGTCGATGCCGGCCTCGTCCAGGACGTAGCCGGAGGAGTCGGACACGGCGACGACGGTCGCGCCCAGCTGCTGGGCCTTTTCGGTCGCGTAGATCGCGACGTTGCCCGAGCCGGAAACGACGACGCGCTTGCCGTCGAAGCTGGTTCCCTTCGCGGCGAGCATCTCGGCGGCGAAGTAGACGAGGCCGTAGCCGGTGGCCTCGGTGCGCACGTAGGAACCGCCCCAGCTCAGGCCCTTGCCGGTCAGCACGCCCGCGTCGAAGCGGTTCTTGAGGCGCTTGTACTGGCCGAACATGTAGCCGATCTCGCGCCCACCCACGCCGATGTCGCCTGCGGGCACATCCGTGTCGGGGCCGATGTGGCGGGAGAGCTCAGTCATGAAGGACTGGCAAAAACGCATGACCTCGGCGTCGGACTTGCCCTTGGGGTCGAAGTCCGCGCCGCCCTTGCCGCCGCCCATGGGCAGGCCGGTGAGGGCGTTCTTGAAGATCTGCTCGAAGCCGAGGAACTTGATGATCGACAGGTTCACGGAGGGGTGGAAGCGCAGGCCGCCCTTGTAGGGGCCCAGAGCGGAGTTGTACTCGACGCGGAAGCCGCGGTTCACATGGACGTTACCCTTGTCGTCGGCCCACGGGACGCGGAACTGGATCTGTCGCTCGGGCTCGACGATTCGGTCGATGATCGACAGGTCGGCGTATTCGGGATGGCGCTGCGCCAGCGGGGCGATCGTCAGGAGGACCTCGTAGACGGCCTGGTGGAACTCGGCCTGGGCGGGGTCGCGGTGCCGGACAGATTCAAAAACGGATGCCAGCACGGGGGAAAGTCGCGAAGTATCAAAGCTGCTCATGGCCTAGAGTTTACGTTTCGTTTACCCTCACCTCCGGCTTCGTCCCACAATGTGACCGTCACAAACGCCACTTTTAGCCCCTCGGCTGAGCATCGCGCAGGCGCGCACTCGACGTCCTCTCGAGCTCGGGGACCGCACTTGCACGCAAGAATGGCGGCACAAGCGAGACGATCGGCCGCGCCCGCACCGCAACCTCCACCTCGACGCCGCGCACGCTCACCTCGGTCACGACCACACCTTCCCCCACCCTGCACGTCGAGTCCGACAGGGCCGAGCGAGCCTCCTCAACCCGCCAGAGAGCCGAGGCCTCGTCTACCCCCATCGGATCCCCCGCCTCAAAGAAGTCGTCTGACGAAGCAGAACCGACCCCGGAACTGGCGAGGGCATCGGCGCAGGACACGAGCCTGCGGTCCTGCAGCGCGACCTCGGTGAGTGCGATGGACACGAAGAGGAACAAACACACGAACGCACAGCCCGCGCACATGAGAATGCCAACGCGCCCCTCCTCATCCATGGGCCACCACCTCCCGCACGGGCACTCGCGCACTCGAGGAGACACCGATACCGGAGCTCCCCATCCACGCTGGCAGGAAGGGAAGTGGGACACGCACGGAGACCTGTACGTCAACGACTCCCCCATCCGCCTCACACCCCACGCACGTGGATTCCACATCAGCCTGGGCGTCGATCCCGAAGTCCTCAATGATCAGGGCCACGGCGTGGGACGCGTCGGCTTCGCGCTCCGGATCGTCTGCCAGGATGCGCGCGGCTTCGCGAGCACCCGCATCCACCGCCATCGCGCCAGCGCTGACCTGGCCGACCGCGAGCACGATGTAGAGGACCGGGATGACCAGGACAACCAGGATGCCCAGGAATTCGACGCTGGCGTCCCCACGCTCGTTCACGGCCCCTCCACGAGGGCACGACCGTGAACAGTGAGCCAGCGCGGACCAAAGCCGCCGACGAGAGGCAGGCGCGTACGCACCGTGACGATGAGGATGTCTACTCCCCCATCGCGCTCGCGCACCACGTCAATCTGGCGGTCCCTCGCAGCACCCACGAGCGAGTCGAGAAGTTCGCCCGTGCGCGCAGCCGCCTCAACTTCGTCGCCGCCCAACAGACCGCCCCGACGCGCACCTTCCGACGCCGCACTCACGCTCATCGTGCGCACGTGCGAGGCGAAGGCCAACTGGGCGAGCAGAAGGATCACGAGGACTACGAGGCCCTGAACGAGGACCGTTGACACGACCTCCGAACCGCGCTCGGGATGCTCGTCAGATGCCCGAAATTGAGTCCATCGCACGATTAAAGATCTCCACGAGGCGTTCCGAGGCAACGCCCCAGATGAGAACAACGAGAGCGGCCGTCATCAGCGTGATGAGCACCCACCCTGGAACATCGCCGCGATCCCCGAGGCGATCCTTCCACGCGAACAGTTTCTTCATGACGGTTTCCTTCCTTCATGGGGTGAAATCCAGGGCGATGAGGCCCGGATAGAGGGCAAACATGACGGTGACAGGCAGGATGAGGAAGACGACGGGCAGGAGCATGGCGATCTCGCGGCGCCCGCCCTCCTCCATGAGGGCAGCGAGCGAGCGCTCCCGCTGGTCGCGGGCCTGGTCGTGCAGGACCGAGGCCAGGGGCGAACCACGCTCGATCGCGGTGGTGAGCGTACGGCTCAGTCGCGTCAACGCGGGCGATTCGGTGCGCTCGTCGAGGTCCGCCAGAGCGCGCACGGAGGGCGTGCCGTTGCGGATGTGCCCGGCGGTCAGCGCGAGTTCGATTCCAAGGGAACCTCCCGCACAAGCGGCGACCCGCTCGATAGCGGCGGGGATAGACTCCCCCGCCGCGACAGCAAGCGCGAGCAGCTCCGCGCAGTCAGGAACGGCAGCATCGATGGCGCGCTGCCTGGCGTGTGCCCGAAGGGTAAGGAAGCGGTCCATCCCGGCTACTCCCAGCAGCGATCCAATAAGCGCGCAGGCACACAGGGGGATGATCGAGGCCCGCAGCGACGAGGAGGGGCGCGCGGCGACGATCGTACACGCGAGCACGAGTCCAGCTATCCCCGCGAGCGCCTGGTGCAGCCGAAAGACGGAGACCTCCGGCGCCATTCCCGCCAGAGCGAGGCGCCGCGCGACCGATTCTGTGGTTGACCCCAGGGATTCGAGGGCAGCCGCGCTGGCGCGTCGAGCCCACACGGTCAGGGGCGAGGGCGCCTCCTGGCTGACGCGCCCTTGGGCGACGCGCGCCACGAAGGAGGGTCGGCTCGCGAACCACGCAGCGAGCAAGAAAGCGACACCTCCCGCGGCCAGGGTTCCCACCAGCACATCGAGAACCCAGAACATCCAGGGACTCACATTCCACCTCCCAGGTTGCGCGGATCCGAGCTGAGCCGACTCGCCGCTTTCATTGCCAGATATGCGATGACGCAGATACCGGCTCCAGCACACAGGACTGCGATGCCGCCCGGGGAGTTCCACACACTGGCACTCGCGCCACCACCCGACAGGAGGAGGAGCACGACCCAGGGCGCAGCGATTCCCAGGCGAGCCGCCCCCACCGTCCAGGACTGACGGGCCTCCAGCTCGCCGCGCACGCGCGAGTCCTCGCGCAGGAGGGAGGCCAGGTCCTGGAGGAGTCGTGTGAGGTCAGCGCCACCCACGGAGCGCGCGATGCGCAGAGCCTCGATGATGCGGTCGGCGACGGGGTCTGCGACCTCTTCCTTCATCCGATCCAACGCGGGAGCGAAACGTCCGTTAGCGCTGTAGTCGCGCGAAAACGCCTCGAAGGCGAAGCGCACTGGGACGGGGCCTTCCTCGGCGAGATCACACAGGACCTGGGGCAGCGAGGTGCCCGCTCGCACGCCGGAGACCATCGCGTCGATGACCTCTGGCCACGCGGCGCGCACAGTTTTAGCGTGTGCGCGCACACGCGAGACCACCCACGCGTGAGGAAGGAAAGCCACACCCAGTGACACAATGAGCGCGACCGGCCAGGCGTCGGTCACTGCAAGAACCACCGCTGCCACGACCACCCCGATGGCGGCGCTCAGCATCACGAGGCGCGCCGCGGTCAGACCGGGCACGCGGGCACGAGCAACATCGTCACACACGCGCTTCCAGGGCCCCCAAGGCCTCCACTCCGGCGCGGCCATGAACCACGGAGAAAGGGCCAAGACGAGACCTATTCCGAACACGAGCCCGCAGACAACCGCTATCACAGCGTCCCCCATTCCAAGAGGGAGGCCAGATCATAGCCTGCGGCCGCGAATCGGTCGTGCAAGTCAAGTCCACCGCTGCCTCGCTTGCAGCGGATCCCGTCGTAGGTGAAGAGCGTCGCCGTCTCGATTCTCTGTCCTTCGACGCGCCCCGGCACAGCGAGAATCTCGGCGACGTAGCGGCGCCCATCCGTGCCTCGTTCAACGTGACACACGAGGTCGATCGACGACGCCAGAGTGGGCGTGACGAACGCCGTCGTCACGTTTTCGCCAGCGAGCAGCGGGAGGATCGAGAGTTTATCGAGGGCCTCCCGCGCCGAGTTGGCGTGCACGGTCGCCATGCCCGGCACGCCTGCATTGAGGGCGACGAGGAGGTCGAGGGCTTCGGGCCCTCGTACCTCTCCAACGATCAGATACTCCGGACGCATGCGCAGCGATTCACGCACGAGGTCACGCAGGGTAATCTCCCCCGTCCCCTCCGCTCCCGCCGGACGTGTCTGCATCGCGACGTGATCCCAGTTCGCCAGCCCCAGCTCGAAGACCTCCTCGCAGGAGATCACTCGGCGCGAACGCGGCAACTCCCCGGCGAGGGCGCGCAACAGCGTGGTCTTTCCCGCCTGAGTACCACCCGAGACAAGCACGGAGAGTCCGCAGCTGACGGAAGCCGCCAGGAAGTCACACATCGGCGCAGCGATCATCTCCACCGCGAGTAGATCCTCCAGGGCACGCGCCCGCTGGATGTGTTTGCGGATGTTGACGCTCCACGATGAGCCCGTCACCGGCGGGATGACGACATGGAGGCGTTCCCCACCCGCGAGCATCGCGTCCACGAACGGGCTCGAAAGATCGAGTCGGCGGCCCGAATGATGCAGCATTCTCTCCACCAGAGCCCTCACGTCTTCGTCCGTGAGGATAAGGCTGGTCAGCTCGGCGACGCCCGATCTGGCCACGAACACGCGCGAGGCAGCGTTGATCCAGATTTCTTCAACCGACGGATCGTCCATGAGGGCTTGGAGCGGGCCGAGGCCACAGATGTCATCCATGAGGGTCGCTTCAACCTGCTCTCGGGCCGAAGGTAACAGATCCGGGGCATAGCGATCGATGGCGCGATCTATCAGGGCGCGCACCGCCCTGGGGTCTCGGGCCGCGTCAATGCCGCCCGCAGCTAAGCCCTCGCGGACACGCGACGCGAGGGAACGCGTCATGGCTTCCATGGCTGTGCCTCCTCGCTACAGACCGAACCATTGTGTCGAAAGTAACAGAGTTTGTCAGAAAGGAGCAAACCCACACACGCCCAATCTCACCCACCTCCGCGCGGGGAGGCGCGCCCCGGCCTCGTGCGCGATACGTTAAGGCAATGACCTCCCCGAAGAGCCCCCTCGAACTGGCAGCCCTGGCCACCGCAGCCGTCCCCGGCATGCGCGTCACAGCCCTGCGACCGCCGTCCTACAGCGACGAGCTCTCCACCGTCACCGGCATCGAAGACGCCACGGGCAACCGCTGGATCGTCACCTGCCACCACGAAGAGGTCTCGGGCCCCGCCCTTGAGGCAACCTCCGGAATCCTCAACCGCCTCGGGCAGGCCTACGACCACGACTACATCCCCTTCGACGTGCCGCGCCTCGCCGGCCAGGCCAGGCTTGAGCACGGAGAAAACGTCTACGTTCACCGGGATCCGGGAGGCTGCGCCCCCACGGACGAGGACCTTGACACCGACCCCCTCCTGCCCGCATCCCTCGGACGCGCCCTCGCAGCACTTCACAATCTTCCCGAGACCGTGTTCTCATCGATCGGCCTGCCCACCTACACGGCCATCGAATGCCGCAACCGCAACCTCGCCCTCCTCGACGAGGCGGCCCGCGAGGCCACCATCCCCGCCGCCCTGTGGAGCCGGTGGGAGGCCGCCCTCGAAGACGTGTCCCTGTGGCGCTTCCCCTCCGCTCCGATTCACGGCGACATCCAGGAACGCTGCCTGTCCGTCAAACGGGGCTCGCTGCTGGCCATCGGCGGCTGGACGAGCGCGCACGTGGGCGACCCAGCCCTCGACATCGCATGGATCCAGGCCAGCGCCTCCGACGCCTTCCTCGAACGATTCCGCGAGACCTACGGACACGAACGCCGCGCAACCGACCTACATGTTTTCACGCGCGCCCAGCTCCTCAGCGAGATCGCCCTGGTCCGCTGGCTCGTCCACGGCATCCACGCCGAAGACTCCTCCATCATCGACGAGGCCCGCTCAATGCTCGACGACCTAGCCAAGGACCTCGACGGCGAACCTTTGCTGCCCTCGCACGCATCCGCGATGGGGGCCCGCATCTCCCTGACTCCCGTCGAGTCCCCCTCCGCCTCCCCCGTCGAGGCTCCGATGCCGAGTAACACCGACGAAGACGACGACAGCAACTCCAGCGAGGACACCGTCCCCGTATCGCGCCCCGCATCCGCGCTCAAGCGCAAGCTCGCCGAGGGCGAGGTTGACCCCGCAGCACCCACCGAGCGGCTGAGCCTTGGCCCGGACGGCACACTCCTGCGCTAACGGTTTCGCACCGCCCACGGCCCACCCGCCCGAGGGCGCTCCTACGCAACGAAGCGGGGCCCGTCAGGTTCACACCCGACGAGCCCCGGCCTGGTTCGTTGCGCTGCAGGCGCAAGCGCCCGCACGTCAGTGGGACTGGCCCTCCCCCTCGCGCGGCGCTTCGAGGGTATCGAGTCGACGGCGCAGATCCTCCACCTGGAGGCGCAGGATCGCGGCTTCCTCGGTCAGACGTCGACGATCCTCATCGGAACGCGACAGGTCCACCGAGAATCGCAGCGAGAGCATCAGCAGGACGACGCCGGCCAGGAAGAAGCCCAGGTTCAGCGGGACGACAACACCCAGCTGAAACGCCGTCCACTTCAGGATCTGCGGGAAAATCGACAGCAACGCCGTAAAGAAGGCGATGCAATACCACCACAGACCGTAGCGCTCCTTCAGGCCCGAGTTACGCATCTTCACGAACACCAGCAACAGGATGATGATCGCGAACACCAGTCCGAGCACGTACGTAGGGCTCATGCGTCCTCCTCCGACGCCTGGGCAGCCTTTTCGCCGGGACGCGACAGAGAGACCGCGAGGGCCATCGTCGCGCGCACCAGGAAGAGCGCAGATTTGATCGGATTGTGGGAGGGCTCCCCGCCCGCACGCGGGTGCATCTGCACGCCCACCTCGCGCACGACTAGACGCGATCGCGCAGCGATCACGAGCGCGCCAATCGTGTCGCCCAGATACTCGGCCGGATAGTTGTGTGCAAAAAGCGACAGCGCCCGGGGGCCGTAGAGCTTGAAGCCGCTCGTCGTATCGCTCAGGCGAGTCTTGCACACGCGCGAGAGGATGACCGAAAAGAGGTTCATCGCCCACTTGCGCGGACCCCGCGCCTGATAGTCGCCCTTGCCCGCGAAGCGCGAACCGATGACGACGTCCGCGTGCTCGCTCGAAGCCGTCTCGATGAGCGTGTTAATCTCGCGCGGATCGTGCTGGCCGTCCGCATCGAGCTGGCACGCATACTCGTAGCCCATGCGCCGCGCGTACTGGAAGCCGGCACGCATCGCACCGCCGACCCCCAGGTTGAGCGGCAGGTCGAGGACGGCGACGCCCGCGGCGCGCGCTATGTCGGCGGTCGCGTCCATCGACCCGTCGGAGACCACGAGAATGTCGGCATGAGATGGCTTTTCGGCCTTCACCATCTCAAGGACATCACCGAGTACCTCCTCCTCGTTCCACGCGGGGATGATGATAAGGAGGCGCGACTGAGCAGTGGGGCGCGTCACTCAGCGGCCCTCTCGCTCAAGCAGCTCGAGAAGGTAGGCACCGTAACCGGACTTGACCAGGGGCTCGGCGCGCTCGCGCAGCCCCTCGTCGTCGATAAAGCCCATGCGCCACGCGACCTCTTCGGGGGCACCGATCTTCATGCCCTGGCGGGCCTCGACCGTACGCACGAAGGCTGTGGCATCCGCGAGGGAGTCGAAGGTACCGGTATCGAGCCACGCGGTGCCGCGCGGAAGAACCTCGACCTTGAGCTTGCCTGCCTCAAGGTAGGAACGGTTCACGTCGGTGATCTCGTACTCGCCGCGCGCACTCGGCTTGAGATTGCGGGCGATCTCGACCACGTCGTTGTCGTAGAAGTACAGGCCGGGCACCGCGTAGTTCGACTTGGGATGCTCGGGCTTTTCCTCGATGGATAGCGCGTTGAAGTCTTCGTCGAATTCCACGACGCCGTACTCACGCGGGTTGGACACGTGGTAGGCGAAGACGGCACCGCCGTCGGGGTCGACGTGGCGGCGCAGCTGGGCACCCATGCCGGGGCCGTAGAAGATGTTGTCACCCAGGACCAGGGCGGCACTGTCGTCGCCCACATGGTCGGCACCGAGCACGAAGGCCTGCGCGAGGCCGTTGGGTTCATGCTGGACGGCGTAGGAGATGTTGACGCCGAGCTGGCTTCCGTCGCCGAGCAGGCGATGGAAGGAAGGCGCATCGTGCGGGGTGGTAATGACGAGGACATCGGAAATGCCCGCCAGCATCAGAGTCGACAGCGGATAGTAGATCATCGGCTTGTCATAGACGGGGACGAGCTGCTTCGATGTCCCCAGCGTGATCGGGTTGAGGCGGGTGCCCGAGCCGCCCGCCAGGATGATGCCTTTCATGTTGCCTCCGCTTCCCG
>ERZ773062.533-NODE-533-length-19358-cov-71.617521_pt1 | contig 19358 bp, 10 predicted proteins | sample MGYA00580626_ERZ773062 | MGnify/ENA primary metagenome ERZ773062 (study PRJEB29015, sample SAMEA2738003) | human oral metagenome | biome: human oral; feature: human-associated habitat; material: dental | place: China | collected 2058 ...
TAGCTAGGTTGAATTGATTAAACTGATTGGCATGTTTCAAGCCAAACTGGGTCATGCAGCCAGACAACACAATCTCACGCGCAAACATACTCAAAATCAAGGTGTAGCCGTAGTCCAAGGCAGCATTGATATCACCATCTTGCTCACGACTAAAATCATTTCCAAACAAGGTGTTGAAATAAATACGAGCTGCGTGTCCCTCACGGTTACTAGGATCAAACAAATCCAAACCATGATAGAGATCGATGACGGATTGGCTCTTTTCCAGAAAACCACAAGTCCCCAGATAAAAAGCTTGATTGAGAATTTTTTGTGCAATGATGGTTGTCCAGATTTCCGCCTTTACATCTTCATTCCAAGCTATTTGCCGAGAGAGTTGCAAACTGGAATCGTGTCGACCATAGTAAGGCATTAAGTAGGCCGTTGGCAAGCGTTTATCATCACAAAAAATGACTAGAATATTTTCATCCACCAAGCGCTTTATCAGCATAGTGGAGAGAACGATATCCGTCGTCTCCAAAAGTAAGATGTCCACCTCGGATAGGTGAATCAACTCTGTCCGAGAGGCATCTTTAAAAATCAAGTGATTGTTCTTGTAAGAGAGTTTAGAGTGTGTATTGACAACAATGGTTCTCCATCCCATTAGTCTTCTCCTAGTTTGCTTAAGTCAATCCGAGTCTCGTAGAGACCAGTGATGGATTGGTGGATGAGGGTGGCGTTGAGGATTTCAGATACAGTTGTGTATCGTCTCCGATCAATATCTTTTCCAAAAAATTTAAAGGTAGCAGGGGCACCCAAAGCAGTGAAGGTCAACAAATTGATAAATGAATTTGCTAGGATTTCTATATCTGCCTGCTCATTGTCTGCATATAAGTTCTTGATTTTCTCCAGATTCGCTTCGGCGAGGACATATTTTTGAGAGAACTCAGATACAAGATTTAATAAATCTTTAAATTCATTTCGGTGTTTCTGAATATATTCCAAATGTTCTGGTTCGTCTAGTTTATGGACATTTTTAGAATGGTAGAGCAAGGTTGTTAAGTATACTGGAAGCACTATTTCATTGCCTTTTTGAAGTTCTTTTGCACTTGCAAGTAGTCGTCTGCGACCATTTTCCAGTTCAAATAAACTATACTTAGGTAGACAGAGGATATTTTCTTTACGGACATTATGATAGCCTTTATTTTCAAGGAAAGTTATTGGATTCTCCTCAAAAGCGGATTTTTCCATGATCGTGATACCAACTAGAGTTTTGACAGTCTTCAGTTTTTTCGCTTTTCCTTTTTCGATATCGGCAATGAGCAAGATTGAGTAGGCGATAACCGGACTATCAAATCCCCCATATTTAGTAGTGTCCCAAAGAATATCCTTTGTTTTTCGAGGGATTAGCTTATCAGAATTTCCCTTAGGAAGAATGGACTCTTTAGAGAAGCCACCTGTTTGCACCTCTCGCTTCTTCACAATATTCACCTGCGGAAGTGAAAGAACTTTTTTGATTGTAGCGAAATCTTTTTCCTTATTCCAAGCGATTTCTCCAGTGTCTTTGGAGTATTCGATATTTTCTCTTTTTACGATAGTTCCGTCTGCGTAATGCACCTCTTCTTTGAAGAAGTTCAACAAGTTTGAGTAGAAGAAATATTTTTCAGTTGCTTTTTCAATGTCTTTAGGGTCTTTGGATCTTGAGATGTATCTCTTAAGATCGTTCTTTTGATAGTCACCATAGACGAATTCAGGCTCTAGTTTAGGATATTTCTTAAGGATAGCCTTAGCAACCACTGCATTTAAATAGGCGTCATGTGCGTGGTGGTAGTCATTGATCTCCCGCACCTTGTATAACCTAAATTCTTTACGGAAGTTGGAAACTAGATTGGATTTCAAAGTGATGATTTTGACGGTACGAATCTTCTGGTTTTTCTCATTCACTTCTGTATTGAAGCGGGCATCCAAAATCTGTGCAACATGTTTTGTGATTTGCCGTGTTTCAACTAGTTGGCGTTTAATAAAACCAACTTTATCTCGCTCATCTAGTCCGCCGCGTTCAGCTTTGGTTAAATTATTAAATTTACGTTCTGAAATCAATTTAGAATCCAACAATTGTTGCCAAAAAGCTTTTCTTTTTTGAACAACCTCCAGACTAGGAACATTATCAGATTTACCACGATTTTCTTTTGAACTAGTCAAGACACGGTTATCAAGAGAATCATCTTTTATAAAGGCCTGCGGGATGATGTGGTCAATGTCATAGCTACTTAATTGATTGATGTCAAGAGCTTTCCCTGTGTACATATCTTTTCCATTTTGGAGATAGTAGAGGAATAGACGGTCGTCTCTAAGTTGGTTATTATCTGTTGGATGTTCTTTTAGAATTTTGGAGTTAAGCCCAGATGCTAAGATTTTCAGTGAATCTTCAATGCGCTTATATCTTTGTTGAGAGTTCTTTTTCCCTCTGGCAGTTGTCTGATTTTCTCGTGCCATTTCAATGACAATGGACTCAGGTTCGTGTCCCATAACCTTGACAAGTTCCTCAACAATCTTGATACTTTGTAAAATTCCCTTTTTAATGGCAGGGCTTCCTGGGAGTTCTTGGACAACTTGCTTCGCATCATTTGTCTTACCAACCACTTGTGCTTTTTGGATAATTTCTTTGAAAGAAAGTCCGTCATCATGGATTAACTGCATAAAGTTGCGATTGATCTCACCGTCATCAATCAAGTAGTCAAGAATCGTTTTACCAGTTTTTTTATCATAGATACCGTTAATTAGCTTGGCAGAGAGTTTTCCCCAACCAGTATAGTGTCGACGAGTCAGTGCCTTGATGACTTTTTCATCAAAGAGAGAGTCATATTGAGCAAGACGTTGCTTGATCATCTCACGATCTTCAAAGATAGTTAGCGTGTGGACGATATTTTCAAGAATTGCTTCATTTTTAGCATCATCCATAAACTCTTTATCTTTGATAATCTTGAGCAAATCATGATAAGTAGAGAGACTTGCGTTAAATTGTTTTTCAATTCCTTTTAGTTCGATTCCATCGTAGCCATCAACATTGTGTAGAAACTGAATGATGTCTTTTTCAGTTACTTTTCTTTTCTCTTTGAATAATTGATTGACAATTTGCTTCTTTTGCCCACTATCAAGGAATTGATAGTCTCTCAATCCTTCCGCAATAAATTTTACTTTTGTTAATTCATTATAGACAGCAAATGTTTCATACAAGAGACTATGCTTGGGCAAAACTTTTTCCTCTGGCAGATACAAGTCATAGTTAGTCATCTTATTGATGAAGTCTTCTGCAGAGCTTGCTTTATCAACAATTTCTTCAAAATTCCAGGAGCGAATTGCTTGGTCAGAATTTCGAGTAAGCCAAGCAAAATCACGATTGCCACGAGCCAATGGACCAACGTAGTAAGGAATACGGAAGGTCAAGATTTTCTCAATCTTTTCTCTGTTTTTCTTCAGAAATGGATAATGTTCTCCTTGCCGACGGAGAATGGCATTCATTTCTTGAAGATGAATTTGATGAGGAATAGAACCATTATCAAAGGTACGTTGTTTTCTCAAAAAATCTTCACGTTCAATTTTCTCAAGGAAATAATCTGCTCCTTTAACATTATTTAAAATATTCTTGAGATATTTATAAAATTCTTCCTCAGTTGCTAATTTACCATTTCTTTTTCGTACTTTTGAATCAACTCCTACATATCCTGCATAACCATTTTTGCTATCGTCAGAAAAAACTTCAACATATTTTTCTGGAAGATTGACCTTAATGAAGTGTTTTAAAGCTGCTAAATCTTCTTCATGTTCTTTGAATCGAATGACCATTTTTGCTGATAAAGGTGCATGTGGTGATTCGTCTGAAACGATACCTGCTAATAAGATACCATCACTTAGATTTTTCACCGCAGAAAAGAGTTCGATGAAATTTTCTCCGATTAGTGCGAGGAGACTTCCAAGATCTTCTTCATAGCTCTCTGATGATATTTGTAATTTAGCATCGTTCTCTAAACTAAAGTTTGTTTTAAAATTAGGTGTCAATCCTAGAGCTAGTCCGATTAAATTACCGAATAAGGTATTCTTCTTTTCACTTGGGTAGTTCTTAAGAAGTTGTTCCTGTTTTTCAGACTTAGGGATGTTAGCGGTTAAGATTCCGGTGACATTCAGTTTGATTTTGGAAAGGGAGGTTTCTTGAACATTATCGTATTCTTCAACGAATTTTTCAAACAGTCCTTGGATGTCATTATTTTGAACTTTAAACTTGGGATTGTCAATCAAAAAATGCCCGCGGTATTTAATCATGTGAGCAAGAGCTAGATAAATCAAACGCAAATCTGCTTTTTCATTTGACTCTGCTAGTTGCTTTCTCAAATGATAAATTGTTGGAAATTGCTTATGGTATTCTTTCTCTTCTTGTAGGGTAGCAAAAATAGGATATTTACTTCCTCTTTTATCCTCAGGAACTAAAAAGGAGTCATCTAATCGATGAAAGAAACTACTATCCACCTTGCTTATTTCCTCAGAAAAGATTTCTTGAAGATAGCGCAGACGATTTTTCCGACGAGTATAGCGACGACGTGCGGTTCGTTTTAGACGTCTATCTTCAGCAGTAGTCCCTTCATCAAATAATAAAGCTCCAATCAGATTTTTCTTGATAAAGTGTTTGTCAGTATTGCCCAGAACTTTCATCTTTTTCGATGGCACCTTATAGTCATCTGTAATGACGGCCCATCCGACGCTGTTTGTCCCAACATCAAGTCCGATAGAGTAATTTTTGTTTTCCATATATACAAACCTCCTTTGTATTGAGTTATAATTTTTAAAAAATTAAGAAATGAGAGTTTTGATTAAGTCAATGCCCTCCTTCATAAACTTTATTAACTCAGTTAGAATAGCTAAATGAACTTTAGTAAATTTAAACTTTTTCAAAACTATCTCCTTAAAATACAACTACATTTAAATTATAGCATTTCTAATGGGAATTTCAATAAAATGAATGCTATATTTGTAGAAATCTGTTAGAATTAGTAATGAGTTGTATTTTAGTTTTAGAACTGTATTGTTTCAAATAATACTAAACTAGATTTTTTCAAAAATTTCCAGCAAGTTTTAGAGCTGTGTTGTTTACAGCTTTAAAATAGTTTTTTTATCGTATCTGTAAAATAATTTACATTTCACTTGATAATCTTTGATAAGTATAGTACAATGAAGTTGTTGGAACCATTCGAAACAACACAGCAAGTTAAAATAAGGCTTTTGTCCGTACACAACTTGAAAAAGTGAGCACCGATTCGGTGCTTTTTATTTTATTATACTAATTTATTGTACTCTTATTTTTGTTAAAAAACAAATATTTGTGTAGCGCTTTCAAGTATGATTGGGAAAGGAAATGATTGTTGTCTGTTTTGATTAAATGATTATGCAGAAAATAAGTGCCCCAGTTAGTATAGAGTAAGCAAACGAGCCTCAAAAATTTCATTTTGAGGCTCGTAATGATTTATTGTGAAGAATCTGTTTTCATTCATCGTCTATTACTTTTTATGGGTCAAGAGTTGATTGATGTGGTCCACTTTTTTAGCTTCTCTTTTATAGAGGATAGTCCAGATGATGAGGTAGACGATAACAAACTCTGGAATGAGCTGGAGATAGAAGGTCCAGTGGAAGGGGAACCAACCTGCCAGAGTTGCTAGTGGGACAAAGCCGGCTAGCATGAGTAAGAAATGGGAAAGCGTCGCACGGAGCAAGCTCCAGTCATGATTGAATAAACGACCGCCAAAGCTAAAGAGAATTCCGATAGCTGACCAGATGACCATACAGTAGAGCAAGACCAGGGCACCGTGAATCTGATGTTGCACCATCACTTGTCCGATCAGAGAATCGGGACTCAGTGGGGCGTAGGTATTTGGTGCATAAATGAGTGAAAAGATGATAGAGAGGATGAGGCCGATAAGTACACCGGTAGCTGCATCGTGAAATACTTGTTTTTTCATAGTTCTAATTTCTCCTTGATGGTTTTTAGGTAACGGCGAGAAGAGTAGGTGAAGCTTTCGTTTTTGAGAAAGATTTCGACCAGACCGTTAGGGGTTAGCTTGAGATGAGAGATAGCGTCAATATTAACGATTTCAGATTGGGAAATTTGGATAAAAGTGGTCGGCAGAATTTCAAGAACCTGATAGAGACGCAAATCAATGGTGTAGGTCTGAGATGCAGTTTCTGCTAGAACCTTCCGATTTTCGATATAGAAGCGTTGTATCTTACCAATCTTAACTAGATAGACCTGATCCTCGATTTTTCCTTTGATTGTTTCTTTTTGGTCAAGATTTTCTGCGAACTCGATGACTTTCTGGACTTTTTCGGTCGGCTGAGGAGTTTGGACAATCAGTTTTTCCTCCTCGTAAGTCTCATTAATCTGTAGTTCTACTTTCATAAATTTCCCTCCTTTTCAGTTATACAAAGTTGTGATCACTTCCTGTACACTTTTATTAAACACTATTTTATTTTCAAAAACAAGAGCTTTTGTCTATGTGGAGAGATTTGGAGTCTATGTGGTATTTGCTTTTTCTGGTAGCATCTTGAATATGGTATAATATAATCAATTTCTAGGAAAATAGATACAGAAAGGGGCTGAAAGATGTCTCACATTATTGAATTGCCAGAGGTGCTAGCAAACCAGATCGCGGCTGGAGAGGTTATTGAACGTCCTGCCAGTGTGGTGAAAGAGTTGGTAGAAAATGCCATTGACGCTGGTTCTAGCCAGATTATCATCGAGATTGAGGAAGCAGGTCTTAAGAAGATCCAAATCACAGATAATGGCCATGGAATTGCCCATGATGAGGTGGAATTGGCTCTACGCCGTCATGCGACCAGTAAGATAAAAAATCAAGCAGACCTTTTTCGGATTCGGACGCTCGGTTTTCGAGGTGAAGCCCTGCCCTCTATCGCTTCTGTCAGTGTCTTAACCTTGTTGACAGCGGTGGATGGTGCGAGTCATGGGACTAAGTTAGTCGCGCGTGGAGGTCAAGTTGAGGAAATCATCCCAGCGACTAGTCCCGTGGGGACCAAGGTTTGTGTAGAGGACCTCTTTTTCAATACGCCTGCTCGCCTCAAGTATATGAAGAGCCAGCAGGCGGAGTTGTCCCATATCATTGATATTGTCAACCGTCTGGGCTTGGCCCATCCGGAGGTTTCTTTTAGCTTAATCAGTGATGGCAAGGAAATGACACGGACAGCAGGAACTGGTCAGCTGCGCCAAGCTATTGCTGGGATCTATGGTTTGGCTAGTGCCAAGAAGATGATAGCCATTGAGAACTCGGATCTGGACTTCGAAATTTCAGGTTTTGTGTCCATGCCTGAGTTAACTAGGGCCAATCGCAATTATATCAGCCTCTTCATCAATGGCCGTTATATCAAAAACTTTCTGCTCAACCGTGCAATTCTTGACGGCTATGGCAGTAAGCTCATGGTAGGCCGTTTTCCACTGGCTGTCATTCACATCCATATCGATCCTTATCTGGCGGATGTCAATGTGCATCCGACCAAGCAAGAGGTGCGGATTTCCAAGGAAAAAGAACTGATGACGCTGGTCTCAGAAGCTATCGCAAAGAGTCTTAAGGAACAAACCTTGATACCTGATGCCTTGGAAAATCTGGCCAAATCTACCGTTCGCAATCGTCAAAAGGTAGAGCAGACCATTCTTCCACTCAAAGAAAATACGCTTTACTATGAAAAAACAGAGGTAACAAGACCCAGTCAAGCTGAGGTAGCTGATCATCAGGTTGAATTAACTGAGGATGGGCAGGATTTAACCTTGTTTGCCAAGGAAACCTTGGACCAGTTGACCAAGCCTGCAAAACTGCATTTTGCAGAGAGGAAGCCAGCTAACTATGATCAACTAGACCATCCAGAGCTAGACCTTGCCAGTCTCGATAAGGCTTATGACAAGCTGGAGCGAGAAGAATCGTCAAGCTTTCCGGAATTGGAATTTTTCGGACAAATGCATGGAACCTATCTCTTTGCCCAGGGGCGAGATGGGCTCTACATCATAGACCAGCACGCAGCCCAGGAAAGGGTCAAGTACGAGGAATACCGTGAAAGCATTGGCAATGTTGACCAGAGTCAGCAGCAACTACTAGTGCCTTACATCTTTGAATTTCCAGCAGATGATGCCCTTCGTCTCAGGGAGAGAATGCCTCTCTTAGAGGAAGTGGGCGTCTTTCTAGCAGAGTACGGAGAAAATCAATTTATCCTACGTGAACATCCCATTTGGATGGCAGAGGAAGAAATCGAGTCTGGTATCTATGAAATGTGTGATATGCTACTCTTGACCAAGGAAGTTTCTATCAAGAAATACCGAGCAGAGCTGGCTATCATGATGTCCTGCAAGCGGTCTATCAAGGCCAACCATCGTATCGATGACCACTCAGCCAGACAGCTCCTTTATCAGCTTTCTCAATGTGACAATCCTTATAACTGCCCCCACGGACGTCCTGTTTTGGTGCATTTCACCAAGTCGGATATGGAAAAGATGTTCCGACGCATTCAGGAGAATCACACCAGCCTTCGAGAGTTGGGGAAATATTAAGAGTGGGGCTATTTTGCAGAATCATCTTGTGTAAATAAAATAAGATTCCTGTTTCTAGTAAAGGTGAGACAGGAATCTTTTAATATACTTAAAAAATCATGTAGTTCGAAAACTGCTGGTACTTAGTGAAGTGAATCTGATTCTGAACATCGTAACGATTTATCAGGAAGATTTCATTTGAAGTAGTCTGTTTCAGGTGCTCTAAAGAAGGGGGAATGTGCTAAAAGAAGGAGAATTTTCTAGAAAGAGAAGCGCTTGCAAAGGTAGTTGTAAAGTAGTATACTAGGATTAAACTATGGAATCGTTTGCATAGAATTGAAATGATAAGAGACAATTTAGGAGACAAAACAATGGAATTAACAGCCATTTACCACAGACCAGAGTCGGAGTATGCTTATCTTTACAAAGACAGGACAATGCACATTCGTATCCGAACCAAGAAAGATGATATTGAAAGAATCAACCTACATTATGGAGATCCTTTTATCTTTATAGAGGAATGTTATGAAGCAATCAAGAAGATGACCAAAATCACCTCCGATGCTTTGTTTGATTACTGGCAAGTGGAAGTTTCAGTTGGCTATGCAAGGCTCCAGTATCTCTTTGAGATTAAGGATAAGCGAGGCCAGAGTATCTTGTATGGCGATAAGGGATGTGTTGAAAACACACTAGAAAACCTTCATTATGAAGGAAATGGCTTTAAAATTCCTTATATCCATGAGATTGATGCTTGTCATGTTCCTGACTGGGTAGCAAAGACGGTATGGTACCAGGTTTTCCCAGAACGCTTTGCCAAAGGCAATCCTGAGATTTCACCAGAAGGTTCTCTAGCTTGGGATTCCTCTATCAAACCACAGACGAGTGATTTCTTTGGTGGTGATTTACAGGGCATTATTGATCATCTGGCTTACTTGCAAGACTTAGGGATTACAGGACTTTATCTCTGTCCGATTTTTGAATCCCCAAGCAATCACAAGTATAATACGACGGATTATTTCGAAATTGACCGTCATTTTGGAGACAAGGAGACCTTCCGTCAACTGGTGGAGCAAGCCCATCAACGTGGCATGAAGGTGATGCTGGACGCTGTTTTTAACCATATAGGAGACCAGTCTCCACAGTGGCAGGATATTCTCAAACATGGTGAAGATTCCGTTTATAAAGACTGGTTCCATATTCAAGACTTCCCAGTGACAAAGGATAAGCTTGCAAATCCAAGAAAGCTCCCTTATCATACTTTTGCCTTTGCCAGCTATATGCCCAAGTTAAATACGGCAAATCCTCAAGTCAAAGACTATCTCTTAAAAGTTGCTACCTACTGGATTGAAGAGTTTGACATCGATGCTTGGCGGCTGGATGTGGCCAACGAAGTCGACCACCAATTTTGGCGAGATTTCCGGAAGGCTGTCTTGGCTAAAAAGCCTAACCTTTATATCCTTGGAGAGGTCTGGCACACCTCTCAGCCTTGGTTAAATGGCGATGAATTCCACGCAGTCATGAACTATCCTCTCTCTGATAGTATCAAGGATTATTTCTTACGTGGGGTTAAGAAGTCCAGTCAATTTATCGATGAGATCAATAGCCAGTCTATGTACTATAGACAGCAGATTTCGGAAGTGATGTTTAATCTTCTGGATTCGCACGATACGGAGCGCATTTTGGCTACTGCCAAGGGAGATGTTCAACTCGTTAAGTCTGCCCTTGCTTGCCTCTTTTTACAAAGGGGGACACCGTGTTTCTACTATGGAACCGAGTTAGAATTAGACGGAGGGCCGGATCCAGATTGTCGTCGTGTGATGCCTTGGGAACGCGTTTCCGACAGCAATGAGATGCTCGATTTTATGAAGAAATTGATTCAGCTTCGCAAGGATGTTTCAGATATTATCCAGCATGGAAACTATAGCCTGAAAGAAATCAAGCCGGATGTGCTAGTTCTAGAATGGAATTATGATGGTCAAAAGGTCCAAGCCATTTTTAACCAATCAACTGAAAACTATCTTGTAGGTCGTGATTCTGTAGTGCTAGCCAGTCATTGTCAAGAAACAGACGAGGGTCTTTCTATTTTACCGAACGGTCTTGCGGTCTGTTATCAAGCTCCTGAAATTTCGTCTAGTATCTGATTTGGAAATAGAGAGAAGTATTGTCTGCTAAATCAACTACAATATAGGCAGATGATTTTCACGACAATCTAAAAACTGTAGGAAAACTGAAAAGATTTAGTTTTGACTTGCTCAGAACTAGGTCTTTTTCATTTTACCTTACTTTGTTTGCAGAGGTGATAGACGGACAGTCTGTTCCGTCTTTTCTAGACTACCAAGCAAATAAAAAATTGTCCTGCCCTTAGAAGCAAATGCAGCTTTTAGGGGGCAGGACAATGTGATTTCTTCTTATCTTTAGGTGATTTGGATGATGTTTATTTTACTCCTTTTTAGTTTTTACTAAGAAAGTAGCTGTTAAAACCAAACTGAGACCAGCTAAGAAGAGGAGTGGATTTCTTTCTTCCCCAGTTGCAGGGAGTTTTTCTTGATGACCACTATCAGTTGTGTGTACCAGTGCCTCTGTCTCTGTTGTAGTTGGTTTTTCATGTGGGTTTACAACCTCAACAGTTGGTGAGCTTGTAGTGTTGTAGACAACTGCATAAGTACTAACGTTATTGGTCAAAAATTCAAGCATGCCATCTCGGATAGTAAAGTCCTGTGGTTCTAACTCTCTAGTCGGAGTGAGGTAGTAGACTCCTTGCACTTCTACTGAAACTGGTAAGCGAACTAAGACTTGGTTCTGTAGTTGGACATTGTGATTTTCCTTATTTTTGAGCTGGAAATCATATGCATCGTATGTCTTACCAAAGAGTTCTTGGGCTAGCACTCGTCGGCTTGCTAAGTGGGCAACGTCTTCCAAGTCAGTAGCTCCACCGATGATTTCGACCCCCGTCTTTTTATCTTTCAAGGTGCGCAACTGATACTCAGGTCGAGTGAGGGTTGGAGCAGCCTGATCTCCACTAGTTCCGATAGGGTCAGTGTACTCAGGTTTTTCTACTATTGGAGCTTCCTCTTGCCCTGCGGTTCCGATAGGGTTGGTGTATTCAGGTTTCTCAACAGTAGGAGCTTCCTCTTGACCCGCCGTTCCGATAGGGTCAGTGTACTCAGGTTTTTCTACTATTGGAGCTTCCTCTTGCCCTGCGGTTCCGATAGGATTGGTGTATTCAGGAATTTCTACAGTAGGAGCTGGTTCGTCCCCCTTGCTTGTAGTTGGTTGTTTCTCGTCAACCTTTTTCTCATCCTTTTTAGTAAAGACGGCTACGACAGGACTGCTTGTGGTAGTTCCTTGAATGGCATAAGCTGCAATCGCTTTTCCGATTTGTCGATCAGTACCGTCGGGGATTGGGATTTGAACTTGATTGTCTTGGATTGATAGCACGGTCTGATCCCCACTCGTAACCAGATGCGTTTCGTCCACTTTGCGCAAGACTAGAGGATCTTTGACACCTGGGAAGGTCACAGCGATGGCTTCCCAATCTCCAGATGGTAGGGTTAAGGAAATTTCTTTGTCATTTCCCTTAAGAGGAGCGATACTTGGGCTATCTATACCAACAGCAGGGGCTTTGATGATATCAAAGGAGTCTAGAGAAATTTTCTTGCGACCTTCTGGTGAATCTGGGTCAACACGTAACGATAGGGTGTGCGGACCGTCAGCAAGGTTTGTAAATTCGCCAATAAAGGCTCTCTTTTCAGTAGCGCCTGAAGTGTAGAAGTCTAGACTTGGCATTTCTTTGCCATCTAGTGTAACACGCGCTCGTCCAAGGGCAAGGCTCTTCAAACCATAGATACGAATACCTGTACCAGTAAAGGAAATAGTTGCCTGAGCTTCTGAAGCTGCACTAGAGTCGCTGTTGTTGATGTCAGCGTATTTTTCCGTACCTCCGTAGAGTTCAGGGTCAGACCAATCCTTAAACTGGGAACCATACTGGATACGAGTGTCGCGATCATCCATTTTCTCAATCGTGTTACCTGCTCCTGATAGGATCTTGAAGTAATCTAATGAAATTTTCGAGCGTTCACTTCCACGTCCTTTGTGCTCACGTTTAACGCTAAGAGTCAATGTATGAGGTCCGTCTGACAATCCTGTGAAGCGACCGATGAGGCTACCTTTTTCAGTTGCCCCAGCAGTATGAAAATCAAGCTCTCCAACTTCTTTGCCGTCAATTTTAGCAGTAGCAAGGCCTAGTTCGGACGATTTTAGTCCATAGATTTCGATACCAACACCAGTGAAAGGAATGGTAGCAGTGATATCTTGGTCTGTGTAGTCACCTTTTGAAAGGTCAGCAAACTTCTCCGTTCCTCCGAATAATTCTGAATCTGCCCAGTTTCCAAAGGCAGCTCCGTACTGGATACGGTTATCTCGGTCGTCCATCAACTCACTAGGAGTTTCTACAGTGACCTGTTCAGATACTTGGGTAGGAACTTCGCCCAGCATCGCCTTTACGGTATAGGTATAGGCGAGTTGAGGATCTAGTGAGCGGTCGATAAAGTTAGTTTGATTGGTTATAAATTCTCTAGTTGCAGAGGTTTGGCCAGATTCGTCTTTCACTTGTCTTTGGATGACATAGTGGGTAGCGCCTTCTACTTGGTTGAAGGTGAGTTCGGCAGTGACACCGTTTTGTCGAACTGCTGTCAGACTGGTTACACGGCCAGGGAAATGTTCAAAGGTAATCACGTCGCCCTTTTGTGTTGCCAGTTGGATGCGGCCATCTTTGAGGACAGTTGCCTTGACTGCTTTGCCATTGACCTTGATTTGGCTGGCTTCGATATTTGGATAGTCTACAACTAGGTCTCCACCGACATTTGAAAGGAAGGACAAACTTTGAAGATTTTTATCTTTCCACTTCATGCTGACTTCGAAGTTACCACGGGCAATCAAACCAGAAACCTGACCGTCTTTCCAAGCATCTGGAAGGGCTGGCAATGGCGCAATATAGCCAGTATGAGATTGCAGGAGCATTTCTGCCATCCCACTAGTTGCCCCAAAGTTTCCATCGATTTGGAATGGTGCGTGGGTATCCCAAAGATTTTCTAGGGTTGAATACTTGAGCTGTTCAGCGAGTAGACGATGGGCACGGTTACCGTCCAAGAGGCGAGCCCAAAGGTTGATTTTATTAGCCTTAGACCAACCGGTACCACCATCTCCGCGATGGTTGAGGGTAGCACGCGCAGCTTCTAGGTATTCAGCCTGATCCTTGCTAAAGAGTGTACCTGGGAAGAGACCTACCAGATGGGAAACGTGGCGGTGGTTATTTTCAATCCCTTCGTTGGTGAATTGTGGACTGTCTTCCTCGTACCATTCCTTGATCCGTCCTTCTTTGTTGATGTGAAGGGGTTTTAGTTTGTCAAATTTAGCCTTGACCTCTGTAACCAACTCCTTGTCGACATTCAGATGGTTAGCGACTTCCATGTAGTCATGGAATAGTTGCCAGACTAGTGATTGGTCAAATGTGTTTCCGATGGTGATGGTACCGTGTTCTGGTGAGTAGGATGGAGAAGACACCCAACGGTCACTGGCCTTGTCATAGTGCAAGAAGGAGTTCCAGAACTTGGCAGTTTCCTTGAGCATAGGATAAATCTTTTCTTTGAGATAAGTTTCGTCCTTGGTGAATTTGTAGTAGTCATAGACGTTCTGCATCATCCAGGCATTAGCGGCTGGCGACCAACCCCAATAATAATTCCAACCAGGAGTAGTCCAGCCAAATGGTGTTGCTTGAGTGTGGACCAGCCATCCATTTTCCTGTCCGTCTTTTGACTCGATACCAGCGTATTCCTTGGCAGCGATACGGCCATAGTAACGCATGTCGTCAATGTAATTAATCATTGGCTTGGCTGTTTCAGCAAGGTTGCTCATGTAGGCTGGCCAATAGTTCATTTGCAAATTGACATTGAGGTGGTAGTCAGCGTTCCAAGGTGGATTGTCTACAGCATTCCAGACTCCTTGGAGGTTGGCAGGAAGGGCATCTGTCCGATCACGAGACGAACTAATCAGTAGATAACGGCCATATTGGAAGAAGAGTTCTTCTAGTTTTTGCCCTTTGCTAGGGTTATATCCTTGAAGGGCCTCTTTTGTCGTTTGAGCAGTCTTGCTTCCACCTAGGTTTAGTTTAACGCGATTAAAGAGACTTTGATAATCCTTGATGTGGTCCTTTTTAAGTGTCTCGTAGTCTTTGGCCTTAGCGGCTTCTACAATGCCTTTAACCGTTTTTTCGAGGTCGATGTCTTTTCGATAGTTGGTTTTAGGATTTTGAGCAAAGTTTGTCTTGGCGCTGAGATAGAGGGTCGCATAGCTTGCACCTGTAACGGTTAGAGTCTCATTCTGAACAGTGATTTTTCCGTCCGTTTTAATTCCTAGATAGGACGCAAATTTAAGGCCGTTATCCTTGACAGTCCCTTTTAGAAGGATTCCATTTTCATCTGTAGTGACATGACCGTTCTTATAGTTGGAATATTCCCAAGAGTAGTTGCCATTAGCAAGTAAGTCCTCTGTCAAGCTATTCCAAAGGGTAAAGTCAAGCGTCTTGTTTCCTTTTTTGGTTAAGTGGGTCACGGTGACATCATCAGGATAGCTGGAGAAGGTTTCGCGTTTGAAGGTAGTCCCATCTTGGGTATAAGAAGTAGTCGTAGTAGCTTCTGTGATATCCAAACCGCGGTGATAGTCTGTTACAGTATCCAGACCCTTTTTCTGGTTATTAAAGACCATGAATATATCTCCAAAGGCTAGGTAGCGACCATACTGGGCGTTGTTTGGTCCAACTAGATTTTGTTCAGCTAGTTGTTTGGCTTTTTGGCGGTCTCCATCTTCGAGAGCTTTACGAATCTCTGCCAAGACCTTATAGCGATCCTTGTAGTTCCCTCCGTTATAATCGGTGCTATCAGGTTGGGGACCTCCTGACCAGAGGGTCTTTTCGTTATACTGAATTCTCTCTTCACCAATTAGACCAAAGACCTTGGCTCCCATCTCGCCATTTCCGACTGGAAGGGCTTGTTTTTCCCAACCATCATAGGAAGGAGCTGTTGGCTGATCATAGTTGAGTTGATAGTTTTCTTGCTTTGTCACAGGTAGCTCGGTATTTTTATTCTCCTTATTTTCTTTAGCTTCCACAATGGCTTCTTCACTAGCTTGACGATTTGTTGTCTGAGTCTCCCCGGTTGCTTTGCTTTTGGAAACGGGATTCTCAGCTAGAGGTGGCTCTGTAGTCTCAGTAGCTTCAACTGCTCTGGGTTCGCTATCAGGCTTAGTGCTAGTTTCGACTGAGGTCTGTTCAGTTTGTTTGACCTCAATACTATCAGCGGAGACAGTGTGGCTGGCTAGAAAAACAGCTCCCAACAAAACAGAAGCAGTCCCAACTGTCAGTTTGCGGATGCTGTAGCGACAGGATTTCTCCCAAAATCTTTTGTCCATAGGAATCTCCCTCTTCTTTCTTGTAAGCGTATACATTTTTATTTTAAAAAAAACTTACAAAAAATAAGTTATTTATTATTGTTTATGTTTTTAATATAGCAAAATAGTCAAAATAGTGCAACCTTTTTGAGAGAGATTTGTATAAATTGCTTCAGTTTTTCTTGCTTGTATCCTTGTGGGAGAGTGAAGGTCAGCTATCCAGAGGGGGAATTGTATTGATAACGGCACTAACGTGGTCAATACAAAAAGCCCGTATTCTAATCCTATGTGAGGATTTGGATACGGACTGATTGCTGAGACTGATTTTAAGTAACTTTGACTTATTCTACTTGACCGAGCCAAGCATTCATACCACCTTCTACATTGGTAACGGTGAGGCCTTGGGCGCTGAGAAATTGACAGGCAGAGGCGGAACGTACTCCCCCTTGACAGATGACATGGTATTCATGGTCAGGTTTGAGTTCTTTGTAGCCTTGCTCCAGGGTGCTTAAAGGCAGATTTTTGGCACCTGGTACATGTCCTGCTTGGAATTCATGTACTTCACGGACATCGATAAGATCTAGATTTTCATGTTGATATTTTTCATAAAAGTCAGCCATGCTGATATTAGTTACCATATTCTACTCCTTCTGGGTTAGCCATTTTGTATAGTGAATAAGCGCCGTCAAGGTTTTGGACGGTAAATCCTGCTTGCTTGAGGATACGCTCTGCGATATAGCTGCGCAAACCACTGTGGCAGCTAACGATGTAAGCTTGGTTCTTGTCTAGTTCATCCAAGCGTTCCCGTAGTTCGTTTAGGGGGATGTGGATAGTATCGACTCTGAGTCGACCACTCTGGAATTCGCCACTTGTCCGTACATCTAAGAATTTCTTACCAGTAGCCAGTTCGTCTTCGAGCTGGTACCATTGAATATTGTCGCTTAAACCTTCGATTAGGTTCAAGGCTGCGTAACCCAGCATATTGACGGGATCCTTGGCAGAGCCAAATGGTGGCGCATAGGTAAACTCCAATTCTGGTAAATCAAAGACGGTGAGATTTCCTTTGACAGCAGTTGCTAGGATATCAATTCGCTTGTCAACACCTTTCTTTCCAACTCCTTGGGCACCATAGATTTTTCCAGTGGTCGGGTCAAAGAGGAGCTTCAAGGTCATATCAGTAGCGCCTGGATAATAACCAGCGTGGTCTTTTCCGCTGACATGAAGCGCCTTGTAAGGAAGTTGATTCATGCTAAGGATACGTTCGCTGAGACCAGTCGAAGCAGCTGTCATATCAAAGACACGAACGATCGCAGTGCCGATACTGCCCTTGTTGGTACGACCGAGTCCTGCGATGACGTCCGCTACTTGGCGTCCCTGACGATTGGCGGGAGAAGCTAGAGAGATGAGAGCGTCTTGGCCCGTAATCTCTTGCTTGACGACGATGGCATCGCCAACTGCAAAAATATCTTTTTGACTGGTTTCATAATGTTCATCGACCAAGATTCCACCACGAAGTCCCAGTTCAATCCCCGCAGCTTTTGCCAGTCCGTTTTCAGGTTCAACACCGACAGAAAGGATGGTGAGGTCAGAAGTGATCTTTTGACCGTTTTCGAGAACGATGATTTTTCCTTGGTTTTCAAATCGAGTTGCAGACTGAGAAGTGATAACGCGAACGCCGTTTTTAACCAATTCTGCTTGGACAAAGGCTGCCATTTCTTGATCCAGTGGTGGCAAGACATGGGGCGCTTTCTCAACGATGGTAACCTGCAATCCGCGTTTCGCCAGGTTTTCAGCCATTTCAAGCCCGATAAAGCCTGCACCGATAACGACAGCTTCTTTTGGATGATTGTCCAAGGCTGCCATAATTTCATCGAGATTGGGAACATTGCGAAGCGTGTAGGTGTTCTTAGCTTCTGCCAAGCCTTCAATGGTAGAAACAAATGGTTTAGCTCCTGGGGAGAGGATCAACTTGTCGTAGCTTTCTGTGAATTCCTGTCCATCATGGCGTACGGTCACAGTGTGCTCTGCTGGCGAAATGCTGATGACCTCATGGAAAGGACGAACATCCAGATTAAAGCGTGCTTTGAGACTTTCAGGAGTTTGGACCAATAAACTATCACGGTTTGCAATTTCTCCTGAAACATAGTAAGGAAGTCCGCAGTTTGCAAAGGAAACAAAGGGACCTTTCTCAAAAATAGTGATTTCAGCGTCTTCCATGAGACGTCTGAGACGGGTTGCTGCTGACATTCCGCCTGCAACTCCCCCGACAATGATAATTTTCATTGACTTTCTCCTTTATGCTTCTAGATGACCTTACCTGTCCAAGCACTCATACCGCCTCGGACATTGATGACATCGTAGCCTTTTTTCTTTAGCTTCTTCGCAGCTAGTTTGCTTCGCACACCAGAATGGCAAATGACATAGAGTGTTTCTTTTGTCTCAGGTGTGTAAGATCCGATTTCGGTTAGAGGGACATTCTTGGCATTTTTGATATGACCTCTGCGGAATTCTGTAGGTGTTCGAACATCCAGTAGCTGAATCGGTTCTCTGAGTTTAGCTTCTAACTCGCTGGTAGAAATACTGTCAATTTTTGTAAATAATAAGTGAAACATAGGCACCTCCAAATATACCCTTATGGGGTATATTAAACCATGAAGTAAAGCTTTTGTCAAGCAAGTTGTTTTGAGTTGGGATGGGGATTTGTTTTGAGAGACTGGAAAGCAAGCTATTCTTGACCTTTCAAAGTCTTTTTGATATGATGGCATCAAACTAAGTGTGAGGTGCTAAGATGACCAGTGAATACCAGAAAATGATAGCAGGAGAGCCCTATCATCCGTTTGACCCTGAGTTGCGTGCGCTCGCTCAGACTGCACGCCAGAAGCAGGCGGATTTCAACCAGGAGCTAGACCCCTTGAAAGGGGCGGATATTATCAAGACTTGGTTTGGTTCAACTGGGGAAAATCTCTATGTTAATCCACGTCTGGTGGTCGATTATGGAGTCAATATCCATCTAGGGGAAAATTTTTATTCTAATTGGAATTTGACCATGCTGGATGTTTGTCCGATTCGCATTGGTAACAATGCCATTATTGGCCCCAATTGTCAGTTTTTAACCCCACTCCATCCACTGGATCCGTATGAACGCAATTCAGGGGTCGAATACGGCAAGCCCATCACCATCGGAGATAATTTCTGGGCTGGAGGTGGCGTCATTGTCCTTCCTGGAGTGACACTAGGAAATAATGTCGTCGCTGGAGCAGGGGCCGTGATTACCAAGTCCTTTGGAGACAATGTTGTCCTAGCTGGGAATCCTGCGCGTGTTATCAAGGAAATACCAGTAAAAGAAAACTAAAAAGAA
>ERZ773062.540-NODE-540-length-19156-cov-27.525103_pt1 | contig 19156 bp, 14 predicted proteins | sample MGYA00580626_ERZ773062 | MGnify/ENA primary metagenome ERZ773062 (study PRJEB29015, sample SAMEA2738003) | human oral metagenome | biome: human oral; feature: human-associated habitat; material: dental | place: China | collected 2058 ...
GTCGGCTCGGGTGCCGGGGTGGGGACCGGCTCGGGCGCAGGCGAGGGGCCGGGAGACGGGGTCGGTACGGGCTCTTCATCCGCCGGCGCGGGAGCCTCGTTGTGGTGTCCGGAGCGCACGATCACCGTGAAGGACTGCGGCTCCGTCAGCTGACGATCACCGCTGCGCGCACCAACCTCGATGCGGTAGGTGCCCGGCGCACTGAAGACCCAGTTGCCGTGCATGTGGGTCGCCTCGGTCGTGTGTACAACGCCGTCGCCCTTCGTCGAGTCGAAGTGGACCTTCGCGCCCGCGCCGAAGGTGCCTCCCTGGAAGAATGCTACTCGCGCGCCCTCGGGGGCCTGCGCCAGATGCAGGGTCAGGTCAGCGCCCTCGGGCAGGGCGGCATAGTCGATGCCCTCGGTGGATAGGCCCGGCCACACGATGTCGCTCTTCTGCGTCTCCGGCAGCACGTATGTGGCGGTACCGACCGGGCCGAGCACGTCGTAGCTCGGGTCAGACAGAGACGCGGGGCGTACGAAGCGCGCGTTCGGGGCGACCCCGAGGGTCGTGGATCCGACGGTACGCAGCACGGAGGTGCGAGCGTTGGTCAGGGAGTCGTCCTTAACGGCCAGGCCGTAGGTAAGACCGTTGCCTCCGCTCGCCTGAGTCAGGCGCACATCCAGGTGTCCGCGCGCGATCTCCACGGGATCGCTCAGCAGGGACGAGGCCGGGTCCGGGGTCGTGTCGTTTCCGCCGTTATCGGGGGCGGGAGCAGGATCGGGAGTCGGCTGAGGAGCGGGTTCTGGCTCTTCGGGGGCGGCGATGCCGTCGCGCATCTTGAGCATCGCGGTGAGGCCCACGTGGGAACCGACGGTGACATCGGAGGCCTCGGCGACGGTCATGACCGCATCGGAGAGGGGGTGCGGGCTCAGGGTGACGCGCATGTACATCGGATCCGACTGGCACACGCCGAGGTCCTGCGTCTTGGAGTCCATGCCTCCCGCGCCCAGGGTGCCTTCCATCGAACACCAGGGGCTGAAATCCCACTTGGATTCGAGGAACTCGATCTTGTAGGTGGCACGCAGGTTCGGATCGTTAGCTCGCACGGTGGCCGTGTACTGGTCGGTCGTGCCGGGCTTGAGGTCGTAGGAGACCTCGACGCGACGCGACGAGATCGGCAGGTGGTCCGGGTTCCACACGGGTGCGGGGTCCGGGTTGGAGGGGCCGAGGATCGTGTCTGTGCCGCCGACGGTGACGGGTTCGGTGTCCCTTTGAGAGTACTGAACGGTCTGCGAAATCCAGCGAGCCGAGGCAGAGTCGCTGGGGATGTAGATTGCCTGGACTGCCGCGGCATCTGCGCCGAGCAGCTCGGAGACGGTCGCGCGGCCGCCTTCGACGGCGACCTCGGTGAGGAAGTAGCCGTTGACGGTGATCCACGCACGACCCGTGTCAGTCGCGACGCCGGTGTCGATCGTGATGTCGGTCAGGTGATTGTCGCCGGGATGCTCACGCTCAGCGTGGTGGGACAGGGTGAGCGTGGGCGCCGCGGAGTTGCCGTCACCGCGCTCAGCGCGGGCACCGTTATAGGCGGATTCAATATCTTTGATGGTGCCGTCGGCGGGGTTCGCACCGCCGACCTGCCAGACCAACGGAGTGATCGGAGAGGAATAGATGGCACTCCCGTCGGCACTTCGCGCTGTCATTTTGTAGTTCGCGACGTAGCGACCCGGCTGCGTGAAGGTCGTGTACAGGTGCGTGTGGCGCGGATTGTAGACGCTGCGGTAGGCGGTGTCATGGCTTGAGAGGAAGCGGTTCACGCTGTCGCCGTTGTCGATGAACATCTCCATGCGGCCCGGACCGTCGACGCTGATGAGGTCAAGGGTGTAGGTCTCACCCTCGAACTTGTCGGTGTCGCCGATCTCTCCGGCACCAAGACCAGCCCAGATGGGCGTATTACCGGGGCCGGGGTTCTGAGGGGCGGCGTTGAGGACGGTGCCCTCGGCACCCAGGAACGCCAGGTCGGGGCGCTTCGCGGGGATGACGAGCTGCGACTTGGCCTCATCCTTGTCGCTCGTGCCGGTCCAGGCCTTGGGGATCCACAGCGCCGTCTTTTCCATCGGCAGGTTGATGGTGTTGAGGCTGAAGCTCCTGGTGTCGTCGTGCCAGACGGGAATGGGTGCATCAACGTGCTGTCCGGTAACGATCCAGTCCTTGTCCTGGTCGGGACCGGCCCACGCCGCGGCGGGGGTGAGGGCCAGGAAGAGGGCGAGCGCAGCCGTGCTGATGCGTCGCAGGTGTGACATTCGGGTGCCTTTTCTAGCTATGTTGCAGGTGAGAATCATTATCACTCTAAATAGCCGCTCACACAACTCACACCGACCAGGCATGTTTCACACACGTTTCACGCAGCCGCTCCCCTGACCCACCGATAGGCTCAAGGCCATGAGATTTGCGACCTGGAACGTTAACTCCATCCGAACGCGCGTCGACCGCGTCATCGCCTTCCTCGAACGCTCGGGTACGGACGTGCTGGCCATGCAGGAAATCAAATGTCGGCCCGACCAGTTCCCCGTCGCCCCCTTCGAGGCGGCCGGATACCAGGTCGCCATCCACGGACTCAACCAGTGGAACGGCGTCGCCGTGGCCTCGCGACTGCCGATTGTGGAGACTCAGGACCACTTCCTCACCCAGCCCGCGTTCGGCGAGCCGCCGGTGATCGAAGCCCGCGCGCTCGGCGTCACCGTCGACACGACCGAGGCCCTTCCCGCTCGGGACCAGCAGGCCTCGTCCATGACGATCTGGAGCCTGTACGTCCCCAACGGCCGCGAACTCACGCACGCACACTACGCCTACAAGCTGGAGTGGCTCGCGAACCTTGCCGAGCAGGGGCGCAGCTGGCTGGCTGATCCAGCGGCACAGATCGCGCTCGTCGGCGACTGGAACGTCGCCCCCCTCGACGAGGACGTGTGGGACGTGGACGCCTTCGAGGGCGCCACGCATGTCTCGGCTCCCGAGCGCGAGGCTTTTGCCGCCTTCGCCGCGGACGGGTGGGTCGAGGTCACGCGCGAGCGCGTCACGAACTACACCTACTGGGACTACCAGAAGCTACGCTTCCCCAAGAATGAGGGCATGCGCATCGACTTCGCCTACTGTTCACCGGCACTCGCAGCGCGCGTGAGCGCTGCGCACATTGACCGGGACGAGCGCAAGGGCAAGGGGGCCTCGGACCACGTTCCCGTCATCGTCGACGTCAACTGAGACAAAAGAGGCCGACACAACAAAATCGGAATAGCTCGAGGCCTGGGCGCGCGCCCAGGCCTCGTTCACTGCCCATCAGGCATGCTCGCGCGCCAGGCGCAGCAGCTCCGAGTTGAGCGCCGACCAATTCTCGTGGTGCCACAGCCCAAAGGGCTCCGCTCCGACAAAAGCGACGGCGGCTCCGAGATCACGATCCGCCCACACGAAGGAGCCGGATTGCCCGAAGTGACCGATCGTGCGCGGCGAAGCATCGGGCGCAGTCCAATGCGGAACCTTCTCACCACGGATTTCAAGACCGAGGCCCCAGGGACAGGGATTACACCGCCCATACCCGGGGACGACGCCAGCCAGCGCGGGAAACTGCGAGATACCCGCGAGAGCCGCCAGAGGAGCGCTGACCAGCGTCGGGCACGCCAATTCAGCACCGAAAAGGCTGACATCCGAGGCACTGGCAACTCCCGAATGGGCTGGGCTACCCGGAACATCCGCGGCGCCCATGCCGAGCGGTTCGAAGACCTCCTGACGCACCCACTGGGCAACACTCACTCCGGTCGCTTGCGCGAGTACCTCGCCGAGAACATCGAAACCCTCGTTCGAGTAAATGCGACGCTTCTCGGGAGCGGCAACGGGGCCGCGCCCCTCAAAGGGCAGGCCCGAGGCATGGGCCAGAAGGTGACGAACCGTCGCCCCCTCGGGCCCCGCAGAATCATCCAGGGAGAGCAGGCCGCGGTCAACCGCGACCAGAAGCGACCAGGCGACGATCGGCTTCGTCACCGAGGCAAGCGGAAAAACGCGACCAACATCACCGTGTGAATAGACGACGTCGCCCCCGACACGAAGGACGAGGGCGACATCGAAAGACGGCAGCGGGCCGATCACGCGGTAGCCTCCGGGGCCGCACCAACCTCGGCGGCGGCGATGGTCTTCTCGCTGATCTTACGCAGCGTGCGGGCGTAGACCTCAGCAACTTCCTCGGGCACCGAGGCCCCGAGTTGGAGGATGTAGTGCGCGGGCAGGTGAAGGAGCTGCACGCACACGGCCAGGAAGTCCGAGACGAACTCGCGGGCATCGATCGGCTCGTCGTTGTAGCGAGCCGAAACGACGGAGCCATACCAGTAGCGGATGAGGATCTTCGCCAGGGTACGGGGCGTAGTGCCGATATTGGCACCCTCCTCGTCGACGAAGGTCTGGATCATCGTGGTGAGGGCTTCCTCCATCTGCTGGGTGCGGTACTTGTAGTGCTCGTGCGCAGGGTGCGCCTCAGAGGAGGACTCGGCCCACAGCACACAGTCGAGGGCAATGGCCGCGTCGGCACCGGGCTTCATGGCGAAGCGCATCTCTCCGACCGCCCAGTCAACAAACGAGCCGGCGGTGATGCCGCCCTCGTCGAAGCCGCCCTCCGTCTCCTCGTTAATGGTGACGTCGAAGAGGGCGTTCATCTCCTCGTGGCGCTGGATCGCACTGCGCAGGATCGCTTCCTTAGAAGGGAAGTGATAGACGACAGCGGGGTGTGAAATACCGACTCGACGGCCGAGGTCGCGCAGGGAGAAGCCGTTATAGCCTCGCTCTGCAATGAGAACCATCGCTGCCGAGAGGATGGATTCACGCGTCGCCTGTCCTACGGAGTAGGCGCCACGGGCCTTCCTCTGGGTTGTCATATCATCTCCTGCTGTTGCGGGCACCACATACCGAGCGCCCGAAATACACACTGGTAGTCAGTGTACCGCGCAATCTCAGGGTTTATCAACATTCATGACAAGCCCATCAAAGGAGTCATTAATGTCAACTGTCACATTGTGACCATCTTGAAGGCCTCCACCAAGAAGAAGAACCGCCAGTCGATCGCCAATCTCCCGCTGAATCAAGCGCCGTAACGGACGCGCGCCAAATGCGGGATCATACCCCAGGCGAGCGAGCCAGCCGCGGGCCGGCTCGGTCACTGTCAAACCTATGCGACGCTCGCGCAGACGAGACTCCACGGACATGACGATCAAATCGACGATCTCTCCTAGATTTTCGCGGGTAAGAGGGTCAAACATGACCATCTCATCTAGCCTATTGAGGAACTCCGGTCGGAAGGCGGCACGAACGACCGACATGACAGAGTCGCGCTTGCCCTCAGATGTCAAGTCCGGATCCGCCAGGAACTGCGAACCGAGGTTCGACGTGAGGATGAGGATGCTGTTTCGGAAGTCCACCGTCCGCCCCTGCCCATCTGTGAGACGTCCGTCATCCAGAACCTGCAGAAGAATGTCGAAGATCTCAGGGTCAGCCTTCTCGACTTCATCCAACAGGACGACAGAGTATGGACGACGACGCACCGCTTCGGTTAGCTGACCGCCCTGCTCGTAGCCCACGTAGCCGGGAGGGGCACCGACAAGGCGCGCGACCGAGTGCTTTTCGGAGTATTCGGACATGTCGATACGCACCATCGCCCTCTCATCATCAAAGAGGAACTCCGCGAGCGCCTTGGCCAGCTCCGTCTTACCAACGCCTGTCGGCCCGAGGAAAAGAAAGGAACCGGTCGGACGGTTGGGATCAGACAAACCAGCTCGGGAGCGACGCACCGCGTCCGAGACTGCGCGCACGGCATCTTTCTGACCGATGAGGCGTTTTCCAAGTTCCTCCTCCATATGAAGGAGCTTGTCCGTCTCAGTTTGCAGGAGCTTACCCGTTGGAATTCCCGTCCACGCTTCGATTACCTCGGCGATTTCTGCGGGTCCCACCTTCTCAGCGATCATCGGCTCTTCGTCGCTGCGACCTTCCTGGGCCTCAGCCTGTTGTTCCGCCTCGACAATCTGGCGCTCGACAGCGGGGATCTCGCCATTCTGGAGGCGCCCGGCTTCTTCCCAGCGTCCCTCACGTACGGCCAGATCGAGCTGGGTGCGCAGCGTGTCGAGCTGGACGCGCAGGTCACCAACGCGATTGTGGCCTGCCTTCTCAGCCTCCCAGCGGGCCGTCAAAGCTCGCAGGTTCTCCTCGCGGTCGGCAAGGTCCGCACGCAGTTTACTCAGCCGCTCCTGCGTAGCCTCGTCAAGGCCCTCTGGGTCTGACTCGGCAAGGTAGGACTCCTCCATGCGCAGACGGTCCACGCCACGACGCAGCTCGTCGATCTCCACCGGCGAGGAATCCAGCTCCATGCGCAGGCGGGACGCGGCCTCGTCAATCAGATCAATTGCCTTATCGGGCAGCTGTCGGCCGGAGATATAGCGATTCGACAGGGTGGCAGCGGCGACTAGAGCGCCGTCAGAGATCGTCACCTTGTGGTGGGCCTCGTACTTGGGGGCGATACCACGCAGGATCGCGACGGTATCCTCAACCGAAGGTTCGCCGACGAACACCTGCTGGAAGCGGCGCTCGAGCGCCGGGTCCTTTTCGATGTTCTCGCGATACTCGTCGAGAGTGGTTGCGCCTACCATGCGCAGCTCACCGCGGGCGAGCATGGGCTTGAGCATGTTGCCCGCATCCATCGCCCCCTCGGAGCCGCCGCCCGCACCGACGACCGTGTGCAGCTCGTCGATGAAGGTAATGATCTGACCGTCAGAGCGCGAGATCTCCGCGAGGACAGCCTTGAGGCGCTCTTCAAACTCGCCGCGATACTTCGCACCGGCAACCATCGAGGACACATCCAGGGAGACGAGACGCTTGTCACGCAAAGACTCGGGAACATCACCCGCGACAATGCGCTGAGCGAGGCCTTCGACGACGGCAGTCTTGCCGACGCCGGGTTCACCGATCAGGACCGGGTTGTTCTTCGTGCGCCGGGAGAGGACCTGGACGACACGGCGGATCTCGTTGTCACGACCAATGACCGGGTCAAGCTTTCCTTCGCGCGCAACCTCGGTGAGGTCACGGCCGTACTTGGACAGAGCCTCGAAAGAACCCTCAGGGTCAGCCGAGGTGATCGGGTCGGGGCGCAGCTGGGCGAGCGCCTGCGTGAGTGCGTCGGCCTCGACCCCGGCCTGCGTCAGGATGCGCCCCGCCTCGGTCTGAGAGGCAGCCAGCGCGATGAGTAGGTGCTCGGTCGAGACATACTGGTCGCCCGCAGCCTGAGCGCGCTCACCGGCGTCGCGAACGACCGCCAGCAGTGCGTTCGAGGGCTGGGCGCTGCCAGCGGACGCACCCTGCGCGCTCGGGAGGGCCACGAGGGCATTGCGGGTACGCGCACCGATCGCGCGCGGGTCGGCACCAACTGCCCCAAGTAGGGACAGTGCGATGCCTTCACGCTGTTCAATCAGCGCTTCGAGCAGGTGAATGGGTTCCACCTGCGGATTAGCGGCCGCACCGGCGGCCTGGAGCGCAGAGGAGATGGCCTCCTGCGCCTTCGTTGTCATTTCACGTGCCATGAAATCACTCCTCAACATGTTCGTGTCTGGCGGCACCGAGCCCCTCGATGCCTTCTGACAGACACAACGAAGACAAACTTGAGTCTATTCCACTCAACTTCGATAAGGAGGAGGATTCAGTCAATTCTCCGGAAGCCAGGCGGGGCCATCGAAGCCGCGCTGATGGCCACCCGCAGGACCGGGGCCACCATCGCCATCAATGCCGTAGCGCTCTTCAAGCGCACGGAAGAGTTGCAGGGTCGTAGCGAGCGCACACATCACCTGCTGCACGAGCTGCGCATCGGTCGCACCATACTCGTAATCGGCATTCACTTCGGCAACGACGCGGTCACCGCCCTCTTGATCGACCACGTGGGCCTTCGGCCAGAGATACTCCCCGTGCCAAGCCTGAAGGAAGTCGCGCAGATCCTCCCCGAACTCAATCGGGACGAGGTTCTTTAAGAAGGCAACAATCGATAAAACCTCGCGCGAGTCACCGAGGAAGCGGAAGCAGAACAGATGCCCATCCCAGAACCCGCACAGATCCCCATCGCTGTCGATACGCCAGGCCCATCCCTCAGAGTCGAAAAGGAGCCCCAAACGCTCCTGCGTGATGGGGCGAACCATATCGAAACGATTGGCCTCAAACTCCGAGTTACCCGTGACAATTCCTTCCGAAGGTTCCGCGTTGCTGCCCTCCCATTGTTCCATATCAGAGGCGATATCGTCTGGCAGATCGTGGCGACGAGGCACCTCCTCGCCGCCGGTTCCCCCGTCAGCATCCGCCCACCATAGCCAGCCCATAATGATCCCCTATTCGCGCAGATATTCATTGACGCGCCACCGCGTCGCTACCGAGGGGCCGGAAGCGCGCCGACCGCCCCTCACAGCGTTCTGCATATGCACAACCATCGACACCTCCTACGCTCGCCTCATCGTGATACCAGCACGTGTCTTGGTAACTTCACAGTAGCGCAGAAACCGCGAAAAACCAACGCCCATGAGGATCCAAGACGCCCGGTGGCCAACGAGAACAGAAAGGCGAAAGACCATCGTCGCAGCTCATCAGGCCAGCCTCGCACAACCGCTAGATCATTGTATTGTTGCTCACATTTATTCCTAGCCCTTGCATAACCGCAAACATTCCACTAAATAGGGCCATCCGCTTCGTCCATCTTGACCTCTCCCGTAGCGGACACCCCCTGAGCAGCAACTGGGAGCACCGGCAGGGCGGGGAGCGGACGAGACTTCGTAGTGCGCGTCACCAGCCACCGCAGCGCCCACTCGGCGGGACCGCGAGCGGACCCCACGGCCTCGGCAATGACACAACCAAGGCCGATCGCCGACCAGACCCCCAGAGCAATGAGGCCGGACACCGCGACGCCCAACGAACGCACGCCACACGCACCAAGCACGCTGAAGATGGAGATGAAAAGCACCGTCTGCGCCAGGTAAGCGGTCATCGAGCGGCGTCCGATCGCACTCAGGAAGGAACAGACGGTCCCCAGCTTCTCACGCGGCCCGCCGCCCACGAGCGCGAGCAACGCGAGCCATCCGCACGCCCCCAACACACCCGAGGCATGAAACAACGGGTACGACCACACGGCCGACCCCTCGAACGCCCAATCCAGCTGCATGAGCACGAAGGGAAGCCCTCCGAGGACACCCACCCCCAGGCCGCCGGCGGCCACGCAGGCCAGGATCAGCCGGTGCCCACGCGGATCCTGCAGGACGCCCCATCGGGCGACGCCCACGCCGATCATGACGCACGGAACAACAAGGGACATCAAAACCGTGCCGATGGTTGCTCCCAGCCAGGACCCGAGGGACACCAACGGGTAGAACACCGTCAGCGTCGACGGGCCGCGATACTCCAGCACCATGGGAGTCCCACCCAGCATCATCCCCATCGACCAGAGCCCAAGCAAGCTCAGCACAGCAAAGAGAAGACCTACCAAAACGCGCGGCCACACGCGCTTCACGACAACAACTTCAGCGAAGAGCACCGCGACAAGACCATACGTTCCGATGATGTCGCCCGCGAAGAACAGGCCATGCACAGCACCAAAAACCAGCATCCACAAGCCGCGGCGGCGGATCAGGGCTGATGCGGATGCACGCGCACGTCGCTCAGCATTCTCATTAAAGATCTGCCACTGAATAGGCTGCCAATCAGCGCTCAGGTCGGCGGGAAGGGCATCCAGCGCATAGCGTCGCTCACGCTCGATCGTTCGCGAGGCCATGATCGCCATGCCGAATCCAAACAGGATCGAAAAGAGCGGATAGGCCCTGCGATCGACGAACAGGTTTCGCGCGACATACCACCACTGGTCCACCTGATTCATGGCAGCGAGTGCGTCATGCCCAGCCTGAGGCGCATCCGGGAAATAGGTGATCCAGAACGGAACGTTGGCGAGTGCAATGAGCGCGAGCATGAAGCCGCGCGCGACATCAGGAGCGGGGAAGCGCAGCTGCCGCACTCCCGTGAAAGATAGGGTGTGCATAATTTCCTCTCGCGTGGTGGTTTGGATGCAACGAAGGGGCGACGCCGGAGTTGCTCCGAGGCCCCGCCCCTTCACATGCGCGACGGGTCAGCCAATAGCCGACATCATCGCCTGCTGACGAATCTCTCGTCGCCTGCCGTTAGCTTTCACCACCAGCACGATGCCGATAATCATGATGATCGTGCCGCTGATGCCAATGACCGAGGACCAAATCAGGCCGTTCGTGCTGGACTTGGTAATGTCACCGGCGCTGACATCCATGCCCGAAATTTCCGCTCCTGCGGGAAGGCCCTCACAGTCGACGCGGTAGGCACCGGCCGGCAGATCGGTGGCCGTGTAGTAGTTTTTGGCACCGGCAAACGTGTGCATGTCGTAGACGTCGCCGTTAGTGTCCGTCATGGTGCACGACGTCGCCTCACCCTTGGAGAAGAGGACCGTGTACTGTCCGTTGGCTCCAACCTCGACGGTCCCGCCATTCTTGATGTTGACAGCATTAATATCCTCGGGCATATCGGTATTCAGGCCTGAGAAAGCGACCACAGCAAAGACGATCGGGGCGACGATCAGCATCATGAGCAGGCCGACAACGATCATGATCGTGCCCGGTGCTCGGCTGGGCAGGTTCATGGGGGGCATGACCGCGGGACCGGCATAACCGGCACCCGGATAGCCACCCTGGGCGGGCATGGCGCCATTCGCGCCACCCTGCCCGTACTGCGGCCAGGGCGTCGCCTGCTCGCCGGGAACACCGTAGGGCCTGGGGTTCGACATAGGAGAGCCTTCCTGAGGGGACTTTCTTTCAGCATACCAACGCGACCACCGAGGTGAACAGCAGGTCGCACAGGACCGATTACTACGATACCTCCGATCGCACGACCGGTACCCCAGCGAGGGTCGATTCCTGAGCGAGAGCAAAGGGGACGAGGCCCGAGAAACTGCCCGGACCTCGTCCCCTTATCGCGAATTGCGTCAGCGCACAGCCGACATCATGGCTTCCTGCGTCATGCGGCGACGCTTGCCGTTGACCTTCACCAGGAGCACGATTCCGACGATCAAAACAACCAGACCGGCGACTCCGACGCCACTGCCCCACAGCAGGGGGGCGAACACGACCTTCGTCATGACCTCCGGCGTCGTGTTGTATCCCGTGATGGACTCGCTGGCTGAGATTCCATCACAGTCGAGCTTATAGTCGCCCGCGGGCACATCCGATGCGAGGTACGCGTCGTCGTGCCCGTCATAGGGTTCCAGCTTGTAGACCTCGTCGTCACGGCCGATGAGCGAACACTCGGGATCCTTGCCCCCGGTGCCCCAGACCATGTAATGTCCATCCGCGGTCACGGTCACGATGTCCCCATTTTCCTTGGTGCCGCCTTCAACAGATTGCCCGGGGGCACCGGTCGCGCCAGTAATAACCATTGCGAGGACGACGATCGGCGCAACGATGATCATGAGCACGATGCCAAGGATGATCGTGGTGACGGCACCTCCACGGCCGGGCAGCTTCGGCATAGCAACCGGGGCAGGGACACCGTAGGGGCTTCCCGCGTAGCCCTGGGGGGCAGGATTGACAGCGCCGGATCCTGCGGCGGGCGATGATGCGTTGGGTTCACCCACGGGAGTGTGAGAGGAGGTTGACATGTCCGTTCCTTTCTAACAACTACTCTGCACGAACAGAATCACGGAGCGCGCAACGATGAGATCGCGCCAACATAGCACACCGCCGCCCCGTTCGTGGAATCAGCAGTGGTCGATCGAGGCCTCGGCGGTGCGCCGAGCCTGACGATCGAGCGCGCGTCAGGTCGCAGCGATGGCAGCCAGGCGCTGCGCACGCAGCTGAGCGACACCCGGGACCTCGAGCGGCTCGAGCGTCGCACCGGTCGCGCGTTCCAGCAGCAGGTCCGCCAGCTCGGGATTGCGGGCGAGGGCGGGGCCATGCATGTAGGTCGCGATGACGGATCCTTGGACGGCACCGTCGTGACGAAGCTCCGGAGCCTCCTGCCCCTGGGGAACGCCGTTGCCAACGCCGGCCAGGACGCGGCCGAGAGGGGAGGCATCGGGGCCGAGGACGGTGCCGCCACCGTGATTCTCGAAGCCGGTGAGCGTCTGCGTGAGCCCGTCGACGAGCGGTTCACACACCAGTTCACCGATCGCTCGATGTCCCTGGGGGCGCGTCGTGATGTCAAGGACTCCCATGCCGGGAACGCGTGTGCCGCGAGCATCCTCATACCAGTGGCCGAGAACCTGCAGGGAGGCACAGATCGCGAGGAGCGGGCGCCCGGCGTCAAGCGCCCGAGACAGACCAGAAGTACCCCGGAACTTGTCTGCGGCGAGCGCCTGGGCGGTATCCTCGCCACCGCCGAGCGTATAGATATCAAGGCTGTCAGGGATCTCCTCGGTCAACCCGACGCACACGACCTCGGCGTCGATGCCGCGCCTGCGGGCGCGCTCGGCCAGAATCAGCGCATTACCGCTGTCACCGTAGGTACCCAACACCTCGGGCATGAGGACACCGATTCGCAGCGTGGAGACGCTCATCGCGTGCCCTCCTTTCGATCGAGCAAGACCTTGAAGTCGCGCATGGCCGTGTAGTTCAGGAGCATCTCTACGCGGCCGGGTTCACACACGGCCAGGGCATCCATGGGCAGGGGGACGAGGTCGCAGTGTATCCCAGCGTATTCGAGGCGCACGGCGAGGTCGGCTCCGCGTTCGCCGCAGGCGACGACTCGTCGGCCGGGACGCTTGACTCCCGAGAAGTCGACGTCCCAGAGCCAGGAGAGGTCCTGCCCGTCGGGCACCTGCCCGTTCACACCAATGACGACCTGGTCGACGCGCGGGTCGATCATCGTCATGGCCTCCTGCCATCCGGCGGGGTTCTTGGCGAGCATGAGGCGCGCGCTGCGGCCGTTCACGTCATGAACGGAGTAGCGGCCAGCAACCTCGGTGACGCTACTGACGGCGGAGGCGGCCGCCGCGGGGTCAATACCCATCGCCACTGCTGCGGCGACTGCCTGAGCCGCGTTGCCGAGGTTGGCTCGCCCGGGAAGCTTCAGCTCAAGGGGGACGCTCACGCCCTGCGGCCCACGCAACGTCGCGCCCGGTCCTTCGGGTGCCAGCTCGACTTCCTCGAGCCACCACTGCGGCTGAGGACGGCTGCTGAGCTCGGGAAGCGGCTCACCGTCGAACGCGGGAATGAGGTGCCAGTCCTCGCCGGAGCGAACGACGCGACCGCCGCGCGGGTAGGCGGCGGAGTCACCGCCCCAACCTGCGCCCGCAGCCACCCAGACGACGTTCGGGTTGTCGGCTGCAGCGGAGACAATGAGGGGGTCATCGCAGTTGGCGACGACGACGGCATCCGGGTGGGCGGCAGCACCGTCGCGCAGGCGGCGCTCGACGGATCCGATCTCGCCGACTCGGTCCAGCTGATCACGAGAGAGATTCAGGTAGACGAACACCGAGGGGTTAACGTCTGCGGCGACGGCCGGCACGTGCATCTCATCGACCTCCAAGACGGCTCGCGTCGCACCCTTACCCTGCATGAGAGCCGTGATGACGCCCGACGTCATGTTGTCGCCGTTGATGTTCGAGGCGACGGGCCCAGCGCTTTCAAGGGCGGCTCGCACCATGCGAGTCGTCGTCGATTTGCCGTTCGTCCCAGTCACGACGGCGGAGGAGTAGGGGGCGGCCAGCTCCGCGAGGAACTTCGGTGAAATGCGCAGGGCGACCTCACCACCGATCATTCCGCCAGATCCACGCCCAAGCGCTCGGGAGGCGAAGCGGGCGGCGCCACCGGCAGCCTGAGCCACCCGGGAGCGCACCGACAGGTGATGCGAAGAATTCGTCATGCGTCCACGTTAACGCATGCGGGGCTTCGGCCGCGTCGCCGACGCTTGCCAACCACCTGAATCGGGACGAGGCGGACGGTCGTAGAGCGCACGACTTTCTTCCCTCGACACGCTGATAAACCCCCGACCGACGCAGATAGTTACGTATTGCATAGCGACGTTACCCACGCCATTTTCGCGTCACGGTATCGATACCTCTCACCGGTCAGTTCCCCTCACTGGCCGACCCGATAACGCCTCCCCCACAGCCAGATATATGAGTAATTTCAAGGAAAACACTCACCTATCAGCAAAGTTGCAGGTCAGAGGCTATTTCCAAAATAAGGCAGCGAATCCGACGCACATACTTCACACACCCTCTGCACGTTTGTGCCAAGCGACGCACACCCCAACAATCGACTATCGAAACCAGCCGTGACCTGGTAAAACTATTCTCAGCAGGCTCAAGCCTGTCGCCTGTTCCAGGCTTCGGTCGAGGATCCTGTGTGCCCCCGGATCTTCGATCGAATTACGCTGCGGGACCCATCCGTTGGATGGGTCCCGCAGTCCTGTTATCTGGCTATGCTCAGCGCCGAGAAACGATCGTGCCCTCGATGACGGCGCTGATCCCGCCGCGCCGACTAGGAAGGGCAGCGAGTGCCCGCGTCTCAGCTTGCGACGAAGCAAGCGCCGCGAGCGCACGCATCGGGTTCCACACAGTGAGAGAGCCACCGGATGCCGACCCGCCGGCCTCAGCTCGATCCCGCGAGCGCTGACCACGGCGCAGGGGCATGACCTGACCGTCCGCGGATGCCGCGAACACGCGGTTACGTCTCGCTTCAGCATCCGTCACCGCGGCACGCAGGGCGTCGCGCTCCTCTTCCAAGGCCTCGACGCGCCGCTCAAGTTCGAGGATGCGCCGGATACCCGCCAGGTTGATGCCCTCCTCCTGACTCATGCGCTGCACGTCGCGCAGGCGCTGGACGTCGCGCTTCGTGTAGCGGCGCCCCCTCCCCTTGGTACGGGCGGGGATCACGAGCCCGAGGCGGTCGTACTGACGCAGGGTCTGTGGGTGCATCCCCGCCAGCTCGGCCGCGACCGAGATGACGAAGGTGATTGCCTCATCGGGACCCGTCGTTGCCATGGCTTACTCCTGTGCGGCCGTCGACAGGGATGCGCGCACGTCGAGGTCACCCTCGGCCTTCGCCATCTCCTTCGCGAGCTTCTTCAGGTCGCGGCTCGGCTTGGCGGGCACCTGGATAGCCACGCGCGCAATCAGGTCACCGGTCCCCTTCGAGGACTTCACTCCCCCGCCACGCACACGAATCTCAGCGCCCGAGGAAGACCCCGCAGGCACCTTCACAGTGGCCTTGTTCCCGTCGATCATGGGCACCTCAACGGATGCGCCGAGGATCGCCTCAGACACGGTGACTGGAAGGGCGACGACCAGGTCATCACCCTCGCGCGAGAACACGGGGTGCGGCTTGACGGTCACAGCGACCTCGAGGTCGCCGGCCGGACCGCCATTGATGCCGGGCTTGCCGTGCCCCTTGACGCGAACCTTCTGGCCATCTTTGATGCCCGCGGGAATGCGGACCTTGATCGGAGAGCCACCGACCTTGATGGTCAGGGTCGCGCCACTGAGGGCCTGGCGCAAGGAAATGGCCAGCTTTGCGCGCACCGTGCCACCCTTTTCAGGGGTGGGTGCCGCCTGCTGGGCATGACCAGCGGCGCCGAAGGGCGAACCGTAGGGGTCGCCCCCAAATCGCACGCCAGCGCCACCGCCGCCGCCGAAGAGGCCGGAGAGGATGTCCTCGAAACCCGCCCCACCGCTGGGCATGCCGGAGGTCTGGAAGCGCACGTTATGGCCGCCGCCACCGAAGCCGCCGGCGCCACCGAAGGCCCCGAAGAGATCCTCGAAGCCGCCCGCGCCGCCCGATCCGGCGGAGAAGCGTGCGCCGCCGCCGGCCATCGCGCGGATCGCGTCGTAACGCTTGCGATCCTCGTCCTTGGACAGGACGGCGTAAGCCTCGCCAATTTCCTTGAACTTGGCCTCAGCGGCCTTGTCGCCCGGGTTCTGATCCGGGTGCCACTGCCGAGCCAGCTTGCGGTAGGCCTTGGTGATGGCCTTCTTATCCGCTGTCTTGTCAACTCCGAGGACCTTGTAGAAGTCCTTGGAGAACCATTCCTGTTCACTCACGCGCGTGTCACCTCTCTTTCAGTTGCGAGCGTGTCGATGTCATTCAGGGTTGTTCACCAGCACCTTCGCGACGCGCACGACGCGTTCGCCACGCCGGTAGCCGGGCGTGAGGACCTGCCCGATGACGGGATGGTCGACCTCGCCGCTGGTGGTCGCCATGAGGGCGTCGTGCAGCGCGGGATCAAAGTCGTCGCCCGGGGCGCCGTAGCGCTCGAGCTCAAAACGCGTCTTGAGCGTCTCCTCGAGCTTCGTGGCGATCGACGCGAAGGGACCGTCTTCCAGGTCGCCGTGCGCGCGGGCGGCCGCGATGTCGTCGAGAACGCTGATGAGCGATTCGATGACCTCGTCCTGACCCGCGGTCTTATGACCGGGGATAGCCTCCTTGGAGCGACGCACGTAGTTGGCGTACTCCTGGCCCTGGTTATACAGCTCCGCGTTGGCGCGGGCCAGCTGATCCTCGACGCTCGCGATGCGCTCGAGGGCCTTGGCGAGGTCAGAGTCCTCGACCTGCTCCTCGAAGGCACTCATATCGTCGGACGAGGCCTCGGACGAGGCCTGGGCCGCGTCATTCGCGCCGGGTGCGGTCTCGTTGTTCTCGGCCGCCTGGCCGGCCGGGGCCGACTCGAAGGAGTCGGCCCCGGCGACGTTGGCGTCTTCGTTGGGCGCCGAGAAACCGTTGGTTTCTTCGGTGCTCACTTGCCGTCCTCGTCAACGATCTCGGCATCCACGACGTCGTCCTGCGCGGGCGCGGACTGGGCGCCGGCCTCGTCGGCCTGCTGCTTGGCGTAGATCTCCTGGCCGATCTTCATGCCGGACTCGGACAGGGTCGCCATCGCGGCCTTCACGGCCTCGATGTCGTCACCCTTGAGGGCTTCCTTGACGGCGTCGACGTCCTTCTGGACGGCCTCGCGGGTCTCCTCGGAGATCTTGTCGGCCTCGTCCTTGAGCAGCTTCTCCGTCGCGTAGACGGTCTGCTCAGCCTGGTTGCGGGTGTCGGCCTCTTCGCGGCGCTTCTTGTCCTCGGCGGCGTGCTCCTCGGCCTCGCGCACCATGCGGTCGATGTCCTCCTTGGGCAGGGAGGAACCGCCGGTGATCGTCACCGACTGCTCCTTGCCGGTGCCACGGTCCTTCGCGGAGACGTGAACGATGCCGTTCGCGTCAATGTCGAAGGTGACCTCGATCTGCGGCACGCCGCGCGGGGCGGGGGCGATGCCGGAGAGCTCGAAGGTGCCGAGCAGCTTGTTGTCGCGGGCGAACTCACGCTCGCCCTGGTAGACCTGGATGAGCACGGAGGGCTGGCCGTCCTCGGCGGTGGAGAAGATCTCCGAGGCCTTGGTCGGGATGGCCGTGTTGCGCTCGATGAGCTTGGTCATGACGCCGCCCTTGGTCTCGATGCCGAGCGACAGCGGGGTCACGTCGATGAGCAGGACGTCCTTGCGGTCACCCTGAATGACGCCGGCCTGCAGGGCGGCACCGATGGCGACGACCTCATCGGGGTTGACACCCTTGTTGGGCTCGCGGCCGCCGGTCAGCTCCTTGACGACCTCGGTGACGGCGGGCATACGGGTGGAGCCGCCGACGAGCACGACGTGGTCGATATCGGAGACGGTCACGCCGGCCTCTGCCATGACGTCCCGGAAGGGCTTCTTGGTACGCTCAAGCAGGTCGGAGGTGAGCTCTTCGAACTTGGCGCGCGTCAGCGTCTCATCGAGGTGGATGGGACCGTCGGCCGTCATGGACAGGTACTGCAGCGAGATGTTCGTGGAGGTCGCGGAGGACAGCTCCTTCTTGGCCTGCTCGGCAGCTTCCTTGAGGCGCTGGAGCGCGACGGCATCCTTGGACAGGTCGGCACCGTTCTTTACCTTGACCTGCTCGATCAGCCAGTTGACGATGCGCTGATCCCAGTCGTCGCCGCCCAGGAGGTTGTCGCCGGAAGTGGCGCGCACCTGAATGGTGGAGAAGCCGTCATCATCCTTACCCACCTCGAGGAGGGACACGTCGAAGGTGCCGCCGCCGAGGTCGAAGACCAGGATGAGCTCATCTTCCTTGCCCTTTTCGAGGCCGTAGGCCAGGGCCGCTGCGGTGGGCTCGTTGACAATGCGCTCGACCTTGAGGCCGGCGATCTGACCGGCGTCCTTGGTGGCCTGACGCTGGGCGTCGTTGAAGTAGGCGGGGACGGTAATGACGGCCTCGGTGACGGGCTCACCCAGGTAGGCCTCGGCATCAGCCTTGAGCTTCATGAGGATACGCGCGGAGATCTCCTGCGCGGTGTACTTCTTGCCGTCGATCTCCGTGGTCCAGTCGGTGCCCATGTGGCGCTTGACGGAGGAGATGGTGCGATCAACGTTCGTGACCGCCTGACGCTTGGCGATCTCACCGACGAGAACCTCGCCGGTCTTGGAGAAGGCGACGACCGAGGGGGTCGTGCGAGCGCCTTCAGCGTTCGGAATGATGGTGGGTTCGCCGCCTTCGAGGACGGCGATAGCGGAGTTGGTGGTGCCGAGGTCGATACCGACTGCACGTGCCATAGTGTGTTCCTTTCATCGGCGAGGCGAACTCCGTTGCTTCGGAGCGGCTCGCATTGCTTTGTGGTGTCGGAGCGATTCCGACCGACCCTTGAGTCTGATGTACTCAACTTTATGGGCCGTCCTTTTATTCCGCAAGCCGAACGAGCAAAACTTGAGTCACATACACTCATGTTTCGCCACGGGCTTATCGCCCCGTCTCTCTCGCCGGAAACCTCCCCTTGGGGAGACACGGAAAACCCCCGGGCCCATGGGGCCCGGGGGTCCGGAGCTCAGCGCTTAGAGCGCTCGCTCAACCGTTGAGCGCATCAGCGACGCGCGCGGCGCAGGGCGAGGAGTCCTCCACCCATTCCCAGCAGGGTCAGGGTCGCGAGGGACCCACCGAGCACATCAGCGCCGGTCCTGGCCAGGTTGGGACGGCCCCCACCATCGTGACCACCGGGGGTCTCGCTGGGCGTCGGCGTCGGCGACGGCGACGGGTCCGGAACCGGGGTGTAGGTGTTGGTCACCTCAAGAGTGGCGACCTCGCCCGCCTTGA
>ERZ773062.545-NODE-545-length-19019-cov-13.783748_pt1 | contig 19019 bp, 18 predicted proteins | sample MGYA00580626_ERZ773062 | MGnify/ENA primary metagenome ERZ773062 (study PRJEB29015, sample SAMEA2738003) | human oral metagenome | biome: human oral; feature: human-associated habitat; material: dental | place: China | collected 2058 ...
ATGGGGATAGCTTGGTAAATTTAGTTGGCTAACAGAAGCAACTACTACCCAAGAATCCTGTGACTCTAGCACTCGTAGGGTGCCAGTCGTGGGAGGTTCAGGTGGATGATAAAGACTATATTTTTCAAGCTAAATTAGCAAAATGGCATTTTGAAGAAAAAAGATATGCTATGGCTGCTATAAATATAAATGAAGCAATCATAAATTTTGTAATGAATATTTTTGAGTTTGAAAAATCAAAAAAAGCATCTAAGGCTAATGATTGTGCTAAACAATGGCTAGATTATGTTTTTAAAAGTTGTGGTGTTAAAAGTTGGAAGGAAGACAAGGTATTATTTGAATACGGTAGTATTTACGATAATACAAAAAAAATGAGAAATGATATAGCCCATTCTTTAGGGAAGAAAAATTTACCTTCAAAAGATATACAAAATTTAGAAAAATATTGTAATAAAATTTTATCTTTATTGAATAATGAAAAAGAAGTCTATCATAGAGATTATGAACATAAATTTTCTGAAATGATTTTAAATTTAAAGTAAATTTTAAACTAAGAATCAAATAGTAATTAAAATTTTATTTTTTCATAACACTAAGAATTACATTATTTAAATAATAATAGTGAGGCTGTTACAAATCAATAAGAAGTAAAAAACTTCATACATAACAGCCTCATTCAAATAGAATAATTACCAAAATATAAAAAAGGAGTAAAAAATGAATTATTTAGTTAGTTATGATATGAGTAACAATAAAAATAGAAAAAAAATCTCAGATTATTTATTGGAAAAAGGCTTTTTGAGAATACAAAAATCTGTATTTCTAGGAGAAATAGTAAAGACAAAAATAGAAGATATTCTAGAAAATATTTGTTTATTTTTGGATAAAGAAGAGGAATCTTTAGTGTGTATTCCAATAGATAAGGATAATTATGAAAAAATTTATAACTATGGAAAAAATGAAAATTATAATATATATAAAGAAGATATATTATACCTTTAGATTATCATAATGAAAAACAGTAAAGTTGAAAGAAATAACAAATACTTATAAAAATAGTGCTAATAGAAAAAAATCCTATTTTCACTATTTTTTTATTTATATTAAAAAAGAGAATTTTAAGTTTTTATTCCAAAAATTCTCTTAAGATACTAATATAATTTTATTTCTCTAATGGATCATAAACTGTTTGTTCATCATCAATTACTAATTCAGTGGAATTTTCTCCAAAAATTATTCTTCCTACAACATATAAGCCTTTATATTTACCATTAATAATATAAACTTGACAATATCCTTCAGAATCGCAACTATCCTTTTCAACAGAAATATCTTTCACAAAATCTACTTCATCTTTAATATCTTTCCATAATTTTTTCATACTATACCTCCCTAAAAAAATTAAAAACCTCATTATAAGTGGATAACCTTTAATACTATCTATAACAGCAGACCAAGAGATAAAGAAAAGATTGTTTTAAACCTTATTATAAGTGGAATACCTTCAATACTGTAGAAAATACTAATGCAGAAGCAATCATCATAAATCAAAAGTTTTAAACCTTATTATAACTGGAATACCTTCAATACTTACATACAAAGAAAGTTTATAAAACCTAAAACTAACGAGTTTTAAACCTTATTATAACTGGAATACCTTCAATACGATGAAAATGTTAGAGACAACAATAATGAACTTCTAGAGTTTTAAACCTTATTATAACTGGAATACCTTCAAAACGAAAAGGAACAATGGAAGGAAGAAAGGCAGATATTATGTTTTAAACCTTATTATAACTGGAATACCTTCAAAACGACATTGATATTACACTTATAGGAGCTGTTAAAGCGTTTTAAACCTTATTATAACTGGAATACCTTCAATACTTTGAAGCAATATTTGGAACATTCAATCTAGAACAGTTTTAAACCTTATTATAACTGGAATACCTTCAATACTTCAGATGCTCACGCAGATATAATTAACCAACACGCAGAGTTTTAAACCTTATTATAACTGGATAACCTTCAATACTTACTTGGGATGCGGCTGAAATATCTATTCCATTTGGAAGTTTTAAACCTTATTATAACTGGATAACCTTCAATACAGAACTTTAACCGATGTTGCAAATTCTGGTATGGAGTTTTAAACCTTATTATAACTGGATAACCTTCAATACATAAAAGACGATGAAGGACTTTATCATATCATAGAGTTTTAAACCTTATTATAACTGGATAACCTTCAATACATATACTTACAAAATATTTAAACGATAGACTTAAGTTTTAAACCTTATTATAACTGGATAACCTTCAATACCATATAAAGATAAAGAACCTATATGTTATGATGTATTGTTTTAAACCTTATTATAACTGGATAACCTTCAATACCGAAATGACATTAGAGCAAAGAAAAATCTATAAAAAGTTTTAAACCTTATTATAACTGGATAACCTTCAATACTTACATCTATTCTTTTGTATATTTCTTCTAGCTTATGTTTTAAACCTTATTATAACTGGATAACCTTCAATACAGTAAAAATTTTTTCATAGTAGTACCCCCTAAATAAATGTTTTAAACCTTATTATAACTGGATAACCTTCAATACGTTTAAGTGGTAGTGGAGCTTTCGGTGGTTCAACATTCGGTGGTTTTAAACCTTATTATAACTGGATAACCTTCAATACCCTTAGTGACAGAAAAGAAATAAGAATTACCATAGTTTTAGTTAATTTTTATATAGTGGCAAAATTTAATCATTTGTCTTTTTATTTATACTTAAGAAATAAATTTATACTAAATTTTTTAAAAAAATTAGTATAAAAAACATAAAAATAAGCACTATTATTTTTAGTATCAATAAAAAATTTAAATGATAAAAAAGTAAACAATAATTCTATCACTAAAATATCTCTTATATATTATATCAAAAATACTAAAAATAATAAAGAAAAATTTGTTTTCTTTTATATTTTTTGAGATATACTAGAAGTACAATATAATATTAAGGAGGAGATATTTATGGATTTATACATTTCTACTCAAGGAACATCCATTTCAAGAAGAAAAAATACATTTTTAATAATTGCTGAAGAAGAGAGTAGGATACTTTCACCAGAAAAAATAGAAACAATCATTTTAGAATCAAATGCAAGCATTTCCACTGGAGCAATAAAATTAGCAATAGAATATGACATTTCAATAGTGATAAGTGATACTTATGGAAACTTATTAGGACATTTTTATGCACTAAATTATTCAAAAGGAGGAAAATTAAGAAAAAAACAATATGAATTTTTTATTTCTGAAAGAGGAATATATTTAGCTAGAAAATGGATTATAGAGAAAATTAATAATCAAAAAAAGCAGTTAGAAACTTTACTAAAAAGAAGAAAGAAATCTTTTGAAGAAGCTATTTTTTTTGATGAAGCCATTAGAAAAATAGAAAATTTAAAAATTAACACAAAAAATTTCAGAGAGAAGCTAATGGGGATAGAAGGAAATGCTAGTAAGATATATTATAAGAATATCTCTGAAATTCTTCCAGATAAATGGAAATTTAATACAAGAGAACATAGAAATGCTAAAAAACCATACAACATCGTTTTAAACTATATTTTAGGGATTTTATATAGAATAATTGAAATTGCTATAGTAAAAGAAGGATTTGATCCAGCAATGGGAATTATCCATGTTGAAGGAGAAAATAAAAATTCATTTGTTTATGATTTTATAGAAAAGTATAGATATTTAGCTTTAGAAACTAGTTTTAATTTATTTAATGAAAAAATTATAGAAAAAGATTTTTTTGAATATGATGAAGATAAAATGTCTATACTTACAATTACAGCAAGAAGAACAATCAGTTTCTATTTCAAAGATTTATTAAATAATGGAAAAAAAGTAAGTGGGAAATCTTATTCTATTGAGACTCTTATAAAATCTGATTTAAAAGATTTAAAAAAGGAAATTCTTGGGACTGAAGAAAAAAATAATAAAGAAGAGTAAAAAGTAAAAATTCTAAAAAATGAGGTAAACTAACCATGTTAGAATAAACACATAAAAGAGAATTAAAGTTATAAAACTTCTAAAAACTTTTTCTAAAACCTTCGTAGGTAAAAAAAATAAAAATTTAGATAAAATTATTATGATAATATTAGGTATAAACAAAAAAAGGAGGAATACTATGATAAATATAGAAGAAAAAAAAGTTTTTTTAAGAAGAATCGTTTAAGAAAAAAATATTAAAGTTAGATAAAAAGTTATATTAGGATATATAATTAGAATTTTAAAAAAGGAGGTATGCTATGTTTCCAGGAATTTTAGCTATAGCTATTCCAGTATTTGTTGGAACTGCATTAGAAGAAATATTTAAAGACAATTAAAAAATTATTTTCTTCAGTTTTTTTACTTGCTTCAAAAAAATCAAAAAAGGAGGTGTAACATGCAAAATATTATTATATTAGCTGCTGTAATTGGTGGAAAAAAATTTGGTAAAGCGGTTAAAGAATGGCTTAATGATTAAAAATAACTTATTCTAAAAAACTAACTGAACATACTATATTAAAAATATAGTATGTTTGGTTAGAGAACAAGAGATATAAAAAATACAATAATTTAAGTTCTTAAATAAAATTAGATTAAGAAGGGGAAGAAAAATATAAAAAATGAAAAAAATAATTTTGTTATTCTCACATATTTTGACAGAGCCACAAATAAAAGAATTAAAAGAAGAATGGAATTGTAATGAAATTATATATATGCCAGATGAATTAAAAAATAATTGGATGGGTGTAACAGATGACATAGATATAAATCAATTCAAAAAGTTTCTTTTAGATAATCTTCAAAAAGATGATTATGTTTTAATTCAAGGTGAATGGGGTTTAACATATAATATGATAAATTTTGCTAAGGAAAATAATTTTATACCTTTATATGCAGGAACTACAAGAAAAGTTACAGAGTATAAAGAAGGAGATAAAGTTATAAAAAATTCTATTTTTTCACATACAAAATTTAAAAAATATTAAATTTTATGTTATAATCAAAAAGAGAAACAGAAAATAATTTTACAGGAGGTATAATATGAAAAAAATAGTTTTATTTGTCTTTTTATCATTATCTTTACTTTGTTTTGGAGAATGGGAGTATGTAGAGAAAAATAATTCTGTTAGACTAGTACAAGAAAATACTATGATTACTTTAGCAGATGGTGGAGGAGGAGTAAAAACGCCTATTTTTCATTATACTTTAGAAGAACTGTTAGACTCAAAGAAACCTATGGATACTTATGGAATAGAGATAACAGTGGATGAAAATCCTGTCATTAAAGCAGATGCTATGGTTATGTATAGAGTAATGAGATTTCCTGTAAGTGGAATGACTACTGATGAAAAAGTATTTAATGAACTACTTCCACAAATGCAAAATGGAAAAATGATGAAAATTAAATTCTTAGCTAAAAAATATTCAGATATTCTTATAGAAATACCTTTAGATAACTTCAATGAAAGCTATCAACAAATGAAATAAAATACATTAGATAGGAATTATTATATTTTATAGTTCCTATTTTTTTATTACAATTATTTTATTAAAATTTATGTACAAAATTTCATTTTATATGTTAAAATATTATAGTTAATGAGGTGATAAAATGGAAAAAAATATACCCCAACATGTTGCCATAATTATGGATGGTAATGGGAGATGGGCAAAGAAAAGAGGTTTAGCTAGAAGTTTTGGACATATGGAAGGGGCAAAATCATTAAGAAGAGCCTTAGAATATTTTACTGAAATAGGAGTAAAATATTTAACTGTTTATGCTTTTTCAACTGAAAATTGGTCTAGACCAAAAGATGAAGTTTCAACTCTTATGAAGTTATTTTTAAAATATATAAAAAGTGAAAGAAAAAATATGATGAAAAACAAGATTCGTTTTTTTGTTTCAGGTAGAAAAAATAATATTCCTGAGAAGTTGTTAAATGAAATTGAAAAATTAAAAGAAGAAACAAAAGATAATGATAAAATAACATTAAATATAGCATTTAATTACGGAAGTAGAGCAGAAATAATAGATGCTGTAAATGATATTATTAAGGATGGAAAAGAAAATATAACAGAGGAAGATTTTTCTAAATATCTATATAATGATTTTCCAGATCCAGATTTGTTAATAAGAACAAGTGGAGAAATGAGAATATCTAATTTCTTGTTATGGCAAATAGCATATTCAGAACTTTATATTACAGACACTCTTTGGCCAGATTTTGATGAAAAAGAAATAGATAAGGCTATAGAAAGTTACAATCAAAGAGATAGAAGATTTGGAGGAGTAAAGAATGTTTAAATGGAATAGAGTTTTAGTAGCACTGATAGGGGTTCCATTACTATTGTTTGTCTATATGGGTGAGAGCTTTTTTCATATGAATCTGCATGGTTTACCTATGTTAGTCTTTACTAATTTAGTAGTTGCTATAGGGACATATGAATTTTATAAAATGGTAAAAATATCAGGAAAAGAAGTTTATGATAAATTTGGTATTTTAGTTTCAATAATAATTCCAAACTTAATCTATTTAGCAAATAGAAGCAAGTATCTAGATCAAAGTATGGTAGGACTTGTTATAATAATTGCAACTATGTCACTACTTATATATAGAGTTTTTAGAAATCAAATAAAAGGAACATTAGAAAAAGTTTCTTTTACAATTTTAGGAATAGTATATGTATCTGTATTTTTCTCTCAAATTATAAATCTTTATTTTATAGGAGCAATATTTCCTTTTGTCTTACAAGTTTTAGTTTGGATTTCAGATACAGCAGCAGGAATAGTAGGAGTTGCCATAGGAAGAAAATTCTTTAAAAATGGTTTTACAGAAATAAGTCCAAAGAAATCTGTTGAAGGTGCTTTAGGTTCAATTCTTTTCACAGCTATAGCCTTTGTTATATTTGTCGCATATTTTGAAAATATTAAAGATATTAGTTTAGAGGAGGGGGTTGTAGCCTTCCTAATAGGAGCTTTTATATCAGTTATAGCTCAAATAGGGGATTTGATAGAATCACTATTTAAAAGAGAATGTGGAGTTAAAGATTCAGGAACTATACTTATGGGACATGGAGGAGTACTAGATAGATTTGATAGTATGATACTAGTATTACCTTTTGTAACTGTAGTTATATATTTCTTTCATTTATATGTTAGCTATAAATATGGAATTTAGATAAAGGAATGGTAAAAATGAAAAAGATTTTAATTCTAGGTTCAACTGGAAGCATAGGAACAAGTGCTTTAGAACTTATCAGAAATAACAAAGAAGAATATAAAGTTATTGCTATAAGTGGTAATAGAAATATAGAATTACTAAAAAAACAAATTGAAGAGTTTAGACCTTTAGCTATTTATGTTGGCTCTGAAGAAGAGGCTAAAAAAATTAAGAATGAATATTCTTATATAAAAGATGTATATTTTGGAGAAAATGGACTAGCAGAACTTTCAAAGAATACTGACTATGATATTATACTGACAGCTGTAAGTGGAGCAATAGGTATTGATGCTACAGTTGAAGCCATAAAAAGAGAAAAAAGAATCGCTCTTGCAAATAAAGAAACTATGGTATCAGCAGGTACATATATAAATAGACTTTTAAAAGAATATCCAAAGGCAGAAATTATTCCAGTAGATAGTGAACATTCGGCTTTATTTCAATCTTTACAAGGATTTAAAAAAGAAAATGTAAAAAAATTAATAATCACTGCAAGCGGTGGAACATTTAGAGGAAAAACTTTAGAATTTTTAGAAAATGTAACAGTAGAAGAGGCTTTAAAACATCCAAATTGGTCTATGGGAAAGAAAATAACTATAGATTCTTCAACTTTGGTGAACAAAGGTCTTGAAGTTATAGAAGCTCATGAACTTTTTAATGTAGCTTATGACGATATAGAAGTTGTTGTACACCCACAAAGTATAATACATTCTATGGTTGAATATGTAGATGGTAGTATCATAGCTCAAATGGGAGTTCCTAGTATGAAAACTCCTATACTATATGCTTTTTCTTATCCTGAAAAAGAATTTAATAACTCAATAGATTTTTTAGATTTAATAAAGACTAGGACTTTAACTTTTGAAGAAGCAGATAGAAAAGTTTTTAAAGGAATAGACTTAGCTTATAGAGCAGGAAGAACAGGTGAGACTATGCCAACTGTTTTCAATGCAGCTAATGAAGTTGCTGTTGAGCTATTTATGAAGAAGAAAATAAAGTTTTTAGACATATATAGAATAATTGAAGAAGCAATGGACAATCATAGGCTTATATCTTTAGATACAGATGAAGCTTTATCTATTATTAAGGAAGTTGACAAAGAAACTAGAAGGAAAGTGAGAGAGCAATGGGAAAAATAATAGTCATTGAAGGAACAGATTCAAGTGGAAAAGAAACTCAAACTAAATTACTATATGAAAGAGTAAAAAAAATATATGATAAAACTATAAAAATATCTTTTCCTAATTATGATAGCCCAGCTTGTGAGCCAGTGAAGATGTATTTAGCTGGTAAATTTGGAACAGATGCAACTAAGGTAAATCCTTATCCTGTATCTACTATGTATGCCATAGATAGATATGCTTCCTTTAAACAAGATTGGGAAAAATATTATCTTGATGATTATTTGATAATAACTGATAGATATGTAACTTCAAATATGATACATCAAGCTTCAAAAATAAAAGATACAGAAGCAAAAGATGACTATCTAAATTGGCTAGTAGATTTAGAATATAAAAAAAATGAAATACCAGAACCAGATATGGTTATCTTTTTAAAAATGCCAATAGACAAAGCTAAGGAGCTTATGGAAAATAGAAAAAATAAGATAGATGGCTCAGAAAAAAAAGATATACATGAAGTAAATGAGGATTATTTAAAGAAATCTTATGACAATGCAACAGCTATTTCAAAAAAATATTCTTGGTGTGAAATAGAATGTGTTGAAAATAATGAGATTAAAACTATAGAGAAAATAAATGATGAAATTTTCTCTAAAATTAAAGAATTATTAAAATAATAATGACTGGTGAATAGTCAAATATAGTTAGGAGGATAAATGACATTTTTAATTGCAGTGGCAATGCTAGGTCTAATAATATTTGTACATGAATTAGGGCATTTTTTAACTGCTAAATTTTTTAAAATGCCTGTAAGTGAATTTTCAATAGGTATGGGACCACAAGTTTTTTCACTTGATACAAAAGAAACAACATATTCTTTTAGAGCCATTCCAATAGGAGGATATGTAAATATTGAAGGAATGGAAGTTGGAAGTCAAGTTGAAAATGGTTTCAATTCTAAACCTGCATATCAAAGATTTATAGTTCTTTTTGCAGGGGTTTTTATGAATTTTTTAACAGCTTTCTTAATCATATTCTCAATTGCTCAGATGACAGGAAAAATAGAATTTGAAGATAAAGCTATTATAGGAGCTTTGGTAAAAGGTGGAGCAAATGAAAAAGTATTAAAAGTTGATGATAAAATTTTAGAATTAGATGGGAAAAAGATAGCTTTATGGGCTGATATACCAGAAGTCACAAAAGAAGCCTTGGATAAAGAGGAAATTTCTGCTTTGATTGAAAGAGATGGAAAAGAAGAAAAATTAATTTTAAAATTAACAAAAGATGAAGAAAATAACAGAGCAGTTCTAGGAATATCTCCAAAATCTAAAAAAACAAATCTTTCTTTTGCTGAAAGTTTAAATTTTGCAAAAAATTCATTTATATCTATTTTAAAAGATACAGTAGGAGGACTTTTTACACTTTTCTCTGGAAAGGCTGACTTAAAAGAAATAAGTGGACCAGTAGGAATACTTAAAGTTGTAGGGGAAGTATCAAAATTTGGTTGGACTTCTATAGCAAGTTTAGCTGTTATTCTTTCTATAAATATAGGAGTCTTAAATTTATTGCCTATACCAGCACTTGATGGTGGAAGAATAATTTTTGTATTATTAGAACTTTTTAGAATAAGGGTCAACAAAAAATGGGAAGAAAAACTGCATAAATTTGGAATGGTTGTACTATTATTTTTTATTCTTTTAATTAGTGTTAATGATGTTTGGAAACTTTTTAATTAATTTTTCTTGAAAAAATACAAATTATCGGTTATAATACATTATGATATTAAATTAAAAAAATGATTTGTTTTGGAAAAGGAGGAATAAATATGAAAAATGCAATATTAGCAATTTCAGAGAAGAAGGAAATACTAAAACAAATAAGAAAAGAATTAGCAGAAAAATATGAAGTAATTACCTTCAATAATTTATTAGATGCAATAGATATGGTAAGAGAAAGTGACTTTGATTTAGTCTTACTAGATAATGCTTTAGAAGGAGTTACAGTAGGAGAAGCTAAGAAAAAATTAGCTAGTATAGGAAAAGAATTTGTAACTATAGCTCTAGTAGATGAAATTAATACTGAAGCAACAAAAGAATTAGAAAATTCTGGAATCTTTGCTTATTTATTAAAACCAATAAAAGTTGAAGATTTAGATGCTATAATCCTACCTTCTTTAAATGGTTTAGAATTAATCAAAGAAAACAAAAGATTAGAAGAAAAATTAGCAGTTTTAGAAGAAGATACAGATATAATAGGACAATCAGCTAAAATAAAAGAAGTTAGAAATCTTATAGAAAAAATAGCTGATAATGACTTACCAGTTTTAATAGTTGGTGAAACAGGAACAGGTAAAGATATAATAGCTAAAGAAATTCATAAGAAAAGTGAAAGAAATAAAGGAAAATATGCTCAAATAAGCTGTGCTTTATATCCAGGTGAACTTATTGAAAGAGAATTATTTGGTTATGAAAGAGGAGCTTTCATGGGAGCTAATGCAAGTAAAAAAGGTCTTTTAGAAGAAATTGATGGAGGAACTATATACATTGAAGATGTTTCTAAGATGGATATAAAAATTCAATCAAGATTCCTAAAAGCTATTGAATATGGTGAATTCAAAAGAGTTGGAGGAACAAAAGTTAGAAAAACTAATGTTAGATTCCTAGTTGGTACTGACATAGATCTAAAACAAGAAACTGAAAAAGGTAAGTTTAGAAAAGATTTATATCATAGACTAACAGCTTTAACTATTGAAGTTCCACCTTTAAGAGAAAGAAAAGAAGATATTCCTGTACTAGCTAACTACTTCTTAAATAAAATAGTTAGAATATTACATAAAGAAACTCCAGTTATTTCAGGAGAAGCTATGAAATTCTTAATGGAATACTACTATCCAGGAAATATTATGGAACTTAAGAACTTAATTGAAAGAATGGCACTATTATCTAAAGATAAAATCTTAGATGTAGATCAATTACCATTAGAAATTAAAACTAAGTCTGATATTGTTGAAAATAAAACAGTTGTTGGAGTGGGACCATTAAAAGAAATATTAGAACAAGAAATTTACAGTTTAGAAGAAGTAGAAAGAGTTGTAATTGCTATAGCATTACAAAAAACTAGATGGAATAAACAAGAAACATCTAAGATCCTAGGTATAGGAAGAACAACTTTGTATGAAAAAATTAGAAAATATGGTTTAGATACAAAGTAAAATAACTTAAAGAGAGGGAAAATTAAATGTCAATAAGAAAATTTCGTAAACAGATGAAACCTTTTATCATTGTACTAACAGTTGTTTTTATATTATCTCTAGCATATGGAGGATACGAAAGTTATAGAACAAGTAAAATCAATAAAAAAGCTCAAGAAGCTATGCTTTTAAATAAAGATTACATACAGAAAATTGATATAGAAAGAGCAAAGCAAGAAGTTGCAAGAGCGTATGCAGAAACAGTTGACAAGGATATAGTAGATATAATTGCTTTTAATGATGTTATAGATAAAAAATTAACATTAGATCTTGCAAAAAGTCTAAAAGTTAAGGTTCCTAGTTCTGAAGTTAATGCACAATACGAAGAGCTTGAATCTTCCATGGGAGATAAAGAACAATTTAGAAGAATGTTACAAGTTCAAGGGCTTACTAAAGATTCTTTAAAGAATAGAATAGAAGAAAATTTATTAATGCAAAAAACTAGAGAAGAATTTTCAAAAAATATAAATCCTACAGATGAAGAAATAAATGCTTACATGTCATTATATTCTATCCCAAGTGATAAGAAAGAAGATGCAATAAGCCTATATAAGATGGAAAAAGGTGAAGAAGCATTTAAGTTAGCTTTAATTAAAGCTAGAAAAGAAATGCAAATAAAGGATTTAGCTCCTGAGTATGAAAATTTAGTTGAAAAAGTTTCTTATGAAGAAGATGGATTTAAAGTAACAAATCTTGATTTAGCTAAAATAATGGCTACTTTCATGGTAAATCAAAAAGCAACTAAGGAACAAGCAGAAGAATTAGCAAAAAATATGATAGCTAAACAAATAAAAGTTGCTAAAATGGCAAAAGAAAAAGGTGTTAAGGTAAACGAAGAATTAGACCTTATGTCTCAATTACAAGAATATACTATAGGTCTTTCTGGAAAAGTAAGAGAAGAAATAAAACCTACTGATGCAGAATTGGAAAGTTTCTTTAATGCAAATAAATCTAGATATAATATACCTGAAACAGCTGATGCAAAATTAATTTTCATAACTGTTAAATCAACTAAAGAAGATGATGCAGTAGCAAAAGCGGAAGCTGAAAAATTATTAGCTGAGTTGACACCTGAAAACTTTAGTGAAAAAGGAAAAAGTATAGGAAATAATCAAGATATTATTTATCAAGATTTAGGAACTTTTGGAAAACAAGCAATGGTTAAAGAATTCGAAGAAGCATTGAAAGATGTTCCTTCAAATACTGTAATAAATAAAGTTATAAAAACAAAATTTGGTTATCATGTTGTTTATGTAAAGAAAAATGATAATAATCAACAATGGTCAGCTGAACATATTTTAATCGTTCCATATCCATCTGAAAAAACTGTAACAGAAAAGCTTGAAAAATTAAATAAATTAAAAGCTGATATAGAAACTGGAACTGTAGCTTTAAATGATAAAATTGATGAAGATGTAATTCAAAGTTTTGATGCAAAAGGTATAACTCCAGATGGAATAATTCCAGATTTTGTTTATAGTCCTGAAATAGCAAAAGCTGTGTATGAAACTCCTTTAAATAAGGTTGGAATAATCAATCCTAATAAATCTACTATCGTAGTTTTCCAAAAAACTAAGGAAGTTAAAGCAGAAGAAGCTAATTTTAATAAATTAAAAGAAGAAGTTAAAAAAGATTATATAAATAGACAAGTTGGAGAATATATGTCAAAGTTATTCTAAGACTAAAGGGGTTGTTGTGATACAATAGCCCCTTTTGTATCTTATTTTTGGAGGGATTATGTATTTTAGAAATGAGGATATAGAAAAATTACTAGATAGTTTGAGAATAGAAGAAGTTGTTGGAGAATTTGTTGATTTGAAAAAATCAGGATCAAGCTATAAAGGGCTATGTCCTTTTCATGCTGACACGAATCCTTCATTTTCAGTAAAACCTGAAAAAAAGATATGTAAGTGTTTTGTTTGTGGCTCTGGAGGGAATGCAATAAATTTTTATTCAAAGATAAAAAATATTCCCTATATGGAAGCAGTAAAAGAGCTAGCAAAGAGATATAGAGTTAATATAAAAGAGTACAATGCTAAAAATACAGATATAGATAATGAGAAATTTTATCAAATTATGGAAGATAGCCATAATTTCTTTATGGATAAAATGTTTGCTCAAGAGTCGAGAACAGCATTAAATTATTTAGCAAATAGAGGTTTAGATACTGATTTAATAAAGGAACATAGACTAGGCTATGCTCCAGCAAAATGGTCAGAATTGTATGACTTTTTAAAAGCAAAAAATTATAGTGATGAAGACTTACTAGCTTTAGGGCTTATAAAAAAGAATGAAGAAGGAAAAATTTATGATACATTTAGAAATAGAATAATCTTTCCTATTTTCTCTATCAGTAATAGAATAATAGCTTTTGGAGGAAGAAGTTTAGAGAAAGATGATGCTATACCTAAGTATATAAACTCACCAGATACCCCCATTTTCAAAAAAGGTAAAAATATTTATGGTATTGAAAGGGCTACTAATATAAGAAATAAAAATTATTCCATTTTAATGGAAGGATATATGGATGTATTATCTGCTAATATTTTTGACTTTGATACCAGTATTGCTCCTTTAGGTACAGCTTTAACAGTGGAGCAAGCCCAACTTATAAAAAGATACTCATCTAATATCTTACTATGTTTTGATACAGATAAAGCTGGAAAGGCTGCAACAGAAAGAGCATCATTTATATTGAAATCTCAAGGATTTAATATAAGAGTCTTACAATTTGATGGAGCTAAAGATCCAGATGAGTATTTGAAAAAAAATGGAAGAGAAGCTTTTCTAGAAGTGGTAAAAAATTCTCTTGAAATTTTTGATTTTCTATATGAGTTATATTCAAATGAATATGATTTATCTAATATTATAGCAAAACAAAATTTTATAGAAAGATTTAAAGAATTCTTTACTAGTTTAAGTACAGATTTAGAAAGAGAAATATATTTAAAAAATTTATCTCAAAAGATAGATATTAGTGTAGATATTTTAAGAAAAACTCTTATTGAAGAAAATAAAAAGAAATTTATTGCCAAAGATTATAATGAAGAAAAAAAAGAAGAGTTAGAAAAAAAAGAATTTAAGGAAGCAAATAATCTTGAACTTTCAATAATTGAAATGTTATTAAAAAAACCTGAATATTATGAGTTTTTTAAAGATGAAGAATTTGAAAGTGATATGGCAAATAAAACTTTAAATTTTTTTGAAGAAAAAATAAAGGAAAATTTTAATTTTGAGAGTAATAACCTAATGAGAGAATTTGAAAATTATATGAGAGAGGATAATGGTCACATAAATAAAAGTGTTGCCAGAATAATATTAAATTATGTTGTAGATTTACCACAACATGAAAAGGAAAAAAAATACATAAAATTATTTAAAGATTATTTTAGAACCAAAGTAAAATTAAGAGATAAAACTAAAGATGATTTTCAAAAGATAGTATATTTTTCAAAGTTTAAAGATAAAATAGAAAAAAGTAAAAATGTTGAAGAATTTATAGAAATATATAATTCTTTTAGGTATCTTTTTTAATATTAAGTCTTAGTTAAGGGAGGATGTACAGTGAAAGATATAATAAGAACAGAAAAAGGAAGAGAGTTCGTAAAAAAGGTAAAAGAAGCAGGAAAGATAACTTATGAAGAAATAAATGAAGAATTAGCTGCTGATTTTCCTGCTGAAAAGATAGAAGAACTTATTAATACTTTCTTAGATGAAGGCATTAAAATACTGAATAAAACTGAAAAAAAAACTAAGGCTAAAACTAAAGCTAAAAGTAAAACTGAAACAGAAATAAAAACAGAAGAAACAGAAACTAAGAGTAAAACTAAAAGTAAAACTAAAGTTGGGACAGAAACAGAAACTGAAAATAAAGTTGAAACAAAAACTAAAAGAAAGACTAAAACTAAAGAAAAAGATAATTTAATTGAAGAGAAAGAATTAGATGTTAAAGAAAAAGATAAAATTAAATATGATGAAGATAAAGAACTATATGATGAAGATAAAGATTTAGATGATGAAGATAAAGACGATGATGATGAAATTGAAGAAAAAGAATTAGATGAAGAATTTGTTGAAGAAGAAAGCGAAGATTTACTAGAGGAAGAAGAAGAAGAAAAAGATGATGACGATGTTGATACAGAAACTTTCATAGGTTTTGAGGATGAGTTTAATCCTGATTACATAGAAGATATCAGTGAGGAAGAACTTAGCAATGAGAAATTATTAAATTTAGGTAATAGTGCAAAAGTTGATGAGCCTATAAAGATGTATTTAAGAGAGATAGGACAAGTTCCACTATTGACTCATGATGAAGAGATTGAATATGCTAAAAAAGCTTATGAGGGTGATGAAGAAGCTAGTCAAAAACTTATAGAATCAAACTTAAGATTAGTTGTAAGTATTGCTAAAAAACATACAAACAGGGGATTAAAACTTCTGGACTTAATACAAGAAGGAAATATTGGACTTATGAAAGCTGTTGAAAAGTTTGAGTATACAAAGGGATATAAATTTTCAACTTATGCAACTTGGTGGATAAGACAAGCTATAACAAGAGCTATAGCTGACCAAGGAAGAACAATAAGAATACCTGTTCATATGATAGAAACAATAAACAAGATTAAAAAAGAATCAAGAATATATTTACAAGAAACAGGAAAAGATGCTTCTCCTGAAATCTTAGCAGAAAGATTGGGAATGGAAGTTGAAAAGATAAAGGCAATTCAAGAAATGAACCAAGAGCCTATATCTCTGGAAACACCAGTTGGAAGTGAAGAAGATAGTGAATTAGGAGATTTCGTTGAGGATCAAAAGACAACAAGTCCTTATGAAGCTACCAATAGAGCAATTTTAAGAGAGGAGTTAGATGGAGTCTTAAAAACATTGAGTCCAAGAGAAGAAAAAGTTTTAAGATATAGATATGGACTTGATGATAGTTCACCTAAAACATTGGAAGAAGTTGGAAAAATCTTTAATGTAACTAGAGAAAGAATTAGACAGATAGAAGTAAAAGCTCTTAGAAAACTAAGACATCCAAGCAGAAAGAAAAAGCTTGAAGATTTTAAGGTTGACTAGTTAGGAGGGAATATTTTGAAACTTTTTAGCTTAGAAAGATATTTATTAAAGAATCCTGATATGATAGAAGAAGATTTTAAAAAGCTTTTAGTTGATATATCAGAACCTTTAGAATTGCAACTTCCAGAAGATAGAAAACTTACAGATGAAGAAATTGATTATGAATACATTGATATGCTTATAGCAGAAACTCTTGAAAATTTAAAAGATGATGTCTGTACTTGTGAAAAAAACTGTGGAGTACCAGATTGTTGTGGAACAAGAGTGGAAAAAAACTTAAAGAAAGTTTACCAAATAGCATTATATATGTTAAGAGATGGTATTCTTTATCAAGACTTAACTCAAGAAGGGGTAATTGGTCTGATAAAGGCTCATGAACTTTTTGAAGATGATAAAGATTTTAAACTATATAAGGATTATTATATAGCAAGGGCAATGTTTAACTATATAGAAAGCTATGCTAACTATAGAAAAGCAGCCTTTAAAGAATATGCAGAATATGAAATTCATAAAGAAAATCATCCAAAAATTTCTTTAAAAGATAAAAGTAAATCTGAGGAATTAAAAAAATTAGAAAAAGAAAACAAAGAAAAACATATAGAAGAAATGAAACAACTAGAAAAGAGAGCAGAATATCTATTTGACTATTTAAATTTAAAATATAGATTAGCTGAAAGAGAAATACAAGCTTTAAGTCTATATTTTGGTTTAGATGGACATAAGAGAAAGAATTTTTCTGAAATACAAAATATTATGAAAGTTGATAATGATAGTTTAGATAAAATTGTAAAAGATGCACTATTTAAATTATCGGTTGTAGATGAAAAGGTTGAGTTATGATAACTAGGGATATTATAAACATATTAGAAAAGAAATTTCCTAAAGTAAATGCAGAAGAATGGGATAATGTAGGACTTCTTGTAGGAGACTATGATAAAGAAGTAAAAAAAATACAATTTTCCATAGATGCAAGTTTGGAAGTTATAGAAAATGCTATAAAAGAAAAGGTTGATATGATAATAACTCATCATCCCTTTATCTTTAAAGCGATAAAAACTATTAATGAGCAAGATATTTTATCTAAAAAAATTAGAGCATTAATAAGAAATGATATAAATATTTATTCTATTCACACTAATTTAGATTCATCTGTGTCTGGACTAAATGATTATGTACTTGAAAAATTAGGTTACACAGATTATAAGTTTCTAGACTATGATGAAGAGAAAAATTGTGGTATAGGTAGGATTTTTAAATTAGATGAAGAAAAAGATTTAAAAAAATTTATTGAAGAACTTAAACTAAAGTTAGAAATTTCTAATCTAAGAGTTATAAGCAATGATTTAAATAAAAAAATAAAAAAAGTAGCTCTTATAAATGGTTCAGCCATGAGTTATTGGAGAAAAGCTAAAAAAGAAAAAATTGATCTATTCATCACTGGAGATGTGGGCTATCATGATGCACTTGATGCAAGAGAAAGTGGACTAGCTGTAATTGACTTTGGACATTATGAAAGTGAACACTTCTTCCATGAAGTTTTAATAAAAGAATTGAAAGATACAAATTTAGAATTTTTAGTTTATAACCCTGAACCAGTATTTAAGTTCTACTAAAGATATGGAGAAAGTATGAAAAAAATAATAATTACATTTTTATTTCTAATATCTTCAATATTTAGTTTTGCAAATATAAATGATAACCTTAATCTTTTAAAAGATGAAGAAAAAGTTGAAATTAATGAAAAGATTGAAGAAATAAAAAAAGAAAAAGATTTAACGGTATTTGTAAATACCTTATCTATGGATCTTGGTTTTGCTGTTTCAGATCCTGAAAGAGCATTGATATTAAATTTAAAAAAAGGTGATAAAGAAACTTATAAAGTTGAAGTATCTTTCAGTAAGGATATAGATGTTGATGATTATCAAGATGATATTAATACTACTTTGACTGATGCAGCACCATTATTAGAAAGAAAAGAATATGGAAAATATATTCTAACTGTTCTTGATGGAGCAAGCTCAGTTCTACAAGAAGTTAATATTGAAGCCTTAAATCAAATGACTATGACAAAAGAACAAGAAAATGGAAGTAGTACTCCTATTATGATAGCAGCTTTTGTTATAATAATCTTGTTCATTGTCTATAAGATGTATACAGCATACAAAGATAAAAGTAATCAAGAAGAAGATGATTAATAAATTATATAGGTATTCGAGTTAATCGCTGCTTTATGCAGAGGAAAGTCCGAGCTCCACAGAGCAAAAGGGTAGCTAACGGCTACTAAAAGT
>ERZ773062.546-NODE-546-length-19016-cov-9.990032_pt1 | contig 19016 bp, 11 predicted proteins | sample MGYA00580626_ERZ773062 | MGnify/ENA primary metagenome ERZ773062 (study PRJEB29015, sample SAMEA2738003) | human oral metagenome | biome: human oral; feature: human-associated habitat; material: dental | place: China | collected 2058 ...
AAAGTTAAAGTTTTTCCGGTATCTACACCATCAGCAAATAATTTTACAGTTACTTCTTCAACGCTTACAGGTCCAATCCACTTCTTTTCTACAGGAATTTCAGTTTTTTCAACATTATGTTTGTTTTTAATTATATATCCTAAAACTCCATCTACTTGCCCTGCAATTATTTCAGTATCGTATCCTTCTACTACTGTTTCTTCCTTAACAGTGTACTTGATTTCATTTCCTTGAGAATCATATTTGTCAAGGTCTGTAAATTCACCTTTCCAATTATTTTGCTCATTTAGTTTTATTATCTTATCTGTAGGAATATCATTCTTTACTAATCTTACAACTATTTCCTTAACTCTTTTACCGTCTTGGTTATTATTATCTTCCCATTTCTTTTCTACAGGAATTTTTACTTTTTCAGTATTTTTGTTCGTAATTGTAAATCCATCTTGCATTGTCCCGGTAATTTCTGAAGTATATCCTTCAGGTACATTCTTTTCAACTACTTCATATTTGATTTCTGAACCATCTGCTTCATACTTATTTAGTCCTGTAAATGTATATGTCCAATTTTCACTTGCTTTTAGTTCATGTTCTTGAATTACATCATTACTTCCTACTTTTTTAAGTTGTACAGTTACTGAATCTTTTGCAGGACCAATCCATTTTTTAATTACTGGAATAGAAATTTTTTCATTAAGTTTATTTTCTATGGTTTTTAATGCAATTCTGCTATTTTCATCAAAATCTTTCTCTTCAACATAAACTGGATCTTTTAAAGGTAGATAATTGTCAGGTGCTTTTGTTTCAACAAGTTTATATCTATCCAAAACTAAATTTCCAAGTTCACCTTTTCCATCAGTACCGGTAGTAATAGTTCCAACTTTTTGGTTGTTACGCACACGAATGACATCAAACATTGCTCCGGACAATGATGATCCGTCATTTCCTTTTTTATGCACTTTAATTTTATATACATATCCTGCGCCACCACCACTGGCATCTATAATTTTATAAGACGTATTATGCTTAAAAGTTTTTCCGGCATCTATAAGTTCCACTTTGTTTTTAAATTCTTCACCAACCACAGGTTCATAGGATATTTTAACTTTATATCTAATCATCAATCCTTTACCTTCTGGTCTATTTCCAATATCAAGTGTAAACTTATTTCCTTCAATTTTAAGTTTGCTCTTATATTGTGCAGTTACATCTACCTCATCAGTAAATAAAATATCTGTTCCTGTTGCATTTTTAACCCACTTTCCTTCAAGTATTTGGAAAGAATTTTCAACATATTGAACTCCCGGATTCAAAAGTTCATCAGTTACCTTTGCATTAACCATTTCTTTATTAGCTTGATTAATGCTTATTTTATAATGACCTATAGTTTTATCTTTACTATCCATCCAGCCACCTTTTATTACTTGTACAGGTGAAACTTGTTGCGGATTATAAGTAACAGTGCCCGCTTGAACAACTGTTCCATCTCCCTTTGCTGTAAGTGTTACTGGAATAATACCCGTTTGAGTTTGCGTGTTACTATTAATTTGAATATTAAAATAAAACGACCCTTTAACACCGGAATGTTCTTGAGCATATTTTGTATATGTAATAACCACTTTTGCAGGATTACCATTAACTATTTGTCCATTTGCAACAACATCATTTCCAGCTTTAATCTCAAATTTAAATGGAGATGCAGGTGAAAAACCTTTGGGCAATGTCAACGTTGTAGTATCCCCCTCTTTTACCTGATTATTTGGTAATGCATACTCCGCATTTATCCTAAATGCTTTCCAAGCAGGCATTGGCTTCGTAATCGGCTTACCCTCCAAATCTGTAATATTTGCTTTTGTTATTACATTTGAATGCACTTCATCAGCATGTGCTGTAATCTTTGCATGTAATATAATTGAAAAAACCATCGTAACTACGAGAAAAATACTTAAACTTCTTTTAATTAAATCTCTTTTCAAATTTTTCTTCCCCTTTCTAGTACTTTTTCAAACTTTATTATTTTGTTTCATAATAAACTCAGACTTTAAATTATATGTAAAATTTACAAATTAGATGTTCTCCAACATTTATAAAAGTTCAAAAATCCATAATAAATTTATACTAATTCCAGTTTTTACATAAAATATAAAATCATAGGTTATTATACCATAAAATGACAGTAAAGTCTAATATTTTAATTGTTATAATTATGTTATGATATAATCTAAGATTAAGTCCACAAAAAAAGAATCCCACTGAACAATCAGAAAAGAACTCTCTTTTATAAATACTATTTAAAATCGATAAAAAATTTAATTATAAATATTATATTTTAATATAACAACATTTATTCATATATATATATATATATATATATCACATAATATGTTTAAATATGTTCAATTTTTTCAAATCAAAAGGTGCATATCTAAATGGTAAATCAAAAATTGTTTTATTTTTTACAATTCCTTTTTTATGACTTAATAAATCAAAACCATGTTTCCCATGATAAGAGCCCATACCGCTATTTCCTACTCCACCAAAAGGAACATGACTATTTGCAAGTTGCATTATAGTATCATTAACACAACCTCCTCCATAGGAAAGACTGTTAATAATATTCTCGGCGTTTTCTTTTCTTTGAGAAAAAATATAACATGCTAATGGCTTTTCTATTTCTTTAATTATATTAATAACTTTATCTATATCATCATACTCAATAATCGGTAATAAAGGTCCAAAAATTTCACCTTTCATAATCTCGTGATTAAAATCTACATCAGGAAATATTGTAGGTTCAATCTTTCTTTCGCGATTATTACTTTTTCCGCCAATTACTTTTGACTCAGTCTTTATTAAATTTAAAAGACGTTCATAATGACGAGTATTAATAATTTTTGGATAAGATTTGTTATTTACAGCATCAGGATATCTCAATCCAATTTCTTTTTGCAAGTATTTAATAAGTTCTTCTTTTACATTTTTATGAACAACAATATAGTCTATTGAAACACATGTCTGTCCCGCATTTAATAGTTTCCCCCATACGATACGTTTTGCTGAAAGTTTAATATCAGCTGTTTCGTCAATAATACAAGGACTCTTTCCTCCTAATTCCAAAGATACAGGAATTAAATTTTCACTCGCTACACGCATTATAATTTTCCCGACTCTTGCACTTCCGGTAAAGAATATAAAATCATATCTTTGATGTAAAATTTTATCATAATCAAGTTCAGAATCTACACAGTAAATATATTCTTCTTCAAATGTTTTATTTATTATATCTCTAATTATTTTTGATGTATTTTTGCTCTCTTTTGAGCATTTTATAACAGCACAATTTCCTGCAGCAATAGCAGCAACCAGTGGAGAAAGCGACAAATTAAAAGGATAATTCCAAGGAGATATTATTAATACAACTCCATACGGCTCTGAATAGACATAGCTTTTAGCGGGAAATGTACCAAGACTTCCCCTTACCCTTCTAGGCTTACTCCATTTCTTTACATTTTTCAATGCCTTACGAATTTCACCATATACTATTCCAATTTCAGTAAGATAACCTTCTGCCTCTGATTTTGAAAGGTCACTATTTAATGCAGATAGTATTTGCTTTTCGTTCTCTTTAATTACATTCTCAAGTTTTCGTAACATACTAATTCTATATTCAACAGATTTTGTCGCATCTGTGTTAAAAAATTCTTTTTGCTTTTCAACTACACTTTTTAATTCCATTTTGTACTCCTCATAATATGCTCTATATTTTATTATAATTTGCCCTAAATATAAGCCTTAAAACATATTTTGAATTTCTTAAAATGCTCCTAGCAGTAATTCAGGAGCCTATTTAATTTTATATTAATTAAGATAGAATATATAATTATCTTCATACTAAACTTTTCATTTATAACTAATATTTCATACAGTCATCAGGAGCATCTTCATCAAAATGATTTTTCCTGCCAAAGTCTGCAGTCTCCGTAATATGAGCAAAAGTATTATTGTCAAATTCTCTATATCCACTATGACCAGTACATACAGCTTCTATGTTGTATCCCTTAACTTTTTCTTTTAATTTAATTAAGGATTTTTTATTCATTTCTGGAAATTGTGTGAAAAAGTCAAAGAACGGATAACCACCTTTTTTATTAATCGCTAAACAATCTCCACTTATAAGAATTTTGTCATCAACAATATAACACATATGTCCAATTGTATGTCCAGGAATATGAATAGCAATTATTTTTATCCCTTCAACATCAAAAACTTGTCCGTCTTGGATAAGCTTGTATCCAGGAGATAAACTTACACCAATATTAAGCTTTAAAAATCCTAATTTCTTTATTCTATAAAGTTGTCCTGTTAAATATTGTTCGTCATTTTCGCCAATATACACTTGAGCATTTGGGAAAATATTCTTTCCATTCTTATCAATTCCACCGGCATGATCTACATCAACATGAGTTAAAAAAACATGTTTAATATTATCCGGATTTATATTAATTTTTTCAAACTCAAGATTGACATTCGGAAAATTCATATGTCCTGAATCAAAGGCAATAGTATTACCATCTTTAGTATAAAACCACATATTCACATCCGCTTCCCTAATACATGAAATTCCATTTGGAAAAATACCGGTATCAGATGGATTAAGTGCTTTTGTACCCTTCAAAAGATACCTTTTAAAATATCTGTCAAAGAAATAAATTACTCCCATTATCTTCTCCCTTACAATTAAGCCACTAAAAACATTATAAATATGCAAAAATCGACCTCTAGAAATAGCTCAGTCGTATCCAAAGGTCGATTTATTTATGTTTTATTATGAAATTAACAGTTATTAATTTTCATTTTTTCTTCTTTTTAATCCAACAATTAAAGCTCCTGATATTCCAATTAGAACTGTATATAAAGCTATACTTGTTCCTGCACCTGTTCTTGGTAATTTATTATTTGGTTTCTTATTACCAGGTGTTGTTGGATTTGTTGGATTAACCGGTGGCTTTTTAGCTACATATTTTAATGTAAATGTGATGTCTTTACTTGTAGGATTAATTGCATCAGCTCCTTCCGGTAGTTGTTCTGCATACCAGTTTAGCTTAAAATTAATCACATTTCCAGTTGCTGTTTCTCTAGCTTTTGCCTTAAGTTCTCCGGTCATTGTTCCTTTAACTGTATAATTTGTATTTTCTAATGCTTTATTGTTGAATCTAGCACCATTAACTACAACATTAAGCTTATCTTCCATTCCGTTTACGGCATCTTTTAATTCAGCAAATGATTTTACTTCTTTATTTACTGTCATCACTACCTTTATAGTTTTTCCGCTCACACTTGAACTAACTATCCTGTATTTTCCATTATCATTCAATAATGATACTTGCGGATTTCCTTCGAAATCCATTTCTTCAGGCAATGTTAATGTAGCTGTAAAAGTTGAACTATAATCAGAAATTTTAATAGTTGAAGGGTCTGTGTTTGTCTTTTTGAATTGTTCTTCTATATCTTTCATTTGTTTTTTAACCGGTGATACATCTAAAGAACCGGTAAAAGCAACTTTTGTTCCCTTTTCAACTTCATAAACTTTATCATGTTCTGTATTATCTCCTACTAAGATATCTCCTAACAATTTTTGAGTTGCTTCGAATGTATTTTCAGCAGTTTCTACATATTTAAGTGTTAATTTTATATCTTTAGTAGTAGGATCAGCTGAATCTTCTCCTCCGGCAAGTTGAACACCTTCCCAAATATAATCAAAATTGATTACATTTCCTGTAAGAATGTTTGTAGCCTTTGCTGTGAATTTACCGGAAACCATTCCGTTAATTGTATAATTTGTATTAGCTTTAGCCTTATCTGTATCAAATTTAACACCTTTTACATTAACTTTTAAATCATTTTCTACTCCATATACAGCTTCTTTAACTTCTTTAAAAGTTTTAATGTTATCTGCTACAGTAAGAGTAACAGTAATTGTTTTGCCGGTTACTTTTTGTTCAGCAATCTTAAACTTGCCATTTGCTCCGGCTAATTCAACTGTATAACCATCTACAAATTTCATTTCTTCCGGCAAAGTCATTTTAGCTGTAAAGCTTGTATTTACATTTTCTACTTTAATATCTGTTGCAACACCGGAAGAAGGATATTTGTCTTCAAGTTCTTTCAATTGTTTCTTGATAGGAGAAACATTTAAAAGTCCGGTCATAGTCAATGAATCATTTTTATTAGCTTCGTACACCTTATCATGTTGTGTATTTCCATTAACCAATAAATCTCCGTCTAAATTTCCTTTTTGTGAAATATCTTGTTCTGTAGATTTAACGAATACATCAGACTTTGAAAAATCAGGTGCTAATGGTTTTGTACTAACATCTGTATTGTAAACCTTCTTAGTAATTGAATACCAAAAGCCACTAGCATGTGTTTCAAAATCACCTTTTGCAGTTATATTTTTAGATTCTAAAGCTTTAGCTTCATTAAGACTATTTGCTTTTATAGTATATGGAATACTGATATCTAAAGTTTTATTCGAAGCAGCACCACCATCTTCATTATAGTGTTTATATATACCTGCCCAATTTTCATCGCGTAACGGGAATTTAAACGTAACAACTTGTCCATCTACAGTATGAGTAAATGCTGCTTTATTAAACATACCAGTTGAATTGGCAGTTGAAATTTTAGTGCTGTCAATAGTTACACCTTCAGGAAATGTAACTTTGTATTCAACATATGCTATCTTATATTTCCCATCTTTTCCATGTGGATAATAACCAGAATCTGCAGCTTGTTTCATTTCACTTTCAATTCCTGCCATCACTTTTCCCATTGGAATTTTTGCGTCCCATTTTCCTTCATAAGTTCCGGAATTGCTACCTTTTACTCCTTTTACAACTCCGCTAGTTTTTGTATATTGTGCTACATTTAACGTACTTGCAGCATGAACAGAAGATGCTCCGGGTATCATTACACCCAAAGCTATCACTAACGCTGTAAAAAAAGAAAGGAACTTTTTAATTTTGTTCTTCATCTTTTCATCTCCTTTTTTATTTTCCTCCATATCAAAATGACAAATTCATTTATCCGTATAAAAATAAATAAATAACTTTCATCTTTCGACATTTGTCAATACTTTTGATAACTTTTCAGTGTAATTATACCACAAAGTTATTTAGAATACAACTATCTATAACCATTGTAATCACACAAAAATTCACAAATCAACATTTTTGACATTATATGATATATTCTGTATTATTTTAATCAAACATTTTTAAAAAATCTAATAGTAGTATATATTTTACCTATATTTTTCATTATATTTAAGTAGTTTTCTTCTGCCTTTTTGTTTTAATATACTACCAATAATTACAAAAGGAAATAATAAAATCATATAAAGGTAGTAATGACTATATTTTACGGTTGCTGTATATTTCGCTTCTCCTGATACGACTTGCATTTTTTCATCTTTTATTATTTCTCTAATTCTATCTACTGTTATTCTGCTTTCATCTGATAATAATTCATTCAATACTTCTTTGTCAGTAATTTCAAAAACTGTATCGTTAATAAGTTGGCTATTTCCTAAATTGTCAAAATAATAGTATTTCCCATTTTTTGTCCAAACGGAGCCTATTACATTACTTTGTATGTCTTTTACTTTTTCCCAACCTTCTTTTTTATCAAAGCTAACTATTTGAGAATTTCTTGAATACAATCGTCTAATATGTGGAACTCTAAATCTAACAATATACTTTTCATAAGAATTTAAAAAATAGATATTTTCCTCATCACAAAATACATTTTTATCTAAAAATTCAATATTTCCTTTAAAATTATTTTCTCCAATTTTTACCTGCTTATTTTTTCTTTGATTATAAAAATATACTCCATCTTTTGAAACAAAAAATAGATTATGAATATGAGAACTACTATTTCCAATTACTTTATAAGGGGCAGAACTTTCATCAAATCTAAAATTACCTTTAAAAACTTCTCCACTCTTTTTATCATAAAGCAAATCCTCTCCCTGCTCAACTGAAACGACTTCTAATTCCCCACTATTTTTAATTGGTAAAAGTTCATTTTTATAATAAACATTATTTTTATCACAAAAATACTCTCCATGTTTAGAAACCTGCTTCATAGTATTTGCATCTGCGTTTTCAAGAGCCTTTCCCTTGTAATATAGCACATCTCCATCTGTTGCAAAATATATTAAATTATTAATTTTCGAAATTTTCTTTTCAGTATTTAATTTATGATATGGATAAATATATGACTTAGGCTTTTTATCCTTAAAAAAAGCATGAACTATATGTCCAAAAATTTCTGAAACATAAGAAATCTCATCATTTCTCTCAGAAAGTGAAGAACAAAAATAAGTACTTTTACCATCAGTATAATATCCATTTCCAACATTAGTTATTTCCTTTGGATTAAAGTCTTCAATTTTTACATTTCCAAAATAAACATGATTTTTATCAATTCCAACTACACGAGAATCATAAGTATTCTCTGAATTAATAACACTAAAAGAATCTACATCTGCATCCTCTACAATGTAATATCCACCACTTGGAATAAGTGCATAAATCTTGTTATCATATTTATAAAAAATGCTATTTCCAATTTTCTCTCCACTTCTTTCAATATTTACATAAGTATCATCTCTCACGAGAAGCTGACTAAATGTAAAAAAAGCAATTGCTAAAATAAATAAAATTAAACAAATACCTAAAATTTTTGAACGAATACTTTCATTCTCTTTCCTATTCAAATTACATCATCCCTTATAGTTATTTTATTAAATATATTATATCATATCTATATATTCTTTTCTCTTTTAATTTTACTATGGAACAAAACAAAAGAGTTGCTATAATTGATAATCTAATCAACTATATACAACTCCTTTTAGAGTATTTTATTTAATTTATTTTTCTAAAGTCTTATCAATATCAACTATAATATAATATATATCATTAAATTCAACATTTAGAAATTAACATTCTTTCTAAACTCCAAATAATCTAATAATAAGATATTATTTCTTCTTTTTCAAATCACGTCTTATTTTTACTAATTTATCTGCAATCATATTACGAGACTCACTCATCCTAAAAGAAGCTATTCTGCTTAATGTTCTACCATACAATCTGCTATGTCTTTCAAAAATTTTATCAACAGTCAAAGTCATTTTATCTTGGAACTCTTCTTCCAACTCAGCAATATTTCTTTGGAAGTTAGTCAATCCTGAAACTGTAAGTGTAAAATCCGAAGAATGTATAGCCAGTAAAACAACAGCAAGAGCTATTGCAAAATTATTTGGAATTGTCACATAAATTTTTTCAAAAAGTGGAATAAAAAATTCCATTATAATAATTGCTCCAATCCCAAAACCAACAGAAGTAATCACACAAGTCCTTCCATTTATATTAAGTGGCATATCACTATAATCCCACCATCTAGCATGAAACAATTTCTCAAGAACATAAGATGTTGGATATTCTAATATCATACTAGCAACAAATCCCATAATAAATATTTGCCACCATGAAAGATGAGAAATTTTACCCATTGAAATAAGATCATAAAAAACCAATCCTAAAATTGAACCAAAACCGTAAATAGGACATAATGGTCCATATAAAAATCCACGATTTTGCCATTTTCTTGCATCAATTGTACAATAAATACTTTCCCATACCCAACCTAAAAAACTAAAAGCAAAATATGCATTCAAATATCTAATTAATTCCATAATACTCCTTTTAAAGATATTAGTAATTTATAACAATCAGTTTTATACTAAAATCCACTCAAATTTTTAAATATTATTTCATTTATTTATAAATTAAAAATGTAAAAATCAAGATTACAACTATTTTAAATTTTTAAAAAATTTTTTATGTAATAAAAAAAGTTAGGGAGTATTTTTTAAATTTTACTCCCCAAACCTTAATTACTGAACTATATATTTAAGTCCTATCTAAAATTAATTTTCTTTTTTTCTTCTAATTCCTACTGCAGTAATCACTGCTCCTGATAATCCTAATAATGTAGCATATAGGATTATGTTTGCATCATTACCTGTTTTTGGTAATTTTTTTCCGGAATTATTATTAGGCTTTAGAGCAGGTTTGCTTTTTTCAACAACTGTAACAACAGCTTTCTTTGTTACACTTGCTCCATCTTTATCAGTTACTTTAAATGTAACAGTATATTTACCTATCTTATCCTTATTAAAACCACCATCATCAATAAGTTTTACATCTTTAGTTAAATCACCATCTTCTTTATCTTTAGCAGATACAACAAGGCTCATTAAATCAAATTTTTCACCTTTTTTAATAGTTTTGTCTTTAACTTCAAGTGTAGGTGCTTCATTAATAGGAGATACATTCTTGTCGTAAATAGCATACACAGTTGAATCTTCATTTACAACAGTTGTACCTGTAAACTTCATACCTTTTCCATCAGCAGATGTGTTCCATTCTTTAAATGTATATCCTGCTTTACTTGGATTTGCAGGCATAGATTGATCAGTTAAATTGTCAGTATCAATTGCTTTGCCCTTTTCTACATTGATTGTTGCATATGTTGCACTATCGTTCATGAAAGTTACCTTATTATGATTTACTCTGAATGTATAAGTAATCAAATTAGGTTTATTAACATCACCGGCTTCATCTTTTCCATCCACAGATTGTTTCGCTGCATAAACAATAGCTTGACGGAAGAAATAATGCTTATTATCCTTTTGAATAGCTGAATCATCTTTATTAAAAATAACATTATTATCTGTAGTAAAGATATTTTCATGTGCACCATAGGCATATCCTGTAACAGTATTGTTTTTGTTGATTTCAACATCAGAAGTTACTTGTAATCCGTCCACACTTAGTGTTGCTGATTTAACCTTTTGAATTTTTTTGTATAATTCCTTTAATGTTTCATAAGTATGTGGTGCCTTTAGTCTTGCTTTTACAACAATTCTCCTGCCACCTTTTTCTTTTGTAACAGATAAATCATCAAAACCATCAATACCGGACAATTTGTATTTAGTTGTATCCAGAGATTCTAACCCTTTTGGCAAGTCTAAGACAAATACCAATTCAGCGTCGGATTGTGTAATTGCAGTTTCAGGCATATTATTTTTCATCATATAGTAGGCCGGAAATTCCGAATTAATTACAGCAATAAGTACAGTATTTTTGATCTTTTTAAACAATGATAAATCAACATGAAAATCTAAATTGATTTTGTCTCCTATACGATGATTGGAAACAGCTGTACTGGAAAGACCTCTTTCTTTGATATCCGCACGCACATTATAATCAGTTGTTTTTTCCGTTAAGAGATCATTCGCATAATTAAAGTTATATGGATTCCATTGTTTTCCACCCTTCCAACGATTAAGTGTTGGATCAGGATGTTCTTTATGCGGATAATCTTTAGCATATGGAGCTAAATATTGTGTTACCATTTCTTCAATATCTTTATCTACCTCAGCATCTGAAGAAATTCCTGCATCTGGGAAAAACGGAACCAAAGAATACTCATTTAGTCGATTAGCCCATTTTACACGACTACTTGCAAAATAATCCTTTAAATAAGATGGCATAACCCCTTTATGAGTCGAATCTTTATACCAACTTAACTCGGCCCAATAATTGTCTTTTGTTAGTTTTTTCTCTTTATCAGGCATTTCTTCAGCCAATACTTTTGTAGCACCGACAAATACGCTGAACATCATTAGTAGAGCCAAAACTAAGCTCATAGATTTTTTTACTAACCTTTTCATTGTTTTTATCCTCCGTATTTCTTATAAAAAATTGGTAAGAATACATACCTATCCATCGGGTAAATACTCTTACTAATTACATATAATATGCTTTATAAATTCATATTTAAAATTTCCATTATTTGTCAATTTTTTATATATTTGTACAGATATACTATACCAAATAAACTCTTTTATAACCAGTGTTATTTGTCGGTATTAATCATGTATTCTGCATTAATTTTTTATCCTCATAAAAATAATTTATTCATCAGTAAAAGATAATATGCCATTAAATATACAATTAAATACTTTATGTATTCCACATAAAGAATTTAATTGTATAGTCAGCTCCGGAAAGCGAAAGTTACCAATTTAAGTTTCATCACACCATATTTTAAATTTACTATATTTTTTGTTTTTCGCGTAAGCAAAAACTTTTGAATTTCTAATATAGGTAAATATATTTTCACTTAAATCTTCATCCCATATTGACTCAATCATCATTTTATTTTCATTATCAGACTCATATAAAATATCTACATGAATTTGATAAAATTCTTCATCCTCATTTGGAAATTGTCTGACTAAGGAAATTTGAAACATTGGCTCATCTCCAAAAGTAGTAAATATTCCTGTCTCAAATAAAATCATATCTTCTTCAAGCGGAATATTGCACATCTGTTCGAATACATTGATAATTTCTTCCAAAGAAATTTCATTAGTTATTTTGTCTTTCAAAAAATTAATTAATTTATCCATTACTCCCCTTTTCTATCCCTCATAATTAGATTTTATTAACTTATTTTTAAAATTTATGTCTAACACAGTCTACCATAAAGCAAGAATACTCAGGATATAGCTTTAATTTTCCCTCAGGTCTTGAAACTCCACTCTTTATTTTAGAAATCATTTCTTCAAAATTTCTTTTATCCTCTTCCCAATTAGCAATAGTTTCTTGTTTCTCTTTTTCACTCTCATAATCTTCATCAGCTATAGCTTCATTTATAGCTTCTTCAAAATACTTTCGATTCTTTTCTTCAAGACTAAAAAATATTTCCTTTTGATTTTTTAACCAAAGAACATAAAAATATTCTTCCCACTCTGCAATATAATAGTACTCAACACAATCTCCACAAAGATTTAAAAAAGTGTCATAATCTTCTAACAAATAATAAACATCAATAATTTGGTCTTCTGAAATATCATCTGTATTTAAATTATAATTAATATCTTGACCAGGTTTTACTTTCTCTACATAAGAAATTGCTTTATTCTTGTTTCCAAGATACACTTCACAATAAGCTAAACACAATAACAGACGCATTCTATTAGGATAAATTTCGAGTAAGTTTAAAAATATTTCCTTTGCTTTTTCATGTTCCTTAAGTTCAAATAAAGATACAGCAAAATTGAAAGAAGTTACATAACTTTCTTCCATTTCTCTTGCAATCTTAAAGTAATTACAACTAACTAATAAATTCTTTTCATTTTTAGAATATTCATACTCGCTAAAATAATAAAGACCAAGACCTGTATAAGTTTCCACAAATGGCGAATTTAAGTCTTTAGCTTTGTTCAAATACATCAAACTGTCCTTAGAAAAATCCTCCCAAAAAGCAAGATTAGTATATATTCTTGCTTTATCAATATCTCCTAAAGAATTTTCAAACTCATTTAAAAAGTCTTGTAGAAATTCAATATAATCAAATTTATCATCTCTAAGTTCCAACTCAACAGAAGCAAGAGTACAAATAACATCTACATTTGATGGACATTCACTTTGCTTTTCCAAAAGATAGCTTTTCATTTTCTCAAGATATTCTTTTGAACTTTCAAAATCGTTTAAAAATGGTTTATTATATCTTTTTTCATATTCTGTTTTTAATTCATACCAATACGATTTGATTTTGTTTAACATTTTAATTACAATACCTTTTCTATAATATAAATATCTTCTTTTTGATACTATTATTACTAAATCTTAATAGTTTTAAGTTTGTCGAAATGTTTCTAGAATTTTATAATTTAACTCTTAATAAAATTTATCGCTTTAAAAATCTAATATAGGTCTTATTAAATTTCAAACTATTCAATAATTTTTTAAACCATTTTAATAAGCTTTTGAACAATATTTTTCATCAATTTCAAATTTGAAATCAATTGAGTTAAATCCTAAAATTGATAAATACAATCTCATTATTTTATTGTAGGTAACAATAAAATACTAGATATTTTTTTCATTATATGCAAATAAAATTATTGACTTTCCTACTTTTTATTATCATATCTTCTTATAATATTAAAATTACAATAATAAATTCATATATATCTAGTTGTTATTTTTCAATGCTAATTTTATACTGAAATAACAATAAATTTATTTTTATTAAAATTATTTTAACTTATCTTCAGCAGGATCAACTTCATAACAATGTTCTGAATTTCTTTTACACTCCAATACTGGTACTCTTTTCGTTATTTCACGTTTTATTTTACCATTATAACAGTACTCATTCCATTCTACTGGCTTATTATAGTATTTCATTTTTCCCCCACATTTTGGACAATTATTAATATGGATTTTTTCAATTGAAATTTTTCTTCCAAATCCATTTATTGCATAGTTAAAAAATAACGGATGCCTCGTCTCTCTCTTAGTAATACTTCTCAACCATAATATTACTATCAATATGAATATTAAAATTATAAAAATCATACTATATTTAATGTAGCTTATATTATTTTGAGTATTTTTTTCTTTCAATATAGTGATAATTGAATTAAAAATTTTATATATTGGAAAAACCTCTATTAAAGAAATAATAATTCCTAACCATGTAAGTAGTGCCATTGTAATAGGACTCCTCCAAACAGGTTCTGCTGTATATTTAGCTGTTTTTTCTTCCTCATTTATTCCTATATTATTACTGTTTCCTGCAATTATATTAGTCGTTCCATTAAATACATTTCCAGAAATATTGTTATTATTTTTATCTCTCATACCAATTATCTCCTTATTTTATTTCAACTTTCCGATATCATTAATTCTACATCCAACAAAACCACCATTTAACAATAAATAGTTTTTTAGAATTTTGTTATAGATTTTTAATGTTATTGGATTATTAATTTTTTAATTTAGAAATTTCTTTTAATCTATACAAAAAATTTTGTAATTCTTCTTTATTAGGTGGATTATTCAAATTAACCTGTCCATAATGTAAATATCCACTAGAAACTCTTCCAAAAATTCTCTTCAAATCATCTATTATATTAGGTTCTTTAGACATTTTACTTAGTTCATCCCAATTAATGCTCTGTGAACTATTACCTTTCATACTATATTTTCTAGGTATTTGTCTATTAAATATTACTTCATCAATTATATGGTCAATAGAATTTCGCAATAAAACTGAAACTTTTTCTTCTTCTGAAAACGGAGATTGTTTTAATAAAACTTCAGCTTCTTTCAGGTATCCTTCTGAATTATTTTTTATTCGTGATGTTATTACTCCAGCATTGTTAATCCCTTCTGATTTTATTTCATAAACAAATATATGTTTCCCTTTTTCATTATTGCAACCTTTATTATTAAAATTTTTACATAAGTGACCTTTATCACTTCCATAAATAGAATCAAGAAACATTCTATTATGTGTAAATATTATTACTTGATTTTCAATATCTAAAATTATATCGGATAATCTCTCAATCATTCTATGATCCAGACTATTAACTGGATCATCGAAGATGACTGTACTTTTATTTTGTGAAACTTTTATTTCTGCCAAAAATAATGCTATAGAAACAGCCTTTTGTTCTCCTTCACTTAAAATTTTATTCACAGGGTTTTTTGAACTCATCACAAGCTCAATTTGCTGTCTTCCTTTAATATTTTTTCCAGATAGTTCAATTTTTCTATCAGAAATTCCAAATTTATCTAAATATTCGTTGAATTCGACAACAAGTTTATCTGTTAATAACTCTTTATGCGCATCTTTACTAATCCTTGTAATTTTATTTGATGAAAAAGCATTCACTTTTTCTCTTAATTCTTGTATTTCAAGATACTCACCAAAATAATTATTAATAATATCTAGTTGATTGTGAATTGACTGTTCCGAAATAAGAATAGATATTTCTTTATTATTTTTATTTAATTTTTCTTTTTTCTGAATATCATCTTTTCTAATCTGATTAATTTGGTTATCTAGTTCGTTTAAATGCTCACTAAATTTTCTATTTATTTGTGTTATATCAAAATTAATTATATTAATATTTTTAAAATCTCGATCCATTTTAATAAAATCTTCAACATAATTTTTCACTATAGTTGTTAATTTAATAATTAATTCATTCAAATCTTTGTTAGTATAACAGATATAATCATTTTCAATAAATTTGAAATGTTTTGCGCTACTTATTATTACTTTTACTTCGTTTTTGTATTTTTCTAAATCTTCTTCGATTCTATCAGTTATAAAAATAGAATATGCCTTAATTATTTCTAAAGATTTATTATCATATTCTCTATGACAATAAGGACATATATTATATAATTCATTATGATTAGAAGAAATAGAAAGACCTTCTTGTATAAATTTTTTCCACTCTTCAGAATCTACTCCAGGCAGTTGGTTTAGTATTTCAACCTTTTTTCTATTATCTTTAGATTTTTCTTCTAAATTATTAATCACATCTATTAAGCCATCATATTTTTTTACTTGTTCAACCCATGAAATTAGATTCTCATCTACACGTTTTTTTAATTGTTCAATTTGTTTTTTATTTGTATAAGCTATAGTTAGTTTATCATTATAATTTGTTTCAACTAATTTTTTAACTTCTTTTTGAAGAAATAATAATTTATCTTCTTTTTCTTTATTAAAATTTTTAGAAATTAAATTAATAGCTTCCTTATCTCTCTTTTCCATGACTAGAATTTTATGGTTTTCTGTAAATTTTTCTATATTTGGTTTAACTATATTTTTTTCTATATAGTCCAATTCACTATTTGCATTATTTTTTATTTTGTCTACATATGAACTTAACTCCGAAAAAACATTCAATTTATAAGGATTTATAATTAGTTCATCAGCCGATCTTTTCTCTAGAAAACCATTAGAATACTCTGAATTAAAAACTTTAACTGTATTTAATTCACTAATGAACCCAGTATTATTCCAAAAAACTTTTTCGTTTTTTTCTCCTATGTTATAGTCTAATTTAGTATTAATTGATAATGGTTTATCATTATAAATGTTAGATATAATATCTGCACCATAAATATTACCAATCATTCCTTGTAATATACGAAAATAACTACTTTTTCCAGATCCATTTAACCCATATAATATCGTGACATCTTTACCAAAAACAATCTCCTGATTTTTTGATAGAGCATTAATTCCAGATTCATGATGTAACTTGTTAATTCTTATTGTATTCAAACTATTTGACGATAATTTTGAATAATTCAAATTGCTATTATGGCTAAATCCGGTTAATAGTTTATTAGTAAGATTTTTTATATTTTCTTCACTAAAACTCTCTCTAGAATTTAAATAACAAATAACTACTTCTTTAAGCCATAAATTTTCTTTTTCTTTACTCAAAAATTCTATTAAATAATCAATTGCTGATTGTTTCATCAAAGTCCTCCTTTAAAATCATAAATTTTATAAAATACTAATTACTTAACCAATAAAAACCCTATATAAATCATCAAAAATATATTCTATACTCATAATTTATTCAAATATATAATCTTTTAGACCATCTCCAACAATGCCACAGACTCACAATGAACTGTTCTTGGGAATTGGTTAAAGACTTTTAATATTTTTAGTTCGTAGCCGTTTTCGATTAGAACTTGTACGTCTCTTTTTTGAGTTTTTGGATTGCAAGAAATGTAGACCATTGTTTTTGCACCGCAAGAGATTATTTTTTCTAATGCTTTTTGATTTATTCCATCTCTTGGTGGATCTACGATTATTACATCTACCATTTCTTTTCTGTTTTCAATTTCTTCTAAGACATCTCCAGCTATGAAGGTGCAATTTGTTAGTCCGTTTTCTTTTGCAGATTTGTTTGCACTTTCAACTGCTTCTTTTACAATTTCAATTCCATAAACAGCTTTTGCTTTTCTTGCTACAATTTGTCCTATTGTTCCAGTTCCTGAGTATAGGTCAAAGACTACTTTGTTTTCTATGTCTCCACAAAGTTCAATTGCTTTTGAGTATAGATTTATTGCTCCAAATACATTTGGTTGGAAGAATGAAAATGGTGTTACTTTAAATTCCAAGTCAAATATTTTTTCTGTTATGTATTCTTGTCCAAAAATTATATTTATTTTTTCAGGAACAACTGCATCTGCAAGTGAGTCGTTTTCAGTATGCACAATTGATTTTATTTTCCCTTCAAGTTTCAATCCTAAAAGTATATCTACAAAACTCTTTTTATCAAATTCGCTTTGTGTTGTAGTTACGATATTAACCATTATTTCTCCGGTTGTCAGTGCATAACGAATGATTAAATGTCTTAACAGCCCTTCGTGAGTTCTCTTTTTAACAAACGGAAGATTTTTTTCTCTTACAAAGTCGATAACTGCATTTCTTATTATTTCAAAATCTCTATGTACTAAATTACATTCTTTCGTATCAACCACTTCGTAAAATCTATTCTTCTTATGCATTCCAAGCATTATTGGACTGTCTTTATACATATCTGCAAAAGTGTATTCCATTTTGTTTCTATATGCTGTTTTTAAAGGGCTTTCAAATATTTCAGGTTCTTCTGAATATACATCTTCAAAAAGTTCCTTAATTTGTCTTTGTTTTAGTTTAAGCTCATAATCGTAAGAAACACTTTGATAACTACAGCCACCACATTCCATATAGTTTGGACAAGTTGGATTTGTTTCAAGTGGGCTTTTTTCTAAAAGTTCTAAAAGTTTAGCTTCCATATGTTTTTCTCTTTTTCTTCCAATAACTACAGAAACTTTTTGCCCTTCAATTCCACTTTTAAAATTTACTTTTTTATCTTCAAAAGTAAATTCGGACATATTTGGAAAATTGACTTTTTCAATTATTCCCTCTATATATTTTTTCTTTCTTCTTGACATATATTTCCTTTCTATTAGCAGAAAAGAGCGAAATAACTTCACTCTTTCCCCTAACTTATCTATTTATTTCTTCCACAACATTTTTTATATTTTTTACCACTTCCA